>Ga0172379_10002625_pt1 | contig 31182 bp, 14 predicted proteins | sample GrowelOW334metaG_FD_119756 | JGI IMG/M metagenome (GOLD analysis project Ga0172379, IMG submission 119756) | Groundwater microbial communities from an aquifer near a municipal landfill in Southern Ontario, Canada - Groundwater well OW334 metaG | ecosystem: Environmental > Aquatic > Deep...
CATGTTAATTGTACCGGAACGAGATAGAAGTACAGCAAAGGAAAAGGTAGCAGCATTTTTGAAAAACGGATCTGATACAAGCTTAGGGACAACAATAAAAATTAATGCATTACGGAAAAATGGTGAAGAATTTCCGGCGGAGTTATCTTTTTCCAGCGTGTTGATGGACGATCAACTCTACGCAACCGGTATTATCCGTGATATAACTAAAAGGGAAAAAATGGTTGCCGATCTGATTGAAGCTAAAGAAAAAGCCGAAGTTGCCGACCGATTAAAATCAGAGTTTCTTAATCAAATGTCGCATGAGATACGCACTCCCCTTAATGCCCTGCTTAATTTTTCAGATTATATTCATGATGACCTTAAAGAGAGAGATCAGTTGACGGACGATATAAATGAGAATTTTAATGAGGTGAAAGAATCCGGGGCAAGAATCATTAGAACGGTAGAATTAATCTTACTCATGTCTCAAATACAAACAGGCAGCTATGAAAACAATCCAACTCAAACGAATATTTACAATGAAATTCTAAATCCATTAACTAATAAATATCGCCGGATGGCAAGTGAAAAGAATTTGGAATTTAATGTAATCAACAAAAGTGACACCCCATTTTCGTATGTTGATCCTTACTCTGTGACCCAAATATTATCTCATCTCATTGATAATGCAATTAAATTTACTAACGAAGGAAGTGTTACTATTGAAATCGAAAAAAACAATATGCAGAATTTAGTTGTTTCAGTAATGGATACCGGTATAGGAATATCTGAAGCGTATTTGCCAAATCTCTTTGCTCCCTTTTCGCAAGAACAACAAGGTTTAACAAGAACATATGATGGGAACGGTCTTGGATTAGCTTTAGTTAAGAAATTATGCGAAATGAATTCTATTTCAATTGAAGTGAACTCAATAAAAAGTAAAGAAACTTGCTTTAAGATGATTTTTCCATGATCCAAAGATTACTTTACCCATGTTACTGAAGCCAAATGTTTAATAACAAGTATTACGTTTTAAATCATCCATTCCACGCGCGGAATATCTTAACCTTTTTTTCTACATTATTCATTATCATATAACTCCCCAACCTTGCTTTTAGTACAAGTGAAATCTCGGAACCTTTTGAAATTAAGGTATGTCCCACTTTATCTTTTATCGCTTCCGCAATAACCATCCCAGCTTCAATGTCTTCAATGTTTATAGTAACGATGCGGAGCCCGGAATAAATACCGGCAATCTCTGCATCAAGAGCGACTAAAATATTTGTATCGTATTCCCCGCTTTTTTCTTTCATTTTTTGAAGAGCTGCTTTTTCGTCTAAGCCGGTGCGCAGGTAAAAATCATAATCGTCCAACACTTTTAGAATACGCGCTTCAATCGGTATCTCATCAGCTTGAATTTTCCCTTGTGTTTTTGAATGTGCATTAAACGGCATAAGTTGATAGGAAATAATGTTGGAGATATTTTCCAACCTTGGAATATTTGCAAGTAACGATTTCCCTATCTGCGGATGAGACTGGTAGAGATTTTCTTCTTCAGGTGTTAGTGTTTCTCCGTTCAATCTTTTTTCTAAAATATCCGAGGGAATTGCAACACAACCGATCTTCGAAAGGAGAACCATCGTTTCAATTTCCCATGTATTATTCAACCCAAATCTATAAGCAATATTTTTAGTTAAGTTGGTTAAACGGCTTGCCTGACTAAATGCTTTGGGATTAAACACCGATAAAATATCGATGAGAAGTTTAATACTTCCTTTAAGTGTTTTTTGCAGCAATTCTTTTTCTGCAGTTATCAGAGCATACTGACTTAACGCATCACTTAACGCGTCAATTAGAACATCATTTGGACATGGTTTTGTCAGCAGTCTAAAAATGCTTCCTTTGTTTACGGCGGTGATGGCTGTATTGGTATCTGCATATCCGGTAAGCATAATTCTAACGGTATCCGGGGAATACTTTTTAACTTCAGAAAGAAAAGTGTTTCCGTCTATACGTGGCATTTTGAAATCAGACAATACGACGGCAAAGGTTTCCGGTTTTGTAAATAATTTTAATGCCTCTACCGGATCGCTGCTTGTTGAAACGTTAAATTTTATTCGCAACGTTCTTTTATAACTTGAAAGAATATTTTCATCGTCATCAACTAAAAGAATTCTATTGTTCATTTCTGAAATCTCCGTTTTCGAAATTCTTACAAATATTTTTGACAAGTTTATTGTCCGGGTATAAATCGCGCAGCAAGTAAGGATCAAATTTTTCTTGGTTTGCAAGTATGTTGGCTAAGTGAACCGCGGACATTGGGGAAACCTCAACATCATCAGCTTTTAAAGGAAGATGATGAAAAGCGGCAATTTCCAAAATAGGAACCGGCAATCCCCATAAACCAAGTAAATATGCGCCAACCTCCGAGTGTGAAGTATCGAAAAGTTTATACTCCGCATCGATGTAACTTAATTTATCAGTGTTCATGCTTTGATTTATCTTTTCAGTGTAATCTTGCGTTTGCAGTAAAATTAATTTACCGATATCATGCACAAGTCCGCCTAAAAAAGTAGAATCCAAAACGCTTTTTTCATAAACTTCGGAACGAATGATTTTACGCGCAAGCTCGCCGACTTTGTAACTATGTTGAAAAACTCTTTCGGCAAAAAATTTGTTATAATCATTGAAGTTGAGTGATGAAAATATTTTTACATACATAGCGAGTGATTTAATGGTTTCAAAACCTAAAAAACTGACCGCGTAAACCGGGTCGGTAATTTTTTGAGAAACTCCGAAAAAAGCTGAATTAACCAATTGCAAAATTTTTGTGGTCATGGCAACATCTTTTGAAATTATTTCTCCAACTCCTTTAACTGATGCCGTGGATGAGTTTATTTCTTTTTGAAGTTTTACATAAATGCCCGGCAGTGTAGGGATGGTTGAAATTCCGGAAATAAGATTTAATATTTTTTCGTTATTTACAAAATTCCGGAGCTTGCTTATTCTTTCAATTGATTCCTTTAAAGTGTTTGCATCGCACGGTTTTGATAAAAATTGATGCGCTACGTTCGGAAGGTTTAATATAGACTCTTTTTCAGTATAACCGGAAAGAATAATTCTGACAATATTCGGATAGAGCTCTTTTATTGTTGTGAAAAGATGAAGCCCGTCAATCTTTGGCATTCGCATATCCGAAACAACAACGTCAAATTTTTCGATGGTTAAAAGTTCCAACGCTTCTTCGCCGCTGTTGGCAAAAGACATTATCCATTCTTTCCGGAAAGGATAGAGCATCCGTTTCAACCCTTGAATAATATTTATTTCATCATCTACAAAAAGTATTTTCATTTGGGTAATTATGAAATTGGTAATTGAATAATAAAAGTTGCACCTTTGCCGTACGATGATTCCGCGGTAATGCTTCCTTTATGTTTATTTACAATAATATCATGAGCCAGAGAAAGTCCCTGCCCGGTTCCTTTTCCTACTTCTTTTGTAGTAAAGAAGGGATCAAAAATTCTTCCTAAATCTTCCGGTTTAATTCCTGTTCCTGTATCGCTGATTCTGAATTCTACAACTTTGTCAACATGCTTTGTCTCGATCACTATTTTTCCTTTTGTTCCCGGGTCTTTTCCTACGATTATTTGAATAGCGTGAACAGCATTAATAATTAAATTTAGGATAACCTGATTGATTTCATCAGGGATGCAAGAAATTGCCGGTAAAGTCGGATCAAGTTTCATTTCCAGATCGGCGACATATTTCCATTCGTTTTTAGAAATGGCGGCGGTAACTTGAATGCCGTGATTTAAATCCGAAAAAGTTTTTTCCCGTTGTTCAGGATGCGCAAAATCTTTCATCGCAGAAATAATTTTACTTACCCGTTCGATTCCAACTTGCGTCTGTTCAATTGCCGAAGGGATTTCGTTTATGAAATATGGGATATCGAAATCTTCCTGAATTTTTCGTATCGCTTTAATAATTTGGACAAAATCTTTAAAAGCAGCGGAATCTTTTACCGATTCGTTAATGGAAGTTAGTAAAGTATTAAAAGATTCAAAAGCATCTTTAAGGAAATTTGTATTGTCGCTGATATATTGCATCGGCGTGTTAATCTCGTGAGCAATACCCGCGGCAAGTCTTCCGATCGATTCCATTTTTTGTGAAAGTGAAAGTTGTTTTTCTATTTTCAAACGCTCTGTCATATCTCTAATAATGTAAACAAACCCGCGCACTTTTCCTTTTTGATCGCGCAAGACATTAGAGTTAATAGAGATCGTTAATTTCTTTCCGCTTCTTGAAAGTAAAATCAGATAATCGTTCATCTGACTTTCCTGGTTAAGGTTATCATAACCGCCGGAAGTTTTTTTAGTCTCTTTAATAACCGGTTCTTCTTTGTGAAATTCGAGAACAGAAAAAATTGATTTTCCTAAAAGCCATTTTTGTTCCACACCAACAATTTCTTCGGCGGCATTATTAACCAAATTAATTTTATCTTCAAGATCGGTTGTAATAACGCCGTCGGTAATACTTCTTAAAGTTACGCTGAGTTCTTCCTTTTCCGATTGCAGCGCTTCTTCCGCTCTTTTTCTTTCAACTGCGTTGATGATGATGTCTGCAATGGTTGCCAGCTGGTCCAAATCTTCTTCGTTCCATTTATATTCACTTTGCAGACGCTCGTATCCCATAAATCCTCTTAACCGTGAGCCGTAAACCATCGGGACGAGGATGAGCGATTTAGTTCCTGCGAAAAGTTGTTTTTGTTCCTCTGAACTTTCGCCGAAGGTGTCTTCCGCAAAAAAGGGAAGATGAATTACTTCAAAATTTGAAAGCATAGAAATAATCCAGGGGAAAGTATCAACCGGTGTATTTTTAAATTTTTCGGTTTTCAAATCGGAAATACTTTCAGTCCATTCAAAAGTTTTATCAATATAATTTCCGTCTCCTGAAAACAAAAAAAGATAGCTTCGCTGAACGTTTAAAAAATTACCGACTCCCATAATGGTATAGTCAATTCCGTTATCAATTTCTTCCGAAGTGTAGTGGATAAAATTTGAAGAAATTGTAGTGACCATCTTTTCAAGTTGAATTCTGCGGTTGAGAGCCTCTTCCATTTTTAGTTGTTCTTTAAACAACATTGCGTTTTCAAGAACGATAGCCAATTGTTCACCGATCATGGTGAAAAGTTCAATGTCGGAATTTGCAAAACTGTTGATGGAACTGGTGTTATCTAACCGTAAAACTCCAATCACTTTTTGTCTGCTTTTTATTGGAACGGCTATAGTTGATTTTATTTGTAACCGCTCGGCATAATCGGAAGAAATAAGTTTTGATTTCGAACAATCATTTATAATGATCGGGCGCTGTTCTTTAAAACATATTTCACTGAATTTTGAAGCTATATTTGTTGAAGCCGATTTATTATCCAACTGATGTGCATCAACAAGAATATCCAGTTCTGGATCGTGAAGGAACAAACTTGCCATGTGCACGCCGCGGTCGCTTAAATATTGGGGAATGACTTCATAAACTCTTGAAAAAACTTTGTTCAAATCCATAGTGGATTGAAAGGTTTCGTTAAGAACTTTAAGCAATTGCAAACGGGTAATTTTATCTTTTAGGGCTTCCTCTGCATTTATTCTTTCCGTAACATCTCTTGAAATTCCAACGATGCCGGTAATTTTTCCCGTCGTGTCAAAGATCGGAACTTTTGTAGCCGAAATCCATTTTGCATTTTCGTCGCTCTTTACAATTTTTTCAACTTTATCAATTAAGGGAACGCCTGATTCCATCATCCGCTGTTCATCTTTGAGAGTAGCTTCCGCAAACTCTTTCGGAAAGAAATCGGAATCCATTTTTCCGATTGCATCTTCGGGAGATTGTAAATCCAACAACTTTGCCTGGGCTTGATTAATACGAATAAACCGGCTTTGGGTGTCTTTGAAATAAATAATATCTGGAATGTTGCTTAACAAACTATGAAGAAGATTTTTTTCATAGGCGAGCTGTTTTTCGGTTTCCTTTCGCTCCGTGATATCATTGATAATACCGACAATACCGCCGGGGTTGTTGTCGTACTTCATGAAGGTAGCTTGATTAATAATTACATCGTGGAGTGAGCCGTCTTTATATTTTATTTGAGCTTCAAAAGTATCATCCCCGGTTTGATTGTATAGCGATTGGTCAAGGAGATTATATTTGTCCGTCGCTTCTTCAGATGTAAATTCAATGATGTTTGTTTCGGAGGAATTTGAGTCAGGCAGTCCGATATTTTTTTCGAAAACCGTATTTACACCGAGATAACAACCGTTTATATCTTTATAAAAAACAGGATTCGGGATTGCATTAATTAATACCTGCAAAAAGGTAAGCTGGTTCATTAATAAATCTTCCGATTCATTAATTCTCTTTTTTTGTTGACTGTCTTTTCCTGTTTTTTTGATTGCGGTGATTAAACGGGACATGTCGTCTTTGGTTACAAAGTCATTTGCTCCGTGAGAAAGAGATTCGAGTATAAGTTTTTGAGGAAGTTTTTTCGATACAAAAATGAATGGAATATCGGGACGTTTTTCTTTTGCTATTTGTAAAGCGGCTAATCCGCTAAGATTTGCCAGGGTATAATCCGAAAGTATCAATTGGCAATTGTTGTTGTTTAAAGCGCTTACAAAAGAGTCTTTATCATGAACAAGAGTTGTTTTGCAGTTAATTTTATTTTCTTTTAAGAATGCCGGCAGACAATCGGCATCAGCCAAATTATTTTCAAGTATAAGTATATGCGTCTTTTTATTCATTTAAGGGGAAATATTTATTAAGAAAACGGAATAGGTTTTTCCATAGTTTATAATCGAAGAAAAAAATATTAAATTAAGTTTACTGCGGAGGGGAGATATTTGGTTTGAAGCCGGTCAATTACCTTTGGATATTGAATTTAACTCAGGCTAACCGATGATAATATGGGCTAAAAACTATTGTACGTTTTTTGTTACCTCTATGCCAAGCTGCTCCATGCGGTAACGCAGTTTGGAACGCGAAAGCCCAAGAACTTTAGCAGCTTTTACCTGGTTTCCATTTGTAATTTTCAAAGTTTTTTGGATCAAATCTTTTACGACTAAATCAATCTTCATTCCTTTTGCGGGAATCTTCAATACAAATTTGTCTTCATCTTTAAGTTTTTCAGATTCATTGTCAAAAATAAATCCAAAATGAACTTCCTTAAGTTCTTCATCTTCTGTTAATAGAATAACTCTTTCCATCACATTCCGGAGTTCGCGGATATTTCCCTTCCAAGTGTACTTTTGAAACTTCGAAATAACATCCGGAGAAATGAGTCTTGTTTTTTTATTAAACTTAACGGAAAATTCCTTTAAAAAAGTATAAGCTAATACCGCGATGTCTTCCTTTCTTTCGCGCAGCGGGGGAACGGTAATTTTTGCAACGTTCAAACGATAAAACAAATCTTCTCTAAAAGTTCCTTTTTTTACTTCATCTTCCAGATTTTTATTTGTAGCTGCAAGTACGCGAACATCAACCGAGGTTTCCTTTTCCGCACCAAGGCGGTAAAATTTTTTTTCTTGTAGCACACGCAACAGTTTCGCCTGAAGGTCTAAAGATAGTTCGCCTATCTCATCTAAAAGGATAGTTCCGCCGTTGGCAAGTTCGAATCTGCCAAGTTTAGTTTTTAGTGAAGCTCCGGTAAAAGCTCCTTTTTCATGCCCAAAGAGTTCGCTTTCAGCTAATTCTTTTGGAATAGTAGCGCAATTAATTTGAATAAAAACGGCATTTTTTCTTAAACTGTTTTGATGAATAAATTTTGCAAAAACTTCTTTACCGGTTCCGCTTTCTCCTTCGATCAGGATGGTGGTATCGGGACTTTTTGCCAATTTTTCTGCTGAGTTAAGTATTCGCTGTATTTTTGCGTTTTTACCGAAAAATTCTCTTGGAAGTTCGTTCTCCTTAAGCAAACTATGTAATTTATCTACCTCAGCTCTAAGCGATACATTTTCCAACGCTTTATTAAGGACGAGTTTAAGCTGTTCTAAATCAATAGGCTTTAGCATGAAATCAAATGCGCCGGATTTCATTGCCGAAACCGCAATATTTACATCAGCGTAACCGGTAATCATTATAACCGGGATATGAGAATATTTTTTATGGAAGTGTTTTTGAAGTTCTAAACCGTTGTGTGTTGTAAGGTAAATATCCAATAGGATAACATCGGGTTCAAACTCCTCAATTTTATCGTTAGCTTCTCCTGCGTGCATACATACTTGAACGTCGTATCCCAATTTTGTAAGGACTTTGTTAAGCGAAAGACCGACTAAATTATCATCGTCAATTACAAGAATTTTAAATTTCATTTTTACTTACCAATAAGTTTAAATTAAATATTAAGAAAAATTTAGAACCTTTACCTAATTGGCTTTCAAAATTAATTTCGAATTTAAGTTCTTCCGCCAATGATTTACAGACGCTTAATCCCAACCCGGTTCCCTTTTGTTTTTTTGTGAAAAAATCGTTAAAGATAGTCACTTTGTCTTCATCGCTTATTCCAACTCCGTTGTCTTCAACTTCCCAAACAATATTTTGCATTTGATTTGTGTAAACCCGGATAATTACTTTACCGCCGTCATTACAAGCTTCAACTGCATTGGTAAGAAGGTTAAGAAAAATTTGAAGAAGTTTATTTACATCGCATCGGACATAAGGAATATCGGGAGAACACTCTTTCGCTATCAAAACTTTTTTACGCGAAGCTTCAGCCTCAACTATATCCGTCGCATAATTTGAGATTTGTTCTATCGAGCAGAGTTTTTCTTCTTTCGTGTTAGGACGCGAAAAAAAAAGCAAGTTATCTACTAAAGCTTGAATTCGGAAAAGCGCTTGAGATGAGTTTTCTATCGTTTCCAGTAAATCATCTGAGAGTTCATCACGGTGCATATTAAGATAATCCAAACTTAATTTAACCACTGAAAGAGGATTCCTAATTTCATGAAGAAGTGTTGCGGTAATTTTTCCTAAAATGTGTAAGCGGTTTTCCGAGACAAAATCATCAAACATATATCACACCTATAACATCAGTACGTATGTTCAAATTAAATAAAAAGGTTAGAGAAAAATAAAACTTTATTTGATTAATTTTCATTAATCGTCCATTAATTTACAAATATTCTTGCTTTAACATTAAGACATTTTTTCAGCAAAAAAAAGATTTCTAAATATTTCTTTTGCTTGCGTTCTTTTGCATTATTCGGGGAAGGTTAATTAATTTCAAATCCGTTCGATAATACAGTCATAATCATAATATTGTCCTCGCAAACAGTTAAATATAAAACTAAATGACCGAAATTAATACTATAAATAGTGAAACAGCTTCTTTACCGGAAAAGATTTTAGAGGCATCTAACGACAAATTTAAAAGTTTTGCAAAAGAATATTTTCAATTTGAAGCAAAATCGTCTATTGAATATCTAACAAGGATTAAAGAAAGCATTAAATTTTTTCATTTAGAGGTTCCGGTTCATCTTAACGAAGTTTTTATAAGAATTGAAGAGGCGCCTCTTTTTTGGATTTACGACTCGCCGATTGTACAATATTTAGAAGACCTGCTCAGAATATATTTGGGTAAAAGTAATGACTATGATAATTATAAAACCATAAAAGATTTTTATACAAAATGGATTGTAATTAAATCTGAAAACGAGAAAAGATATTTTGCCAATTCGACATTAAACTATATTGATAAATCAACCTCAAAGTACAACTTTTTTTATCTCCTTCTTAAAGCGGTTCTTTTCACCTTTGAAAAATCGATAGCAGATGCAGCAGCGGCAAATGAACTTTTTAATAGAAGTATTGAAGTTGTTAACTCGACCAAAGTAAATGAAACGTATAAAGATGAACTTCTCTACATTATTAATGTTTTTTCGGGTTTCGCCTTTTTGAAACAAAAAGATAATGAACAAGCAAAAAATAAATTTAATAACGCTCTTAAAATCAAACCATATGGAGTAACCGCAAAATTTTATCTCGCGCTTGTAGAAGTTCAGCAAGCTGAATATGAAACAGCTTCGTTCCTGGTAAAGGAACTCTATGAATATGATTTGAACAGAATTGAGTATGCGGTCAATAAAAACAATGCCGGTATGTTTAAGTATTTTGTTAATAATTCGGTAGTCTATAATTTATTTTATCATAGAGAATTTGCCGTTATTATTAACCAGATGGAAATTAATTTTAATAGCATGTCGGGACCGGATTCCTCCTTGATCACCCAGTTAAAATCAAATCTAACCAGATTGAATAATTTGGAGATGAAGAATTATTATTCCGAAGAAACGACAAAAACTATTACCTTTTTGGAAAAATTAACAGATCATTTCTTTGAGAGTAAGAATTTACTTGTAATCAATTCTCTTGACCTTTTTATTCAGAAATTCAATGCGTTGGGGCAGTCAATTTACGAATCAATCAAACTAAAATATTTTAATGAAGTAAAAGAGAAGCTGAAAATATTTGATGATCAAATCCAAGAGAAACGATATGCAATAACACTTCTTACAAACGATTTTGAATCTTTAAAGATAAGACAAAAAGATAAGTTAGCGGCTTCATTAAAAGAAATAGAACAGAAAATAGAAGACTACATTTTATTAATTAATGCGAAGATAAACTCACTTCCGTTAGAAAGTAAACACGATCCAGTCTATTCTTTTAAAAATATGATGACTTATAACGTGGTAATCTCTTCTCTTCTCTTTTTAATTGGTGGTTGCTCAGGGTATTCCACACAATATTTTAGAGGCGGGATGGAGTTTAAGGAAGTGCTTGGACAATTAATTTTTGCCGGCATAAAATGGGGATTAGCTACCTTCCTAATCGGATTTTTATTATCGCTTATTGTTGCGGTTTCCACTTTTGTTACGCGTACAGCGTACAAACAAAAATTGTTGCAAAAAATTAATTGGCTAAAAAATCAAAAAGAACTTGAAATAAACGGCACAAAAAAGGAAATTGAACAGAAAGAAAAATTGCTTCAAGAGAATTATGATGAGAGAATAGCGAATTTGAAAAATTTAATTGAAGAATTATCGAAAGAACGCTCCACTCTTGAAAATGAAACCAGGCAAGAAACCGATGAGAAATTAAAAAAAGAATCCGCCCCATTACTGGCTCTGCTAACTACGGGAACCACCCAATAGCATGGCTAATGTTAGCCATGGTTTGATAATAAGCCAATCATTAAGCTAAATCTCTTGTTTTTTCTGCGAATTTGTTAGGATTAACTGGTATAAAAATTGTCAACTAATAGATGAAATTCACATAAAAAATTAGTGACATGCATTTATTAAAAACGTACAAATCTAAAAATGAGCGCCTAATATATTCTCGAGATGATAAATCGAAAATGCCGAAATATAATGCTAACATTATTTCAGGCAATTATCCTTTTGACGTTAAAAAAGAAGAGACGCTTTATGTTACTCAGCCTTCTTTACCGCCACTGGAAGAATTTATAGAATATCTTGCTGATATTTGGGAGAGTAAAGTTTTAACCAATAATGGTAAATATCATATACTTTTTGAAAAAGCATTAGCAGAATATCTTGGCGTTAAATATGTATCGTTGTTTTCTAACGGAACGCTTGCACTTATTTCAGCTTTACAAGTATTAAGAATTGCAGGGGAAGTAATAACAACGCCCTATAGTTTTGTAGCAACAACGCATGCTTTGCATTGGAATGGAATTCAACCTGTCTTTTGTGACATTGATCCTCAAACCAAAAATTTAGATCCGGATAAAATTGAGAAATTAATTACTCCTAAAACCACGGCAATTCTTCCTGTCCACGTATATGGAAACCCATGTGATGTAGATAAAATTGAAAAGATAGCAGATATTTATGGTTTAAAGGTAATTTATGATGCCGCCCACGCTTTTGGAGTAACCGTAAACGGGAATTCTATTTTAAACTTTGGCGATCTTTCCATTCTAAGTTTTCACGCCACTAAAGTTTTCAACACATTTGAGGGAGGAGCAATTATTTGCCATGACGACAAAACAAAAAAGCGGATAGATTATTTGAAAAATTTTGGGTTTGCAGACGAGGTAACCGTAGTTGCTCCTGGAATAAATGCAAAGATGAATGAATTTCAATCTGCACTTGGTGTTTTGCAGTTAAAATATATTGACCAGGTCATAAAAGACAGGCAAAGAGTAGCTAATATTTACCGAAATAAGTTAAAAAATATTGACGGCATTACATGTTTTGATGATTTAGAAAATGTTAAGCATAACTACTCTTACTTCCCCATTTTTATTGACAAAGAAAAATTCGGTAAATCGAGAGATGAAGTTTATAATTTGTTAAAAGAAAATCATATCCTAGCGCGACGATATTTTTATCCTTTAATAAGCAATATGCCTTCGTATCGGGCAATACCAAGCGCCGCAATAGATAACTTACCTGTAGCGAACAAGACTTCCGATCAGGTACTTTGTTTACCTATTTATGAAAATTTGAAAGAGGACGAGGTGCAAACCGTGGTCGATTATTTTATAAAGAAGGAGTTGTTCTAATTATGTTAATTATTGGAGCTAAAGGTTATGCAAAAGAAGTTGTAGAAGTAGTTAAACAATTAGGGGCAACAAATAACTTATCTTTTTATGATGATGTTAGCCAAGATTTGCCAAAACTTTTGTTCAATCAATTTCCTATTTTACGAAACACGGATGAAGCAAAAGAGTATTTCAAAAATATTGATAATAAATTCGTTCTTGGTGTAGGCAATCCAAAGACAAGATACGAACTTTATAAAAAGTTTGAATCAATTGGAGGTCATATAACTTCAATAACAGCACATAGCGTTGAAATGGGGAGTTATGGTCTAAACATAGAAATAGGGGTGAATATTATGCAAGGAACAATTATTACTAATGATGTTCATATTCAGATGGGTTCGTTAATTAATTTAAACTGCACAATTGGGCATGACGTTATCATTGGCAAATTTTGTGAACTTTCTCCTGGCGTCCATATCTCAGGCAGAGTAGTATTAGGTGATTTTTGTTCTGTAGGAACCGGAGCCGTAGTGCTTCCTAATATTAAAATAGGTAAAAATTGCTCAATAGGAGCCGGTGCTGTGGTAAACAAGGATTTGCCAGATAATTCAGTCGCAGTAGGAGTTCCTGCAAAGATAATTAAACAACTAGAATCCTTCAGTGAATAATGAATTAAAACAAATGCAAAAATCTTTGATAACTATTTGCATGATTACTTATAATCATGAAAAATACATCCGTGAAGCAATTGACGGTGTGTTAATGCAAAAAACTAATTTCCAATTCGAACTTGTAATTGGTGAGGATTTTTCAAGCGATAACACACGGAAAATCTGTGAAGAATATGCTAAAACTCATCCTGAAAAAATCAATTTGCTGCCATCTACTATGAATCACGGGATGCTTCCTAATTTTGTTCGTACTTTGGAAGCCTGTAATGGCAAATACATTGCTTTGTGCGAAGGAGACGACTATTGGACTGATCCATACAAACTTCAAAATCAAGTAGATTTTTTAGAACAGAATCCCGAGTATTCTATCTGTTCACACAACGTCGAAGTTTTAAACGAAGAAACATGTCAAAAATTAGAGTGGTTGGGAAAGAAGGGAAACAATGAATCTACAATTAGAGACTTGTTGAGCAAAGGCAGCGGTGGCGCTACTTGTTCACTGGTTTTTCGAAATTATCATTTCCGGAAGTTAAGGGAATGGTTTCAAGATATTCAAGGTGGTGATTGGGCTCTTCAAATCCTCTTAACCACTAAAGGGAAAATGTTCTATTTTAACGAAGTTATGGGAGTTTATAGGCAACATGATGGAGGAATTTCATCTTCTAAAAACGACAAATCAAAATTAATAAATATTTTCTATGAGGGAGGAGTCTTACTCGCTCAGAAATTGAATAAAAAATTATCTTTTAAATACAATGATGAAGTTGAAGAAAATTTACTAAATTATTTTTATCCCAATCTTATTTCAGCTCTTGATACAAATAACAAAAATGGGGATGCCGACTATTTTAGGATAAAAAGAATAATTGATAGTAATCGGAACAAACATATCACAACCGATTCTTTTAATGAAGTTTTGAAAATAGTAAACCTAGATTTAAGAGAAGTGTCGGTTGAAGATTATCATCACGTAATTAAATACCTGGTTGAAAACATTTATTTCCCGAAGCAAACCATTTTTTCAAATGTAGTTAAATCTTTCTTTAATGAATCATTTGGTAATGGCTTATTTATAGGGAATTCATTTTCCGAACTGCCCGAATTCATTCTTGATAATTCAGTCAGCGGTAACCTATATTGTTTGCACAGCGAGAAAGGTTTGGGAAAAGTCTTTAAACAATTCAACAAACCCAATCATTTTAAACATGAGCAAATAGAAAAAAGAAAATTTGTTCTTTCTTCAGAAGATGATTTTAAAAATATAGGAAATTTTGATTTTATTGTTTGCGAAGTTTTATTGAATGATGTGTACTCAATTCTGGATAACGCTTTAAAGTATCTCGCCAATGATGCAAAAATTTTCTTACTCAAAAAACAATTGGATCCCCAAATATCGGTTGAGTTAAAAGGGAAGCTGTCTTCTACCAATCTAAAGTTGGTTTATGAAACAGATGAGTTAATTGCATTTCAAAAAAGAAATCTAAAAGAATATTTGACAAGGGAAACCGATGGATTTCGGGCATCATTTAAAGTAAGTGAAGCGTGGTCGGAGGCTTTGCCCGTTACTGCCAGCTTGATTTCGAAATACAATGTCCTGGTATCCGCTGAAATTGGTGTTGCTAGGGGGCATCATTCTGCCCATCTACTAGAATCTTTCCCTCATTTGAAACACTATTCTGTTGACCCCTGGAAGCATTTTGAATTAGGTTATGATGATCCGGCAAATGCAGAACAAGCCCTCATGGATAAACAATATGGGGAAGTAAAAAATCTATTATCAAAATTTGGGGAAAGGTCAAAAATCATTCGTAAAACTTCATTGGAAGCTTCGAAAAAGATTACTGAAAAGTTGGACTTTATTTTTATTGATGCCAATCATTCTTATGAATCTGTTAAAGAAGATTTGCACTTATGGTGGGATAAAGTAAAACCGGGTGGAATTGTAGCGGGACATGATTACATGCATCCGAATTTTCCGGGAGTGAAATTAGCTGTTGATGAGTATCTATTTAAATATAATTTATCAGCCATTTCTGAACAGGGTACCGTTTGGTGGGTGCAAAAACCGTTTAATCATTCTTTAACATTTATCATTCCCTGCTATAATTGTTCGGCAACAATATCAGAATCAATTGAGTCGATTATAAATCAAAGGCTGGAAATTCCTTATGAAATAGTTTGTACCGATGATTGTTCTACCGACAATACTGTGGACATTTTAAAATCTTATTCAAAGAAATATCCATTTATTAATATTCTCAACCACGATCAAAACAAAGGTGGAGCAGCAGCAAGAAATACTTGTGTTCGAAACTCCAAAGGTGATTTAATATTTTGCCTGGATTCCGATAATGTACTTGAAGCTAATTCCATAAGTAGATTAATAGCTTTACTTGATGAGAAAAAAGCAGCGGCAGCCTCCTTCCAAGAACTAAAATACTTCAAAGAAAATATTAGCAACGTTTATGATTCGTGGATTTTTGAAGCCCAGGATAACATATGTGATTTTTCACATATAATAATGAACATCAAAACACCTCCTGCCTCAGGAAATTATTTGTTTACCAAAGAAAGCTGGGAAAGAGCAAACGGATATCCTGAAGGAAGCGGAGCGATGGATGCTTGGGGATTTGGTTTTAGACAATTAGCAACAGGAACAAAAATTGCCATTTTACCTAATTCTTTCTATTACCATAGAGTAACAGACAATAGTTATTGGACAAGAGAAAATAGGCTGGGTACAAATGATATCAATGCTTCCAAAATAATGAGAGAGCATATTGATTTATTTGATTACCACTCGCAGAATTTATTATATGATCCGGAATCTCAAAAAAAAATATTTTCTCTGATTGAAAAAAAAGTTTTTAAGACAACCGGCTTTTCAGATACTTTAAAAGTTCATGTTGGCTGCGGTCCCAGAATTCTTAAAGGATGGATTAATATTGATCTGGCTTTTGAACCATTTGAAAAATATCTCCAATATTACACTGATGAATTTTATGGTGCAGGGGTTAGAGGCTCTAAAGATGAGTTCATCGCTTTAGATGTGACAAAGGAAAAACTTCCGTTTTTAGATAATACTGTGGATTTCATTTTTGATGAAGATTTTATAGAACATCTTACACAAAAAGAACAAGTTTTATTCCTTGCTGAAACTTATAGAGTTCTAAAACCGGGAGGGATTCATAGAGTAACAACTCCCAACCTGAGTTGGATAATGAAAAATAATAGTGATTTTTCAAGAGGGATGGAAGGGGTTACACAAGACTGTTGGGACAACTGGGGACATAAGGATTTGTTATCTCCCAAGCTATTGAAAGAACTTGCTGAAATGGTAGGTTTTGAATTGGTGATTCAGGAAAGAGGGAATTGCTTATCAGAATTTATTCCTAAAGAATATAGACCTGATCCCAAAACCGGAAGAGGCAATGAGAGTCATTTATATGCTGATTTAATAAAGCCATCACAACAAACAAAAGAGTATAGAAGTAAAGAGATAGCGGCAATTACGGAAATACAGGAGAAGAAATTATTCATTAAAAACCAACCGCTGAAACTTCATCTCGGATGCGGAGAGAAATATATCGATGGATATGTAAATATTGATTATCCTCCTAGTGAACATTCGGTTCAGACAAAGACTAAAGTTGATTACTATTCAGATATAACGAAACTTTCGTTTGGTGATAATTCAGTTGATGAAATTAGACTTCACCACGTATTTGAACATTTTCCGCGTCCACAGGCGTTGGCGCTGCTTGTTAAATGGTCAATGTATTTAAAAATCGGCGGAATGCTGCACATTGAAACTCCTGACTACGAAGCTTGTTCAATTAAATTCTTTGATAAAAATTTGTCGTTCCAAGAAAGACAAGTAATATTAAGGCATCTATTTGGATCTCATGAAGAAAAATGGGCGGTTCATTATGACGGATGGTACCGGGATAAATATGTTTACATTTTGAAATTACTTGGTTATGAAAAAATAGAAATTGTCCAGGATAATTGGAAATTAACTTATAATATTACCGTCAAAGCAACCAAGAGTATTAATTATACTTTAGCTGAATACGTTCAATCAGTTAAAAATATTTTGCAAGACAATATGGTAGATAATTCTGAGAGCGAGCAAAAACTCTTACAGATATGGGTAAATAGTTTTGAGCAAGAACTTTCTAATACATCTGATGAAAATAAATTAGTTGCACCTCCAAAGGTTTCTATTTTTATGCCGACCTATAATCGTTCAAAATATATTGGCGAAACGATTGATTCATTGCTGGTACAAACATTCACAAATTTTGAATTGATTATTGCAGATGATGGTTCTACGGACAATACACTTGAAATTATAAATAGATTTGCGTCCCGCGATAAACGAGTAAGATTGCTGAAGTTAAATCATGCCGGGGAAGTAAATGCAAGGAACGAAGCGATAAAAATTGTCAACATTAATTCTAAATATTTGTTGAACCATGATAGTGATGACATCTCTTTGCCAAACAAACTTGAACAGCTTGTTAATTATTTAGATGAATCCCCACAAGTAGCAATTGTCGGATGTGAAGCAGAATACTTTGATGATGAGGGAAAACATCTTGGCAAACCGGAAATTTATCACGAGCCGGAAGATATTAGAAAAACATTTTCGCAATTGAATTCCATGATTAACAGCGCGGCTTTAATCAGAAAGGAAGTTTTTGATTCTTTAAAGGGATATCGAGAAGAATTCAGAGGTGTGGATGATTACGATTTTTTTGCCCGTGCGTTAGTTGCAGGATTTAATTTAGTAAACCTTCCTAATGTTTTACACAAAATCAGATTACATCCAGGCGCTATTGGATCAACTCGTGCAGAGGAGCAACAAGGATTAGCGGCAATCATCAAAGAATACTATAACAAAAGTATTCCACAGCCGATCCAAATATTTACAAAAAGTAATGAGCTGATTAGGAAGAACAAATTAAGAATTCTTGCAACTGTGGAATTTTATAATCCTCATATTGGAGGTGCGGAAGTTGTTGTGCAAAAAATTTCTGAAGGGTTGGCAAATCGCGGACATGAAGTCACCGTGGCAACAACTCTTTTACCTGAAAGAAATTTCGATCAATTAAATGGAGTAAAAATTGTAGAGTTTGATGTTGCCGGTAATTTTGCCCGCGGATTAGCTGGCAACGACGTTGAAAGATATATTGAGTTTACAACTAACGAGAATTTTGATGTTATGTTTAATTATGCGGCGCAACAATGGGCAACAGATTTAGCATTTAAATCAGCGATTATGACAAGAGAAAAAAGAGTAAACATAATTGCTCCATGCGGTTATTCAGCATTGACGAACGCAACAACTGTAAAGGACAATCTTTACTTTGATTATTTTAATGATACCATACCCACAGTGTTCCCATTCTATGACGCAGCCGTTTATCATAGCTCAATTTATCAAGATTATGAGTTTGCAAAGAATCATGGTTTTTCAAATAGTCTTGTAATTCCTAATGGTGTTACCGAAGAAGAGTTTTTAATAAAACCCAAAATAAATTTTAGAAAAAAGTATTCTATCAAATCAAAATACATCGGCTTGTGTGTTGCGAATTATTATGAAGGCAAAGGACAAGAACGGATCGTTGATGTAGTTAAAAAAATGAACAGACCGGATTTTGAAATGATATTTATCGGGAAGGAAGGAAAAACATTAAAACAACTTCAACAATTGGCTGAAGGGCTAAATGTAAAATTCTTAACCAATATTTCTCGTGAAGATACTTTAGCGGCATACCACGAAGCTGATTTGTTTTTATTTGCCTCTCACTTTGAAGTATTTCCTTTAGTAATTCTTGAGGCAAAAGCTTCTAAGACTCCTTTTGTTTCAGTTGATTGCGGAAATGTAAAAGAATTAAAAGGAGGAATTGTTTCCGAAGTGAATGATTTGGCTCTTAATGTTTCAAAATTACTTGATGATGAAAAACTAAGGATGAGAATGGCAACTGAAGGATTTAACGAGTGGAAAAGTAATTACACATGGGATGCGATAATAAATAAATATGAAAATCTTTTTATGATGCTTTCTCAATCAAAACAAAAAGGATTGAAATAATGATAGCTGCCGTATTTAGTAAAGACAGACCTTTACAACTTGATGCAACATTAAGATCATTCATTTTACATTGCAAAGATTTTTCCGATCATGATGTTAAAGTGATTTACAAAACTTCATCGGATCATTATCAAGGGCTTTATGATATTTTAATACAAGAATACTCTGGCAAAACAAATATTGAATTCAAACCGGAAAAAGATTTTAAGAGCGACATATTATCAACAATACTTTCATATGAACATGTGTTATGGCTGGTTGATGACAATATTTTTGTAAATGATTTTTCACTAAAATATTTAGTGGACACTTTTAAAGAACACAATGATGTATTAGGATTATCCTTACGTTTAGGCAAGAATACGACGTACTGTTATCCATTAAATAAGAATCAAACTCTTCCTCAGTTCACAAAGATTTCAAGTGAAATATTAAAATATGATTGGCGAAATGCAGACTTGGATTTCAATTATCCTTTGGAAGTATCAAGCTCAATTTATCGAACATCAGACATGTTAACATTTCTTTTAAAGATTAATTTCAAAAATCCAAATTCTTTGGAAGGAGAAATGGCAGCAAATAGTAAATACTTTGCTGAGCTATATCCAAATTTATTATGTATGGAAAAATCATTAACGTTTTGTAATCCAATTAATAAAGTTCAGGTTGAAGCAAAAGATAACCGGACTTCAGAATTGACTGATTACTCTGCGGAAAATTTAGCTTTAAAGTATGAAGAAGGCTTTAGGGTTGATATTGATAGTTATAATGGGTTTATGCCAAATGCATGTCATCAAGAAGTTGAGTTAAAATTAGGTAGAGACTTGAATTTTGACGGACCAACTGAGAATCCATTAGTTTCTATAATAATTCCATGTTATAACCAAGCCAAATATTTAACAGATGCTTTAAATAGTGTTGTGAACCAAACATATACAAATTGGGAGTGTATTATTGTTAATGATGGAAGTAAAGATAATTCCAGTCAAGTAGCCAAAAGAATAATTAAAAAAAATCCCAATAAAAATATTAAACTCTATGAAATTGAAAACAGCGGGCTAGCAAATGCAAGGAATCATGGAATTAGTCTTTCGAACGGCGAACTTGTTTTACCGTTAGACTCCGACGATGTATTAGAAAATTTAGCACTTGAAAAATTTGTTGAGGCGTTAACTAAAAACGGTGCAGATATTGTTTACAGCAATTACACAACTTTTGAGTTTACAAATATATTTGTAAAGTGCATCGAACCGGATGAGTTTTATAATCCAAATAGACCTGAAAATGGATTGCCATACTGTTCTATCTATAAAAAAACACTTTGGGAAAAAACCGGCGGTTATAATAAAAATATGCTTTGGGGTTTTGAAGACTGGGAATTTTGGATCAACTGTTCAAAGTATAAAGTTAAGGTTTACAAAGTTACAGATGCTCTTTTTAGGTACAGGGTAAAAGAACAAAGCATGCTTACTAATGCAATGAAATATAATAGTAAACTGAGAGCCCAAATGATTCTCAACAATAAAAAATTATTTACAAAAGATTCTCAAAAAATCGCTCTAGACATTTTGGCAAAAGAGCCGGTAATATCAGTAATAGTACCAACGTATAATCGAAAAGATTCATTAGCAGAAGCTATTCAAAGTATTTTGCATCAGACAATCTCTTATTATGAAATTGTTGTAGTAAATGATGCAGGAGAAGATGTTGTTGATGTTATTAAAGCATTTGATGATCCAAGGATAAAATATTATTCACATCAAACGAACAAAGGACTTGCCGCAACAAGAAATACAGGTATTGAAAACGCAAAAGGGAAATACATAGCACTGCTGGATGACGATGACGTTTATTATCCTGACCATTTGGAAACCCTGGTTACTTATTTAGAGCATGATGAAACTAAAATAGCTTATACAGATGCTTATAGAGTAACACAAGAGATGCAAAACGGAAAATATGTAACGATTAATAAGGATATTCCATTCTCTTTTGATTTTTCAAAAGCAATGCTCTTATATCAAAATATTGCCCCTGTTCAGTGTTTCATGTTCGAAAAATCATGTTTAGATGAAATCGGGTTATTTGATGAAACACTTCCAGCGCACGAAGATTGGGATATCTGGATAAGACTATCATTTAAATATGACTTTCATCATATAAAAAAAATCACTTCTGAATTCCGACAGAGAACTGATCATAGCAATATGACAACTACACAAAATCTTGCTTTTTATAATTCCTATAGAGATATAGTTGCCAAGTATTATAACTTTAATGAACATAATCCGGGAATACTTAATAATCAAATAATCATCCTAAACAAGCTTAAGCAGGCATCTATAAATGCTAACCAATTGATGGCGAGCAATCAAAATATAACGGTTTCGATAATAATTCCTGTTTTTAATAAAGTTGAGCTAACGCAGAAGTGTTTATCCGCGCTATATAAAAATACATTGACAAATATAGGTTTTGAAGTTTTAATCATGAACAATGCTTCTACCGATGGAACCGAAAGATACTTAGAATTTGCAAAGATGATTTTTAATAATTTGATTGTAGGTACTAATTCCCAAAACGTGGGTTTTGCGAAAGCCAATAACCAAGCAGTAAAAGAAGCCAAGGGAAAATATATCCTTTTCCTTAATAACGATACCGAACCACTCCCGAGTTGGTTAGAAAAACTTTTAGAAGTTGTTAGGAATGATAAACAGGTCGCTGCAGTTGGAAGCAAATTACTTTTCCCGGATGGAAGCATTCAGCATGCCGGTGTGGTGATATTTAATAACAAAAAAGAAAATGATCCCTTAGTTGCTCATCATATTTATAGTAAAGAAAAAAGTGATCACCCCGACGCGAATACCATAAAAACCTATCAAGTGTTAACTGCGGCATGTCTTTTAGTCAGGACTGAAGCGTTTAAGGAAGTCGGTGGATTTGATGAAGAATATTGGAATGGTTATGAAGATGTAGATTTATGTTTTAAACTTCGGCAAAAAGGGAAAATACTTGTTTATCAGCCGGAGAGCGTTGTTATCCACCATGAGTCTCAAAGTGGTGCCGAAAGATTTTCAAGGGCTTCTCAGAATATTTCTCGTCTGCACAAAAAATGGATTGGCAAAATAACTCCCGATTTTATTATTGAAAAAAGCGGCGAAGTAATTGTCACCAAAGCAAAACAAATTAACCAATATCAGTTTTCAACCGCATTAGACAAAACTTTTCCAAAAAGAACTAACGATGCATTCCATCCGTATGTATCAATCATTGTGCTCACGTATAACGGTTTAAACTATAATAAAGAATTTATTAATTCAGTTTATCAAAATACCGTTCTATCATATGAACTTATCATTGTTGATAATGGCAGCACCGATGGAACAAGAGAATATCTTGAAGAGTTAGTTCAAACCAACGTAACTATCAAATTGATTAAAAACAAAGAAAACGTGGGTTTCCCCAAAGGTGTCAATCAAGCAATTAATATTTCTTTGGGGCAGTACATCTTGATTGCCAATAATGATATTGTTGTGACCAAAGATTGGCTGGAGCGGATGGTTGAAGTCGCAGAAACAGATGCAACTATTGGAATTGCTGGACCGATAAGCAATTCTGTTAGCGGTGTGCAACTTGATAAAGGAGCAAAGTATAATTCAATTTCACAAATGCACAAATACGCGAAGCAAGTTCAAAAGAAAAATCACAAAAAAATATTAGAATTTCCACGAGTCGCTTTTTTATGTACCTTAATAAAAAAAGAAGTAATTGATAAAATCGGCGGTCTCGATGAAAGATTTTCACCGGGAAATTTTGAAGATGATGATTTTTGTTTGCGCGCCCAATTAGCCGGTTATAAAACAGTTATTGCTCAAGATGTTTTTATTCATCACTATGGTTCAAAGAGTTTTAAAGCTAACGGTGTTGATGAATACGCAAAACGATTAGAATGCAATAAACAAATATTTATTGAAAAATGGGGAGCCGATCCTGAAGAAATTTGGTTAAAAGGGAAATCAATTAATTCAAGAAATCCGGTTTTCCCGATCGATGTGAATACGTTTACTGCAAGTGTGAAACGCGCGATGATTTATCTTGACGATAAAGATTATTCTTCTGCTTCTATCTATTTGAATGAAGCAATCGAGTGTTTTGAAAAATATTCCAGAAAAGATTTTGAACAAATTAATTTAACTGATCTACTGAATTTGGCAGCCAACGCCGCCTTAATGACCGGTGACACTCAAAGAGCGCATGAGTTATTCGAAAAAGAATTGCTGGCAAATCCTTCATCATCGCGGGCTTGCGCAGGTTTAGGAGAAGCCTTTTTGATGGAAGAAAAACATGATGAAGCAAAAACCATGTTGGAATGGGCAATAAAAAATGATCCGCAAAATCAATTGGCAAAAAATTCTCTTAAAAAGGTGAATGAAATACTTGGATTGCCTGTTAACGATAATTCGCTTAACGAGCAAAAAAGCGTTGAAGAACAAGTTGAGGAATTATTTGCAGAAACGTATTCTCTTTATGAAAAGAAATTGTTTAATGAGTCTCTTGCAGTGCTTATCGAATTGGAAAAATTTATTGAAAGCAGTTCGGAAGAGATAAATCCGGAAACGGCAGTTTCGATTATTAATCTTTCCGGTTATAATTATCTATCCTTAGGAAATAATGATAAAGCGCGGCAATCATTTGAAAAAGCATTAAATATTATTCCTACTTCTTCAACTGCATGTGCGGGGCTTGGAGAAATATTTTATTTGCAGGAAATGGATGCGGAAGCAAAAACTATGTATGAGTGGGGAGTGAAAAATGATCCCAACAATCAGCTTGCCGTAAACGGACTTAAAAAGATTAATGCCGCACTCGACTTAAAGTTTGATCATAATTCTTTGACTACTCCCAAAAGTATTGATGAACAAATCGAAGAATTGTTTACGGAAACTTATTCGCTTTATGAAAAAAAATCTTTTAATGAATCTCTTACCGTTCTTTTTGAGTTGGAAAAATTTGTCGATAGCTGCACGGAAGAAATAAATCCCGATACTTTGATTTCCATCGTTAATCTTTCAGGATATAATTATCTGGGTTTGGGAGATATTGATAAAGCGCGGGAATCCTTTGAGAAAGCGTTGCTTATTAATCCAAGTTCATCTTCAGCATGTGCAGGGCTTGGTGAAATCTTCGCCTTGCATGAAATGAATTCTGAAGCTAAAACAATGTTTGAATGGGCGGTGAAGAATAATCCCGAAAATCAATCGGCGGTTAGTTCTCTTTCAAAAGTAAATTTGAAACTCGGATTTTCTGAAAATCATAATTCACTAATTATCAATAATATTAATCCTAAGCGGAAGATTGAAGAAAAATTAGAATTAGCGGAAGAATTAGTAAGCGAGAATAAAAATGATGAAGCTGAAGCGCTATTGCAGGAAGTACTGTGCAGTGAACCAACTAATGTTATCGCGTTAAACAATCTTTCAGTTATTGAAATACTAAATGAAAATTTTGAAAATGGAGCAAAGTTGATAACCAAAGTGCTTGCAATTAATCCTGAGGATGAAATAGCTTTAGAAAACATGAATTATTTAAAAGAGAAATTAACTTCAGTCTTACAGACTTAAGGACCAAAAGAAGTGGAACCGCTACTGCCAAACAACAAGATTGAAATGCTCCTTGATACAGCGAATCGGAATTTGGATGCACATGAGTATGTGCATGCGGAGGAGTGCTTAAAAAAAGCTTTAGCGTTGAACCCGAATATCTTTTCAACTTTATTTCAACTCTCAAAACTCTATTACACAAAAAAAGAATATGAACTTGCCGAAATTTATTTGATAAAAACTATTCATGTAAAACCGGACATTGCGGGGATATTTTCTGTGTTGGGAATTGTCCAAAAAGAACTTGGAAAATTTAACGAAGCGGAACAAAGTTATTTAAAAGCAATTCAACTTAATCCGGGATTTGATGAAGCGTATTATAATCTTGGGATTTTATTTTACAAGAAACAGCAAATTGCCGAAGCGGTTTTTTATTTCAACAAGGCAATTGAACTAAACGGCAATCTGTATCTTGCTTATTACAATCTCGGTAACGTTTATCGCGAACTTGAAAAATATGATGAGGCGATTCAAAATTATTCCAGTTCAATTCAAATCAAAAATGATTTCGCGGATGCTTATTACAATCTTGGAGTTGTAAAAGAACAATTATTTGATTATGAAAATGCTTTGCGATTTTATAATCTCGCTTTAGTCCATGATGAGAATCATGTCGGCTCACGCTGGAACAGAGCCATCATTTTGCTGCTTCTTCAAAATTATGAAGAAGGATTTAAGGAATATGAATGGAGAAAAAAAAGGGAGGATTATCCGCAAAGAAATTTTTCAAAACCCGAATTAACGAATCAAAATGTAAAAGGGAAAACACTCTTTGTTTATGATGATCAAGGGTTGGGAGATACTATCCAATTCTCAAGATATTTAAATATGTTAAAGGAGTTAGGCGCTGTCGTTGTTTTTGAATGTGACAAAAAACTAATCGGATTGTTTAGCGGTTTTCAAGCCATCGATCATTTAGTAGAAAGATCAAACAAACCTGAACCGGAAGTTGAATATGATTATCACATTTCTCTTTTAAGTCTTCCTCACTATTTTAAAACCTCATATCAAACCATTCCAACTTATATTTCTTATATCACCGCCGATAAAAAATTAACAGATAAATGGAAGCGGATTATTGGTAATACTAAAAAAACAAAAGTCGGGTTGGTCTGGGCAGGAAATCCTTACCACGCAAGAGATAAACACCGCTCAATAAATTTTGCTGAATTTGCATCACTCCTTTCATCGGAAGATGTGGAGTTTTTTTCATTACAAAAATTTGTTGATGACAACACACGTGCAAAATCAATTGATCTTAAAGGAGTAACCAAATTAGAAATAGATACATTCGCCGATACCGCTGCGATAATTGAAAACTTGGATCTTGTAATTTCAGTCGATACTTCGGTTGCGCATCTTGCCGGTGCTATGGGTAAACCGGTTTGGGATTTAATCTATTATTATAATGATTGGCGATGGAGCGTGGCGGGTTCAACAACTCCATGGTATCCTTCAATGAAAGTATTCAGACAACCAAATCCTTTTAATTGGAAAAGTGTTCTTGAAGAAGTAAAAAAAGAATTGGAAATTACAGTCCATGGAAAAATGAATGCGATTGAAAAAGAAGAAAACCACTCATTCGCTAAAGAAGAAAAAAAAATCCTCTATGCCGGGTTGGGAAAAGGGAATAATTTCGGTTGGGGCGTTTGCAGTAACTATTTAAAAAGAGAACTTTCAAAAAAAATCACACTGATTAATTTTGATGAAGATGAAGCCTTGCGTAACAGTTCAAAAGTAAACGGTGCTGTTTTGCACGCGCTGGTTGACATCGATATGAACAGTCTTTTTCAAGTGCGCGGCAAACAAAACTTTGGATACACTTTTTTTGAAAATGAACTTACTCCTTTATCTCGCCGTAATTTAAAAAATTATGACATGGTTTTAGTCGGTTCTACCTGGAATAAAAACAAACTTGAAAAAGCGGGAATTAAAAACGCCGAAGTGCTTATCCAGGGAATCGATCCGGAAATATTTTATCTAACGGATACAGAACCTGTCAATACTAATTACTTCAAAATTTTTTCCGGGGGAAAGTTTGAACTTCGTAAAGGACAGGATTTGGTGTTAAAGGTAATTAAAATTCTTCAACAAAAGTACCACGACATTGTTTTAGTGAACGCGTGGTATAACTATTTGCCATCAACACTGACTTTAATGAGTCTGTCCACGCATCTAAATTTTGAACTTGTCGGCGAAAAGTGGGAAGAGTATATGTCGATTGCGTATCAGACGAATTCCCTGGATCGCATCGGTGACAAGTGGAAGGAACACATGCTTAATGTATATAAGATGAATGCTATAGATGCCGGGAGAATTCTCACTTTCCCGTTGGTTTCAAATCAATATTCTCGAGACCTCTATAAAAACACTGATCTCGGATTATTTCCTAATCGCGCCGAAGGGGGAACGAACCTTGTGTTAATGGAGTATATGGCATGCGGCAAACCCGTTGTTGCTTCTTTTTCTACAGGGCATAAAGATATTCTCACAGATGAAAATTCTTTACAGCTAAAAAAAATGAAAGAGTATAAAATATTTAATGAGAAGAATGAACTAATTGCTGATTGGGAGGAAGCTGATATTGACGAAATAATTTCCCAAATTGAATACGCTTATTTTAACAGGGATGAGATCAAGAAAATTGGTTTGAAGGCTGCATCAGATCTAAAACAATTTACATGGGAAGCGACATCAGATAATTTACTCAAAATATTAAACCGGTTTTAATATGATCACCCTGAGCATGATAGTTAAAAACGAAGAAAAATATCTGGCTGCTTGTCTTGAATCCGTTAAAGATGTTGTGGATGAGATTGTTCTTGTTGATACCGGTTCAACAGATAGAACTATTGAGATCGCAAAAAAATATTCGGCAAAAATCTTTCACTTCGAATGGAGCAACGATTTTGCCGCCGCCCGTAACTTTGCCCTTGAGCATTCCTCTTGTGATTGGATTCTATATCTTGACGCAGACGAATGTCTTTCAAAAAAATCTGTCCATGAAATAAAAAGGTTGACGAGAAATAAAAAACGCGAAGCCTATAAATGTATCATAAACAATATTGATGAAATTAATTTCCGCCCTTCGGTGATGACGTACGTAAGACTTTTTCCAAACGATAGGGACATCCGGTTTGAAGGAAAAGTTCATGAACAAATTGAAACATCGCTCCGCAAAAATAATTTCACGATAAAAAATTCGGCAATTGAAATTGATCATTACGGTTACAATCTTTCAAAGGAAGATCTGCAAAAGAAAGCAAACAGAAATTTGGCCATTCTGCTTAAACAATTTGAAGAAAGCAGATCTTCCTATTATGCTTTTCATTTGGGGCAGACCTACGCAGTATTACTAGAAAAAGAAAACGCTGAGAAATATTTTGCCGTAGCATTACAAGATGTTAAACTCGAAAATGAGTACAAAGCTCTCGCTTACCGATATATTGCAATCAATTATGCAAAGCGGCAAAATTATACTGCGGCTTTTGACCTTATCAACAAAAGCCTGCAATGCGATAACGAACAGCCCTTGGCATTGTTTGCCGCAGCAAATATCTATTTAAAACTCGGCGATGCGAGCATAGCCGGAAAATTTAGTCGAAAAGCTTTTGAGGTAAATAGAAAATATTTAAAGGGGGAAAAAACTTCCAACCAAAATATTTTAATTGATGAACTGCATCTTTGCTATTACGGATTAGAAATTTCTTTACATGCTGACGATAAAGAATTATTTAATTTTTTTTACAGAGAATATTCTCTCTTGAAGAAAACTTCCGGGGCAGGGGAATGGGAACTCTTTGATAAATTACTGAACAACAAACCTATAGCTATGGACAAATTATCTGAATATGTAAAACTTATCAGTGCTTCTAATTTTGATTTTGTTTTAGCTTTACTTGATCATTTCAAAGACATTCTCGTAAAGTTAGAAATGCTTCAACTAATCAAAGAAAGATTTTCCAGTAATTCCGGATTCTTAAACAAGCTGGGAATATTGTTGATGGAAACACAAAAATATTCAGAAGCTGTTGATGCGTTTGAGCAATCAATTAAAACGAATGGAGAAGATCCCTCTACAATTTTTTACCTTGTATCGGCTTATCTTCAAAATGGTGAATCCGATAAAATACCGAACCTTGTTTTTGATGCAGAGAAGAAATACGCAAACCAGGAACAAGTTCTCTCCCGTCTCAACTTACTAAAAGAAAAACTCCCTCAAATATTTTTATAATTTTTTTCTAAAGAACCCTAAACTATTATTTCTCACCTGCGATAATATAGTTGAGATGAAAATCTTATTTAATAACAAATCAGGCAAGGACGCCTGATAAAAAACAACCAAAATATACATGGAGGTATATTATGTCTTTCTCTATCAATTCAAATCTCGGTGCGTTATCTGCTTACAATGCTTTAGCAAAAGTAACGTCACAAACACAAGCTTCACAATTGCGCTTAGCCTCATCGAAAAAAATCAATTCGGTTGCTGACGATACGTCAGGTTACCAAGTTGGTAAAGCACTCCAAGGTAAAGTCGCTATTATGAAAGGTGCCCAGGGAAACATCAATTCTGCAAAGAACTTATTGGCAACAGCCGAAGCAGCTCTTTCAAGCATTAATGATCTTGTTATTCAAATCAAAGGGAAAGTTGCAGACGCAAGTGATCCTACCAAAAACAAAACTTCGCTTGCTAATGACATCACAACTCTTGGCGCTGAAATAACCGCTATTTTCGACAACACCAAATTCAATGAGACAGCTTTGTTAAGTGCTACTTCTACTTCTTTCGAGTTCAAAACCGGTGAAGCAGCAACTGACAAACTTACTGTTGCATTGGATAATTTCAATGCCGCGGGTCTCTCGTCAATCTCTGGCGTTGGTGCTACTCCATCAGGCTTAGATTCTGTTTCTGCCGCTACTCTTCTTTCTACAGAAGTAACTACTCTTGGTGACAATGTTCAGAATGCTTTAAGTAAAATTGGTAATTTCGGTCAAAGGTTGGATGTAAAGGATGAATATTTAACCAATGCTATTTCGAATGCTAATGCCTCTATTAGCCGTATATTTGATACCGATATGGCGCTGGAACAACTAAACTCATCAAAGACTCAGGTTGGTGGTCAGATTGGTACTGCTATGCTCTCTCAGATGAATCAATCTCCTAACCAAATTATGGGCTTATTCAGATAAGAGTTCGTTCATTCACATTCCCTCCCGGCAAAACCGGGAGGGAATTTTTTTACTCGACTATAAGGAATTTTAACAATGCAGCATTCAGCGTTAGCTAATAATAATTCAAACAGAATGAACCAATATTTGGTTAAAGAGATTCTGGAAGCTACTCCTCAGCAACTCCTTATTAAAGTTTATGATTTTGCAATAGTAAACTGCAATAAACACAATATGGTCAAAACAAATAACGCGATCCAGGAACTTATCAATTCATTAAACTTTGAAACCGAATCAGTTAGAGAGATCTCAACAGGACTACTAAGGTTATATCTATTTTGTCAGGAACAAATGAGATTACAAAAATATGATACTGTAAATACAATTCTTGTCGAATTAAGATCTACATGGGTGGAAGCCTTCAGGAAACTATAGGAATCTATTATGGCTTTAGATATTTCTTCATATTCCAGAATTACAACACTAATTGATGCTTACACAACTAGCCAAACAGACAAATTAGTAACTCCTATCACTAAAAAACAAACGCGAAGTAAAGACATTTCCACGGGATACACCGACTTATCCAAAAAGTTAGATGCTCTTAAAGCGGAGACGGTAACTCTTAAACAGACAGGTACTGATTCTGTTTTTGCTTCACGAGCAGCAACCTCTTCGAATGAAAAATTTGTTACCGCTACGGCAACAAGTTCAGCTTCAAGCAGCAGTTTCGATTTACGCGTTGATCAACTAGCAAAAAGTGATATTGCTGTCTCTCCGGAAAGTGTTTCTGCAACTGCTAACGCTATAACAGGAACTCACTCCTTTATAATTAAAACGGGTGACGGGAGTACAGGTGAATATACAAGCAATATAGATGTTACTTTTACCGCTTCAGAAACGAACAAAACCGTTAAAGAAAAAATTCGGGATGCAGTAAATTTTGATAAAGCAATTGTAACTTCTAATGCAAAAGTAGCCGCTACTGCTTATGCGGGTGGAGCTAGTTCATTTATTGTAGATCTAAATGGAGCC
>Ga0172379_10002626_pt1 | contig 31180 bp, 25 predicted proteins | sample GrowelOW334metaG_FD_119756 | JGI IMG/M metagenome (GOLD analysis project Ga0172379, IMG submission 119756) | Groundwater microbial communities from an aquifer near a municipal landfill in Southern Ontario, Canada - Groundwater well OW334 metaG | ecosystem: Environmental > Aquatic > Deep...
GGAGAAGATTCAAGTAGAAAGTAGTAGGTAGAAGGTAGAAAGGGGAATATGATAATAAATTAAAAAATGGTAAAATATATTAAGTAGCAAGTATAGAGTAGTGAGTAAAATTAATATAAATTATAAATTTGCTTGCTACATACTACTTGCTACATACTACTTAATTTATGGCAATAAGTGCAAAAAGTTCTCAGGAATTTGTGCCAATTAAAGAAGTTCGAAATGGGATCATTGTCTTGAAAGATGGTGGTCTTCGTTCGGTATTGGTAGCATCTTCTTTAAATCTTTCTCTCAAGTCATCCGAAGAGCAAGCAGCGATAATAAACGAATTCCAAAATTTCATAAATGGCCTCGACTTTCCCACTCAGATAGTCATGCAATCTCGCCGACTCGACATCAGGCCTTACCTTTTACTTCTTGAGAATCGAATAAAAGAGCAGGTTGAGCCACTTTTGAAAATACAAACCAAAGAATACATAAATTTTATAAAATCATTCACCGACGAGGTGAATATTATGACCAAAACATTCTTCATTGTTGTCCCTTATACACCGGCCTTGATCAAACCAGGAAATACAATTATGAATGGACTCCTAGGTGGAGGAGCTCCCAAAAAACAAGTTGCCGATACAAAAAAAGCTATGGATCTGGCCTCTTTCGAAGAAAAGCGTAGCCAGCTTGATCAGCGAGTAAGGGTCATAATGGATGGCTTAGGAAGAGTCGGGATTCGAACTTCGGAGCTCAAAACAGACCAGATTGTCGAGCTATTTTATAAAACATTTAATCCAGGAGACATTAGCCAGGGAATTAAATTACAATAAAAAATTATTATGGGCATATTATCAAACATTTTTGGAAAAAAGAGCGATATCTCAAAAGACAAAAGTACGGTCATGCCTATTTTGCCTAGTGAAATATACAAGGCTGCGACGCTTGAGCTCCAAGACATTATCGCTCCCTCGGCTCTTCAAATAACTCCTAAATCTTTGAACTTGGGTGACAAAATTGCTCGCACTTTCTTTGTTATCTCTTATCCTAGATATCTCACCGACAATTGGTTCTCACCAATTATAAACTTGGACAAAGTTTTCGATGTTTCTATTTTCATACACCCTATCGAGACAGCTGAAATATTGAGATCATTTCAGAAAAAAGTCGCCGAAGTTCAAAGTCAGATTTCTATTCGTGAATCAAAAGGCCTCGTCCACGATCCAATGCTCGATACCGCCTACAGAGATTTGGAGGACTTGCGAGACAATCTAATGCAAGCTCAGGAAAAAATGTTTAATGTTGGGCTTTATATCACGGTCTATGCTGACAACGACAATGATTTATTCAAAATAGAAAATGAGATAAAAGCTCTCCTTGATTCTAAGCTCGTATATCTAAAACCAGCTCTCTTCCAGCAAACGGAAGGTTTCAAAAGTGTCATCCCTCTGGGAATTGATATCCTTGGTATTCACCAAAAGCTTAACACCGCTCCACTCTCAAGCATCTTTCCATTCGTATCTTTCGACCTAACAGAAGATAAGGGAATATTGTATGGGGTAAATCGCCACAACTCTAGTTTGATCCTTTTTGATAGATTTTCATTACCAAACTATAATTCCATAACATTCGCAACTTCCGGAGCGGGTAAATCATACGCAACAAAATTAGAAATTCTACGTACTTTGATGTTTGACACAGAGGTTATTGTCATCGACCCAGAGCGTGAATATGAATACCTCGCTGAAGCTGTTGGTGGAAGATATTTCAATATTGCTCTTTCTTCTGAGCACCATATCAATCCTTTTGACCTTCCTATTCCCACAGGTGAAGAAACCGCAGCTGACGTTCTTAGATCAAATATCATTAACTTGGTTGGATTATTCCGCATAATGCTCGGTGGTCTAACTCCAGAAGAAGATTCTATTATCGACAGTGCTATTACTGAAACATATGCTTTGAAGGATATTACCGCTGATTCTGATTTTAGAAATATCGAGCCTCCAATGTTGTCTGATTTTGAAATAGTTCTCTCTGGAATGGAGGGGAGTGAATCATTGATACAGCGTTTGAGTAAATATACCCACGGATCGTGGTCAGCATTCCTAAACCAACCATCAAATGTCGACATCAATAGAAAGTTTATTGTCTTCTCTGTCCGTGATATGGAGGACGAACTAAAACCAGTCGCAATGTATATCATCACTCACTATATTTGGAATTCAATCCGTAAAAATATTAAAAAGAGATTACTTGTGGTTGATGAGGCTTGGTGGATGATGAAATCAGAAGATACAGCTTCATTCTTGTATTCTATCGCAAAAAGAGGTAGAAAATATTACCTGGGGCTTGCAACTATTACTCAAGACGTCGGCGACTTTATGAAAAGTGCATACGGTATTCCTATTATCACTAACTCTTCTATCCAATTGCTATTAAAACAATCTCCTTCTACTGTGGATGCCCTCCAGAAAACCTTTAACCTAACAGAAGAAGAGAAATATTTGCTTCTTGAAGCTGGTGTCGGAGAGGGGATATTCTTTGCTGGCTTGAAGCACGTAGCGATAAAGACGATTGCGTCATATACCGAAGACCAAATAATCACTTCAGATCCTTCGCAGATTTTGGCTATTAAAAAAGCTAAAGAAGAATTGGCGGGGACAAATAAATAATAGATATAACTGAGGTTGTGAGCGAGGTGGGGTTATTATATAATGAAAAGAATGGAATATAAAAATAAAATACTGCTCATTGTTTTATTTATGGTTGGAATGTTATACCTACCTTCCTTTTCGTATTCGGCGTCAGAAATAGAAGTAGAAGAAGGTGATATAAGTGTTGAAATAATGCCAACAAACCCAGAACCATACCAAAATGTCACCATAAAACTCTACAGTTACTCGACCGACTTGAATAAAGCTATGATTGAGTGGAGAAGTGGGTCAAATATGATATTGTCAGGCTTTGGGAAGACAAGTTATTCCTATAAAGCCGAAGGAGCTAACACAACCACAGCTTTTGAAGTAATGATAACTCCAGTTGGAACTGTTAATAAAATAATTAAACAAATTGTGGTTAGCCCTTCTGAGGTTGAAATTATGTGGGAGTCAGTTGATGGATACACTCCACCTTTTTACAAAGGCAAATCTCTCCCAGTAAGTGGCAGTACTATAAGGGCAGTTGCTATTCCAAACACAAACACAATAAAGGCAGGCAGAGGAAGCATAACTTACACTTGGAAAGATGGAGATAAGACATCTCTAGCTTCTTCTGGTTACAATAAAGATGCATATGTCTTTAAAAATAGTATGTTTGATGAAGAAAGTGAAATAACTGTTGTGGCTTCATCTCTAAGAGGAGATTATGAGGCAATGAAAACAATTAGTGTCCCAATATATAAACCAAAAATTGTTTTTTATAAAAAATCTTTAACCGATGGCATTCTTTATAATTTAGCATTAAATAAAGAAATCTCCATGGAAGAGGATGAGATGACGATAGTAAGTGAGCCATATTTCTTATCAACGGTTGGTAATGAAAATTCTTTTACTTATAATTGGAAAATTAATGGTAATGGAATCGAGACTCCATCCAAGAGAACAGAATTAACCATCCGACCAACGTCTCGCGGGGGATATGCTACTATAAATATATCAATAGATAGTATGAACGAATTGTTCCAAAAAGTTAGCAACCAATTAAAAATAAATTTGTAATATGAGAAAAAACCACAAAAAATTTTTTAGTAAGATATTGATGATGTTTTTGTTTTTCTCCTTTTCAGTTGGGGTTGTAACTTATGCAGATGATCCAGTCTATATTGATGGACAAGATGAAGTGGTAACTGATGGAGAGTATAATCTTTTAGCCCCTCTTCCTGGTATGGAAAAGGCTCCGAAAAACATTGGGGACTATTTTAATACAATTTTTAATATTGCTATTGGTTTGTGTGCGGTCCTCGCTGTTGTAATGATTGTCATTGGGGGCATACAATATATGGGTAGTGAATCAATTTTTGGTAAAACAGAAGCAAAAGGTCAAATTACGAGAGCAATATTGGGTTTGATTATCGCTCTTGGTTCTTTCGCTTTATTAAACACAATAGATCCTAATTTACTGGGAGGCAAGGGGGTTAGTATAAAATCAGTTAGTGGAGAGATAGTGCCTCTATATGACAGAGGAGCAAATGACCCTAAACAAGCAAGCGGCGAGAGTATCCGCTGTACTCCCGTTCTTTCTGGCCCTTGTTCTATCGCAAACCTAACTCCTATATTTGGAGCAGAAAAAGCAGAAGCGATGTCAAAGATTTGTAATATGGAAAGTAGTGGTGTAAGTCAGTCGAGTGGAACAGATTACTGCAATCCACCAGGGAAAAGCTTACCCTTCTCTTTTGGTTTATTCCAAGTTAATTTAGCAGCAAATGGCGGCCTGGCAAGTACGTCTGATTTGGATTGTTCTAATTTGTTTGATAGACCAGTATCATCAAAAGATGCAATAGAACCAAAATACAATAACGGGTTTGATTGTAAATTAAAACCTGGCAAAGAAGCCACTTATACGGCATGTAAAAATAGATTATTAGACACCAACACCAATCTAACAATAGCAAAAAACCTATTTTCAAATTCTAATGGGATGAATAATTGGATTGGTGATAAAAAATATTGTGCGTCGGCTTTTAAATAATTTATGCCTAAGAAAACAATTATCATTTTTATATCAGTCTTTGTAATCGTTGGAGCGATTGTTTTGGTTTTCTCTTTGCTAACAAAAAAGGATGGTGCTGTAGATGAGACAACTAGCACTCCTTGGTATCAGAGTTTCAATCCTTTTGGAGTAGGGGATAAAACAGATGAGGCTACAATAGGGGAAACAATAAATGATCAAGGGCAAGGACAAAATGTTTATACTCAAAATTCAAAATTCTTTCAAGTAACTGATTTCGCTATAGCTGGAGCAACATTCCTAGAAGATACAAGGCCTGTGGTTTATGATAATAAAGAGATATTTGTGGAACCAACCCAAAATGAAGTAGTTATTAATGCAAACACAAAAGAGGGGAGAAAAGAAATTCAGGCAATATTAAATAGTGAATTATCACTAGAGCCACCACTTGTGCTCGATGGAAGTTTCGGCAAACTTGCAATACAAGCCATAAAAGATTTCCAGAAATTAAAAGGTGTTCCTGTCACAGGAAAAATTGATACAGAGACTGCTCCTCTGTTTACAAAAACCACAGAAGTTGCCAGCGCCCAAGAAGAGGAAAGATTTGAATCAGTCCCTTCTGTTCGATATGTCGAGAGGATGAATGGACATATTCATAAAATGTTTTTAGACACTAAGGTCAAAGAGAAAATTTCAAACTCAACAATACCTTCTATTTATGAAGCCCTTTTTGATAAAAGTGGCCAAAGTGTTATTTATAGATATTTATCTAACGATAAAAGTATTAGTAGTTTTATGGCTACCCTTGGCGCAGAAAAAGGAGAATTTCTACCACAAAATATTACTGACCTGAGTGTCTCTCCCGACAAAACAAAATTCTTTTATTTAACAGAAAATAGTAATGGCGTGGTAGGAACGATTGGAATGTTTGATAAAACAACCAGAAGTGTTGTCTTCAATTCATCGTTCACAGAGTGGTTGTCACAATGGGCTACAAGCCAAAAAATATTTCTGACCACCAAACCAGCTTATGGAGTAAACGGTAGTATTTTTATACTAAACACAGCGACCAAAACTATTACGAAAGTTTTCGGTGGTGTCGGCGGGTTAACAACCCTAGTTAATCCAAATGGAACACTTATATTATATAGTAATTCTACAGAGACAGGGCCCAAGCTTGGAATATTTGATATAGAAAAGCATTCAACAAAAGATTTGAAACTATATGGGCTACCTGAGAAATGCATTTGGGCCGAAGATAATATATATTTGTACTGCGCTCTTCCAAATGTTATCACCGGCAATCAATACCCAGATTCTTGGTATCAAGGTTTAGTTTCTTTTGATGATTACTTTGTCAAAATAGATTCTCTAAGTGGTGAAGTATCAACTATTGCGAACTCCAACACAGAGACTGTGATAGATGCGACACATTTGTTTTTAGATAATACCGAGGACTTATTATTCTTCACTAACAAAAAAGATTCTACTTTGTGGAGTTTGAGATTAAAGTAATTACCAATTACTAAATACTAATTAAAAAAATTAATAAAAAAATACCAAAACATAGTTTTGGTATTTTTTAAAATTAGTAATTGGTAATCAGTAATTATTCATTATTTATATATTTAATCACCACTCTGCGTGTTGGGCCATAACCTTCTGACTCTGTTTTTATATCCTTGGCTCCTTCTAGGAATGAGTGAATAATTTTCCGCTCATAGGCTGGCATTGGGTCAACTTCAATATTACTCTTGAAATATCTGGCTCTTTCCGCCATCATATGGGCGATATTCTTTAGATTTTCAAGGCGCTTTTTCTGATAGCCATTTATATCAATAAAAATAGCTGGTGCCCTGTCTTCATAATTTTCTTTAACTGGTAAGTTTTTCTCTACAATTTTTTGGACAAGATGATTCAATGATCTGAGTGTCTCGCCGTCTCGGCCAATCATAAAACCAGAGTCTGGAGTTTCAATCATGCACCAAAGCATTCCACCATCGTCAGAAAATTCGCACTTGGTGATAGCGCATGATGTATGTTTAAAAATTTGCTCTATAGCTTCTTTTATCTTATCTTGGTTCATCTTATCTAAAATTTATTTATTAAACAATCGGACTATGGGTCAGCTTTCGGCGAATATACCATTCTTGAACAATAGTGAATATATTACTCACAATCCAATATAATGCAACTGCTGCTGATATCTTCCAAGCAATAAAGGCGACAAACACTGGCAGAATATAGCGCACATTCATTTGCATACTATCTGAAAGTTGCTCCTGGAATGTTTTTGGGGCCACTGGCTCAACACTTTTAACAATCTCAACTTTGGGCTTAACTGGCATTGCTAAATATCCTTGGAGGAATTGGGTCACCCCTGCGAGTATACCCAATATTAAACTTTTTTCTCCCATCTCAAGCAGACCGAGGAAATTGGTGTGCAAAGCGGTAGGAACTTGAATGAAAGAATATATCAGGCTGTCATCAATTGATATCCCTTTATAAAATACATAATACAAAGCAAAAATAACTGGTAGTTGGATAAGAATTACCAAACACCCAGAGAAGGGGTTGGTTCCATATTTTTTATAAAGAGCAAATGTTTGTTTAGCTTGTTCTTCTTTGTTCGGAAAATCTTTTTTAATTTGCTTTATTTCTGGCTCCATCTTTTTCATAAGAATCTGACTTCTAATGGATTTCTTAGTGAGAGGAGAGAGGACAAGTTTGACAATAATTGTCACTAAAATAATAGCAAAACCAACATCTCCAAAAGTGATGTTGTCTATTATAAAAATTAAGGCGTTATATATTGGCTGATAAAATACACTATTCCATAATGCTTGCATTTTTCTATTGTATCACAATATAGTAGAAAGTAGAAAGTAGCACGTAGAAAGCTTAATTTAATTGAATTTTTTTGAATCGCCTTTGTTTTCCTTACTACATACTACCTACTACATACTACTTATAAAGGATCGTAGTGATTTTTCTGCCAAGGGTGGCACCTTAAAATCCTTTTAAAACCTCTCCAAAGGCCCCCAATGGCCCCATATTGAAGTAGTGCCTGCTTTGTATATTCTGAGCAGGTGGGTAAGAAAACGCATGAAGAATGCGCCCTCAGGGGTATTTTTTGATAGATATTAATTAACCAAATTACTATTTTAGCCATCCCATACGAAGTTGTTCCGATTACAGAACAAACATTAACTAATTTATAATATCAAAACATAATTATCCTTATGAAATAAGCTTATTTTCTTGTACTACCCATATGACTTCGTACGGGACAAGTATAAACTAATAAATAAGACCTACCTTTTTTAAAATAAAGAGGATGTTTTCCTTAATTTCCGGGTGGGTTGCGCCTAAAACTTCCTTTTTATAGAAAAATACCCCGGACCCTTGTTTTATATGGATAGAATTCAAAATATTGTAGCCAATTCTCCTATACTTATTCCTAATTACGGCTGTTTTAAAGATTTTTTGAGGAGCGACAAAAGCATATTGGGGGATATCTGTCCTAGTATAGAAAAACAAAAAAAACGGGGTGGAGAATGTTTTTCCTCCCTTTGTAATAGTTTGGAAAATTTCTTTTGTAACCCGCTTTTTCTTTGGAAGCATAATTATTTCTTGATTGATACATTAGCACGGCCTTTTCGGCGACGAGCTTTATTTACCTTTCTACCGTTTGGTGTTTTGGTACGAACAAGAAAACCGTGAGTTTTTGCTCTTTTCCTTCTGTTTGGTTGATATGTTTGAGACATAAAAGAAATATATACTAAAATGGACAATAATGCAATATGTGGGGTAAAACATATCCACACGATATCAACAGGTTAATTAAGACATTTGATTGTTGGTGGGTTGAAAAACAATGTATAATACTCTCCATGGATCCCGTTAGAAGTCATGTATGTAATACGAGCGACGGGAATTATATTAAAAGAATATTCGGTTTTTGAGTTTTATTATTTAATTTATGTACGGGAATCTAAAGAATCCCTACTTCTAACGGGATGGAAGATACAAAAAATCTCTGGAATAAATGTTTAGCAGAAATTGAACTAAGTGTTTCGAAAGCAAATTTTACAACCTGGTTTAAAAATACATCTATTATAAAAGAAGAGGGTGGGGTTGTTTATGTTGGTGTCCCCAATGAGTTTGTTAAAGATTGGCTTTACAACAAATTTCACAAACTTGTTTTGAAAACTCTTATCACTCACAACGAAAATATTCGTAGTATTGAATACCTAATACACAAACAAGAAATCAAAACTGAAAATATAATTAAAAATATTGAGAAGTCTGTCTCAAAAGCACCCGTAAATGTAAATAAGGAGTTGCCGTTAAATGATCTATATGTAAACAAAGATGATAATCTAAATCCTAAATATAATTTCAATTCTTTTATTGTTGGTCCTTTCAATGAGCTGGCCTACGCCGTCGCTCAAGCAATAATCACAAGCCCGGGTCAAAATTATAATCCATTTTTCATTTATGGAGGAACGGGTCTCGGTAAGACGCACATGATCCAAGCGATTGGTAATACAATAAAAGTAAAGCACCCTAACAAAAAGGTTTATTATGTAAGCTTAGAAAAATTTACTATCGATTATATAAATTCTATCCAAAATAAAAATCCAAACGCCTTTAAAGAAAAATATAGAAAATATGATGTTATTATTATGGATGATATCCAGTTTATTTCTGGAAAAGATAAAACCCAAGAAGAATTATTCCACTTGTTTAATACTTTATATGAGAGTAACAAGCAAATAATCTTTTCTTCTGACAAGCACCCTAATTTTATCCAAGGTCTCGAGGAAAGACTCCAATCAAGATTTGCCTCTGGGATGACCGTCCAGATAGTTGCCCCTGATTATGAATCAAGAATCGCAATAATAAAGGCTAAATTTGAATCTACTAATTGTATTGTGGAGCCAGATGTCATTTCAGCCCTAGCAGAGATGCTAGAGGGCAACATAAGAGAGCTTGAGGGGAGTTTAAATTCTGTTGTTTGTCAGACCCAATTGCGAAACAGGCCTCTAACTTTAACCGAAGTTAAAACGCTTATTAAAAATAACATCCGACCCAAAAAGAATGTAGCAATAAAAGATATTGTAAGGATTGTCGCAAGTCATTATGATCTAACAGAGGAGGTTGTCTACGAAAAAACAAGAAGAAAAGAGGTGGTTAGGGCTCGCCAAGTAGCCATGTATCTACTCCGAGAAGATTTCAATATCTCATACCCACTAATAGGCCAGAAAATGGGGGATAGAGACCACACAACTGTAATACACTCTCATTTAAAAATTAAAGAAGATTTAAAAACAGACCCATCATTACTACAAGAGATTGAGAAAATAAGAATTATGTTTAAGTAAAAATAAGTATGTGGAAAAGATGTGATTAAAACTGTGATTAAGAAAATAAAAATGTGGACAAAAAAGGCCTTTCTAAAAAAACAAAAAGTAGTTAACAAATTAAAAAAAGATAAAATAAAAAATATTTAAAAAAACCATTTAAACTACTAGTTATAAAAGAAATCCACATATCAACACCCATAGTATTAATAATAAGTATTTATAAGATAATATATAAAAGTTATGAAAATAGAATGCTCAATAGATAAAATAAAAAAAGCCCTTATTTCAGTCGAAAGAATAACTGGTAAAAACCTAACACTCCCAGTTCTTGGGTCTGTTCTTTGGGTGGCTACAGGTAAAAGTTTAAAACTTCGTGCCACAAACTTAAATATTGGTATAGAAATAGAAGTTCCGGCTAAAATAGAAAAAGAGGGTGTGGTAGCTGTCCGAGGGGATATTTTATCTTCATTATTTTCTGTATTACAAGGAGACCTAACTGTGAGATTTGAGTTGATTAATGGTAACTTGTTGGTTAAAACAAAACAAAGCACAATCCTACTAAAAAGCATTTCTCATGAAGATTTCCCCACAATCCCAATCGTTGAAGGGGAAGGTTTTGTTCTTTCAAGTAAAAAGTTTACCGATGGCATAAAATCTGTATACTATAGCGCCTCTATTTCAGAAATTAAACCAGAGATCGGCAGTGTTTATATCTATCCAGAGGATGATATGCTTGTCTTTGTCTCAACAGATTCATTCCGCCTAGCGGAAAAGAAGATAAAAATAAAACAAAACCTATCTTTTTCTGGCATATTAATACCATTCAAAAATGTTGTTGAAATTATTAAAGTTTTTGAAGGTGTCGACGAAGAATTAAAAATAACACTTCAGAAAAATCAGATTTCTTTCAGAACAGAGAATACTTATCTGACATCACGGGTTGTCGATGGGAGTTTCCCTGACTACAAACAGATTATCCCTAAAAATCCAACCACAAAAGCGATTGTTTTGAAACAAGACTTTATTGCTTCATTGAAAATATCTAATATTTTTTCAGATAAATTAAACCAAATAGTTTTAACTATTAGACCAGAAGAAAAAACGTTTGAAATAGAATCAAAGAATACTGATATTGGGGAAAATACCACGACTATTGCCGGAGCTCTTTCTGGAGAGGAAGTTTCAGCTAATTTTAATTTTAAATATATCCTCGACTGCTTTCAATCGGTTTCTGGGGATAGTTTAAACCTCGAATTAAACAGTAATAACAAGCCTATGATTATCCGGGCGGTTGGCGACCCCTCATTTATGTATTTAGTCATGCCAATGAATAGATAGAAGTAATTAAGAATTAATAATTAAAAATTAAGAATGGATTACAATTTAATTGGAGGGTTTTTAGATAAGTTTAGAAAAATAATTTTTCAAAAAGAAGAATTAAAGAATATTGTGGTTCAAACTATTTGTGAGGAAATTAAACACCAAGTTAAAGAAGATATGGTGAAGATAAAAAATGGAATAATTTTTATCCAAGGATCTCCTATTTTACGGAACGAAATTTTAATGCACAAAAAAAGTATTTTAGATACTCTAAAAAACAAACTACCTAGTAATAATTTCCTAGATATAAAGTAATTCAACTTTTATTCTAAATAGAAGAAGGTGGATTCCTCCCCAATATTTCCAACAGAATCAACTCCAATAACACGGATTGTATTTGTTTTTGATAACCTATCTAGGTTATTTAAAGAAAAAGAAGTAATAAAAGGTTGAGATCGCAAAGAAGTAATATATAAATCATTAATAAAGATGTCTATTTTTTTTATTAGATTTTTACTTTTTGGTGTGATGGAAATAGTTAAAACCTCACTCTTTTTGTATTTTTTATCTTCAATCCCACCTATTAGGAATGTTGGTTTTGCGGCCTCTGTGTGGATTGTGTCATACTTTGTTGGCTTATCAGAAATACTAACTGTTTTATATTTACTCTTATTCACTTGCCACCAAAATGAAACTCCATATTCCCAACTTTTATACTGAGAATCTCCACCGCCAAATACTTCTTTGTTCTTTGTCGGATTATCTTTATCTATCCAATGTAAAATTGTATGAACATTTGTAATTGAAATTTCTTTTCTCGATTCTTCGGGGGTGTATTCTGTAGCCAGTGTGTTTGAAACAGAATCAATTGTAAAAGTCTCTCCTCCTTGCCAGAAACCACGAATGATAGGGGAAAGGGTTTGGTCTATTGGCTCTGGATTATTAAATGACTCAACAGGCAGATTTCTAAGAGCTTCTGTGATGGTTTGATTCCAAATTGGCCCAGCGAGGGCTGCACCACCCTTTTTCATTGGCTTATTATCATTATTACCAACCCAGACCCCGACAACAACAGAAGGAGTGTACCCTATTGTCCAAGCGTCTTTATTATTGTTAGTCGTTCCTGTTTTAACTGCCACATCTCTTCCTGGAATTTTTAAAATAGAATTTGCTCCGAAAGTTGGAGTCCTTGCTGTGTTGTCTGACATAATACTCGAAAGGAGGTTTGTGGTGTTGGGGCTCAAGATATTTTGTGATTTAGCTGTGAATTTCTCAATAATATTACCAGCGCTATCCTCTACCAAGAGAATACCCGTATAAGGATTCCTCGCCCCACTATTTGCAAAGACACTATAGACAGAAGTCATATCAAGCAGAGTCGTTTCTCCTCCTCCAATTACTAGGGTTAGACCATATCGATCTGGATTATTTTCAAGTGTACTAATTCCTAATCTTTGGGCCATTTTAATTGAATCAGAAATACCAACTAAATATAAAAGTTTAACCGCAATAATGTTTATCGACTGTGCAAGGCCATCACGGAGAGTCATTGGCCCTCGGAAACCACCATCATAATTGTCAGGGGTATAACAAGTTTCCTTTGTATCATATCCTGATGGATCACAAGATGGATTGAATTCAGTTTTCACATCGAAGAGAGTTGTTTTCTCGGTATATCCTTTTTGGAAGGCCAGAGCATACACAATAGGTTTGAAAGATGACCCTGGTTGACGGCCGGCTGTAGCCACATTGAAATTACCATCAATGCTTTTATCGAAATAATCACGAGAACCCACCATGGCGAGGATTTGGCCCGTTTTAGGGTTTATGACAACAACAGCGGCGTTGTTGCCATCCCAACTTTTTTCATTTTCTTTTGCATTTCTGAGCGCAATTTCTTCAGCCTTTTTTTGAAGCTCATAATCTAGGGTTGTAGTTATTTTATAACCACCTTGCTCTAGGGCTCCAACTCCATATTGTTTTTCTAAATAATCTTTAATAAAGAAAACAAAATGAGGAGCGGCAATGTGCATTGGCTGCTCCGGTAAAAATACCACCACTTCATTTTTTGCTTTGTTGTGTTCTTCTTCAGTTATAAAACCGAGTTCAAACATTCTATTTAGGACTAAATTTTTTCTAGCATCAAGTTTGTCCTTATTTTTTCTATAAGGTGAGTAGTATGTCGGTCCGTTTGGAATAGCAGCCATATATGCAGCCTCGGCCATGGTCAGATCTTTTGGTCCCTTACCAAAAAATGCTTTTGAGGCTTCTTCTATTCCGTAAATATTTCCACCATAAGGGGCCTCGTTCAAATAAAGAGCTAATATTTCATCCTTACTCATAACTTTTTCTAATTTAACAGCCAATATCCACTCTTTAATTTTTCGAGAGATAGAAACTTCCGGAGTTAAGAGGGTGTTTTTGATTAATTGTTGGGTGATGGTTGAACCTCCTTGGATTCTCCTGCCGGTTATTTTGGCCCAGATTGTAGCTCGGATAATTGATGAGATACGAATCCCTTTGTGTTTATAGAATTCAGAATCTTCTATCGCAACAGTTGAATTTAAAATATTTACTCCCATTTCTTCGTAGGGGATTATAGTCCTCTTTATATCTTGGTGAACATCATAGAGAAGTATTTTGCCTGTTCGATCATATATTTTTGTTGAGCTCTGAATCTTTCTATCTGTGAAAGACTTAAAATCTGGAAGCTTTAGAGTGCTGACCCAAATAGCAAAAATCCCAGTAAAAAGCAAACCAAGTCCAACTATTATAAAAACCCAATTTTTAAACCAATGTTTCTTAATTTTTCTTCGCATTTGTATATAATAACACATAATATTCTTAAAATAACATAAATATGGTAAAGTATTGGTATATGACAAATGATACAAAAGAGCTACTTTCTAGGGGAATTCAAAACATTTATCCCACAAAAGAGTTTTTAGAGGATAAAATAAATAAGGGCGAGAAACTCACTATTTACCTAGGTATTGACCCAACGGGGCCAACACTACACCTAGGACATGCAATTCCTATAAAAAAATTATCTGAGTTTCAAAAGCTTGGCCACAAAATAATTTTATTGATGGGGGATTTTACGGCGATGATTGGAGACCCAACAGACAAAACCGCAACCCGTAAACAACTCACTCATAAAGAAGTAATGGCAAATTTAAAAAATTATAAGAAACAGGCGAGTACTCTTATTTCTTTTACTGGCAAAAATGCCGCGGAATTTAGATTTAATTCCGAGTGGCTCTCCAAACTTAAATTCGGAGACATTCTTTCTCTTACTTCACAAATGACAGTTCAGCAAATGCTTGAGCGTGATATGTTCAACAAAAGGGCACAAGAAGGGAAGCCAATTTTTATTCACGAGTTTATGTATCCACTTATGCAAGGGTATGACAGTGTTGCTATGAATGTCGACGGAGAAATAGGTGGTAATGATCAAACCTTCAACATGCTTTGTGGGCGTGATCTTATGAAAAACATGAAGGGTAAAGAAAAATTTGTTATTACAATGAAACTTTTAGAAGATAATAGTGGTAAAAAAATGGGGAAAACAGAAAACAACATGCTAGCTCTTTCGGACTCACCAGAAGAAATGTATGGAAAAGTAATGAGCTGGGCTGATGGTTTAATTTTACCAGGGTTTGAATTGTGCACTAATGTTCAAATGGAAGAGATTGAAAAAATGAAGAGTGACTTAACCAAGGGGATTAATCCAAAAGATTTGAAAATGCGTCTGGCTTTAGAAATTGTCACTATTTTTTACAACACCAACAAAGCCAAAGAGGCAGAGGAGAGTTGGGAGAAAACTTTTTCTAAAAAAGAAATTCCAGAAATAGTTAACGAAGTAAAAACTAAGAAAAATGAACTTGTTATAAATGTTTTTTTGAAAAGCAAAGTGGTTTCATCAAAAAGTGAGTTTCGTAGATTAATAGACGAGAAAGCTATTACAAACTTAGATACAAACAAAAAGATTTTGTTTGTTGAAAAAGTTGAGAATGGAACATACCGAATTGGCAAAAAGAGATTTATAAAAATAATCATAAAATAAATATAAAAACACCTTGATAATTATCAAGGTGTTTTTATATTAATATTCAGAGGATCCATCTAACCCCACAAATTCATCTTCAACCAATCCATCTTCTTCTCCACCTAGTAATAGGTCGTCATCTATTAGGGCATCGTCGAAATCATCCTCAAGAAGTTCTTCTTCGCCCTCGGGCCCCGGTATTTTTAATTCTTCGTCATCACTATAACTCATAGTAAAAAATGCTAAATATTATAATGAGTTATTTGTATCAAAATATTATTTTCTTTGCAATACCTTTGGGGCTGTGGATAACTTTTCACAAGCCAGGCAGGTAAGCCCTATGGCTATAGCATCTAATTCATCGTCTGACTTTATTTTTTTATCAATATCTATAAGCTTGGGAACCATAGACATAACCATCTCTTTGCTAGCCTTTCCGTAGCCTGTCACGGCGATTTTTATTTGCGGAGGAGTATATTCAAAAACCGCGAGCCCGTTTTTCGAAGCGGTGTATACCATAACCCCACGAGCTTCCGACACACCCATAACTGTTTTTTGATTTGTGGTGAAATAAAGTTTTTCAATCGCCAAAGCAATGGGTTTGTATTTTTTTATAACTTTCTCTAATTCAACACCGATATTTTTTAATCTCTCACAGAAAGGAATCTTGGCAGAGGTTTTAAAACAATCCGAGTAAATCAAAATATCCTTCTTAAGAGAAGTTTTTTCAATTATTGCTATTCCAACTCTTTCAAACCCTGGATCAATGGCAAAGATTCTCATGGGTTAATTATAACACCCCTCCGGCTTTCAGCCACCTCCCCTTCGCAGGGGGGGAAATCACCCCTCAGTCGTAAACGACAGCTCCCCTTCGCAGGGGAGCAAGGATACAATACAAATTTGTATTTAATTTTCTCCCCCTGTGAAGGGGGAGTGCCCAAAGGGCGAAGGGGTGTCTAATTAATTTCTTTTTTAATTTTTATTGAAACTTCTTCAATTTTGCCATCAATTTCATTATTCCAAAAACGAAATACTTTTATACCAAGAGTTTTTAAATATAAATCCCTTTCTTTATCATAGTCTTTATTCTCAATGTGTTGTGAACCATCCAATTCAACAACCAAATTTTTTTCTTTGCAGTAAAAATCAACAATATAGGGTCCAATACTTTGTTGGCGCCTAAACTTAACCCCCATTTTTTTGTTTTTAAGATAAAACCACAACTTAAATTCTTGCGGAGTTAAAGATTTTCTCAAGCCCTTTCTTCTTTCTTTAAATTTTGATTTATTAAAGATTTCGTACATTTAAATATAATATCAAATTCACTAATTACCAGATATTATCCTTAATTAAATCTGGGATAAGTTCTTCTTCTGTATGTGTTATCATTGGATATTTTTTTGAGTAGTAATCATCTTTACTAAACCAGACAAAACTTTCAATTTCCGCGTTTGGCTTTATTTCTCCTTGAATTGAAATAAGATAAACCCTCTCTTCCATTTGAATATCAGGATTATAGAAAGAAGCCGTTAAATATTTTTTATAAAAATTAATATCAATAGTTTCTACTCCTATTTCTTCCTTTAGCTCTCTTCTTAAACATTCTTCATCCGTTTCATCTATATTTATTTTTCCACCCGGCGTCCATAGTTCCTCATACCCTTTACCCTTAAGCAAAAGAAGTTTTTTATCTTTGATAATTATACTAGCGATTCTTACTCTAATTTTTGGGGTTATATTCATATTGTTCCAATTTGTATTTCTGCTCCCCTGCGAAGGGGAGCTGTCGCTTGCGACTGAGGGGTGGAATTATCTAGTGGTATTTATAATAATTTCCCACTATCATACCCCAAATGCTCATAACCCTTTTTGGTCACAACTCGTCCTCTTGTTGTGCGGTCGAGAAGCCCAAGCTGAATCAAATATGGTTCAACCACTTCTTCAATTGTTGCTTCCTCTTCACTTGTCGCAGCAGCGATTGTTTTCAAACCGACAGGTCCGCCGTTGAATTTTGAAATTATAATATCTAGTATTCGTCTATCAGAAGAAGAAAGTCCAAGTTCGTCTATCTCAAGTAAAGCTAAAGCTTTTTTTACAGACTCTTTGGTTAAGGGTGTCTTATGAACCTGAGCATAGTCACGACAACGCTTAAGGAAATAATTGGCCGTACGAGGAGTAAAACGTGCGCGCTTAGCGATTTCATCCATTGCCTCATCTTCTAACTTAACGCCCAGAATTTTTGCTGATCGAGTAATTATTTTTTTAATTTCTTCATGAGAATAAAATTCTAATCGAAATACTCCACCCGAGAATCGCGAACGAAGAGGAGAGGACAATAAAGCGATGCGAGTCGTCGCAGCGATAAGAGTAAATGGTGGGAGCTCGAGCTGGATCGTCCTTGCCGATGGACCCTTGCCGATAATAATATCGAGGACTCCTGATTCCATAGCTGGATAGAGAATTTCCTCAACCATTTTATTTAATCGATGAATCTCATCGATAAAAATAATATCACCAGGAGCAAGATTAGTTAGGATAGAGGCGAGGTCCCCAACTTTCTCAATAGCTGGGCCGGAAGTGATTTTTATTTGTCGGCGAGTCTCTTTAGCAATTAAATGTGCCAAAGTAGTCTTGCCAAGACCTGGTGGCCCATAGAAAAGGATGTGCTCGGCTGGGTGAGAGCGCTCTTCGGCGGCAGTTAACAATATTTTGAGGTTAGCTTTTATATTTTCTTGGCCGATATATTCAGACCACTCGAGCGGGCGGAGAGTTTGATCTAAAAACCCCTCTTCTTTTATTGTTTTATTTGTGCTTGACATTGGTTTTTTAATATGCTATACTCCCTGGTAGAAGTTTACATAGGTTTATTATAGCATTTTAACTAAGAGGACATAAATCTCTAAGCAATCGGCCACGTGCTCTATATATGTGCGTAGGACGTCTTGGTTTATTTTTAATTTACTGGGACCATCCTGTAATCATATATTACTTTGTTAGCGCATGCTTTCAAAGGATTGTTTAGAGATTTATGTTTTTTTGTTTTTTATTCTTCAAGTAGGTCCACGACACTAGCAACTTCTTCCATAGAAGTAATACCCTTGAGTACTTTTACTATTCCATCTTCTCTCATACTTAGAGACCCTTGTTTTGCTTGAATGTTTTTGATCTCTCTTTCACTTGGATTTTTATTTATTATTTCTTCTATTTCGGCGCTATTGTGTATCGCTTCGAAAATTCCCATGCGCCCTTTGTATCCAGTTTTGTTACATTGTTCACAACCAACAGATTCATAAACTTTGAAAGGAGAGTTCATATCAATTCCAAAATTTGCGAAGTCCTTATTGTTCTCTTTGGCCTTATCAATAACCATTTTAATTATTTTTATATCCTCATCCGTGAGGATTTTTTCTTTTTTACAATTATTACAAAGTTTTCGGATGAGACGCTGGGCGATGGATAGTGATATAGCAGAAACTAAAATTTTAGAATTCACTCCCAGGTCAATAAGGCGGGGGATGACTCCGGCGGCATTGTTCGTATGAAGTGTCGAGAAGACGAGGTGCCCGGTGAGAGCTGACTCGACGGCCGTCTTGGCAGTTTCTCCATCTCGGATTTCTCCGACCATTATGACATCTGGGTCTTGGCGTAAAGCGGAACGCAAACCAGTCAGGAAGGTGTAACCCTTCTCGTCGTCGGTTTGAGTTTGGGATATTCCAGGTAAATGATATTCAATCGGGTCTTCGATCGTAATTATTTTTATTTCCTCGGAATAAATTTTTTGTAAAAAGGAATAGAGAGTCGTTGTTTTACCGGAACCAGTCGGACCAGTCAGAAGAATAAGACCATTTGGTTTTCTGATTTCATCCATGAAAATCTTATATAAATTTGGCTCAATTCCCATATCTTCTAACTTTACTCGGATAGATTTCGGATTAAGAATACGAAGAACGATAGATTCGCCGTAGGCTCCAGGCATTACAGAGGCACGGATGTTTATCTCATCACTATCAAGGAAGACACTAAACCGCCCATCTTGAGCGATAGAAGTATTTGTAATTTTAAGTCCAGCGATAAGTTTGACTCTTGAGTTTATAAATTTGTGAACAAATAGGGGTATCTCTGTGACTTCATGGAGGACTCCATCGAGTCGGAAACGTAAACGAACAGTACTTTCTTCAGGTTCGAAGTGGATATCTGATGCTTCGATAGCGATGGCTCCAGCCAAAACAATTTCCAAGATGTGTGAAGTCGTATGAGTTTTATCTTTTTCCGCTAGCTCTATTGAGTTTTTTATATCATCAACACTTTTAATCTCGGCGATTATCTTTTTTAATACTTCTCCAGAAATAGCGACAGAGCCAACCTTGGCTTCTGAAGCATAAGACATTTCTTTATACCTGTCCCAAGCTTTTTCTAAGCTGGCGAGAGATGACATATAAAAATGTGGAACGAAATTGTGGTCGCTGAAGAAAGTATTTAAACTCTCAAGTTTTTCTGGTTGAGGAGAGCGGACGGCTACGTGAATATTCCTACCCACTATTTTAAAAGGAGCAATTTCTAAAGAAATTGCATCTTTTTCAGGAATAGATCGGAGTGCATTATTGTCGATTACTATTTTTGCTAGATTTACTGGAGGTATTCCATACTTATCTTCGGCTAGAATTTGAACTAGTTCTTCCTCTTCTTGCTTTCTTATATCATCTAGATTTTTTTTCTGGGCTTCGTCATCAAATTGAATGGTCATATTGATTTATTATATCTTATAAACGGGAGGAGTAGATACTTGACAACTATTGATGAATATGATACTATATGCTCAAATGTTAGATTTCTAGTTTTGTGATATTTGTTTCTCAAATCAGCTGATTTTGAGGGGTTTTGAGAGACGAGTATCACAAAACTAAATAATCTTGAAATGAAAAAATTAATATTTGTCTTGTTCGCGACTCTATTGAGTTTGCCAGTGATGTCCCAGGGTCCTATTATGGATCGTAAGTCCGAGGGGTACACAAGGGATGAAATAAAGAAGTTAGCCCTTGGTGATTCGGTAAAATCCAAGGAGTTTCGCAAGAACCTCTTAGATTTTGTCCAAACGGGTTTAACCCGGTCTAAAGAAAACATTGTTCTAACAAACAATAGCATTTCTTGGATCATTGAACATCTCGACTCACTTCCAGTTGAGATGGTTGTGCCGAAAGGTTCAATCAACTCCGGCTGGGACCAAAAAAATGATTCTGTGTATTTTTTCCCAATAAAAGAAGATTGGGATGGGTTCGTCTATGTTTTTAGGTATGGTAAATGTACCCTACCTTTAATTAAGGCGAGTTGTTGTAACTTGCTTTCTGTAATTAAAAAAACAGAAATAGAAAGAGTTATTGCCTCAAACTCAAATTCAGACCTGGCCCCACTCAGTTCTAATCCAGAGAATCAATCCTCAACAGGTACTCCTATCGTTAATGTAAATGTAACCAATACAAATACAATTGACTTTGGGCCTCTGATTGAAGCTCTAAAGGCGAATCAACCAGCCCCGGTTCAACCGGCTGTTGATAAAAAAATCGATTTAGGTTCCACCACTGAGAAAGTTGATGAAAAAAAGCCAACCTGGTGGGATAAAAATGGAGACAAGGTGGTTATCGGTGGACTTGTCCTCGGGACCGGGACAGCTCTCTATTTCCTTCTTCGTGATAAAGGTGGCCCTGTAGGTGCCCCTGGTCATGATGACGGGATTTTGGGGTTAAAATTTTCTTTTTGATCTTTGTAAAAATCAGCATATGGGTAGGATTGTTATCAAACAATCCTACCCATGCTTATTTAAGCCCTGAATGTTTTAAAACAACATTGAAGGTTTAAAGTTGCATTAATAATTTAACTTGTTTATGTCGAAATAAACATAAGAAAAAAATTTTATAAATAAAATGAAAAAATATATGAAAAAAATAATAGTCGGACTTTTAAGCTTTGCTTTCCTATTTATAGGGCAAAGTTCTTTAGCAGCAACTAATTCCGTTCAATGGAATGGAGATCCCGATAGTGACTGCCGATCAGTTTCTGTTGCAAATTACACAACGGGAGTTGGATTTCAAGATCCTTGCTGGCCTCTTTCTGCTGTCAGTGCTGGTGCTGGGGAGACAATCAATGTCCGAATTTATTATCACAATACAGGAAATTCTACTGCGACAAACACTCGAGTTAGTCTAAGTGGTCCTAGTGGAAGCTCTACTTCTAAAACTTTTTCTGCAACAATCTCCTCTGATCAAAGTGGGAGTGTTTCCCTTGGTTCAGTTACCGCAAATATTCCAAGCGGTCAATCACTAAGCTTTGGATCAGCTCGTTGGTATCCAAATCAATCTCAAACTGCTTCAAGTGCAAGCGGAGATGTGATGAGTGGTGGTCTCAATATTGGAAGCATTGCTTCTGGATGGCCATCTCAGGGTTCTGTTGTTATAAGTTTCAAGGTTAGTAACAATGTTGAACAAACCGCTTGTTCTATCGAAAGCTTTACTGCAAGTAATTATTCTGTCACTGCTGGCCAACCTACAATCCTATCTTGGAATACGACTGGCTGTGCACAAGCAAATATTCAGACATCAGTCGGTGAAGTTTCTCCTGTAAATTCTGGAAGTAAAATTGTTTATCCTACTGAAACTACTATTTATACGTTGGTGGCAACTGGCTCTGATTGGACATCAAAGAGTAAATCTTTAACTGTTACAGTCCCTGTGGTTGTCACATCTTGTACAATTGATTCCTTTGAAGCAAGTAACTATTCTATAACTTCCGGTCAATCTACAACATTGTCTTGGGGTACAACTGGTTGTGCAAGTGCTAACCTCAAAGCTTCTACAGATTATGGAACTACTGTTAATGTAGATGGAAGTAAATCATATACTCCAGCAACTACTACTACTTATACTTTAACTGCTACAAGTTCTGATTGGGTAGATAAGAAACAAACATTAACCGTAACAGTTAATCCTATTATTATTACCGCTTCTTGTGTGATTGATTCCTTTGAAGCAAGTAACTATTCTATAACCGCAGGTCAGTCTACAACACTATCTTGGGGTACAACTGGTTGTATCAGTGCCAACCTCAAAGCTTCTACTGATTACGGAACTACTGTTAATGTAGATGGAAGTAAATCATATACTCCAGCAACTACTACTACTTATACTTTGATTGCGACAGCTTCAGATTGGGTAACGGAAAAGAAACAAACACTAACAGTGACCGTTAGCCCTTTTGTGAATGCTTGCGTGATTAATAATTTTACAGTAAATAATTCATACTCCACTTCTATTACCGCAGGTCAATCAGCAACTCTAAGATGGGGGTTAACTTCAGGTTGTACAAGTGCAACGATTACTTCAGATAAAGGGGATTCATACCCAGCACTTACTTCAACAAGTAGATCAATTTCACCAAGACAAACGACAGTCTATACACTAAGAGCGACTGGATCAAATGGTCTAGGCCAAACTGAGAGAGTTACTGTAGCAGTTGATCAATTAGCAATGACAGGATCAATAACTGCTGCCTACCCATCTTGCGTTATCGCAAATGGTAGTAGCACTTGTAACATTCCTTTCACATGGTCAACACAAAATCCTCCACAAGGATCAGTTTCAGCTGTGACTCGAAGTCCAGCAAGTGGATTCACTACTAGAAGCGGAAATTCTGGGACCAACGTATCTTTAGCTGTCCCTTATAATTCTGCAACTTTCTATCTTTACAATAACGCTGTTCCACTTGATGATGTAACTGTTACAGCAAGTTGTGCTTCAGGTACTTCTTGGAGTGGTTCTCGCTGTGCGCCAGTCGTAGACAACATCTGTCACGACCAGAATGCTTCTAACTACGGAGGTCAATTACCTTGTACTTATCCTCAGCAACTCTGTAAAGATCCTTCAGCAAGTAACTACAACGGTGCATTACCTTGTACATACCCACCACAATTATGTAAGGATCCAACTGCAAGTAACTACAATGGTCAATTACCATGTACTTATCCTCCACAGTTATGTAAAGATCCTTTAGCGTTAAATTACAACGGTCAACTACCTTGTACTTATATTGGGCCACTATGTAAAGATCCTTCAGCAAGTAACTACAATGGGGCATTACCATGTTCTTACCCCCCACAACTATGTAGAGATGTTACTGCTACAAACTATCTAGGTTCACTACCATGTGTCTACCCAACAACAAATTATTGTAATATTGATAGCTTCACAGCAACTGATACTTCTATAATAGAAGGAGAGTCATCTACATTAAGATGGAATACTACCGATTGTACCCGTGTCAGTATCTCAGAAATTGGAAACACTACAGTTGATGGAGTTGAAACAGTTTATCCATTTCAAGATACAATCTATACATTGACTGCCTATGGCTCAAGTGGAGCAGCTAGAACAAGATATCTAACAATCCGTGTTGATGAAGATCCTGGGAATTCCTTCTGCTCTATTAATAGTTTCAAAGCCAGTGATACAAGTATAGAAGAAGGCGACTCCACAACTCTAAAGTGGGATACGACTGGCTGTACTAAAGTAAAAATTACAGACCTTGGAACTGTTTCTTTGGACGGCAGTGATAATGTAGAACCAACAGATGATATAACATATACTCTGACGGCCTACGCTTCAAACGGCGAAACTGAAACCAGATATGTCCGAATTTATGTTAGCCAAAACAATAATAATGATTCTTGTTCGATCGATAATTTTTCTGCAAGTAGAACATATATCAAAAAAGGCGAATCGTCTTCTCTAAAATGGGAGACGACTGACTGTGATGATGTAAGTATCTCAAGCATTGGAAACGTTTCAGTCGACGGCAGTAGAACAGTTTACCCAACTGTTTCAACTACCTATACCCTAAAAGCTTATGGTGATAATGGTGGTTCACAATCAAGATCTATTCAAATAAATGTTGATTACGATCAGCCTATCTATAACTCTAGTGTAGTCACAACAGTCGCAACAAATATTTCTCAAACAGGAGCTCAGATAAATGGTCTTGTTACCAATTCGACTTATGGAACGACAAATACTTACTTTGAGTATGGTTCAACTATTGGCCTCGGTTCAAGAACATCTTCTCGTTCAACAAACAGCAACGCATCATTTAGTGATAATTTGTCTGGCCTAAGAGCTAACACGATATATTATTTCCGAGCAGTTGCCGAAGGGTCAAATGGTCCAGCTTATGGAGCGATTGAAGTCTTCAGAACTACAGGCACTAATGTAGTGTATAGAAACACTAACACAGTGCGAGAAGTTGTTGTCCAAGGACCAACAGTCTATGGCTCAGCTTCCCCAATAATGCTCGAAATAAATAACCGTTATCAAAATATTGGTGTTGGGGATATCATTGACTACACAGTGTTCTACAAGAACATCAGTAACTCAACATTAACCAATCCAATGGTTCAAGTATTTATTCCACAAGGAATAACTCTTACAAATTATTCTAGAGGAACATATTCTGTCGACAACAAGACACTCTCAGTTCCTATCGAGGATTTGTATCCAGGAGCTGAAGGTTACATATACCTACAAGCAAGAGTTGATTCTATTGAAGCCAACTTGGCTCAAATAGTCACAACTGCAATCCTTGTCTACACCAATCCAAATGGGGCTCAAGAAAATGCTATGGCCTATGTCCTCAATAATCCAAAAATTATGAACATAAACAATAATTCACTTGGAGGTGCCGCACTATTTGGATTCTTTAATGGACTTAGTTTGATTTGCTGGTTGTTCTTAATAATCATAATCTTATTGTTAATACTATTAGCACGAAGATATTATTCAGGAAGAGATACAGTGACCACAACTCGGTCAACGACAACTCATCAATAATTAGAGTTTAAACATACCCCGACTTTGGTCGGGGTATGTTAATATATAATGCATGCGAGTCAAATTTACTCAAAAACAAGTTCCTGAAATATCAGAGAAGATAATAAAAAAGTTATTAAAAATGGATAATAAGAGAGCCAGGGTTTTGGCTTTTTCTGGAGAGCTTGGAGCAGGGAAGACGACGTTAACAAAAGAGCTGGCTAGAAAATTTGGGATTAAAGAAAATATTATTTCCCCGACTTTTGTCATAATGAAATTTTATGATATTGATAGAGATTCAGAATATTATTCTCACTTCAAGAAATTAATTCACATTGATGCTTATCGTTTGGACTCACATGAAGAACTTAATAAAATTGGCTGGGATGAATTAGTTAATGATAAAGAAAATTTGATTATTCTTGAATGGCCGGAAAGGGTAGAGAAATGCCTCAAAGAGGGCACCTGTTGGATTAAATTAGAGCACATCGACGAAGAGACTAGATCACTCGAATTCTGATATAATTAAAGAATGGCGAAGACTGTAATAAAAAAACAAAAGCTTATTTTGCTTGATTCTCATGCGATTATTCACCGGGCCTATCATGCACTACCGGAGTTCATGAATTCACGTGGTGAGCCGACTGGGGCCATCTACGGCCTTGCTACAATGCTTTTCAAGATAATCACCGATTTGAAGCCAGATTATATTGTGGCTTGTTTTGACTTACCTAAAAAAACTTTTCGACACGAGGCCTATGACAATTACAAAGCTGGGCGAGCCAAGGCAGACGATGCGCTAGTGGCCCAGCTTATTAGCTCAAGAACGTTTTTCAAATCACTCTCGATCCCAATATATGAATGTGAGGGTTTTGAAGCCGACGATTTACTGGGGACTATAGCCGAGCAAATAAAAAAAGGAAAAAAAGATTTAGATATTATTATCGCCTCGGGGGATATGGACACATTACAACTTGTCGATGATGATAAGGTGCAAGTTTATACTCTCAAGAAAGGAATTAACGACACCATTTTATATAGTGAGGAGAAGGTTCGGGAGAGATTTGGTTTCAGCCCAAAGAGTTTACCGGATTATAAAGGATTAAGGGGCGACCCATCGGATAATATTATCGGGATCAAGGGTATAGGTGAGAAAACTGCGACAACTCTTATTGCTAAGTATGGAACAGTTGAAAATATTTATAAAACTTTAAAGAAAAAAGAGTCTGAATTAAAAGAACTCGGAATCACAGATCGTATTATTTCTTTACTGAAAGAAGGTGAAGAAGAGGCTTTGTTTTCGAAAACATTGGCGACAATCCGCCTCGATGCACCGATAAAATTTGAGTTACCAAAGAAAAAATGGAACGAGACAGTCGATAAAAATAGTGTCGCTGAATTTTTCCGCGATATGGAATTTAAAAGTTTGCAGAATAGATTTTTGAATGTTTTGGGTGAGGAAATGCATTTTTCTCCCCCTGCTAAGGGGGAGTGCCCAGAGGGCGAGGGGGTGTATCACCCCTCAGTCGCAAGCGACAGCTCCCCTTCGCAGGGGAGCAATAATGAGAAATTAGAAAAAGCCAAGATTGCTTTTTGGCTTTTGAATTCTGAGCGGACAGATCCAGAAATGGATGAGGTTATTCACTACAAGGGTAATAATAATCTTGATGGTGCGATGAAGAAGCTTGAAGAGGACATAAAGAAAGAGAATTTGAATTATGTTTATGAAAATATTGAGTTGCCTATTATCCCCATAATCCATGGCATGGAAAAGCATGGAATTTTGATAGATATTCCATATCTAAATAAAATCTCGAAAGAGTATCACAAAGATTTAGAAATTATAGAAAAAAATATTTGGAAATTGGCTGGAGTCGAGTTCAATATAAATTCTCCTAAACAAATTGGCGATATCTTGTTTAATAAACTTGGCCTTTCTATAAAAGGAATAAAAAAGAGTGCTGGCGGAGCCATCTCGACTCGCGAGAGTGAGCTCGAAAAACTTCGTGATGTTCATCCGATAATCGGAGAAATTTTGAAACATCGTGAATTGCAAAAATTATTATCGACATATATAGACACAATCCCTTCTGCTGTTTCGGAGGATGGCCGTTTGCGCGCGCATTTCATCCAAGCAGGGACGACGACCGGCAGATTTGCTTCCAATAATCCTAATTTGCAAAATATTCCCATCAAGACAGAACGAGGGAAAAATATTCGCAATGCCTTTATTGCTCCCAAGGGATATGTTCTTGCTTCGTTCGACTATTCACAAATAGAGCTTCGGGTCGCGGCGCTAATGTCGCAGGATTCTTATTTCATCCGGGCTTTCAAAGAGGGTAGGGATATTCACTCGGCGGTGGCGATGAAAGTTTTCGGAGTTGAAGAGAAAGATGTCACTCACGATATGCGTCGTCGAGCCAAAGTTATTAATTTCGGAATTCTATATGGGATGGGAGTCAACGCTCTTCGAATAAATCTTTCCCAACCAGATTCCGGGGGAGATAAAGTGATGGCGGAAGTTACTAGAAAAGATGCACAGATTTTTTATGATAATTACTTTGCCCAGTTTCCAACAATAGCGGTATATTTAGAAAGTATTAAAAACTTTGCTAAAGAAAATGGCTACACAGAGACATTGTTTGGAAGAAAAAGATATTTTCCGGGAATTAAATCACCACTTCCATTTATCAGAGCAATGGCCGAGCGGATGGCAACCAATGCACCGATCCAAGGGACGGCGACAGCTGATATAATAAAAATAGGAATGAAGAAGGCTGAAGATGCTCTCGAGAGAGCTGGGCTTTTGGATGATACTAAACTAATATTGCAAGTTCACGATGAACTGATATATGAAATAAAAGAAGATAAAGTAGAGAAAGCGATGACTATTATCGAGAAGGCCATGAAAGATGTAATTCCAGACGAATTTGTAAAAGATAGAGAAAAGGTTCCTCTGCTTGTGTCATCGTGTTTTGGTAGGACTTGGGGGGATTTAAAATAGCCTGCTTAGGGTGGCGTAAATGTATTTCTAGTGATAGGATTATAAATATGGTCCCGTTAGAAGTCATATATGTTTGACCTAAGAATGGGGCAGTATAAAGATATTTTTTAATTTTTGATATTATAATTAATATATATGTACGATAATCTAAAGATTATCTACTTCTAACGGGATGGAAAACAAAGAAGAAAAGGGGAATATTGAGGAACGAGGTGGAATGGTTCATTTCATTTTACTCCATTCTTATATGGTGTTTTTATTTGCCGTTGTTCTGGGGGCGCTTTTTGATACTTTCCTAAAAAAACCACTATTTTCTGATGATGTATACCCAAATCTTGGTTTTTGTATGATAATAATTGGTTCTGTTCTTATATATTGGGCCCAGAAGACATCTAGTAATAGTCGGAAAAAAACCCAAAAAGATAATTCAAAAGCTTATTTTGCGTCTGGTCCATATCGATATTTGCGTAGTCCAACTCATCTTGGCCTTTTTATCATGACTCTTGGCCTTGGTTTTTTGATAAATTCTTTCTTCAGTGTTGTTTTTACAATAATTGCTTATTTTATTACAAAATGGGTTTTCCTAAAAAAAGAAGAAAAAGTTTTAGAAAGAAAATATGGACAAGTTTATCGTGACTACAAAAAGAAGGTTAGAAACTGGATATGATTTATATTCTCTCTGGTAATGATACCAAAAAGAAAAATATTTATTTAAAAAAATTGATTAAGGACAATCCGCCTATTTATATTCCTGATGAGGATTTGAATAAAGATAAATTTATTGAATATTCTCTTTCAATAAATCTTTTTGGTGATTCGCCGGTCGTCGTTGTGGAGAATGTTCTTGGTGGCGGGGAAGTTAATTTAGACAAGGATGATCTGGTGGCTCTCGAGAGCTCAAGTACGACTTTTGTTTTCATGGAGGATAAATTATTAGCCCCTGAAGCCAAAAAGTATAATAAATACGCGACTATTGAAGATTTTAGTAGCCCGACAACTAAAAAAACACCCAAAATGGATGTCTTTAGTATTGCCGAGGCCTTCTCTCGTAAGGATAAAATAGCGACTTGGACTTTGTATAGAGAAGCAATCTCGCTCGGATCGACCCCCGAAGAAATTTCCGGAATAATTTTTTGGAAAACAAAAATGATGATATTAAATGGGTCAAAAGCGTTCAACCCTTTAGAATTAAAAAAGATTTCAAGCGAACTCGTTTCGCTTTATCATAGAGCTCATAGAGGGGAGTGTGATTTTGTCATTGGACTTGAACAATTTATATTGAATACTCTCTCGAAATAAAATAGATGGGTAAAAAGAAAAGGCTTGGAAGTCAGTTCTCGATGTCTCGAGGAATGGCTTCCAAGCCTTTAAGCTTTTGAACTACTCACTAATAATGATGTGAGCATATAATGTACTATTCTTATATAATAAAAATATTTTTATATTTTAAAACCCTATTCGTAGGGCGAACGTAAAATATTATTACAAAGATACCTTGGTTACATTATACAACCCCAATAGAAACCGCGCAAGTCTACCTGTGGATAACTCAGAATTTTTTCTTCCAGGTGTTGATTTTAAGGGTTAAATATGGTATTTTTGTCATATTGGCTTTAAACCATACCCGCCCGTAGCTCAGTTGGTAGAGCAGCTCCCTTTTAAGGAGATGGTCGTAGGTTCGATTCCTACCGGGCGGACAATCAAATACTTCCGTGGAAAAATCGGTCGCGCGCTCACGCGCGACTATACTGCGGGGTATGACGGAATCTGAATTCGTCTTGGAATTAAATGCGAATTCGGTGGGTGGGCAAAATGAGATAGAGACGGATTTGTCACGTAATATTAGGTTCGTTCCAATTTTTTTGAAATAGTCACGAATTTCAAAAAAATTGTCCGAAGAAACTAATTGCGTGGCTTTTTTCATATCTAAAATCCATTCCCGCAAAGGTTCGACCCAATTATTTCTATCATCTCGGGCAGAGTCTAATTTGTTAGAAAGAGACACTTTTTGGACAAGTAAATCATTTTTCTTTTTCAAATATTGTTCCTTTGGAATATCGCCGTCAAGAAAAAGAGTTACTAACTTGTCCAATTTTTCCTGTGTCTCTTCTCTATCATCTCTAATCTGCCCGAGCAAGCTCACCGACGATACTTTCGTTTCTTTTTTCCATTCGTCAGTTTTTCGTGTCATGTAATCGAACCAATCGTCGGGGAGCTTGATACTTTGAAGCTGTTCTCTTAATTGAAAGACGAGCTTTTCTTCCTGCAAATATCCTTGTCCACATTTTCCATTCTTTTTCGTACATCTATAATACCGATATAGACCACCATGACCTTTCGCCCATTGAGCAGTAATCATACTTCCACACTCGCCACAACGAAAAAGTCCGGTGAATGGAAAATTGTGACTCTTTTTTGATTTGCGGGGTCTTGCTCGTTCTTTCAATCGCATTTGAACGGCTTCAAATAAATCAGGAGAAATAATTGGCGCAAATGTGCCGTCGTGCCATTCATCGTGATACTTTACAAAACCGAGATATGCCCGATTGGAAAGCATACCAGAGATGGCACATTTGCTAAGTGGCGTTCCGTTTCTAGTAACAACGCCGTGATCCGCCAAAAACTGCGAGATTGATTCATAAGAGTGTTTCCCCGTGGTGAATTCTTTAAAAGCACAAACAACCAGACGAGATTTAATTTTATCTATATCAATATTTCTCGTCTTAACATTATTCACATATCCGAACGGTGCTTTTGTCAGCCATTCACCACGACGAACTTTTTGGCGGAACCCTCGTTCAACATTCTGTTTTAAATTATCGGAATAATATTTACTTTGTCCGAACGCCACTTGAAGCATAAATAGCCCTTGCGGGGTGGGTTCAAACCAAAATGTAGGAAAGCGTAAAGAAACCAATTTCGTCGTGTCTACAGCGTA
>Ga0172379_10002627_pt1 | contig 31177 bp, 35 predicted proteins | sample GrowelOW334metaG_FD_119756 | JGI IMG/M metagenome (GOLD analysis project Ga0172379, IMG submission 119756) | Groundwater microbial communities from an aquifer near a municipal landfill in Southern Ontario, Canada - Groundwater well OW334 metaG | ecosystem: Environmental > Aquatic > Deep...
ATACATCGAGTATCAGGGGAAACAAGAACTCCCCAAAACTATTTCATTATTTGACTGAGTTTTCATGAAACCCAAGAGAAACCCCGGACATCGCGTAGCTGTCCGGGGAGTAGGTCATTTATTTCTGCTACAATATAACTCTGTGCTAACAAATTTTAAAACTAAATTGCTAAATGCTTATCAGATCGATGAAAGTAGTTTTTTGGGTAAGGGGAGAGAATCAAGCACTTATGCTCTGGATAAAGGACGAGTGTTAAAAATATTTGTTTCTGGAGATAAAGAATTTCTGCTCGCTCTGGCTGTCTTCTACCACAAACTAGCTTTACATCCATTGCCATTTCATACACCACAAATTTTAGAAGTCGGAGAAAAAGATGGCATAGTTTTTACTGTTGAAAAACGCTTACCCGGCAAAGCCTTAGATCAAGTTTTTCCTACCTTAAATGAAAAGAAAAAGTTGGTGGCTTTGGAAAATTATTTTAAAGCTATCCGCTATTACAACCTAATTCAATTTCCTGATTTACCTTATGGCCAGATTATTAAAGTAAAGCAGGTTTTAACTGCCAATACTTGGCCAGAGTTTGTTTTAGCTAAATTTGAAAAGAAAATAGCTGCTCAACCTCGATTGATTTACGATGTTACTGACTATTTAGTTAAAGTTGAAAGGATGAGACAAGCAATTAAAAATGGAAAGCTAGATATTTCTGAAAGGTCATTGGTGCATGCTGATTATTACTTCACCAACGTTTTAGTGGATGATCAACTGCAAGTCAGTGCAGTATTAGATTTTGGCGAACACGCGGTGGTAGGTGATCGGCGCATGGATGTGGCAGCGGCCGTAGATTTTTTAAACGTTAGTTCAGATGTTACTCCAGAAATGCATAATTTTGTCAGGGATTTAGCTAGACAAGAATATGGCAAAGAAATTGATTGGTATATTAATTTCTACGCTCTTTTTTATAATTTTTATTTTGCCGATACCAAAGATGAGGAACTTTATCGGTGGTCGATTAAAGGTCTGAATAATGAAAAAGCTTGGGAATTGCTAACTCAACTTGATTCCATCTCAAAACCGCCATCTCCACCTCAAATCCTATAATATTGACAGCTGCGATTTTTATTATATAATAAAACTCTTGTATTGGTCGTCTAAAAATAAGGAGTCTTCCAAGTGACGAAGTATAAGTACCAAATGAAAGTTTACGAACACAAGTCGGCGATCAGACCTGCGGAGACTAAAGAGGGATCTATTGAACTTCCGTCTCGGCCAATGATTGGTGAAGAGATCGAAGTGGGTCGAAATTGGGAAAAAATCGAAGCCATCCGCCATTCCCCCGAAGGAATGACGCTGGTCTTGAAAGATAAGTATCTCAAGCCTTAAGCATCTCATTTTTTTGACCATCTTTCGAGATGGTCAATTTATATTTTTTCTAAAAATTTATAACTGCCCATTTCATTACAAACTCTGTAAAACAGTTCCATCTCAACACATGGTCTCCACTTTAAAACAAAAGGCCTCGGGACCATTTCCTCCAAAACTAAGAATAGTCTCATTCCCGCTGTTTATAAAAAAAATAACTGAGGTTCTTACTCTTTATGAGGATTGAGTATTGTCTGATATATGTGTGGAAAGACTATTTATTAAAGTCCTATCGCCATCTAACCCGCTCATTGATCTTGCTCTAACAGAAACTATATGAAGTATCGACTCAGCTAAAAGAGTGCTGTTAAATTTTTCAATACCTTCCATTTTTAGAATGTTAGCAGTAATTTGTTGTATTAAAAGATCTAGACCATCAGTAGCCATCTCATCAATCTTTTTTTCTAGTTTGTTCAAGTTTAAAACCTCTCCACCTTGTTTTTTTATCTCCATTTTTCCTTTCAAAAATTTTTTAATAACTAAAGTAATATATATTTTTTTTAAAGCAAATACAACGATCCCGCCATTGTGCTGATACACTAACAGATTTAGGGTATTTTGATTGGTCTTTTTGGGGTAATAGTTGCCTTTCAGTTGTAAAAACTGTTTCCCTACGAATATAGTGTTGCGATTAACATCCAGCTTAAAAGACTAGTTGATAAAAATGTTAGATATGATCAAAAGCTCTCAGCTCAGAATGGGCTGTCAGATTTGCTTTTTTTTAGCAGAAAAGAAATTTGCACATGAGAGAGTAACGACACAAATGAAAAATAAACTAAGCCCTTTTTGTTCAATGAGATTGATATGAATGAAATGGATTTGTTGGGAGAAGTATTAGAGACTTTGACAGTGGTTTAGAGACAGGTCCTATCTTAAACGCATGGTTCCACAATTGCTTTAACCAAGAAATTTTTTGATGTTCTTGGCAATAAAGTGACTTCGATTGAAGAATTTTTCTTCACCATCTGCTTTGTCAAGATAAGCTTGTTTTTGGTCTTCGTTTGACTCAACCTCAGCAGCGTTTCTCAAGTTTCCTATAGCGTAAAGTCTAACGTCCTTTTCATCATGAGAAGTGTAATAATCCCGTGCTCTTTTATTCCTATCAGGTTGGCCTTTTTTTCTTTCTTCTCGTTTTGAGAAACTACGTGCAATGTACGCATGTCTTAATTCGTGAGCGAGAAGATATCTTAAGTCGGCTATGGCATTACATCTTTTATTCCCACCTTCTGCCAACATATTTAAAATATCTAAAAAGGTATTTAATTCAATATTGATATAAGTTAAATCTTGTTCTTCATTATGTCCATAACTAGCTCTTGTGTCTTCTTTTTCCCTAAATTGGAATATAATATTTCTCTCCAGAGATAAGTCATTAACAATGTCAAAGATTAGCTGAATTAGCACATCGACAGTTTCGTTTTTAAATTCTGTATTCTGTTGTTTGAAAAAGTTAAGAATTTTTTCTTCATCCATGAATAACCATCTTAGGTTGATCTTTAATAGGTTTTCGAAATGGCTATCGTCTTCATTTTGTAAATAGAGATCCCTGGTTCTTTTTTTTTCCATGGCTTCATTATAACTAAAGTTATTAGTTTTCCCACTCCTATCCCAAAATTTACTAAGCAGTTTGGTTTTTATCCATGAGCCAGAGTTAGACCATAGACTTTTGGAATTCCTATATTTTTTAGTATTCTGGCACATTCGTTAATAGTGGCTCCAGTGGTGGAAACATCATCAATAATTAGACAACTTTCTATTTTACTGATATCTGTGGGTAAGTGATCAGTTGGTATATATACATCTTTGATATTTTTTAATCTGTCATTTTTTTGATTTAATGAAGCTTGTGATTGGTTATTTTTGTTTTTATCCAATAGCTCTATGACTGGTATGTTGGTGAGCCGACCATATTCTTGAGCCATAATTTGGGCTTGGTTAAATCCTCGTTGTAGTTGTTTTTTTTGATGAAGAGGAACAAAAGTAATGACGTCAACTTTGGGAGTTTTTGTGCAATGAAAAAGCATCCGCCCACAAATTACGGCGATTGCTTTAACTGACTGGTACTTCATATCAAAGATGAGTTTATCAATGGGTTTTTGATACTTTGCCATAGCATAGAGTTGATCACAATAAACCGGGTCAGCTTCAATTTTAACTGGATGTTTAAAAAACTCCAGTTGTTTAAAACATTTCTGACAAATAAAAGTTCCTAAGCTGTCACAACCACAACAAAATTTGGGAAAGATAATATCCAGTAAAAAATTAAACATCAATGAGTATTATGGCTGATTAAAATGACAAGAAGCGTAGGATTTAACCTACTTATTTATTTTTGCGGCTGGAGTGGCAATTTCGGAGTTGAGAATTTTATCAACCAAAGTTTTTACTTGTGGGTGGTTATTAGATTTAATTAAGATTTGTTCCAGTAATTTACTAGCACTTGGTTTTTGTCCCAGTTTAATTAACAGTTGTGCTTTGACCAGTTGGAATTCTAAATTATCTGGGTATTTACCAACTAAGATATTCAATGTTTCACTAGCCTTTGCATAGTCTTTTTGGGTTAGATAAATATTAACTAAGGGTCCATAAGCTAGATCAAAATCGGGATTCATTTTGATAGCTAATAAGAATTCTTGCTTAGCTTTTTCCAACTCAAATAGATCTAAATAGGCATTAGCTAAGTTATGATGGGTCTGTGGATAGGCATCAGAGAAAGCAATGGCCTTCTGGTAGTACTCAATGGCTTTTTGCGGGTTCTTTTGATCACTATATGCCATGGCTAGGTTATTTAGCATCCTAGCTGAGACTGAGTATTGCAATTGGTACTCATAAAAAGAAATTGGGTTACGCCAAATCCAGTTTTGTCTCAGGGTTAGTAGGATATAAAGGCTGGTGATTAACAGCAGAGGATAAAGGGTTAAAGGTTGATTTATTTTTCTAGCTATCTCACCAAAGATGATGGTAATTGTTCTAAAAATAACAATATAAAAACCAATCATGGGTAAATACAACCAGTGTTCATAAAGCAAACCATTAATGGGAATAATCCCAGATACTGGTACTAAACAGATAAAAAACCAAATTAGTCCAAACCAAATCCAGCTAGTTTTCTTTTTCAAAAATTCATAATATCCCAAACCCAAGATGGATGAAATTAAGATTATCAACAACCATGGCCAAACTGAGGTTAAGTTTTGTGCCAGAGCGGTATCTCTTTCCATGTGTAGAGGATAGGGGAAAAGTAACAACCTTAGATAAATGAAAATAATTTTAGTAAAAGTTAATAGTCTAATTAGTAAACTACTCGTATATTGATTCTGTTGGTGATAAAGGTTAAAACTATCGACGAAATTCCAAATGGTGGATCGTAGAAACATATAAAACCCCGCGAGGATCAAAGAAGAAATTAGAGTTATAACTTGCAGTTTGTACTCCAACAGGGTGGGAATAATATTTTTATAATTTTTTACTGCTTTAATTAATTGAAAAAGTAAAATTAAACCCCACAATCCAGGCATAATAATGCCAATTTCTTTGGATAAAATGCTGGCAAAATATGTGATTAAACTACTAGTTAATAGTAGGTATCTAGCAATATCATACTTTCCTATCCTTACTTTTTTCTCAAAACTTAAACTAAATAAATAGACACTTAACAGTCCAAAAAGAGTAAATAATGAATCTCCTCGTGAGTTAATATATGTTACTGCTTCAGTCTGTATAGGTTGAATCAAAAAAAACAAAGTTACCCAAAAACTTAAATCTGCAACTATTTTTGAGTTCCTTTGACTAAAACCTAACTGGGTAAGAAGTAAATATAAAAGTAATCCTGCAGCAATATGTAACAGGGTATTAGTTAGATGAAAACCAAAAGGTGAAAGTCCCCAAACTTGGTGATCAAGCGCAAAGGAAAGTGTAGTTAAAGGTCTAAAATAATCGCTTTTCTGGCCAGCTCCAGCTACAGTATTCTGTGTAAAAATTTTTACCACATTGAAATTGATAACATATTGGTTTTTATAGATGAATTGTTCATCATCCCAAACAAATTGGTTCCAAAAAGAGGGCAGATATGTAAGTAAGGTGATACTGATAAGTAGAATTAGCTTTTTAGTTAAGCTCATACATTCAAGAATAACAGAGAGAAGTCAGAGCTAGTAGAGGATAAAAGAAAGGGGAGGTCAATGCCTCCCCTGAGCTATAAAAGCTCAAATTCGGACATGTGCAGGGTAATTGTACCCTTGGCGTTAGTTAGCCGGATTTTATACCGGTTATTACCAACGCCCTCGAGGATTTGTCCTTCGCCTCGAACTGTTTTTTTTCCAACTTCTACATGACCAAACGTTCTAACTTTTGCCCCAAAATGGGGTGTCTTATTTTGGCTCATTTTTTCCCTTTCGGAGGAAATAAGTTAGGGGTTAATTATATTATAGGATATGAAATAAGTCAAGTTGGGGGATGAGAAAGTGGTCGCATCAGGACTCGAACCTGAGACCTCACGAATGTGAATCGTGCGCTCTAACCAACTGAGCTATGCGACCTTTAAGAAGTCAATTATATCATTAGATCAGCTGATACTCTTTAAATATTTGCTCAACTTGGGCGGCAGTATTAGTTTGGAAAATCTTAAGCCTAATTTCTTTAGCTTTATCAATGCCTCTAATATACCAACCCAAATGTTTTCTCATTGGCAAAAAGTGATATTTGGGATTTTGGGCATAAGTATTTTCATACAATTGAGCATGTTCTAGTGCGACAGCAAAGGGATTATCAGTATTTTTTTGAGAATCTAGAAATATCCAAGGGTTACCAAAACTAGCTCTCCCAATAAGTATCCCATCAACATCATATTTCTGGGCATACTCCAGGGCCATTTGTCTGGAAGTAATATCACCATTACCAAGAATAAGGGTATCTGTTTGATGAACTAACTCAGCTGCTTTGGCAATTAATTGCCAATCTGCATCACCTAAATATCTTTGTTTTAAAGTTCTTCCATGAAGGGCTATTGCTGCTGGCTGCATTTCTAGTAAGTTGGGAATCCAATCGTTAATAACTTCTTTGTCATATCCAACTCTAGTTTTAACACTAACTGGGATTTGTCTGGGTATTTGTAGTGATTCAGGTAATTGCTGGTGTTTTTTTTCTACTTGAGACCAGATTTTCTCTTTAATGTCAGGACAATCTCTAGTTTTTTTGCCACTCAGATAGTCCTGAATACCATCTTTAGTAGCTTGGATAATCTCTTGAGCCAACTTGGGAGTTTTAATTAATCCTGCTCCAGCACCATGAGAAGCCACATTTGGGGCCGGGCAACCCATATTGATATCAATCCCATCAAAGCCCATTTCACAAAGCATGGTGGCAGTTTGGCGAAAGGAAGCGGGGGTAGAGCCAAAGACTTGGGCTAAGATTGGTCTTTGAATTTCATCGTAGATAAAATCTTTGAGTAACTTAGAAGCGCCATGGCAAATCCCTTCCACACTAGCAAATTCAGTGTAGACGATATCAGGATGACCATACTTTTTGGTGATATGCCGAAAAGGATGGTCAGAAACTCCGTCCATTGGGGACAGACCGATGATGGGTTTATTTAGTTTTTGCCACATAACAGATTAGTGAATTATATCAGTAGAAGCACAGTGGCAACTAAATTTAGCTAATTAAACTGGCAAAGTTGAGATAATAAGTATTGGTGAGTATTCTCATCCATGGCGTATTGATAGTAATTAAGTAAATTTTTAAGAAAATTAGTGTATCTTTCTGCCTTGGTAGCTGAAGCATTTTGGGCATAAGTAGCAATTCTATTTAAATGAGAAAAAGCGTAGTTTTTTCGAAGATATTTTTGCTGGTAACTTAGATCCAAAGCTTGTTTAAACTTTTCAAACGAGCAATTGGGATTAATCACTTTGATGGTATTTTCTGGATAGCTAAGCTCAAAAGTAATTTCATTATTTCCCACAAGCCCTTGCTGATGCAAAGGTACAACATTAGCTAACTGATCGTATGAATAAATTTCTAACTTGAAGGGTTTAAGCTCATTTTGTTTGACACTAATCATATATTTTCCATCCACTGGCTTAGGCAAATGATGAATTACCTGAAGGGGTATTTGTTCTGAAGGATTAAGCTGAGTGATTGCATCATCAAAAGTATCAAGACTTGGAATTTGGTTCCCCTCACTATCTGTAATATTTACTTCTAACTCTTTTGTATGTAAAAAAAGCAAGTAGCTTAAATCTGTATGACTGGGAACAAAAGAGCGGGCTGATGTAAGTTGCTGATTTAAGTCTGCAAAAATATTTTTGTCAGAAAGTGGGTCATTAATATATAAATCTGAATGGTCTGTCTTCACTCCCTTTCCAACTAGAAAATGACCGGGAGTTTGTAGTATTACTGGCCGAGCATTTTCGATTTCTTCAACAGCTTTTTGGAAATGATTTGTAATTGATTTACCATATTCAAGTTTAGTAGTGCCATATTTTTCACTAATTATTCTACTTAGTCTAGTTACTGCAATCCAATTAATTAAACCATTACCTATATATCCATCAGGTTGATTAATTAGCCAAGTATTGAGAGTTGAGGGGGTGATACTTGTACCATCTGAGAAGTTTAAGATTTGATGATAGTTTAAAACCATTGACAGTGAAGTAAGAGCACATCCCCATCTGCTAATTGTGGGGCTAACTGACCAATTATGAGCAGAATCATATTCTTCATCTGACCACTGAGGGTTTGTTTGTTTCTGATCTGGGACAGGTAATATCTCATCATCTAATGTGCGAACGAGGATGTTGTCGAAACGAACAACAGTTGGACTAACGGCTCCAGTTCCTGCTTTGATTCCAATTTTCCCAACAGCATCATTGAAAAATTCAGATTTATGGGTTCCTACTAAGTTATTATTGATAAAAATAGATATGGTGTCTTTACTTTTTCTAATTGTTAAATGGTTGGTTTGATTAGTAGCTAATGAAGCGGGACCACTAAAATACCCCATTAAAACATTGTTTTTTATCTGCGCTAAATAATAATTATTACCTACAAAATGAATCTCACACCAAGATGAAAGGTTTTCAAAAGAGAATGAAATATTCCTATCAACCCCATTTAGTGGCAATATATCTAAGCTGTATTCCATGTCGCTAATACTGTTAACCCAATACTCATCTTTTGGCACGGCTTCAGTTATTGAGAATTTGTTACTGACATAGGCATTTGACATTCCATTAATAATTGTCCAAGGGTATCCGTTATCTCTCACAAATTGCCATTTTTCGAATCCGTTTGAAAAATCATCTTCAAATATAGTTTCAGAAGCAAAAATTTCACTAGAACTTACTAAAAAAAATAATGTTAGTATACAGATAAAAAGAATTAAGTTTTTAATCATTGCATATGTATAAAACCACTAAAAGATTACAAACAGATTACATGAAGGCTTGTTTTGTCGAATTTTTGAGAAAAAAATTAGTTGATCATGGTGAATATTCATTAGCTTTGAAAACATATTTAACCAAAAAATATCTTTTGTCAGATCTTAATTCAGGAAAGTTTTGGGATGAGAAATTTTCTATTGATCGTTTATTAAACCCAATGGAGAAATGGAGAACTAATAAAATAATCTCATTAATTAAGGCAAAGTCTAAAATCTTAAATATAGGAGTAGGTAGTGGAAGACTTGAAGAAATTTTATTTAGAACAAAAGATACTGATTACGTAGGTACGGATATTACTAATAAGACATTAAACGTTTTGAAAAAAAAATTTCCTGGCAAAATTTTTTTAGGTCAAACTCTGCCTAAATTGAACTTTGGTAATGATAAATTTGACCAAGTAATGCTCTTAGAGGTGCTAGAACATATTAAACCGACAGAAACGTTTATACTACTTAAAGAAATCTACAGAATACTTAAAGTGAATGGTGAATTTGTCGTTAGTGTTCCAATAAATGAGGGTTTAGAGAAAATGCTACCAGATAATCCTAATTCACATATGAGAATGTATTCAGAAGAACTACTGAAGTTTGAATTGAAAGTTGCTGGATTTGAGATTGAAAAAGTATTTTCAAGTACGGCATTTGATAAAATGTTTACAATAAAACACATCTTAAACTCAGTTTATCCTTTCAGGCATTCGAATAATATAATAATTTTATGTTCAAAAAAATAGTCCACTTCACTAGGCTCTATTCTCCTCATGTTGGTGGGGTAGAGGCTCATGTTTCTCATTTGAATGCAGAGTTTTCTAAACAAGGGTTATCTACAGTAGTTATCACTCAAAGACATGATCCTAAATTAAAATTGGTTGAGAACAATAATCAAGAAATTATATATAGACTGCCAGTTTTTAATCCTAATAGTAATGATTTTATTTCTCAAACAATATATAAATTTAAGTTGTGGCAATCAATCTGGCAGTTAAGAAAAGTATGGTTAAGTGCTGATGTTCTTCATATTCACGATGTCTTTTTTTGGCTATTACCTTTTTGGCCACTAATAGCCAACAAAACCCATATTACTTTCCATGGTCATGAAAATGAAGGGTCTCCTAGTTGGAAACAGATATGGTGGCACAAAGTAGCCGCCTGGTTATGTAGGGGAGATGTTGCTATCGGTAGCTTTCATCCCAAATGGTATGGGATTAAGTCACAAGTAGTTTCATACGGAGCAGTGAATTTGGAACAAAAAAAACTGACAAAAAGAAAATCTAGTCAGTTAATCTTTATTGGCAGGCTAGAAGCAGTTAATGGACTTTTACCAATTCTTAATGCTCTATCGATACTTAAACAAAATGAGAAACTGTACCATTTAGATGTCTATGGAGAAGGGCCACTGTTAAGTCAAGCAAAAAACTATGTGAAAGATCACAAATTAGATGTTGTGTTTCATGGGGCCAATCCCAATGCGAGAAATTATTTGGCTTTATATCAAACAGCCTTTGTATCTAGGTACTTAGCTATTCTGGAGACCCTCTCATCGAGAACTAAAGCTATAGCCTTTTCTCATAATGACTTAACTGAAGATTATTTATCTTTGGCTCCATTTGCCAAATGGATCAGTATCACTCATAATCCAGAAGAAATAATTAGAGCGTTAGAAAATCAACAAAGTTTGAGTGAAAAAGCAGTGGAGTGGGCTAGAAAACAAACATGGGAAAAATTAGCAAGTCAGTACATGAAGTTATGGCAAAACAAAAACAGAAATTAAATTTGGGTTGTGGTTTGGATTATAAACAGGGTTGGATCAATATTGATGCTGTGGCTGAAGTTCATCCTGACTTAATCCATGATTTAAATCAACCCCTCCCGTTTGAAAATGGAAGTGTTGATGAGATTTTAGCTCAGGATATTTTGGAGCATTTTACCAAAGAAGATTTAGAGAGTGTGGTTGGTGAAATATCCCGAGTACTTTCAACTGGTGGCAAATTAATGGTCAGAGTTCCTAACTTAGATGACATCATTGAAAGATTCTCAGATGATAAAGAAGTAAGAAATGAGTTCCTTTATGGCACGACTGCTCAAACCGGTATTTTTGGGGCCCATAAAGTGGGGCTTACTGCTCAGTCAATTGTGGCTTTGATGTTGGAGCATGGTTTAACAGTAGAAAAAATTGACCCACAAGAAACAAATTTTTGGCTGGAGTTTAGAAAAGAAAAAACAATTAAAAGATTAAAATCGATCACTTTTATTAATCAAACTTTGGGGATGGGGGGAGCAGAGAGTTTCCTAGGTGATCTATTGGAACAACTCAGTCAAAGAATCGAAGTTAATATTTTTACTACCAACAAGATTTGGGTTAATGAATTAAAGCATAGGAAGTTAAAAGCTCAATCTATCCCAGTCGTAATTGATGTCATTGGTAACTGGAAGGGACTGCTGAAAGCAGTTGTTCTTTTCCCCTATGCTTTAGTGGTGTATACAAAATTAGTTTTTAACAATAAATCAGAATTAATATTATTATCAGGTTTCCCAGAAAAAGTATTAGTTAGTTTACTTAGCAAGATTAAAAATATTCCTGTGGTTTGGATTGACTTCGCCCCATTGCAAAGTATCTTTATTAAGTTTTTTAGATTTCCCAAGTTGTTATATTTTTTAGCCAAAGCCATTCCCATTAAAGTGATTGTTCCCACTGTTAGTACTAAAAATTTATTAATTTCCCAAGCTCATATCTCTTTAGCCAAAATGGCAGTTATAGCTTGTGGTCGGAGAATCGATCGATCAAAATACCAAAACATAAAAAAACAAAAAGGGCTAATTGTTTGTGTCTCTAGACTTGAGCCAGGTAAAGGTCAAGACTTGTTGATTCAAGCCATGCCTCTAATTCTCAAGAAAAATCCTCAGGCCAAATTAGTAATTGTTGGCGAAGGAGACTTTGCTACCCAATTAAACAAGTTAATTAAAACATTAAAATTGGAAAATCAGGTAACACTTTTGGGAAGAGTTTTAGATCCTCTGACAATTATGGCTCAGGCAGAAGTATGTGTTTTCCCATCCGTTTGGCAACTGGAAGGATTTGGTTTAGTTACCATTGAAGCTATGGCTCTTGGTAAAACCGTGGTGGGGTTTGATCGAACTCCGACCAATGAAATTATTCATCATCAACAAAATGGCTTATTAGCTAAAAATAATGATATCAAGGATTTAGCTAGTCAGATTTTAGTTTTACTAAGTGATCCTAAGCTGGCTAACAAACTAGGAAAACATGCAGCTCAAGATTTTGCGCAGCACTATACTATTGAAGCTGTTGCTGAGCAGTATTTAAGGGAATTAAACAAAGCCTTTGTCTGGCACCACGCGGCCATGATTTTAGAAAAGCTAGGGGTAACCCTATGACAGTATCTTTAATTGTGACGATCTTAAATGAACAAAAATATATCCTCAGCTTATTAAATAGTTTTTTATCATTAAGTGTTAAACCCGATGAAATTATCATAGTGGATGGTGGTTCAACAGATCAGACAGTTCAGTTAATTAAATCATGGCAAAAAGAAAATAAATTAAAACTTGTATTGTTACAAAAAAAAGGTAATCGCAGTGTGGGTCGGAATTTAGCTATCTCTAAAGCTAAAAATGATTGGATTGCTATTACCGATGCCGGTTGTACTCTTCAAAAGGAGTGGTTAGCTCAACTGATTTGGTCTTCAAAAGGTAGTGATGTAGTGGCTGGGTATTATGTGGGAAGATTTAAAACTAATTTCCAACAAGCAGTGATCCCTTATGCTTTAGTTATGCCTGACAGGGTTGATAAAAATATTTTTTTGCCAGCTACCAGGTCAATGATGATCAAAAAAAGTGTTTGGCAAAAAATTGGTGGTTTTGATGAAAACTTAAGTGATAATGAAGACTATGATTTTGCTATCAAAATAAAAAAAGCGGGCTATAAAATTAAGTTTGCTGCCAAAGCGATGGTTGAGTGGATCCCCAGATCAAATTTCTTAAGTTTCCTGAAAATGATTTATCGTTTTGCTAAAGGGGACACGTATGCGTTAATTTTTCGACCTAAGGTTTTATTGATTTTTGTAAGATACTTATTAGCGATCTTAATCACTTTAGGGATATCTTTATTCTCGCTAAAAGCAGCGATCGCTTTGATTGTTATCGGATTAATAGCGTATTCATTGTGGGCAATTAAGAAAAATTATCTTTATGTTAAAGATGGCTGGTATTTTTTGCCCTTACTACAAATTGGTTCGGATTTGGCAGTAATGATGGGTAGTTTCTTAGGTCTAGTTCAAAAAGGCATAGATAATTTAGCCCACGATATATAGTTCTTCAACGGCTCGAGTGATGGCAGTATAAAGCCATCTTCGCCACATTTGATCATCCATTTGTTTAAATCTTTCTTCAAAAAGAATCACTCGATTGGCTTGACTACCCTGGGCTTTGTGGACAGTCATGGCATAACCAAAATCAAACAGATCTCCTGCCAAAGTTTCTTTTCTGTTTTGCGTGTGATTTAAAGCTGTTGTTTGATTAAACTGGTCTACTGAGATCAAGCCTTTAAATTTTCGATCCATGTCAGTAAAAGTAATTTCACTATAGTACCATTTGGGGTTTTCTCGACTGATGCTTTTAATTTTACCTATCATGCCATTAAAGATTTGTTTTTTATGATTATTACGTAAACATATTACCTGATCTCCAGTAACGGGGGAGGGACTCTCCATCCCTTTGAGTTGTCTAACATACTGGTTGAGTTTAACCCGAGTGTTGTTATACCCACATAAAATTAAAGTTTCATCTAAATTTTGACTAAGTAAATTTTCAATTTCTTCTTGGGTATCAAAATCATCTTTTTTGATTTTTTTGACAGTTTTAGCAAAAGTGCCAAAGGGGATTTGTCCATTTTCTCGAGCTAAAATTGATAATTTAATAATTGGATTATTTTCTGCTTGACGATGAATATGGTCTAGTTTGATTTGTGGTGTTTCCATCAGATTAAAGCTGCCATTAATCGGGGGCAATTGCCCGTGATCACCAACTGCGATAATGGGAATGTTAAAAAAGAGTAGGTCTTGCCAAATTTGACTATCAATCATTGAGGCCTCATCAACAATAATTAGATCTGCGGCAACTTTTTCTTTTTTGTCCCAGCCAATGATTTCTTCGTTTTTTCCAATCAGGGGAGAATAAATCAGAGAATGGATGGTGCCAACAAAATCTTTTTCAGCTACAGAATTGAAGAATGTTAACTGTTTTTTGAGGACAGTAGCCGCTTTGCCAGTGAAGCTAACAAAAGAAATTCTAATCTTGGGATTATATTGATGAAGTAACTGGGAGAGTAAAGCAATCAAGGTGGTTTTACCAGTCCCGGCATATCCTCCTAGTGAGATATATTGGTTAGTGGGTTTTTTTAACCAATCTAGCAGGATCACTAAGGCATTCTTTTGATCAGCAGACAGGTTCTGTTTGAGATTAATAGCTTCCATATTAGAAAGTCAGCGTATCATAAAGAAACGAAAGAAGCTAATCTTTATAAGAAGGATATTATTCTAGTCCTTGTGTGGTTATCGCTATTTTACCAGTGATAAGAGGTAATTATTGATTTTTTTGATAATGTTTGGTATACTATTTTAGACTAATAGCTAGACTAATAGCTAGACTAAAATTAGACTGATTCTTATGAATACACTTAATACAACAAAACTATTTACACGACCTTTTTTGAATCAATTTATTTTGACTCCTAGTTTGCTGCCTTTCACTGATACTGAACTTTCAGAGCTAGATAACAATTTAAATCAATATGAACAGTTATTTTTAGATCCTGACATAGAAAAAAATTTATTTGATAAAAATGAATTGCTTGCCTCATTTGCAATTTCAAAAGCAGAAAACTCGACTTTAACACTTCGAGAAGCTCAAGACGTTTACAACTTCCTTCTTAAATCTCAAGAGTACTCATTTATTAGTGAAAAACTGAAGGCAAAAAAAAAGTTAACCAGAAAAGATTATGAAAAATTAGAATTTTTTAATATTGCTAGGGCCTTGAGAAGTTTTCAGACTGCTCAAATAGACGAAATAACTCCTGATTTTATCAAAGATTTGCATCGACAGTTAACACAGGGACTTGATGTTTTTCAAAAGTATTTACCTGATTTTGATGTCTATAGATCAGGCAGGTGGAGAAACACAGACAGTATCCGAGTTGGTTTATACAAACCAGCTCCATATAAAGAAATTAAAGCTGGGGTGGAAGAGTTATTAGCGTGGATAAAAGATCATCAGACTATCGCTTCTGTAAGTATTTTCCATACTGCACTTTATGCCCTACATCCTTTTAATAATGGAAATAAAAGGGTATCAAGAGTTCTTGAGCATATTATTGTACGTTCTTTTGGTGTTAATAGAAAAAATTTATATAGCACTTCTTATTACTACCACAAAGAAAAAGAAAGGTATTATAAATATTTATTTTTTTCACTAGAGAGAAAAAATTTGAATCATTTTGTTTCATTTTTTCAAGAAGCTTTAGTACTATCAATTTTATCTGTTATTAAAACTAGTTTAGAGGTGAAACGAAAGACATTTCTTGATAACAAAGGTACTGATATCCAAGTAAAAAGGATCTGCAAACCGTTGATCAAAAGGCATGAAGTACAGTTTAAGAATCTATTAAAAAATGTAAATGGTGAGGTATCTCGGCAAACCTTTGTTAACTACCTTCAACAAGCAATTGAAGAGGGGGTAATTTTAAGGAGGGTTGATGGCAAAGCTACTTTCTATAGCTTAAACATATCTTTTCAAGAAGAAGTGACTTTTCGAGATATGCATAATTTTATAAAAACAAAACTTACTTTTATACCCGATGAGTTTAAACTAGCGTAATTATTCTTCGTTTGAATCTTAAGTTCTGTTTATTCTTGCCGATCATGTCTTTCCAGAGTAAAATACAGACACGTGAGCGCCTATAGTTTAAGGGATAGAACAGCAGTTTGCGGAACTGCTAGTCCAGGTTCGAGTCCTGGTAGACGCACATTGGAAGTGTGCCGGAGTGGTTGAACGGCCAGCTCTCGAAAAGCTTGGGGGTCGTAAGACTCACGGGGGTTCAAATCCCTCCACTTCCGCTAGCACGGCCTCTCGATTAAGGTAATTATAGGTGCAAGAACTTATCAAAACCTTAATTATGTTATAAAGTTAAATTACATGATCCATCCCCCACGTTTTTTATCTAGTAACACAAAATATGGTGAAACAAACAAGTTAGTTGTAATGCATATTTCAAATTCTATTTGTGTTACTACAGAAATCTGGTTGGAAGAACCCGAGCGTTCTTATGTAGATGCAGGCATAGTAACAGCAAAGAAAAGCTATCAGTGGATAACGACATGGAATTTGAACAGAAATTATATTTCTACTAAAATTCTCAATGAGAAGGGAAAGTTGATCGGGACATACTATGATATAACGTCAATAGTAAATAAAAAGGGAGAAGAATTTGAAGCAGATGATTGGTATTTAGATATTTTAGTTACTTCAGATGGTAAAGTCCACTTGCTTGACGAGGATGAGCTACAAATGGCTGTTGAAGAAGGGTATTTAAATGAAAAAGAAGCTAACTTAGCTAAAAAAACTGCAAATGAAATTTTGAATTCTTTAGATGGGGAAATGAAAATCAGTAGTTAAAAGGTTTTCACAGTCAGTTAAAAAATAGGTTCTAACTTGGACCACGCACCTCAGCAATGGCAGACACTATTAAAACATCAATCTTATATCTTTTTTAGAAAATAGTTAAAATTAATTCCTGGTTTTTCGGTCTCAGTTATGTATATAATTGAGGTATGTTTAATTATTCATTTTTTAATCTAAACTTGCTAGCTTTACTATTAGCTTGGGTAACCCACATATTGCTAGGGTTAATCTGGTTTTCCTCCCCATTGTTTGGCAATGATTGGTCCAAATTAACTGGCCAAAAACTTAAACCGGCAGTAGCTTGGATTATCCCCGGATTATTCGGACATTTGTTAATGGTCATAATCTTGGCTATTCTCATCAATCTAACACAGTCATCCGGAGCAATGGTGGGATTAAAAATATCTTTATTATGTTGGTTGGGTTTTATTGTTCCTATGGAAATAGGTGAATTATTATGGGAAAAAATTCCCTTGAAATTATTTTTACTTAGAACAGGCAATCAATTGGTTGGGATGTTGGCAGTTGGATTAATTTTAGGTTGGTGGAGATGAAAATTGAGTGGACATGGTTAATTACGGCTATCTGCATCATTGCTTTTTTAAATAGAAGTGGCTATGAAATTCTTAAAAGTAAACGGTTGATTAACTCAACCAGATCCTCGTTCATGGTGATGTTTATTAATATGCTGTGCTTATGGGCTTCTTGGTTTACTATAGGGGTTATTGATGACAAAAGAATGCTCAAACCAATGGTTACTACACACATTGGTTTATGGTTAATCGTAATCGGAATGATTATCTTTTTCGTCTCATTAGTGACTATAAAGTCACTCGAAAATTATCAAGGGCAACTAATAACTCATGGTATTTATGCTAAATTGAGACATCCTATGTATTTTAGTTTTCTGCTGTGGTTAGTTGGACAAGTATTATTATTTGGTTCTTTAACGAACTTATTTTTGTCACCTCCTTTTATCCTTATGATTTTGTGGTGGCGTTTTCTAGAAGAAAAAGAACTGAAAGCCCGATTTAAAAATTATTCCCAATATCAAAAATCAACCTGGTTTTGAATAGGTTTCTATTATATAGAAGCGATCTCGCATCTAGTATCGGTAATTTTGATAAAATTTGGTTTGGTTAAAGAAAATCTACCTGGATTAATATAGCCAATTTCAGGAATCATTCTGGTTAGATGTGTATGTCCGTAGATATATAAGTCATTTTTAGATTTTTTTCTTTTTAAAGTGTAAGCAACAAGTTTTTCATCGCCATCTTTATCTAGATGTTTTTCAATTAGTTCTGAAATTTTTCTGATCGATGGGTTGGTCTGTTTGCGATATTCAAGCCAAAGGTTAGCTTTTTTAACTAAGGTGTGGGGAAAAAGTGTAGCAAAACGAGAGAACCAACTGCTATATATTAGATGTCCATGTTGAATATAATAATGATATTTTCCCTGATTTAATTCATACTGGTTTGTTTGGATATTAGAAAAAAGCTGCGTTCTTTGATCATTAATTAGTTTGGGATCATGATTCCCATAAATATATATAGTATTTTTTTGCTTGAGAAGAGGAAACAGGTTTTTCCATTCTGAATTAATAAAACTGTTAAAATCAGTTAAATATCCGTCCCAAAAATCACCATTAATAATAATTCGATCTGCTTGAGAAATGACCTGCTTGAGAATAGAAAAAAATTGAGGATTATAAATCTCAGTTAGGTGAGTATCGGAAAAAATAATGGTATTCATTTAATTAAATTAAGCTAACAAAATAAGTATACTTTAGATTATTAAAAAAAGATTCTCCATGTTAGTAGTTTAGTACCGGTAGGTATGAATATTTATTAGTCTCTGCAACTCGGTTTCGACTTTCTTTTTATCGACTCTAGATTATGATATAGATGTAAATATTAATAATAATTAAATGTTTATGCCAACCCTCAAAGAAACAACTGAAAGAAAAAGAGATTATCGGATTAATATTGTTCCTCCTAAATCTTGCCAAATAGAAGCAACAGAGTTAATCCCCTCGCATATTGAACAAGTTCATAACGATACACCTTATTCTAGTTTTATCCTCGACCGAATGAGGATAGAAGCTATTAGAGCAAAAATTAGACACAATCATGGAGATGGAAATGTTTCGCAACAAGAAGTTGACACCATGATTAAAGACGCTAATCGACATAACCTCAACTTTTTAAGATGGGATTTACTTAGAAGGCAAAGCGGTACTGGTTTTGAAGGCTATGGAGCCGGCAGTTTTACTACAGCCCAGGATATTGCTGAAGCAATTGCCAAAACGGGGGTAGATTTACTTCAAAGTGCTAAAAGATATTCGACTGACCCCAGGTTTTACGCTCGAGTTTGGGAGACACTCTTAGGAATTAAATATGATTCTCAGGCGGCTTTATTTTTAGAAAGCAGCTTTGCTTCCGTGTTAGGTAGACTTCGAGCTGAAACAGCAGACATTCCTGGGGTTGATAATGTGCGAAAATTATTGACTAATTTGACTGCAAGTGAACCAGTTATTATTTACGAAGTTGATCAACTATCAAATTTGTCGTTACCGCAAAATTATCATTTACCTAACTTGAGTAATGCTCGAGATAGATTGTCTAGTATCATGCCAATAGAAAGTGTCAGTCCATTAGTGTTTAATGGTCAACCAGAATATTGGGGTTATCTCTTCATGATGAGATTGGGCATCTTTGGCCATCCTTTTGTCAGAACTGGTTACGAAAAAGGTCTATTGTAGTTATTTTTCTAATCTGATATTTTTCTGGAGCCAAGCTGAGGCTTTGTCCATGAAAGTAGCGGGTGGCGTCTGGTTGAGTAGAACTTCAGACAAAATATCCCCTAAATCGTCCTTATTGAGATCACCAAGTAACAGCACAATCCTGCCAGGGAAACGATTAAGTTCAATTTGTAAAGTTTCGTAGCCGTATTTTGGCTCAAACCAGAATCTGCCTAGTTCTTCCCAGTAATATAAATCATTATCTATCCTGACCCCATAGGTGGTAATTTTATTGGTAATAACATCGGGTGGTACTGATGATAGTACATAAGCTAAAAAGCCGATGGAAATAACAACAGCAATCGGTAGGAACTGACCAGCAAAAAACAAGATTAAGGAAACCAAAAAGACAATGGCAATAATGGTGGTGTAGTACTGTCGATCACGTTTTTTAAATGGTCGACTTGGGGCTTGCCACTCAAGGACTGTTTCTTCAGGTAGTGGTACATATTGGCCAGGAAACAGCTCAGATTCTCTGATACTGGAATTAACAATCGGTTCTTGAGGATTAACATTATCATCAGAACGATTATTTTGGGGAGAAATAGGAGCAGCTGTATTCTCTGAGATCATACTTTTAAGTGTACCTGATCTTTGAAAGAGAGTAAATGTTAAATCAGTTGTTTTAATATGGGTGTAAAAAAATAGGGGGTAGTGAAATCACTACCCCGGTATAGTTATTCTTCCACATCTTCGAAAAAGAATGGGCGGCGAGGTTTAATACCAAGTAGAATTTCTACTTGCTCGTAGTTTAGCCACTTGCCATCCTCACCCTTATAGCCGTGAATGGTTCCCCGCGGGGTGCCATTCACAGTATTAACGAAATCACGATGTGTGGTGACCGCTTTGATAAGCTCACCATTTGTCTTTTCCTCTTTATCCTCATAGCTGGGGAATTCATAAATTCTAACCCTTGCCATTTGAAAACTCCTGACTGAGTTGACAGATGTCATTATTATACTATGATTATGGGATATTTTCTAATTAACGCTTAAGGGTGCTTTACTCTCTGGTCAATCCAAAGTAAAATATCCTATATCAGGAGGTGTCGCATAGCGGTCAATTGCACTGGTCTTGAAAACCAGACCCTTTACTGGGTTCAAGAGTTCGAATCTCTTCACCTCCGCTAAATCCCATAATATTGTTTTGTAAACAGATTTATTATATAATATCCTCATCGACCAGATAGTAGAAAGGGGACCAAAATGGTCCTAGTGATTCGGTTACAGTTCGGGGCGGCGAAATCCGCAGAGCCCTGGAGCAATGTCCCAGAAAATTTAATTGAAACTGTTGGCAGAGGGCGTACCTCTGGGGCAGAGGTCGCCAATAAGCTTGAGGGTGAAGGCTGGCAGATTGTCAGTGTTGTCCAAGTGACTAACTCAGGCAATTATGATCAGGAACTTTGGTTCCGCAAGGACTAAAGTTACAGGAATGGGCGCGCCGGAAAAGACGCCCTTTTATTTTAAATAGCTGACTGGTAGTTTTTTTCGATACGAAACTTCGTTATAAATTTATATCTTTAATTAGAAAAAAACTCCCTTCCATTTCCCATCAAATTTTTTAGATTTTAAACAGATTTTTTATTTTTTGTACTCTAATAATAGGAAAATTGTATAAAAATCAATTAAGCTAGTAGTAAAGGCTGTGTAAGAGGCTTAAACTGATTTGATATAATCTTGCTATGACTTCCATTCTTTCATCGGTAAAACAAGAATTAATAGCTAATGCTGATGAAAAAACCAAACAAAGTGGTCAGAGATTCTTTAAAGAAGCGGTTAACCTCTATGGGGTCAAAACTGCTACTGTTACTCAAATTGCTAAAAAATATTTCCAAGAAATAAAAACTAAAGACAAGCACGAAGTCTTTGCTTTATGTGATCAGCTGTGGCAGTCTGGGATGATGGAAGAATCATTTATTGCCTGTAATTGGAGTTATGCTAAACATAATGAATTTACCCTTGATGACTTTCCAATCTTTACCAGTTGGGTAAACAAGTATGTCAGCAACTGGGCTGCCTGTGATACTTTATGTAACCACACCATTGGGTCACTGGTAGAAAGAAATCCTGAGCTAATCACAGAACTAAAAAAATGGGCAAAATCAGATAATCGTTGGGTTAAAAGAGCTAGCAGTGTTTCCTTAATCATTCCCGCTAAAAAAGGATTATTTTTGGCAGAGATCTTTCAAATTGCCGATATTCTCCTTTTAGACCCAGATGATATGGTACAAAAAGGTTACGGTTGGTTACTTAAAGAGGCGAGTAGAGCGCATCAGCAACAAGTTTTTGAGTATGTGATTAAAAATAAAAAAAACATGCCTAGAACAGCTCTTCGCTATGCCATTGAAAAGATGCCTACTAACTTAAAACAAGAAGCTATGAAAAAATAGTACTAATCAATAGAAGGAAATAATTATGATCAAAAAATGGCAATTATTAGCTAAAAAGGATGTTTCACCAAGTAGTTGGTTTCCGATAGAAAGTCGTACTTACCAATTACCAAATGGCAAGGTAATTGATGATTTTACTGTATCTACCATCCCTAATGTTTCTATGGTAATTGCGATTACTAAAGACCAAAAAGTAGTCTTGGTTCACCAATACAAACCTGGTGTCAATGAAATTATGTATCAATTTCCCGCTGGTAGACTTGAAGAAAAACATCGAGATTTACTAGAACTAGCACAGCACGAACTAGAAGAGGAGGCGGGGATTAAGGTAGAAAAAGAGAAATTAGAGTATCTAGGTAGGTTTACTGGCTTTTCCACTAAATCATCTGAGGTTGTATCCATGTATTTAGCCACAGATTGTGAGTTTAATTCGAAGCAGAATCTAGATGTAACTGAAGACATCGAGGTAGTGACAGTTAGTTTTGATCACCTAGAGGAAATGATTAAAAACAATCAAATTATTTGTGCTCAAACAGTGGCTGGTTGGCAGTTAGCCAAGTTGAAAATGAAGAATTGATCACAAATTTGAGCTTGACTCCCCTATTTGTTTGTAATATATTCGAATAATCGAATATGTATCATCAAATATTTACTCTGCATTCTAATTTACTTAAAGCCATGGCTCATCCCAGCAGACTTGAGATAATTCATTTAATCAGGGATCAAGAAATTTGTGTCAGTGATATTCACGCCATGTTAGACTTGCCTCAGGCGAATGTTAGCCAACACTTAATGGTCTTAAGAAAGAATGGGGTCGTTGTCAGACGTAAAAAAGGCAAACAGATTTTTTATAAAATAAAATACCACCAGATTATTAAAGCTTGTGATTTAATTAGAGAAATTCTCATTGATCAAAATCAGAATACAGATATTTCTAGTGAATTGAATACCTCCTTAAATGATTTATTGCCTCTAGTCTATGATCCTGTTTGTCAAATGAAACTCTCACCACTCAATGCCAACTTTTCTCATTCTCATCTTGGAAAGAATTATTATTTTTGTGCTAGTGGCTGTTTAAAAAAGTTTACAGAAAGTCCAACAACTTATGTCAGAAAATAAATCTTTATCATTCCATGTCTCTGGCATGCATTGTGCTTCTTGTGCCGCTAATATCACCAGAAAATTAAAAAAAGTTGCTGGTGTGACTGATGCTAATGTTAACTATGCTAATGAACAAGCATATGTGGTGGTAGATTTAAAAACCAAAAATATTGAAACTGAGATAGAAAAGGCTGTTTCTTCCCTGGGATATCAAGCTCATTTGCATCAAAGTGGCCATGACCATGGTGCCGACTTATCAGATCAGGAAAGAGAAAAAGAACTTAAGGACTTAAAAAAGAAAATCATTGTTAGTGGCGGTTTATCACTCATCTTGGTATCGACGATGTTACCCTTTGTCCCCATGAGTTTAAGAAATCCCTGGTTATTATGGTTACTATCTACCCCAATCCAGTTTTGGGCAGCTAAAAGATTTTACCAAAGTGCTTGGTCAGCATTAAAGAACATGACTGCCAATATGGATACCTTGGTGGTCTTGGGGACCACGGTAGCTTACCTCTACTCTGTTTTTGTGACTATTTTTGGTCAGTGGTTAGAAAAATTTGGTATTCCCGCTCATATTTACTTTGAAGCATCTGGAGCAATTATTAGTTTTATTTTGCTGGGTAAGTTTTTAGAAATTAGAGCCAAAGGGCAAACTTCTAGCGCCATTAAACAATTAATGGGATTACAACCAAAAATTGCGCATAAACTAGAAAATGGTAAGCAAGTGGAAGTGGCCATTGAAGAAGTCAAAGTTGGCGATATTTTACTAGTCAAGCCAGGAGAAAAAGTCCCAGTTGATGGTTTGATTGTTGAGGGTGAATCTAGTTTAGATGAGAGTATGTTGACGGGTGAAAGTTTACCAGTCACTAAAGTTAAAGGCATGCCGGTGATTGGGGCGACGCTAAATATCTCTGGAGTGATTGAAATCCAAACTACCAAAATTGGTAATGACAGTGTCCTAGCTAACATCATCAGGTTAGTCAAAGAAGCTCAAGGCTCTAGACCAGCCATTCAGAAATTAGTCGATCAAATTTCTGGATACTTTGTGCCAGTAGTCATTGTCTTGTCATTATTAACCTTTATTGGCTGGTTGATTTTAGGTCCAGAACCAAAACTACTTTATGCCATGGTCAGTATGATCAATGTTTTGATCATTGCCTGTCCTTGTGCCTTAGGGTTAGCAACCCCTACTTCTTTAATGGTGGGAATTGGTCTAGGAGCCAACCATGGGATTTTAATTAAAGATGCCCAAGCATTAGAGTTAGCTAGTAAACTAAAAGCGATTGTTTTTGATAAAACGGGGACCCTAACTCAGGGCAAACCAGTAGTCCAAGATGTTTTTGTTGAAAAGGACAGTGACAAGAAAAAAGTTCTTTCAATAGTGTCATTAGTTGAAAGTAAATCTGCCCATCCCCTAGCCCAAGCTGTTGTTTTTTATATCGAATCAATAAAGCTTCAAACAAGCAAAGAAGAGATAACTAAATTTCAAGACTTATCTGGTAAAGGGGTTACTGCTTTGGTTGGTGATCAGCAAGTATCAGTTGGTACTCAAAAACTGATGTCACTTCAAAAGATGACTGTCTCTAGCCAAATGTCTGAAGCGATTTCGCAAATGAAAAATAAGGGGCAAACTATTGCTTTGGTTGGGATTAAAGACCAAGTCGTGGCTGTGTTGGGGATAGCCGATAGTGTTAAACCAGAAGCAGCCTCATTAATCACGAAACTAGAGAAGATGAAAATAGTGCCGATTATGTTGACTGGAGATCATGCTGAGGTCGCCCAGAACATTGCTGATAAACTAGGCATTAAGCAGTTCCAAGCTGAGGTTTTACCAGAGGATAAAGAAAGAGTCATTAGGCAGCTTAGGGAAATATATCATGTGATTGGGATGGTGGGTGATGGTATTAATGATGCGCCAGCACTGGCCAGTGCTGATGTCAGCATTGCCATGGGTACAGGGACCGATGTGGCGATGCAAGCAGCCGGGATTACCCTACTTAGAAATGATTTACATTTAATTACTACGGCCATTACTTTGTCACGAAGTACGATTACTAATATCAAACAAAATTTATTTTGGGCTTTTGCCTATAATCTGATTTTGATTCCAGTAGCCATGGGTTTACTTTACCCATTTTTCTCAGTTTTATTAAATCCCATCATGGCTGGTGCAGCCATGGCTTTCTCAAGTGTGACGGTAGTAGCTAATGCTTTGAGATTGAAAAAAACTAAACTAACAACATAAGGAAGGTAATATGAATTTAGTCATTATTTTTCTCACGGGTTTAACTACAGGTGGAATATCTTGCGCAGCCATGCAAGGGGGATTACTAGCTAGTGTGATTGCTAATCAAAAGGACGAAGAACTTGCAAAGATCAAAGATAAAAAGAAGCCTGTTTCTTTTTTTCAGCTTGATCAGCTTGATTATTTGCCAGTCAGTATGTTTTTGATTAGTAAACTTGTGGCACACACCATCTTGGGTTTTTTATTGGGCTCTTTAGGGTCTTTGATTACCCTTAGCTTACCGATTAGGTTGGGTTTTCAAATCTTTGCCGCTTTGTTTATGTTTGCCACTGCTATGAATTTACTAGATGTTCATCCCATTTTTAGATATCTAGTTTTTCAGCCACCGAAATTTTTAACTAGACTGCTTCGAAATTCAAGTAAGAGTAAAGCCCTGTTTACTCCTGCGATTTTAGGGTTAATGACCATTTTTGTACCTTGTGGTATCACTCAGGCAATGGAAGTGTTGGCGATTAATAGTGGTAGCCCTATCACTGGAGCCTTAACGATGATGGCTTTTGTTTTGGGAACTTCTCCCCTGTTTATGTTACTGGGGGTAGCCACCGCCAAGTTATCTGAAGGGTGGAGCCAAAAGTTTATGAAGTTTGCGGCATATGTATTAATTGCCATGGCGATTTATAGTGTTAATGGGGCATTGCTGGTATTGGATGCACCCGTTACTATTAATAAAATAATTAAGCCCATTACTTATTTTTGGTCTGATGAAAGATTTGAGAAGGCCGCAACAGTTAAGCAAGTTAACAACGGGGTGCAAAAGGTCACAATTCAGATTAAAGATAATGGTTATTCTCCCAAATATTTAAAAGTATCTAAAGGATCCCCAGTTGAACTGACCTTAGTCAGTAATGATGTTTATTCTTGTGCCTTAACATTTGTACTCAAACAATTTGGCATTAATACTGCCCTTAAGTCCACTGATCAACAGACGTTTACTTTTACTCCAACTAAAGCCGGTAAATATACCTTTACCTGTTCGATGGGGATGTATTCAGGTACACTGGAGGTTATAGATTAATATGTTTAATCTTTTCAAAAAACAACCAACTGGAGAGCAAATTACTCTTAAGATTGACGGCATGCACTGTGTTAGTTGTGGCCTAAGTATCGATGGTGATCTAGAAGACACTCAAGGGATACTGGAAGCTACCACCTCTTATGCTAAAGGTGAAACTAAAGTTACTTTCGATCCAGAAAAGATTGATGTTGATGCCATTAAAAAAATAATCAAAGAAACAGGGTATAACGTCAAGTAGCAGCTCAATTCAGCCTTGATTTATTACCAGTTGCTGGTGATAATGTCCCCTACTATGTCACAAAAGAAATTCCCCCAAATTATTGCTTGGTCAGCGCTGTTGTCTTTATTGTCAGTGGTTTTAATGGGGTGTAGCCCTTTAGAACAATTAAAAAATGCGGCTGGTAAAGATGAAAACAAGAACATAGAGATTGAATCCGTAGAGTTAGTGACGCCTGAACCAGTCGAACAAAAACCCCAGGTACCAGAAAAACCAGAGGAAGTGAAACCAATCCAAGTAGTCTCTCAGGTTGACGGGCTAACTGCTTTTGATTTACTTCAACAAAATGCACAGATTAATTATAAAAAATATGACTTTGGTTTTTTTGTTGAAGATATTAATGGGATTAAGAGTAGTGACCAATACTTTTGGTCTTTATATGTTAATGGCAAACAAGCTGAAAAAGGAGCTGATCAAATTATTTTGAAAAAAGGCGATAAGATGGAATGGCGATATGAAAAAATTAAATAAATTGACCATCGATACCATCAAACAGCTATCTTTAGCATTATTAGTCTTCGGTTCCAGATTTATCGGCTTACCAGCCAATATGTCGCCGGTAGGATCATTTGGTTTCTGGAATAAAAATTTATTCTTATATTTTGCCTCAATTATTGCTTTTGATTATTTCAAAGGGGGATTCTATCAGGGATTCTGGTTTACTTATTTGGGATTCCTTTCTTATTACTTACTCGGCAGAATAACGCGGAATAATCTTAAACGACAATTGGTCTTTTTACCTTTAGCATCTTTGTTATTCTTTTTGATCTCAAATTTTGGCGTTTGGTACTATTGGTATCCCCACTCTTTGGCCGGATTAGGCAGATGTTATCTGCTAGCTCTCCCCTTTTATCGTAATACTTTAATTGGTGATGTTTTGTTTGGGTATTCCCCGATGGTGCTTAGATCACTTAATTTGATTAAAACATCCCTTCAAGTCAGAAAGGCAAGCGATACCAAGGTATTGGAGACTATTTAACTTTGAGGTAGAATAAACCCATGTCAAAAACAGATTTTAAAATCAATATTAGTGAGTACCTTTCAAAAGGATGGGCAATTTTTAAGAAGACCTGGAAAGATTTATTAGCCGCGGGTTTGGTCATGTTTTTGATTGAAATGATTCCTAACACTCTTAAAATGATCATGGGCTGGGAAGAAGGAGATTCCGCCTTAACTATCATCAGTTTGGTTTCTATTGTTCTTAATTTAGTTGTCTCTATGGGTTGGACCATGATCCTAATTAAAACTGTTAGAGGTCAAAAGACCCAAGTTAGTGATTTGTTTGCTTATACTTCTCGGTTTTTGCCATTCGCTTTAGGTACCTTCTTAGTCTCATTAATGACTGGGGTGGGACTGATTCTGTTTATCTTTCCTGGTATTTATCTGATGATGAAATATATGTTTGTGCCTTATCTGATTCTTGATAAAAACATGGGTGTTAAAGAATCCCTGAAGGCCAGTGGCCAGATGACCCAAGGAATTAAATGGCAACTTTTTGCTATGTATATTGCCGTATTAGCTTTAAATATTTTAGGGTTAATAGCTTTTGTAGTAGGAATAATTGTGACTTCATTTGTCACCTCACTAGCTTATATCTTGCTTTATGAAGATTTATACGCAAGTCGAGTTAAAAAAAGTAAATAAATTTGGTAACTTAAATAGATTCGGAAATTTGGCCCCGTCGTGATGACTGGGCTTTGTTTTTGATCTCACCCTTCAGGTTCAAGTAGCTTGACCTGAGAAGGAGATTGCTACGCTTCTACTGATTGCAGCTTATTAAGCTGCAATTCAGTTAAGTAGAGCGGTATCCTGGTGGTGCTTTCAATATCCCATTCACCGCTGTAATGGGATATTAGTAGCAAGAACTTATATGCAGTTCCAAATGGAGTTTCAATGGGGGTACCATCAAACTCCAAAGGAGAAAATGCTATCAGGTTTACCAATTCATATGCTGTGCCACTATGAATTTCCTTTAATACAACCATGGCTGTATTTGGGAAAAACCTTTCACCTTTGTTGAAGTTTAGCAACTCTATACCTCCTGAAAAGAGATAGTTAGACAGTAGCTGATTATATCACTGAGAAAGGAAATTGATGTTTTTTAAGTCTATAAAGAAGATAGCGGTTGAGCTTTAATCACTAATCGTTTGCTATCAAACCAACCAGTACAGGTATAAACAGTTAGTTCTTCATGATCGGTGGGTAGAACCATTTCAATCTGATCTGGGTTAACTATTTGAATCTGGGTGACTTGGTAATCAAATTTTTCATTATCGTTATTAACTAAAGTAATGATCTGTCCTCTGCTAACATCAAGAAGTGAACCGAAGATTTTTTTCCGGTTGTGACCATAAATGACAATATTCCCACCTTCTTTAGGGCGCATGGAGCTAGCTAAATGAGTGGCTTTATCATCTGAAGTTTCCCAGACACCATCTTTGATAGTGGCGGGAATAATTTCAAGATCAATATTTTGATTGGGGATTAAGATTTTTTTGGGTTCCGATGCTCTTAAATTTGCTTGAGCTATCACGGTTGGAGAAACTTTAAATGACAGAATGGTTTTTTGATACAACATCAAGAAAGTGCCAACGGCAGTTAAAACAATGCCAATTATTAGAGTAGTTAAATATATTTTACTTTGATGACTTAAAAACCAGTTTCGAGCTTTAGAGATTTTGTTTCTTAAGTATTTAGTAGTTAGTTTTTGGTAAAGCTGATGTTGAGCAACAAAATTTTGTTTAGCTTGGTGAAGAGATTTAATCGTTTTCTTTTTCGCTTGTTGATGAAAGAAAGCATAATCTTTCTGGTATTGATGAATGTTTTTGATGGTTAATTTTTTGATTAACTGATGCTCTTTTTGGTAATTGTTAAACCAAACAACCAGTCTGTTTTTAAGAGACTGGTTGTGGTTATTATTTTTCTTTTTTTTATTAACGATTTTTGACATACTGATAGACACTTAGAGCTGAGATCGATAATCCCAAACTGATGATCAGATATGAAATGTAATTAGCAGTGTTTCCAGTAGCGGCCAAGGTACTAGCACCTAAAACTTGACCAGTTCTAGGTTGAACAGAAGTTGTGGTACCTAAGACTGTACCTGATGACTTATTATTTTCTTTACTTTCACAGTTTGTCGGCATTTTGACATCGATTGATTGTTCACCAAAACCATTGGCAATTGCGGTCATGGTATGATCACCAGATTTTTCAAAATATACTACGGCCCTACCTTTACTGTCAGTATCATCCTTTTTTTCTACACCATTATATTTGAAAGTAACATCTAACCCTGTCAAAGCACTACTGTTTTCAGTTAGGTCCATGATAGCGGTAAAGTTGTTGTTATCACAGAAAATGTCGTAAGCTAATTTTGACTGTTTACCAACAGTGGGTGATGGTGAAGGACTAGGAGTTGGGCAACTGCAGCTCCATTGACTTACCTCTTCATCGGTCCAGTGACAATCATAGTTTCTTCTACAGTATGTTTCTTGATCTTCATAGCAGATGTCATCATTTAGGGTTTGACATTGTCCACAAGTCCAAGTTGTTTGTTCACATTGATTAGATGATTCACAAATGTAATCTTCATTGTTATCTTGGTAACCTTCTGGAATTGAAGTCTGCAGGCCTTCAATGTTGGTACACAAATCTCTTAGACAACTGCCTTCTCTATCTTTGAGATATCCATCAGGTACTGTGGCTTGAACACCTTCTAAATTTGGACATTCATCAGTTGTCTCACATAAGTTATTATTTTGTGCTTTTGTTGTTGATCCTGAAGTTTCACATTCTGGGCATGACCAATCAACGATGATTGTTTTTCCAGCAGGAGCATTAAAGTATATTGTTTGTCCGCAACTAAATGAACCACTATTAAAATATCCACTCCCCCCAGCATATTTTGCATTCCAATTGATACTACAGGCTTGTCCACCTTCTTCTCTTAATCTCATTTTTCCAGTTTGATCATCTATTTTGCACATTGAGGTGAGTCTGACAGAAGCTGTTGGCTTACATGATTGAGTATTACATGCTTCTTCAAGAGATCCACAGGCTTGTCCCCCAAATTGAGCTGGTGTTACTACTGTTCTTGTTCGAGTTCCGCCACCACAGGTGGCTGAACATGCTGACCACTCAGACATAACACAGTCAACTGGTGTGGGAGCTACACAACCATTATTCCAGATTGCTTGTCCCTGGGTATCCCAGTTTTGTCCAGGAAAGAAATTAATGGATTCATCTTCTTGCCAATAAAAACTTGGGATAATATCGTTCCCGTTTTGATGACTTCCTCCAGCATGTCCGTCTACACTGCCATTTGCGTTTACAGTTGGGTTTGTATATGTTCCACTTCCTCCAGCACTGTGACATATTCGAACATCATTTTGGGGGTTAGCATCGGTTCCAGCGTAAATTTTCCCCACCAAAATAAAGACAGCTGCCAGTAACAGACTGCCTAATACAAAGTTTAAGATTTTTTTCATAGAAAACTTGGGGGCAGATAAAGAATATTATTTGGATTTTATCAGACTGTAGTAAAAAAGCAACCATTTTGCTCTAGTAATTTCTTTTACCAAATCCAGCCCTGTAAAGGGCTGGAAATAATTTCTACATTAGAGAGGAAAACTCCGCACTTAAAGTGCGAGGCTTTCAGCAAGAAGGAAAAGGAAAAGCTAGGTGAATTAGAGTAAAAAAAGTGGCGGATAAAAAGGGGAATCAGAAAGGGCA
>Ga0172379_10002628_pt1 | contig 31157 bp, 30 predicted proteins | sample GrowelOW334metaG_FD_119756 | JGI IMG/M metagenome (GOLD analysis project Ga0172379, IMG submission 119756) | Groundwater microbial communities from an aquifer near a municipal landfill in Southern Ontario, Canada - Groundwater well OW334 metaG | ecosystem: Environmental > Aquatic > Deep...
ATTCTGCTCATGAAGATTTCAAAAGGAAAACTTGGTGAGGAAAACTGCGGACTTATCGGTGCCATGATGGTTACAAAAATTCAACAAGCCGCCATGTCGCGCGCCGATATTCCGGAAGATGAGAGAAAAGATTTCTACCTCTACTGCGACGAGTTCCAGTATTTTGCAACTGATACATTCTCGGAAATTCTATCCGAGGCTCGAAAATACAGACTCAATATTACGATGGCTCATCAGTATATGGGTCAGCTTAACGAACTTGTTAAGACAACCGTATTCGGAAATGTGGGTTCTATTATCAGTTTCCGTGTTGGTGCCGAGGACGCGGTTATTCTCGAAAAGGAATACACGCCCAAGTTCACGGTTCGCGATATTATCAATCTTGGTGTGAGAGAGTTTTATGTAAAAATGTCCGTCGATGGTCAGATAAGAGATGCGTTTTCGGGCAAAACAATAGATGTGCCAAAACCGGTTTCCGACTTATCTGAAGAAATCAGAGATTTATCGCGCAGCAAATATGCTCGTCCTGTCGCGGAAGTAACCGAAATTTTAAAAAAATGGGAAGAAGGTGGATCAATCGAAGGTCCGAATGGTCCGGAGGGTGCCGGGGAGGAGAATTTCACGGAGCCTCTAATATGAAGTAGCAAGTAGTTGGTAGTAAGTATTAAGGGTAGAGTTTTTTTGCAAATCGATCCGAAATTGCAAGCCGGTAGGGCTGCAACGCGCGGACCGAATGGTCTGTCTTATCAAGCCTCTGGAACATCTCTTCTTCGTAAATCACTTGGAGATTCAATCTTTTGAGTCATTATTAAACCAGCTAATACTTGTTTCCTCTTCCGCTCGATCAATTTACCTATTTTTAAATCTCTCGGATCTCCTTGCATTAATAAATCGCGAGCGAACTCTGGATTTCTAGCGTCTATAGGTGGAATATCCACAGCCGTTTTTGCGATTTCTGAATAAACTCCTTCCATTTCATTTAATGTAGGTGTTAATCCCTCGGTACCCATGAATCCAGCCATTATACCTTCTACTGCAGTTTGTCCTTCACTTCGTGCAATATCCGCATCTGTTGTCTCTTCTAGATAAGCCATAGATGGTAAGCCGTGCGGTTTGACCAAGTCTTTTAATGTAGATTCTTGGTATAAATAGCGCAAAGAAGGGCTTTCCCCAAAGAATCTCATATCTCTATTACCTGAGAATTGTGAATTTGCCCTAGCTATAACTTCATGAGCGATTAGGTCGGTACCTACGACATATATTCTTTGATTTTCCCATTCTGCCCCCCCCCATTCCATCTAAATCCTGATTGAAGAACGAAATGTTCTGTTTTGTATAAAACCTCACCATCTTTGAATTCCGGTAATTCGACATCCGGAGCAAGTGCGTCCAGTTTTTCTTGGAAAAAATCTATTTGTGATTGTTCCATGTAGTATTCGTTACTTTTTATTCTATGAATTATAGCATAATTATAACGATTTTCCTATACGAATGGGCTCGCTCAAGAACAAGTGATGCGGAAATTTCGGAAAGTGATTACAATTCCCAACCGGTTGGAATTTGCACGAAACTGCGAGGTATTGCAAAACAGCATTGCGTCGCCCAAGGGATTGCATGCTTTTTCCTCATCAACTAATATCCTAGTGCCTAGCATCCTATCTTCCTAACTCCCTATCCCCATGCCAAATTCCACTCAATCCTGCGCCAACTGCGGTAAGCCTTTTTTGATAATCGAACAGGAGCAGGAATTTTACAAGAAAAAAAATTTACCGTGGCCGAATAACTGTCCGGAATGCAGACAAAAACGCCGCCTCTCGCTCCGTAACGAGCGCAAATTATACAAACGCAAATGCGACAAGTGTGGGCAAGATATGATTACGACCTATCGTCCCGACTCACCGTATATCGTTTACTGTCAGGAGTGCTTTTGGAAGCATATAGGATAACAAACGCTACAATATGACCACAAAAATCTGTTCCAATTGTCAACAACCATTCGACCTCACCGACGAACATCTGGGCTTTTATAAAAAACTTGAGGTTCCCGAACCGACTCATTGTCCGGATTGCCGCCAACAGCGCAGACTCGCTTGGTGTAACGAGCGCAAGCTTTACAAACGCGAATGCGATTTAACACACAAACCTATTCTATCCTGTTATACGCCGGATGTGACTTTCCCGGTTTATTATGTGAAAGAGTGGTGGAGTGACAAGTGGGATCCTATTTCTTTTGGTCAAGAATATGATTTCGCAAAGCCGTTTTTTGACCAATGGGCGAATTTAAATAAAAAAGTTCCTCGTTCATCTCTTAATGTCAGCTACAGCTCGCTTGAAAACAGCGAATATGTGAATTATGCGGGTAATTTAAAAAACTGTTATTTGATTTTCGATACTGATTACAGCCGCGATTGCTATTACGGATATACGGTAAATAAATCCACAAATGCGGTTGATTGTTTAAAAGTTAACGGATGTGAAATTTGTTACGAATGTATCGATTGCAACAACTGCTACAACCTCAAATTCGGAATCAACTGCCGAAATTGTAACGATAGTTGGTTTTTGAAAAACTGCATCGGTTGTAATAACTGTTTCGGGTGCGCAAATCTCGAGAGAAAACAGTTTTGCATGTACAACCAACAATTAACTCAAGAAGAATATAAAAAGAAAATTGCTGAAATCAATACTGGCTCTTTTTCGACAATGGTCGGTCTCAAACAGTATGTCCGATCGGCCTATTTGAGCTTCCCGAACAAAGATATGCGCGGCTTCCAAAACGAAAACTGCACGGGAGATGGACTTTTCAATTGCAAAGACACGCAGGACTCTTACGATTGTCTGCACTGTCACGAATGCAAACACTGTTACTCGATGTCTTTCGGCACAAAAACAAGCCACGACATTTACCAGTTTGGCGAAAACATAGAGTGTTGTTACGAAAATACGGTGATCGGATACGGAGGATTTAATCTAAAATTTTCCCACACATGCAATATGGGCAATAACAATCTTTCTTACTGCCAAGATTGCATGGGATCAAAAAACTGCTTTGGCTGTATAGGTTTGAGACATAAACAATACTGCATCCTGAATAAGCAATATACGGAAGAAAAATATAATGAGCTTCTTCCGCAAATTATCGAGCAAATGACTCGTACGGGCGAGTGGGGCGAATATTTCCCAATCCAACTTTCCAATTTCGCATACAACCAAACTACGGCTCAAGAATATTATCCGCTTACCCGCGAACAAGCTCTCGAAAAAGGGTACAAATGGCTTGATGATGACAAGAAAGAATTCAGACCCGGGACATGCCAAGCACCTGACGATATCAATCAAACACAGGATTTGATTACGAATGAAACACTTGCTTGCACAACTTGCGGTAAAAATTACAAAATCATTCCGCAGGAACTGAAATTTTACAAACAAATTCCTCTCCCAATTCCTCAAAGATGTCCAGATTGTAGACATATGGATAGGATGTACATGAGAAATCCGCGACATCTGTGGAATCGCGTATGCGCAAAATGCAATACGGCTATAAAAACAACTTATGCGCCTGAAAAGCCTGATATTGTTTATTGCGAAAAATGCTATTTGGAAACAATCGGATAGGGATCTATAAGCTATCATCTACAATCTCTCCCCATGCAAGATTTCTCACGAAAATTCCAACTCCTCAAGCTCCAAACTCCGCGTGTTGGTCTCAGTAATGTCGATGCGCATAATGCCGAATACGGAAATTTCAGCCGTCACAACAAAAACTGCTACATGCACATAGCTTCTGATTACAACGAGGATATCATGCACACATATTGGGTTTACAGATCAAAAGACTGCCTGGATTGTTCGTACTGTTTCGATTCCGAGCTAATGTACGAATGCGTGGACTGCTCGAAATGTTACAACTGCGACATGTCCCAAGATTGCCAAAACTGCTTCTATTGCAAGTATTGTTATGATTGTATCGGATGTTCGAATTGCATCGGATGCGTTGGGCTTCGAAGAAAGCAATTTTATATTTTTAATGAGAAATTTTCACAAGAAGATTTCAATAAAAAAATCCATCAACTTGCATCTGATGAAATCTTGCAAAATCTTGAATTATTAAAATCAAAAACGCCGCGCCTCTACACGCACGCCCTTCATAACGAAAATTCAACGGGTGATTACATTTTTCATACCAAGAGTTGCTATGAATGTTATGACACGAATTACGCGGAAGATTGTACTTACATAGACGGCGGTGTTAGCGGATTCAAAAACTGCATGGACTGTTCGTTTTTTATGGATGCGGAACTCTGTTACGAATGCGTAAGCGTTTGCGGATATAATCTGAATTTTTGCCATATTTGCTGGGACTGCTCGGATTTGGAATTTTGCGAACAATGTTTCAATTGCAGAAATTGTTTCGGGTGCGTTGGACTGAAAGCAAAAGAGTATCACATATTAAACGAGCCTTATTCTCGCGAAGAATATGAGAAAGAAGTTGCTGAAATCAAAAAAGATCTGAAAACTCAAGGTCTCTACAATATGGATTTGATTGGGTCATGTTATCCTATAGAAGACAGTTGTATATCTGAACACATATAAAATATGTTTTTCTTCGACGAACTTTTAGCCCTACAAAAAAACACTCCTCGAATCGGCTCTATTCGGCTTAAAAACACTAATAGCGAGTACACGCACAATACAGACCAATGCAAGAATTGCTATCTGTTGGCAAACGCGGTTGGCAATGAGGATTGCATGTATGGACGAGATTTTTACGGCAATGCGAATTGCGTAGATTGCGATCACATACTTAAATGCACGCTTTGTTACGAATGCTTGAACTCAAAAGAGTGCTGGAATTGCTCGTATCTTCAGGATTGCGCCAACTGCCTTGATTGCGATTATGGTTATTATTTAAAGGACTGCCAAAATTGTATCGGATGCGTCGGTTTAAGAAAAAAACAGTATCACATTTTTAATCGACCGTATTCGCCGGAAGAATATGCAAAGATTAAAAAATCTATTACGAGAGATCAAATCGCATCAGGATTTGAGGAGTTAAAGTTGAAAGTCCCTCGCGTTTTCGCCATTCAATTAAATGTGGAAAATTGTATTGGCGAAAGTATTTTAAATTCAAGAAATATTTATGAAGGTTTCGATGTAAACGACTGTGAAGACTGCACTTATGTTGCCGAAACAAAGGATGTAAAAGACTCGATGGACATATCCGTGTTGGAGCATGGTGAGCTGTGCTATGAATGTTCTTCCAATCACATTTTGTACAATTCGCATTTCTGTTCCATGTGCACATCATGCTCGAATCTTGAATATTGCGAGCAGATGTTTAACAGTAAAAACTGCTTCGGCTGTATCGGTCTAAACCACAAAGAATATTGCATTTTGAACAAGCAATACACTCCCGAAGAATATGAAAAACAAGTTGCGGAAATAAAGGTGCGTTTAAAAGAAGAAGGTACTTATGGGAGATTTTTCTTGCCATCCACTTATCCGTTAGAGGATACTGTTGCGGGATGGAGGTGCTTATAGAGTAGGCGTATCGGCTTTGCGTCTTTACATTGTACTCTTTTTGGAGTACAGTTGTACTAGAAATAGAGTACGATCTAACTGGAAACAATGTACGATTTCATATTTAAATCAAGATCGCGTTCAGCGCTTCTAAGGATATTCTTTCTGAATAACGAAAAGAGCTTCTATATTCGCGAACTGGCACGAATGATCGGGACTTCTGCCGGCAATACACAAAAAGAGCTTCTTAAACTTGAGAAAGAGGGAATTTTGAAGTCGACAAAAAAGGTTAATCTGAGGATTTTTTCATTGGATAACAGGTACCCATTATGCAAAGAACTTAAGCGGATGATTGAAAAAACTCTTGGGATTGAGTGCGAACTTAAAAAAACATTAAAAAATATGAAAGGGCTGGAATTCGCATTTATTTTCGGTTCTTATGTAAAAGGAGATTTTAAAAATTTATCAGATGTTGATCTTTTTTTAATTGGAGATGTGGACGAAGACGACTTAATAACAAAAATTCAAAATGTCGAGAAGAATACGAATCGAGAAATAGATTTCCATATTGCAAAATCAAAAGAATTTTCGGAAGATTTAAAAAAGAAATTCTTTTATCAAGAAATTGTTAAAAATTATATTTTGTTAACCGAGAATGATGACGAATTTAAAAAACTTATTGAGCGATCTGGAAAGGCAAGGCAAGCTTAAAAAGCAAAACACAAGAGTTGATTTTTTAAACGCGCTTTTATATTCGGCACATCGTAATTTGAAGGCGGCGTCAGCGAATATAAACTCTTTTGAAGAGGTTGCTTTTAAGGCCGCATACGACGGATTGCTACAGATATCACGAGTGGTACTTCTTCTTAACGGTTATCGCCCGGACGACGGGGAGCAGCACAAGACAACATTTATTGTTGCCGGTGCTATTTTGGGGGACAGGTTTGTGACATTAATTAATAGGATAAATATTTACAGGGTGAAAAGAAATAACTGCGTATATGATCCAAAAGGGCTAATTACAAAAACCGAAACTGAAAATATAATTAAAACATCGAAAGAATACTGGGGTTTGGTGAGAATTTATCTGAAGAATAAAGATCCGCAACTTGAACTTTTTGATTTTTAAATAAATGAATAAAATCTGCAAAACCTGCACTCAACCGTTTTCAGTCACCTCTGATGACGAATCTTTTTATAAAAAAATCTCCGTCCCGCATCCTGAAACTTGTCCGGATTGTCGTTCTCAAAAAAGACTTGCCTACAGAAACGAACGCAACTTGTATAAGCGCAAATGCGATCTCTGCAAGAAATCAATTATCTCAATTTATGCTGAAGACAAGCCATTTCCGGTTTATTGCCAAGAATGTTTTTGGGGAGATAAATGGGATGCGTTAAATTTTAATGCCGAGCCTGATTTCACTAAACCATTCTTTAAGCAATTTGAAGAGTTGATGAGCCGCGTTCCGCGACTGGCAATCGTCAATAAGCAGTCTCAAAACAGTGAATACTGCAACTATTCTTTCGCGAATAAAAATTGCTATCTCACATTCGGAAATCATTACGAAGAAGATTGTCTTTATGGTCACTACTCAACCAAAAACCGCAATTGCATCGACTACCTTTGGCTCTACAAAAGCGAGCTTTGTTACGAATGTATTTTTTCGAAAAATTGCTACCGGTCGATTTTCTTGGATCATTGCGAAGACTGTCAAAATTGTTTCTTTTCAGTCGATTTGAAAAACTGCAAACACTGCCTCTTCTGCTCCAACTTAAGACACAAAGAATACCACATTTTTAACAAGCCTTGTTCGAAAGATGAGTTTATTAAACAGCTTAATTCTTACGGATTGAATACGGAGGAAAATTTCGCCAAGGCAAAAGACTTTTATAAGCATGATTTCAGGACAAAATTCCCATTCCGTGCGGTTTACCAAACGAATTGCGAAAACTGCGAAGGTGATAATCACGAGAACTCAAAAAACCTCAAAGGTTGTTTCGATTGCACGGCCTGCGAAGACTGCGCTTACGGATTTCAAATGGACGAAACTTACAGCTCTATGGACATGAATTGCATGGGCTACGACAGGAGCGAATTATGCTACCAGACAATCGGCTGTTCCGGAATTTTCAACTGTATCGCATGCGATTCGTGCTGGCATGACAACGATCTTGCATATTGCAACTCGTGCTTTTCCTCAAAGGACTGTTTTGGATGCATTTCGCTTAATAAAAAATCAAATTGCATATTGAATAAGCAGTATTCGCGCGAAGAATATGAGCAGTTGAGGTTAAAATTAATCGAGCATATGAAGAAGACCGGCGAATGGGGCGAGTTCTTTCCGGTGTCTCCTTTTGATTACGAAGAGACTGTTGCTCAAGAATATTTCCCGCGAACAACAAAGGCAAAACATAATTCCGGTGGGGCGTGCCTGACTTGCGGAAAAAATTACAAATTGATCCCGCAAGAGTTGAAATTCTACGCGGAAATGGGGATACCATCTCCTCGCGCATGTCCAAATTGCAGATGTAAGGACAGAATAGCCTTGCGTAATCCGCTTCACTTATGGGATCGCACATGCGCGAAATGTGGAACCGCCATGCAAACGACTTACGCACCGGATAGACCTGAAACCGTGTATTGCGAGAAATGCTATTTGGACACGGTTTATTGATTTTTGCAAAATTCTCCCGGGAGAGAATTAACAGATTTGTCCCAGGTAGAAATTAACTTGTTTGTGGTAAAATGTTACCATAATCGTGGTAACGAGAAACTACAATTATTATGATTTGTAAAAACTGCTCGCAACAATTCAAAATTACCCCTGACGACAAATCCGTTTATCGAAAATTCAATGTACCCGAGCCGACAATGTGTACCGATTGTCGTCGCCAAAGAAGAATGGCTTGGCGCAACGAAAGGACATTGTATAAGAGAAAATGTGATCTTTGCAAAAAAGATATGATTTCGAACCATCATCTCGATGTCCCGTTCCCAGTTTATTGCAGCGAATGCTGGTGGAGTGATAAACATGATGCGGTTAGGTACGCGCAAGATTTTGATTTTTCCAGACCATTTTTCCAACAATTCGAATTACTGCTTAATAAAGTGCCAAGGATAAATCTGTCTGCAAGTAATAACGAAAATTGCGATTATGTGAATTACACGAATTACTCGAAGGATTGCTACCTGGTGTATGGAGGGCATCATTCCGAGAAATGTTTTTATTGCTGGAGAGTTCACGATTCAATCGGATGTTTCGATTGCGGACAATGTAATAATTGCCAATACTCTTATGAGTGCATAGACTGCGATAATTGTTACAAGTTGGTTTTTTCCCAGATGTGCCAAAACTGTGATAACGGTTATTACCTATACAACTGTAAATCATGCAGTGAATGTTTTATGTGTTGCAATTTAATTCATAAAAAACATTGCATATTTAACGAACAATATTCCCGCGAAGATTATGAGCGAAAAATAAAAGAACTTTTAGGCATGCGTGAGACGCTTCAGCAAAAATTTCAGGAATTGAAATTAAAATATCCGCACAAGGCGTTAAATATTGTCAACTGCAAAGATTGCACCGGCGACTATCTCATCAACTGTGATAATTGCAAAAATACATATTCCGGAAAGGAGTGTAAGGATTGCCGTAATTCATATATGAATGAACGGGCACATGATTGTACCGATGGTGATATGGTCGGTTGGCCCGCCGAGTTGTGTTATGAAAGCATAAGTACGGCTGTAAACGCTTTTATGAATCTGTTCTCGAGCGTTTGTTGGACGTGCAGTAATATTTATTATTGTGATTTATGTTTCAATTCGGGAAACCTGTTTGGATGTGTTGGTTTGAATCGAAAAAACTTCTGTATATTAAACAAACAATATTCGGAAGATGAATATAAAAACATGGTTGCAAAAATAACCGCTCACATGATCCAGACCGGTGAATACGGAGAGTTTTTCCTGATGAGCATCTCGCCGTTTGCTTACAATGAGACAATCGCTTCGGAACATTATCCTTTAACACGGGAAGAAGCGTTAAATAAAGGTTATAAATGGAAAGAATCACGGGAGAAATCCGGGACTCGTGATCCGGAAGCTGAAACATGCATTAAATGTAATAAAGGTTTTAAAATTCTTAATTCCGAAAAAGATTTTTATAAAAATCTTTCAGTACAAATCCCTCGCGCATGCCCAAATTGCAGACATCAAGATAGGATAGCCTTGAGAAATCCGCGACATCTATACAATCGTGCATGCGCAAAGTGCGGAACTGCGATACAAACGACTTACGCACCTGATAGACCAGAAACGGTGTATTGTGAGAAGTGCTATTTGGACATGGTTTATTAGAACGGATACTGAATTTCGAATACCGAATACCGGAAGAAAAAGATATAATACATCATGGTATTCATAATTCGATATTCGGTATTCCTCTTCATATGCCAACTACCAAATCCTGCAAATCCTGCTCTCAAAACTTCACGATCGAAGACCTCGACAAAGCTTTTTATACAAAAATTAAAGTCCCGGAACCGACTCACTGTCCAGAATGTAGACTCCAAAGAAGAATCGTTTTTAGAAACGAGCGAAATCTTTTCAGGAGGCAATGCGATCTTTGCAAAAATCAAATAGTTTCTACTTTTGATGCAGATACACCATTTCAAGTTTATTGTCCGGATTGCTGGTGGTCAGACAAATGGGATACTGAGAAATACGGGAGAGATTTTGACTTCTCGCGACCTTTTTTCGAGCAGTTCGAAGATTTAATGAGGGTAGTGCCAAAAGCAAGCGTTCTTCAGCTAAATAACGAGAACTCAACATACAACGCTCTTGTGGCTTATAGTAAAAATACTTACATGAGCCCTGGGAGTTACTTCATGCAAGATTGTTTTTATTGCCGAAAAAGCCAGTACTGCAAAGATTGTGTTAATAACAATCTTATAGATCACTGCGAGCTCGTGGCATCAAGTGTGAATTGCAAAGAATGTTACAACGGGCATCATCTGATAAACTGTCGTTCTTGTTCGGATTGCGCATATGTCGCAGACTCTTCGGCTAGCCAATATTGTTTCATGTGCGCTGGAATCGCTAATGGTAAATTTCAGATAAAAAATCTCCAATACGGTCAGGAAGAGTATAAAAGATTGGTTGCCGAATATATGAATAAAAATCCGGAAGATCTCATGCGCGAATTCCAAGAGTTCAGCGTCACTATACCGAAAAAATATCAGAACCAACTCAACTGCGAAAACTCATCTGGCGATTATATTCAAAGCTGTAAAAATGCCATAGAATGTTACGACTGTTTCGACCTGGAAGACTGCAAATACATGATCGAAACCGTAAACGCAAAAGACTCGATGGATCTATCGATGCACGACAAGGATATTGAACTTTGTTACGAATGCAGTTCCGGAGGTGAGAGTAACAAAAACCTCAAATTCACATATTGCACAATCGCGAGTCCGAACTCGGAATATTTATATTCGTGTTTTTATCTTGCAGACAGTTTCGGTTGCGACGGAATTCATGCGCGAAGCCAATATCAAATCTTGAATAAAAAATATTCTGAAGCTGATTACAAGCTCCTACGTCAGAAAATTATTGATCACATGACGAGAACCGGTGAATATGGAGAATTTTTTCCAATAAATACTTCCCCATATCCATACAATCAAACGCTCGCGCAAGATTATTTCCCACTTACGCGCGAACAGGCATTGGCAAAAGGGTATAAATGGAAAGAGCAGGATCCGAAACAATATAGCCAGGCAACAGCACAAATCCCATATGCGATTGAACAAACTCCGGATTCGATTACGCAGGAAATACTTGCTTGTAAAACTTGCGGAAGAAACTACAGGATAATCGCTCAGGAATTGAATTTGTATAAAAAATTCCATCTTCCTGTACCTAGGAAATGCCCTGAATGCAGATACTCGGATTTACTTTCGTTAAAAAATCCGCGCTATCTTTACGAACGACAATGCGGCAAATGCGGAATTGCGATACAAACAACTTACGCACCGAACAGACCTGAAAAAGTGTATTGTGAGAAATGCTATTTGGGGACGGTTTATTGAGACGAATACTGAATTCTGAATACCGAATACTGGAAGAAAGATATATAATTCAAACGGTATTCGAAATTCGATATTCAATATTCTACTCATGCGCAAATTCATCCTCTGGACACCTCGAATCCTCTCAATTATTTTCATCCTGTTTCTGGCATTGTTTTCTTTGGATATTTTTGATGGGGATTACGGGTTCTGGGGGACGATTTTGGGATTATTTATGCATAATATTCCATCTCTTATTTTATTGGCAGTACTGCTGATTTCTTGGAAATATGAAATCGTCGGTGGAATCGCGTTTATTATTGCAGGATTGCTATATATATATCTTACAATTTTCAGAAACGATCCTTTTGAATGGTATTATCTTTCTTGGAGTTTGATTATTGCCGGTCCGGCATTTTTAATTGGGATTTTATTTTTGATAGGATGGTTTAAAAAGAAAAAATCCAATGATTCAAAAATGTAAAACTACAGGTCATCCATTTGAAATCGTCCAGTCCGAAATCGCACTCTGTAACAGAATGGGCATTCCGATACCTCAAACCTGCCGTGAAGAAAGATTGAGGGCCCAATTGGCAGGTCGAAATGAATGGGGACTCTATCGCAGAAAATGTGACGCAACAGGAGAAGGAATTTTAAGTGTTTACAGACAAGACAGCCCGTTTCCCGTTTATAAGAACGAATACTGGTGGGGATCTGCGTGGGATGCGATTTCATATGGCCGCAATATCGATTTCAACAAGTCGTTTTTCCGGCAATTCGCTGAACTACAGAGGGTTGTCCCGCGAGAGGGAACTACGGTTTTCAACTCTACCAATTGCGAATATAACCACCATATACGCGAATCGAAAAACTGCTACTTAAACTCACTCGTCGCGAAATGCGAGGACGCTTATTACTCATACTGGGTTGTTGATAATAAGGATATTTATGACTGTTTATGCACGAATAAAAGTACGCTTTGTTATTGGTGCGGCGATATAAATAACGGATATGGTTGCGTTGCCGTAGAGGAGTCTAACAACTGTAGCGATTGCTATTTTTCTTTTCAATTACGCGGGTGCGATCACTGTATTTTTTGCACCAATTTAGCTACAAAAAGCTATTATATTTTTAATAAACAATGCACAAAAGAAGAGTTCGAATCAACGAAAAAGGAGCTATTTAACGGATCTTACAAAACCTGGACAGATGCTTGTAATAAATTTTTAGAACTAAAAAGGCGAACTCCGCACAGATTCACTCACTCACTAAATTGTGAGAATTGTACTGGCGATCATATTTATAATTGTAAAAATTGTCACGATTGTTACGACAGTTTTAACAGCGAAGATTGTCTCAATGGACTCTCTTATGAAAGTTCGAAAGATATCCATAACAGTTATTCTGCCGGTTGGACAGGTTGCGAAGTGATTTATTGCTGTACCGTTATGAGAGGCAGTCAAAATTGCGCTTTTTGCACATATTGTTGGTATTCGAGCGGTCTTCGATATTGCGACAGCTGTGTTTCATGTGAAAACTGCTTCGGTTGCATCGGTCTTCGCCACAAGAAGTATTGTATTTTGAACAAACAATATTCGCGTGAAGAGTATGAGGATTTGATACCAAAAATTATCGAGCTTATGAGTAAACATGGCGAATGGGGTGAGTTTTTCCCGCCATGGTTGCTACCTTTTGCATATAACGAAACTGCAGCAAATGATTATATGCCTTTGACAGAACAAGAGGCTTTGCAAAGAGGCTATAAGTGGCTTTCGAAAGACAAAAAAGAGTACATGTTGCCAAGTCTCGATATAATTCCGGACAACATTTTGGAAGTTGATGAAAATATAACAAAAGAAATTCTCGCCTGCGTACATTGCGGCAAAAATTATAGAATTATCGAAAAAGAGTTTAAATTTTACAAAATGTCAGGCTTACCAATCCCTCGCTTATGCCCGTCTTGCCGCAACGCTATGAGATTTGCTAACCACAACCCGTGCCAATTGCATAAAAGAGCATGTACGAAATGTGGATCTGACATGGAAACAACATATTCAGATAATAGAAAAGAAGCGGTGTATTGTGAAAAGTGCTATTTGGAAACAGTATGTTAGTTTTGCATAAGTAAAATTCCCTCATGTCTTTCCTCTCTTCCCAACGCCGCCGCCTCTGCTTCCGAAACGAACGCAAGCTCTACTCTCGAACTTGCGACGCTACGAGCGAAAAAATAATCTCGATTTATTCTCCCGATAAGCCGTACAAGGTTTATAAAACCGACTATTGGTATAGTGACAAATGGAGCCCTCTAACATACGGGCGAGATTTCGACTTCAACAGAACATTTTTCGAGCAATTTGCGGAGCTTCAGCTAGCAGTTCCGCGAATGGGACTCTCGAATGTTAACGGAGTGAACAGCGATTACTGCAATATGACTTTCAATAACAAAAACTGCTATCTGATCTTCGGCGGCGATTACAACGAAGATTGCATGTACGGCACGCTTTGCATGGGCAATAAAAATACATTCGACAACGATTACGGTAATCATAACCAGCTTTGCTACGAAATTCGCGACTCGATAAATTGTTACGCCTGCCAATTCGCTTCGGATTCAAAAAATTGCAACAATTGTTATTTCATAAGCGACTGTTCGGGATGTTCCGAATGCATTTTATGCACCAATTTAAACCAAAAATCTTACTGCATAGAAAATAAACAGTTTTCGCGCGAGGAATATATGCATAAAAAACAAGAACTAATCACCGGCAGTTATCAAAAGCAGCAAGAATTAATCGCACGATTCCTAGAATTATGTGCAAAACGAATCGTAAAATACAGCCACATGATCAATTGCGAAAATTGCACCGGCGATTACATGAAAAACTCAAAAAACTGCCAAAATTCATTCGATATTACCGGAAGCCAAGACTTAAAAAATGTTCTTTTCTCATCCGTTGCAAAAGACTGCGAAGAATGTAGTTTGCTTGGCGACAATTCGGAGCTTTGTTTTAATCTGATTTCCACATTCGGTGCTTATAACTCCAAATATTCATTCTTCACGATAGACAGTTCTAATATTGAATACTCCGAGTTCAGCATAGGAAGCCATGATTTGTTCGGATGTATCAGTTTGAGAAATGAATCCAACTGCATTTTGAATAAAAAATATAAAGAAGATGAGTATAAAATTCTGAAAGAGAAAATAATCGCGCACATGCACAAAACCGGCGAATATGGACAATTTTTTCCTTCACAACTCTCCTGTTTCGGCTATAACGAAACTTCCGCCCACGACTATTTCCCCTTTGCAAAAGAAGAGGCGCTCGCGCAAGGATATAAATGGAAAGATGAGGAGGATAAAACGAGACATCCTCAATCAATACAGTTGCCGGATAATATCGCCGATACCGATCAGGCAATCGTAAATGAAATTTTGACATGTGAAAATTGCGGGAAGAATTTCAGAATTCTCCCGCAAGAATTTGAAATATATAAAAAATCTCGAATACCCGTTCCGCGTATCTGTCCCGATTGCAGGCATGAAAAAAGGATGAGCATGCGAAATCCGCGTTACCTATGGGATCGCACCTGCGCGAAATGCGGCATGTCAATACAAACGACTTATGCGACTGATAGACCGGAGACGGTTTATTGTGAGAAATGCTATTTGGAGACAGTGTATTAAGCTTTAGGTCGCAATAAAATTATTACAAAGTGACTTGGATCAATCCGGAAACTTAAGTTGTTCCTGACGTAACGCTAATCCTAATCGTGGTTCCCGCCGGCGGGAACTATAACATCGAGCTCATTTGAGTCAAAAAAAACAGCCATCGTAATGTTTTTATCGCAAATTGGAATTAAGAGGCCGAAACTCACCTGAACAGCCTGTCAAACTCTGTCATGCGACAGGGTTATTGGGATAATTTGCTTTTAGTTTCCAAATAATATATACTGTTAACAGTAACAGTAGTCGTGAAACGACTTAATCCTAACCACATGCAAACTCTAACAAGAAGCAAGAAAACACAGGCCGCCCAGGTGTATTTCCCGGTAGATGTTTATTTTGAAATAAAACAGGTCGCGTTAAAAGAGAATAAACCAATTGCGCAGTGGATAAGAGATGTCGTCATAAAAGAGATGGAAACGAAAAGCAAAAAGAAGTTTACAACCTTGCCGAAATTTTCCTGGGGCAAAAAGAAATCCAACTTGTCCGAAAAAATTGACGAAATAATCTATGGTAATACTTGATACATCATTCCTGTTCGCATATTTCAATAAAAAAGATACTAATCATAAAAAGGCTGTTCTGTTGGCAAGCGAACTTGATAATTACACTGCGCTACTTCCGGCGGAAGTTTTTGAGGAGCTGATGACTGTTATCACCTATAAGATTTCGAGTAAAGAAGCCGTAAAAGTCGGGCAATTACTACTAGATTGCGACAGCCCCGTAAAATTCATGCACTCGGACGAAAAAACATTTAAACTAAGCTGGAAATTGTTTCAAGACCTGAAATCGCACAAGTTTTCATTTATCGACTGCATACTGATAGTTTTGGCAAAAGAATTTCAATGCCAAATCTTTACTTTCGATAAAAAAATGGACAAGATAGCAAATAGTTAACCAATATCTAAAATTAAAATGTCAAAAAAACATAAACAACCCAAAGAAAAAAAGCACGAGCACAAGGCGGAACTTGCAAAGCCTGAGGAACCAAAGCAGCAACCGAAAAAAAGCACTCTCCCCTTCAAAAACAAACTTATAAACGGTGGAATCCTTCTTGTAATCCTGATGGCGTTTTCTTTGATGGCGATTTTTATGGCGCAAAAAGTTCTCGAACCGACAAATCTCGGTAACATCCTCCCGGCAAACCAAACCGTTGCTTTTGTCACAATAAATACAAGCGACCTTTCTACCAAAACAACTCTTCCGGAAGACTATTCTCTCAGTCCGACTAACCTGGAACAAACAATCGCCGGCTATTTCAATCAAGAAAGTTTCGATCTTCTTAAAGATTGGTTTAAGAGCCAAGCCGCAATTGCGTTAATGATTGGCACAAATCAAGAAGTTGAAAAAACATATTTTTTCGAATATCAAGATCGCAATACCGCTTTGCAGTTCCTGGAATCAATTACAACCGAGGATGAGGCTGTTAATAAAGAATCTTATGGGAGTTACACGATTTATTCATATTCGTTGAGCCAGAATTTTTCCGCCGCATTGATTGCGAATTACTTGGTCATATCGGAAGACCCCGTCATGATAAAACTGATAATGGATACTGCGGAAGGAGATGCTTCCAATCTGAAATCCTTGAGCGCTTACAATACGGTTATGGACAACCTCCCTTACGATGCAACCGGTGTCGTCTTTTGGAATGTGAAACTTTATCCCGATTTGGCGGCATCATACATACCGATTTACGATATTATACCGGAAGCGCTGATAACTCCCGTTATGTCCATCTTTACCGGTTTCGGTGCGGTGATTCAGGCTGCACCGGAAGGATTTTACATGCAGACATATACGACTGTTGATAAAAATCTCTTGGAGGATTTATCGTATTTCGGTTTCGTGAAAAAATATAATGCCAATCTTACCGCATATATCCCGAGTGGGTCGACGATGTTTTTTGGTGGGGAAAATATACAAGGAGAGGTGAAAAAAGCGGTTTCTATTTTTAAGAAATTCAATGAATCGGCGGCGATAATTTTCGAAGGTGTTATTCGTGGAGCCGTTAAGCAATATTTCGGTGAAAATATAGATTTGGATGCGGATATTTATCCGATTTTGGAAGATGAATATTCGGTTTCCGTTTATGACACGGAAGATGGTGGAAAGGCCTACCTTGTTCTTGTCGACTTACAAAACCAAGACGACAAGCAAATTCACATTGACACTTTGAATCAGGGCTTTTTGGAGCAACAAATTTATAGCGAACCTTATGTAAAAACTTATACCCTTGAAGATGGTAGCGAGGGGAAAGAGATTGTTGCCGATTTGGCGGAAATTTTAAATGAAAAAATTACTTATGACGATTCGACAATAGATATGTTCTATCTTTCGAATGGCGATACTCTCGGATACACGGCTGTTTCACATGACAAATTTGCGATGTCGACAGATCTTGATTTGTTAAAACAGTCGCTTGATTTGATGAGCGGTCTTTCTGCGACTGGAAGCTTCGCGGAGAGTGAAAATATGGCAGCGATATCCGCGATTATGGGTTCCGCGGACGAGGCAAGCCTTATGGATATAAATTCAATGAGAGACTCATCGGAATTTTGGGGAATTGAGTTTTTCTCTCCATTCTCACAAATAAGTTCATCCAAAAACTTTTTTGATGATGGCGTCGCGACATTCCATATGCTAAAATATTAGCCCCTGTCACAGGAAGCGAAGTGTAAAAACAAAAGTTCCATGAAAGATCCGGTAATCAGAATACCGAACCGGTCGATACAAGATAACGGAGCCAAACCGCAGAGTTCTCCGCATGTTTTGAAATTGGATAAACCAAAAAGAAACGAGACTGAAAGATGTGGAGACATCGTTTCGCTTGATCAAGAAAAAAGTGAAACGCAAATTGTTTCAAGAGACCCAAAATCCAAATCGATTAAAAAATCTGAAACAATTAAACTTGCCGCAACCGGAATGTTGGTAGTGATGTTACTTAATGTTTGCCAGGTTTATTTCAAAACGATGAAGGCAAAAGATTCCGTAATGAATGCTGCTTATGCCGGATATGAAGATTTAATGCAGGCAACTCCTAGCGATACTACCGCGAGCGGACAAGCTTTTGAAAAAGCTTTTTACCAATTTTCGATGGCGGAAGAAACCATTTGGTATTTGCTTGATCAGCCTCAAGACATGACGGATTCAAACAAGTATGTAAAAACCGCCGGCAGCATGCTCAATGCGGGACAAGCTGTATCGAATGCAGGACAACTTTTTTCGGAATTCGCTGCCAATATTTCAGAATCCGGGAAAAATCTTTTTCAAGAGAATTCAACCGGCAAACCTTCCGTAACAGAAGCGCTTAAAGAAGCATTTTCAATTTATCTCGAACCGGCACGAAGCGAACTTAAAGAGGCACAAACATATTTGGATGAAGTCGATACCGATGTTCTTCCGGATGAGTATCAAGAAAAAGTCGAATTTGTTCGCGAACAAATGTCCAGTTTGAATGATTTTTTTGATGATATATCCGCGAATGTACCGACAATGCTGAAACTACTTGGAGATGAATACCCTCAAAAATACATGATCCTTCTCGAGAACAACAGCGAGCTTCGACCTGGTGGAGGGTTCATAGGGAGTTTTTTGATTGTCGATTTAAATGATGGATACATAGATGCAATGGAGTTCAGTGATATTTATGAATGGGATGGTTCTTTTAGCGAATATATCGAGCCGCCGGTTGAGGAAATATCTTATTTAACTTGTTGCTGGGGGCTTAGAGATGCGAACTATTCACCTGATTATGCCGTTTCTTCACAAGCGGTTATGGATCTTTTTGAAAAAGAAGGTGGGCCGACGGTTGATCATGTAATGATGGTCGATTTAAGTTTCGTTTCCGATTTGATAGATGCAATCGGACCGATAAGTTTGCCGGGTAATGATGCCGAACTTACGAGGGATAATTTCGAATTGGTTTTGAGTTATATGGTTGAGTCAAAGCTTGCCGGAGAAGAAAGTCCCAAATCTGTTGTTGAAGATTTGATTCCAATCGTAAAAGAAAAAATGACTTCCGGATCAAATTTAATAAAAACACTCGGCGTTTTCTTGGATGCGGCCAAGTCCGAACATATAGCGGCTTACAGTTCGAATGAGGAGTTTGAAAAATTCTGGGAGGCGATGAATCTTGATGGAAAAGCTTATATACCAAACGCAAATGAAGATTATTTAATGCTTACCGTTAGCGGAATAGGTGGAAATAAAACCGATAAATATATCGAACAAACCGTTGATCACAAGACTCTTATTTCTCAAGACGGTGAGTTGCTTGATAAATTAACGATTACGCGTGAACACACATACGGCGAAGCGGTTAAGTCGTGGCAGGAAGAAACATTGGCTTCGTTCGGTTACACCGAAATATCGGATTCTGTTCGAAGTGTTTTGGGTTCCGGTGATAATGTTGCAGGTATAAGAGTTTATGTGCCAAACGGAACGGAGTTAGCTTCAAGCGAGGGTGTATTTGAACAAGAACCGAAACTGCTCCATGATGACGATTTGAATCTGGATTATTATTACATGGTCGTGCGAACTCGCCCGGGCGAGACTTCCGAAATAGGACTTACTTATACTTTGCCGTTTAGTTTAACATTCGAGCCGGTTGATGATTACTTCTTGTATATCGAAAAGCAACCCGGTTTGGACAATACGATATTAACAAAAGAGATTATTGCACCGAATCTTAATAATAACGCCCTTTATCCCGAAGGAGAACTTACGGAACAAGAAGATTTAAGTTATAAATTTGAATCGGATCTTGATAGGAGTTTCCACTTGGGCGGAGTTTTTAGCAAGTAGCAAGACGCAGATAACAGACGGAACACAAGATGCCTTTTTTCTGCTGTCTGTGTCTTGTGTCTTGCTGACTCTCTTCAGCTCTCCCAGTACCCATGCAAGTTGCAATACGCAACAGCTCTCATCCCCTCTTTATATGTAATAGCAAACGACGCTTCCGGAGCTTGCCCTACCGTGAGTGCGATTTTCTTAAGCAACTTAACTCCATCGTATAAACTCGCCGTCATAATATAATGTTCTGCAATCATTGGATGTGCAACAGCTCCAATTTTAACTTTCACACCATCTTCAGTCTTCTCAATAACCGGCACATGCTTGTTTTGCGCCTCACCGGCGGTATCCTGCTCACCAAGCTGATGTATGCCTTCGAATTTATCTTTTGCAGCTCCACAAATCGGACATTTCCAATCAGCAGGAAGGTCTTCAAATGCAACACCGCCATTTAGAGCCGGATCATAAACATGTCCACAAACTTTACAGATGTATTTTTTCATTTTATTTTTGAGTTAAAGAATTATTTTGTGTTTTGCTGGCGCAAAACGATTTATAGTAAGGTGCTTCGCTTTCGCTTCGCACTGTTTACAAAACCCCGGGATTTCAAGGCATCCGCAATCAGGAACGAACCCGCATGCCTTAAGCTCTTTTGATCTTATAATTATTCCACGGCAATCAAATATATCTATAATTTTTCCGCAACATTTGCATATTAAATGTCTGTGAGGTTTGGATTCACCGTCGTACCGAGCCTTTTTCTCTTTGATTTTTAACTTTAAAACATATCCATTCTTTTCGAGAAAATCCAAATTGCGATAAACCGTAGCAAAACTTATGTTTTTAATTCGTTTTCGAACAATTTTATAAATCGACTCCGCTGTAGGATGAGTACAAACCTTTTTAAGTTCTTCGAGAATAATCCTCCTTTGCTTGGTAAGGCGATAATTTGTGCCTTTTAAATTTATCTCGGACATCTCTTATTGATAATTATTCGCAATAAATATTAATACGAAATGCACATCGAGCGCAAGCTAGAAGTTTTTTCTCTTAAACCTCTTCTCCAATTCATCATATGTAATCCTTATCATTGTCGGTCTTCCGTGCGGACAAGTCTCTTTTCTTTCTATCTCCGATAATTGGTTTAATAAACCGACTTGTTCTTCATAAGACAATTTTTGTCCAAACTTAACCGCGCTTCTACAAGCCGTATAATGCAGGATGTGTTCTCGCCGAGAACTCAATTCATCAGTCTTGCCACCTTCGGCCAAATCATCAATCACCCCTTTCAAAACTGCCACAATATCTTTTCCTGCGATGTCGGATGGAACAGCGGTAATCAAAAAAGTATTCCCACCAAAAGATTCCAGTTTAAACCCGACATCTTCCAATGATGTCATATTCTCATTAAGTATTTCGGATTCCTGAAGGCTTAATTCAACAGATTCCGGAGCTAATAATGGTTGCGACGCTATACTCTTTTCGGCAAGATTTTTCATTAATTTTTCGTACATAACCCTCTCGTGTGCGGCGTGCTGATCGACAATTACAACTCCTTCTTCATCCTGTGCAAGGATATACGAATTGGCGATTTGCTGAATCGGCTTAAGTTTCGGCTCCTCTAGCCTACCCTTTTGAAAAACCTCAAAAGAATCTTGCCGATTTTCAATTTCTATATGTTCTTTTATGCCTCTCGGTAGTCGCGTAGTCCCGTAAGGGACGGAGCGACCTGTATTATTAATGGGATTCTCGAAGTTAACATTTGGCACAAGTGTGTTTTTATTCAAAATCATATCTACTCCCTTGTAAACAACTTCATAAATCTCATTCTGTCGCAAAAATCTAACCTCAAGCTTACGCGGATGAACATTCACATCTATATCCTCCGGCTGGACATCCATATTAAGCAAAAACCACGGATGCTTGCCGTTCATAAGCATCGAGTGATACGCGCTCTTAACCGCATAAGAGATCAAATGATTCTGAATCACGCGACCGTTCAACACAATCCATTGGCTCTTACGATTAGATTTTGAAAGATTTGGCTTGCCAACATATCCGCTTATCTTGAAACCTGCCGCGCCTACCTCAACAGGTACAATATTGTCCAAAACATCCCGTCCCAGGACGGTGGCAATTCTCTCGGTAATTGAATTCGGCGTCACATCCAACATAACCTTCCCATCGCTTATCAGCCTGAATGCAACAGATGGATTCGCAAGTGCCAAGTCCTGAATAATTTCAACTATTCGCTTTCGTTCAACATTTGCGCTTTTTATATATTTTCTTCTGGCCGGAGTATTATAAAAAAGGTTAAAAATTGAGGTTTTCGTGCCTTTCGGGCATCCGCAATCGCGTTCTTCGGCAATAACACCATCTGTGATTTTCAAATAAGTGCCGGATACTTCGCCATCCGTTTTTGTTTCCATTTCCACCGACGAAACGGATGCAATTGAGGCAAGCGCCTCGCCTCTGAATCCGAGAGTTTTTATCGCAAAAAGATCTTCTTGAGACGAAATTTTGCTTGTCGCATGGCGTTCCCAAGCCGTTTTCGCGTCTTTGCGCGCAATACCCGAGCCATTATCGGTTACAATGATTACCTCAAGCCCACCCGATACAATTTCGCAAGTCACTCCCGTTGCCAAAGCATCCAGAGAGTTTTCGACAAGCTCTTTTACGACGGAAGCCGGTCTCTCGACAACCTCACCTGCGGCGATCTGATTGATTAAATGTTGCGGAAGTACCTTTATTTGAGCCATTTTTTGAAATTTAAGTGGTATAAATTTTGCCTATTTAAAACCTGCTTGCATACTAATTATACTTGACAGAAGCCCTTGATGCTGTAAAATACCTTTCTTTTATGATAGTATTCGAGGCACGAAATTGATAGCTGTTAACTTGTAACTTACAACTTGAATGTCTACCGTTAACGAAGAGGCGCGAAAAACCAGGCATAAGAAGTTTTTTTCCATATATTCCGCAAGTCCCGTAATCGGTAAACTCAAAAACGGTATATCCAAGGCCGGCCGTTATCTCAGCTCGTATACTCCCGTAATAATAGCACCAACCATAGCTTTTGCCGATCCTATTGAAGTAACTCATACTCCTAAGAAGTTTGCCAAAAACATGGTGCTTCTTACCTTGGCGTTTTTTCTTATTACATCTTTTGATATAGGAAGGGCATCTGTTGACGGAGGAGAGGGCATGTTGACCTCTTTTGATGAAGATATTTTGGCGCTTAATAATGACACCAATCTTCTTGCCGATCAGGAAGGCTATTTAATGAAATCAATGCCGATGGGAGGTGAGCCGACTTACCAATTAAACAGGACTGAAAAAGTGGCATATACGGTTCAAAGCGGCGACACTCTTTCACTTATAGCTTACAGATTCGGGATAAATCAGGATTCGGTTATGGCCGCAAATGAAATGTCTAATGCGAATTATCTTAAATCCGGTCAGGACTTGGAAATCCCTCCGAGAGATGGAGCCTATGTTGAAGTGAAAAAAGATGATACTTTTGATAGTTTGATTGAAGAATATGCAGGAGACGCTGCGCTTACAAAAGAAATAAATGAAATAGGAGATGATAATGCAATTACTGTAGGAGATAAAATATTCATAGCCGGTGACGAAGTTGCGGCAAAATACATAGCTTCAATTAAACCTGTTTATGTTGCAAGTACGGCAAGTACTTATACCGGTTACAATTCAAGTGATGTTGGCACTTCTTACGAAAATGTTGACGTTGCAACCGTGTATGCTTCTGCGGATTTCGTCTATCCGACAACCGGCGATTTCACGCAAGGATATCATTCAGGACATTACGCTTATGATATAGCGGATAGATCTCAACCACCTATAGTTGCAGCTTCATCCGGTACTGTTATTACAGCCGCTTACGGATGGAACGGTGGTTATGGCAATTATGTGATTATAGACCATTTAAACGGATATAAAACGCTTTATGGCCACATGGAAGAGTTGTATGTTGCAGAAGGCGAATCCGTGGCAATGGGACAAGCAATCGGTAAAATGGGCAATACCGGTCGTGTATATGGCGTAACAGGTATACATTTGCATTTCGAAATCAGTTATAACGGTACCAAATTCCCGGCTTGCGATGTGGGGATATGTTATTAAAGAAGTGGAAGAAGTTGGAGAAGTAGAAGAAGTGACAGAGTGAAGATTGAATTCCATTTATGACCACGAAACAAACCGACAAAAAGGATTACATAGATGAGCATGAAGAGTGGCAAAGGCATCAATTTGACCCCGGTCATTTTACTGATGGACATTTACCGGGCTGGATGAAACATCCAGGTAAAAGGAAACGACTCGGTGTTGTTTTTTTGGTCATTGGATTATTTTATATGGCTTGGGGAATATATGACATCTTAAAAACTGACCAAATTGTATCAGCCATTTTTCTAAGTTTTGCGGCTATTGTTTTTCTTTTGGCTGGAGTTAGATTTATAAAAAAATTAGAAAAAGTAGTTTAGCTAACAATTCTGATTACTTGAGTAAAAGATTGGAATTGACCGTCCGCTTCGCTACCGGTCTCCCATCAACTTTTCCCAATTAGTTTCATATATCTTCTCCAGAGTCGCCGCATCAAGAGCAAGACCGTTTAACAAGACTTCTTCTCCTGTTGTCTCATCGGCAACATAAAAAGTCGTATATGTGTTTTTTTCAAGAACATCTCTGTATGTTTGGTATGTATCTATCAGCCATTCCTCATCTTTTTCCGCATCATTATCTTCAACCACAGCAACCGTCCCGAATAAGAATCTATCTGGATATTTGGCGAACAATTGCTTGAACACATCCACATTATCCGAAATTCTTTGCAGCCCGGATGCGAGATAATCTTTATATCCAAAACTTATATCCACATAAAGATTCGGATATGTGGCAAGTAGAGTCGCAAGCTGTGACGGATTTTTTGATGATAAACAGAAATGAGGACAGATCACTTTCATGTCAGGATAGAGAGTCAAAACATTTTCGAATTGCTCCAAATAGTTGCCGGTATTTACATGGAAAATCACCGGCAAGCCTTTCTCCTCCATATATTTATAAAGCCCGAGCATTCTGTCATCGTCCAATGCGTAACTGTAAAAAAACGAATGCCCGTTATAAAGTTTGAATCCGTCCGCACCTTCTTTCACACAATCCATTGCGGTCGCAACTTTGTTTGAGTCGTCCGGATCTATTGTGCAGAAAGCATAGAAACGATTGTCGTATTTTTTCGCGACAGAAAGAACCGTTTCGTTATTTCCTTCCGAATTTGTAAACCCTTTTTCACCGGTATAATTAAAAATCTCTTCCGGAGCGGCGGATAAAACCATTTTTGCGATATTTGCCGCGTTCATAACTGAAACAAGATTTTCGACACTATCTTCCGATTCAAGATTCTCATGAACATCGATTATCATGTAATCGTTCGGATCAAGTTCGGAAAGGCTGTTGCCTTTTTCCATAACGGAAAAAACAACCAAAATTGTTACAATGGCAATAAGCACAAGACCGGAAACCGGATGCTTGAGAAAATTTATTTTGTTTTTCATTTTTGTTGGACTTTAAGCCTATAAAACCGAATTGATTATAATTGAGTTTCGTATTAGTGCAAGGACACAAAATATTCCATTTTCGTATAGCCTATCTTCCTGTAATATTATTTTGTATGGAAAAAGTTTCTCCAAAAATAGATTTTGCCGTTGGCGGACAGGCTGTAATGGAAGGCGTGATGATGAGATCTCCCAATTACTATGCCGTTGCTGTAAGAAAAGATGACGGGCGAATAAGAGTTCATGAAAAGAAATTCGTAAGTTTGACGAAGCGCTTTCGGTTTTTGGGGATACCTGTTTTAAGAGGGTTGATACATTTGTTTGAATCTATGTATATCGGACTTGATGCACTCAAAATTTCCAATTCGGAATTTATTGCCGGAGAAAAAGATCATGTTGTAAACAAAAAGGCTCTTTGGCGAGAAATTATTGATGCAATTTTTGCCTTTTTGTATCTTGTTTTTGTTTTCGCATTTGCGATTTTTTTATTTAAATTTTTGCCTCTTTGGATTGCATCATTCGCAAGTTCCAAATTCCCTTTTCTGGATAACCATTTTTGGGCTTTTAACATCTTGGACGGCATCATTAAAACGAGTTTCTTTTTGATATATCTGCTGCTCATTTCGATGATTCCCGATATCAAACGAGTTTTTGCTTATCATGGGGCTGAGCATAAATCGATTTGGGCTTATGAATTAAATTGTGCTCTTACACCGGAGGAGGCCGCAAAACAAACCAGGTTCCATCCAAGATGTGGTACGAGCTTTATCTTGCTTGTGATTTTGATAAGTATTGCGATTTACACGGCGATACCTTCGCCGGATGATTTTCTCCATAAGTTTGCCGAAAGAGTCGCTCTTTTACCGATTATTGCCGGAATTTCTTATGAAGCGCTCAAATTAAGTGCCAAGCATATGAACTCTCGTTTTGTTCGTACCGTTATCGCTCCCGGTCTATGGCTGCAAAAAATTACGACAAGAGAACCTGATGAAAAACAACTCGAGGTAGCGATTAAGGCGCTGGAGAGGTGCTTGGAGAAGGAGTCAGGGGAAGTAGAAGAAGTGAAAGAAGTTGGGGAAGTGACATAGCGAATAAAATATGAGATGCTTAAGAAAGCATGAGGGAAATGAATAAAATAATAAATATTTTTTAACATTCAAAAATGAAAACAATCAAATTGCTTGCGGTAATGATCGGGATTTTAGCGACCATATCGATAGCTTTTGCATCCGGGGGGTTCATTCAGCATTTTTCCGATGTTGTCGAAGGAGATTGGTATGCCGAATCCGTAAGTAAGTTATATGATATGGACGTTATCGAAGGATATAGTGATGGCACTTATTTGCCGGGGGCGAATGTAAATCGCGCCGAAATGGCCGTTACCCTGGATCGTTTCTATGATTATATTCAATATCCGTCCGGTGAAGATTGGGTTTCTTACGAGAATGATTATTATTCCGTGATGTTGCCACATGGTGCCTATAACAGCAGTGCCGATTGTTCCGTTGCTGACGATTTGGAAATAGATGGCGGTTTTAATGTTACTTGTTATTCCGCGGTCGATCATTCAATTGAGGATTTGATTGCCAGTATGGGAGATCAGTTTGAAGACAGTCGAAGAGAAGTGCGAAGTGTAATCGAAGTGAATGGTCAAGATGCTACATTGGTTTCCGTTACGACCTTGGACTATCGCACATGGGAATATAATGCCGTTTTTGTCGAAGATGGAACTAGCATTTATATGATTTCGGATGCTGCACTTAATATGTATGATGATTTTGAGTATTTTTACAGCACTTTCAAGAAGAAGTAGGAGAAGTTGGGGACAGGCCGGTAGCAAACAGTTCCGGAAAGTGAAACGGTTCCGGAACCTCTATGATAAGTTGTTTTGCGGATGCAAAACTCAAAAGCGAACGGCCCTTATTATATAAGCCGTTTGCGTATGCAAACTCCTTATAAGTAAAAGAAGTGACATAGTTAATTATTTTTTTAAAATAAAAACATGGGTAAATTATTGGCGGCGTTAATTGATGTCAGTGATCAACCCGTTACTCCAATCGATGGCGGTGTGGCGAATCAAAGTTCTACGACCATGGAATTTGTTGTAACTATTCTTAATTTCGCATTCAGCCTTGCCGGTTTCATTGGAACTATCGGGTTATTACCTTTTAGTGCTTTGGGCGTTTATTTTTTAATAAAAAATTCTTCCGAGAAGGATGTTATTAAGAAAAAATCTTTGATAAAAAAAGCTGTGATTTTTCTTCTATTACCTTGGTGTTTGATTTTTGGAGCTTTTGCCGGATATTACATTGTTAGCCTCATGGCTTAAGTCCCGAAAGGCAACCTCCCCTTGCGCTGCTACAACATCGGCCAAATAATCACAAAGAAAACGAACAACATTACAACACTCCATATACCCCACGAAATCGACAACAGAAGTGGTCGTTTTTTATTTAATGTTAGAAATCCTGCTGTGCCGAAAACCGCAAGTGGACCCCATACGAACGACATGTTCACCAGGTCGCTTTCAGGAAATCCGCCTTTCCTAATGGCATACACATAAAATACCAATCCTAGTGCGATTAACAATGCGCCTGAATAAATATTTTTAAGTTTTTTCATATGATGAATTTTTACAACATCGGCCAAATAATCACAAAGAAAACAAATAACATTAAAATGCTCAATATCCCCCATGAAATCGCCAATAGAAGCGGTCGTTTTGCTTTCAAAGTCAAAAATCCGGAAATACCGAAAATCGCGAATGGAACCGACACGAATGATGTGTTTATCATATAAGTTTCACTAAACCTATCGAAGTTTAATACATAGACATGTAAAACAAGCCCGAGTGACAGTCCCAATGCAATCGTATAAACGATTTTGAGTTTTTTCATATTTTAAAAGATTTAAAAAACACACCCTCTCGAATTGCATTTAGCGTACTTGCGATTTCGTAAGATGTAATCGCGAATGGATGTCTGATGAAATCGCGTATCGTGAGATTTTTCTTAAGCATCAATTGATGATTTCTGAATGAATAGATCTTTTGGAATCGAGAAAGTGATTTTCTGCTTTTTAATAAACCAAATATCCCCTGTTCTTCCGTTATACCTGTCCCTCTGCCGTGATAAGCAATTGCGCTTGGAACATAAACGGCTTGCCACCCTTTGCGATTCAACCTCCACGCCAAATCCACATCTTCTTTGTACATAAAAAATTTAGCGTCAAATGTTTCGCCGTTTTCCATAACTTCTATGAGCGTAGTGCGTTTATAAACCGGGCAAGCGCCTGAGACTCCCCAGATGTTTTTATAATCGTCATATTGCTTCTCGTCTTTTTGTCCTTGCCCCCTATCTGTAACGCGCGTTGAGGCGTGGAACAAGAGGCCCGTCGTATCTATAATTTTTGTTTTTTTATTATTTTCGAAATCGTATTTAAGCAGTTTACCTGTTGCCGAACTCGCGCGCTCATTTGAGGCAAGTGTTTTTACAATTTTTTCATAATAATCCGGATTCAAAATCACATCGGGATTCAAAATGCTCACGAAAGGTGCACCGGAAATATCTATCCCCTGATTTGCCGCGCCTGCGTAACCGAAATTGAAGTGATTCTGAAAAACACGAACCCATGGATAGTTTTTTATCACAAACGCACTTGAGTCATCATGCGAGAGATTATCTATGAAAATCACATCGAGAAGGCCTTTCTTGAATATGGTTTGTGATGCAACCGAATCGAGGCATGTTTTCAAAAATCGCAAGCTGTTGTAGCCAATTATTACGACCGCAAGAATTGTTTTTTTGTTTCGAAAGGTTTCCATGCAGCTTTAAGATAGCAAAAAAACATGCAAAAATGTAGAATATCCTTTGCATTTCTTCTTCGGTATTCAATATTCGTAATTCGTTATTCTTCTCCATATGCTCAAACCTTGGAAAATCTGCATGATGATAGATAGCTGGGAACCGATTCTCGGAGGAGCTCAAGTGCATACAAAAGAGCTTGTTGCCCGACTCATTAATAATTATGGGTGCGAAGTACACCTCATAACTCGAAATATCAGGGTTGATGATTCGAAAAAGAATTATCCGAAAATCGAGTCATTAATGGATGGGAAATTTAAGATTTACAGGCTCGGACCCAAGGCGAAATTCCATAATTTTTTCGCTCGTATTTGGTGGTGCGTCTATGCGGGTTTCTATGCGAGAAAACTGCATGTAAAAGAGGGGTTTGATTTGATACATGCTCATGCTTTTTTGAGTTCTTATCCGGCAAGATTCGGTAGGTTTTTATGTGGATTGCCGATTGTTTATACCGTTCATGGCACAAGTCTTTTTTATAAGAAAGGTGGTCTTCAGGCGCAAATCGAAGGTGATTTGCTTACAAAAATATCTTACGATCATGTCATAACAGTCGCCGAGAATTTTTTGCAATTAAAAAACATTAACAAGAAAATCTCCGTCATCCCCAATGGGATTGATGTTTCGATTTACGATAAGGTTAAGGCCGACAGAGAACCGGACGATATATTGCGAGTCCTTTATGTCGGCAGATTTGATCCGATAAAAGGCTTGAAAACTTTAATCCAAGGAATCGATTTATTAGGCAAGGACGGACAAAAAAAACAGATTGAAGTCAGGCTTGTCGGATATGGTTACGAAATTGAGGAACTCAAGAAGCTTATTGCCACCCTTCATTTGGGAAGGATTTTTAAGTTTGTTGGAAGGCTTGAGGGTGAAGAATTGATAAAAGAGTACAAAAATGCAGATATTTTTGTACTTCCATCATATTCCGAAGGACAATCTCTTACTCTTATGGAAGCTTGCGCGTGCAGATTGCCGATCTTGGCAACTCAAGTTGGAGATAATGCAAAATTGGTTAAAGAGAATTTTAACGGATTCCTCATGCAACCGGGAAATGCGGATGAAATTAAGCAGTATTTGGAAATTTTCATGAACAATCCTCATCTGAAAAATATGGGCGAGCAAAGCAGGGCTATCCTCGATGGCGCAGGAATGACTTGGGACGCAAGCGCGGAAAAAACTTATGACATTTACAAACGCGTTATGATGGCGCTTAAGGGCGTACCTGTATGGAGTAAAATTAAAGATTTTCTTCGCGAGCCAAGGTTACCTCATATGATTTTTTCTCAATCATGGAGATATTTTAATTTTTCAAAACTTTACACGAAAAAAGTTAATCTTTCTGACCCGGTTCTATGTTCTTTGACAGTTGATGTTGAGAGAAATTACGGCTCGGCGGCTGATGATAGTGACACCGACAATACCGAACAGACTTGCGGCAAATTCTTTACGGACTTTAACGGTTTTTGCGAGCAACAGGAGTTCAAATCGACTCTTTTTGTGCAAGGCAGTTTGGTACCAAAATTCGCAACTCAACTTAAGGAATATAGTGAAAAAGGACATGAGCTCGGCGTGCACGGCATGTATCACGAGCTTTGGGCGAAG
>Ga0172379_10002629_pt1 | contig 31136 bp, 40 predicted proteins | sample GrowelOW334metaG_FD_119756 | JGI IMG/M metagenome (GOLD analysis project Ga0172379, IMG submission 119756) | Groundwater microbial communities from an aquifer near a municipal landfill in Southern Ontario, Canada - Groundwater well OW334 metaG | ecosystem: Environmental > Aquatic > Deep...
CCGAATATCGTTGTTTTCTTGAACAAGTGCGACATGGTTGACGACCCGGAACTTATTGACTTGGTCGAGGAAGAGTGCCGCGAGCTTTTGAAGAAATACGAGTTTGACGGCGCTAACGCCCCAGTCATCCGCGGTTCAGCTTTGAAAGCCTTGGAAAACCCGACAGATCCAGAAGCAATCAAGCCCATCCTTGAATTGCTCAACAAGTTGGATGAATACATCCCAGAGCCGATCCGCGAAGTCGATAAACCGTTCCTCATGCCTATCGAAGATGTGTTCTCGATCGAAGGCCGCGGAACAGTGGTCACTGGCCGCATCGAGCGCGGATTGATCAAGATCAACGAAGACGTTGAAATCGTTGGTTTGGGCGACACGCGCAAGACAGTCGTGACTGGCATTGAAATGTTCAACAAATCCTTGCCTGATGGTCGCGCTGGCGATAACGCAGGTCTGTTGCTTCGCGGTACAAAGAAGGAAGAGGTAGAGCGTGGTATGGTTTTGGCCAAACCAGGTTCAATCACTCCTCACACCGAGTTTGAAGCCCAAATCTACGCTTTGACCAAGGATGAAGGTGGCCGCCACAAGCCGTTTGTCACAGGTTACAAGCCTCAGTTCTATATCCGCACCACGGATGTGACCGGCGAAGTGACCCTTCCGGCCGAAGTAGCCATGGTTCAACCTGGCGATACAGTCAACATCACAGTCAAGCTCATTACCCCGGTCGCTATGGAAGACAAGATGCGCTTTGCCATCCGCGAGGGCGGCAAGACTGTCGGTGCCGGTGCTGTAACTAAGATCATTAAGTAATAATCGAACATTAGAAATCGTCCACTCCGGCCCCGTCTGATCCGAACGAATCAAGCGGGGGCTCGGGGGGACGGGAACGATCATGGCCGAAACAGCTACATCAAAAAAGGCAGTCAAAGAGGGTGCGACGCGCATCAGAATCAAGATACGCGCGTACGATCATAAGATAATTGACCAGGCGACCCGCACAATTATCGAGACTGCTGAGCGTACAGGCGCGCGCGTGATTGGTCCCGTCCCCCTGCCGACTGAAAAGCGGAAATGGACAGTGAATCGCTCGACTTTCGTGCACAAGAATTCGCGCGAACAGTTCGAGATGAGGATCCATAAGCGAATCGTAGACATCCTCGAGGCCACGGCCAAGACGATCGATGCGCTTACCAGCTTGAACTTACCTTCAGGCGTGGACGTGGAAATCAAAATGTCGTAATCCCGTTAAGACGGGATAAAAAAGCAAGCCAGTTTTCATTCCCAAGGAGAAAGTTGCCCTCCCCCTTCGCTAAAGCTTCGGGGGAAGGATACCAAGGAGCGATCTTGGATCCCATGAGCATAACCTCCCTGCAGTGCAATCAAAATTGGCGTAATTCAAAATTCAAAACCCGTACCTCGTATCTCGTACCACGTACAACGTTGTACGAAGTACGTAGTACGTGATAGAGCCTTATCGCTTCAGAGGCCAGAAATTTGATCGCTATCATTCCGATGATGGTTATCGGGTTTCTGGCTTTTGCGTTCCGCTTAATCGGAGCGCCTCGGTATGTCCGATGCAAATCGGACCTCCACCCTGGCCAGGACGTCTAATCTTAAGGACGATATGAAATTTATTCTAGCCAAGAAACTGCAAATGTCGCAGGTTTTCCTGCCAGACAGCACTGTTGTGCCTGTTACTTTAGTTCAGGCCGGCCCGTGCGTAGTCACCTCAATCAAGAAGGAAGATGGGAAGGACGGATATAATGCCGTCCAGCTTGGGTTTTTGAATGCAAAGCGTTTGAACAAACCCGAAGAAGGCCACTTGAAGGATTTGCCCAAGGTCAAAATAATCCGTGAGTTCCGCATCGAAGATTCGGGCGAACTTAAGCGCGGAGACATGGTTGAATCAACGACTTTCGCGGCCGGCGATGTTATCCAGGTGACTGGCACATCCAAGGGCAAAGGCTTCCAAGGTGTAGTCAAGCGCCATCATTTCCATGGTCATCCTTCGACTCATGGTCACAAAGACCAGCTGCGCATGCCTGGCTCAATCGGACCGGGAGGCTTGCAGCACGTCATGAAGGGCCGCCGCATGGGCGGGCACATGGGCGATGAAACAGTTACGGTTAAGAATTTAAAAGTAATGGAACTCCGTGAAAACGGGATATTGGCAATCAAAGGTGCAGTACCGGGTGCGCGCAACGCCATTCTTATGATCCAAACAGCCTAAACATATGCCAAGCTTAAAGATCTACAACGTAGAAGGCCAATCAGTCGGACAAATGGATTTGTCAGACGCGCATTTTGGTTTGAAACCAAAATCTTCTTTGGTGCACCGCGTAGTCGTGGCCCAAGAGACCAATTCTCGCAAGACACGGGCTAGCACCAAGACCCGCGGCGAAATCGCTGGCGGCGGCAAAAAGCCATGGCAGCAAAAAGGCACAGGCCGTGCCCGCCAAGGTTCAATCCGTTCCCCGCAATGGGTGGGCGGCGGCATTGTTTTTGGCCCGCGCAAAGAACGCAATTACCAAGAAAAAATCAATCGTAAACTTAAACACCAGGCTTTGTTTATGGTGCTCTCCGACAGAGTTGCGCATGACAAGCTTTCTATCGTGGACAAGTTTCCGGTTGAAAATCCTAAGACCAAGTCGTTTTCCGGCTGGATGAAAAAGCTGCCGTTCGGACGCAGGACTTTGGTCGTGACTGCAAGCTCAAACCCCATGCTTATGCGCATGGTCAGGAATATCCAGAACGTCGAACTGGTGAGCGTGAACTCTTTGCATGTGGCTGATACTGTAAAGTACCCGGCCATAATGTTTGAGCAAGCTGCTATCCCGGCTTTTGAAGCTTTGTATAAACGCAAATAATATGGGTATCTTCTCTAGAAAAAAAACCGCAGCTCGTAGCTCGAAGCTCGAAGCTCGCGACAAAGACGAAATACTGACTCCAGAGAGCCAGAGCAAAAAGGAAGACGTGGTTACGGCCGCGACTGCCAAAGGCCAGGCTGGAATGTCTTACCGTATTTTGCTTTCGCCTCGCGTAAGCGAAAAGGCCGCAGTCTCTGCTTCCAAAAACATCTATGTTTTCAATGTCCCGGTCTCAGCCGAGAAAATTGAAATCAGGAAAGCAGTCGAGGCTTTGTATGGCGTTAAAGTCGACCAAGTCCGCACAGCCCGCGGAGCAGGCAAGCGCACCACGCGCGGCCGCATGCATGGCCAGCGCAACAACTGGAAGAAGGCTTATGTGTGCGTGAAGGCAGGCCAAAAGATTGATCTCTACGAAGGAGTATAAACCAATATGCCTATTAAGATTTACCGTCCAGTTACCAAAGGCCGCCGCATCTCATCGGTGCAGGATTTTTCTGATATCACGCGTTCCAAGCCGGAAAAGTCGCTCACTATCCCGCGTAAGGCTTTTGCCGGCCGCACCAATGGCAAAATCACTGTCCGCCACCAGGGTGGGGGACATAAGCAGCTTTATCGCGTCGTTGATTTTAAGCGCGATAAATATGATATTCCAGCCACTGTCACGACCATTGAATATGACCCTGTGCGCGGTGCACGCATTTCGCTTTTGACCTACAAGGACGGCGAGAAGCGCTACATGATTGCGCCGGATAATCTGAAGATCAACGATCAGATCATAAGCACCATCAAAGGCGAGGCTGAAATTTCAATCGGCAATCGCTTGCCTTTAGCCCGCATCCCTTTGGGCACGATGATACATGCCGTTGAACTCTCTCCGGGCATGGGTGCCAAGATCGGACGCGGAGCCGGTGCTTCTATCCAGCTCATGGCCATAGAAGGCGAATTCGCAACTCTTAAGCTTCCTTCCGGCGAGATGCGCAATTTTTCCAAACAATGCATGGCGACAATCGGTGTTGTGTCCAACCAGGATTACCGCTTGGTACGTTATGGCAAAGCCGGACGCATGCGCCATCGCGGCATCAAGCCGACTGTCCGCGGCAAAGTCATGAACCCGGTTGACCACCCGCACGGCGGAGGCGAAGGCAAGCACCCGATTGGTATGAAGTATGCCAAGACAAAGTGGGGCAAGCACGCCATGGGTGTAAAGACCAGGCGCAAGAACAGGCCCTCGGAACACTTAATTCTCCAGCGCCGCCCTCGTCGTAACCAATAAATACTATGTCCAGAAGTTTAAAAAAGGGACAATTTACCGAACCCAGGCTGTTGGAGAAGCTAGCCAAGCTTAAGCCGGGCGAGAAGACCGTGATCAAGACCTGGTCGCGCTGTTCAACCATCACACCTGAGATGGTCGGTGTTACATTTGGCGTGCACAACGGCAAGAGCCACATTCCCGTGCTCGTAGTCGAGAGTATGGTGGGCCACAAGCTCGGTGAATTTTCGCCAACGCGTAAATTCCAGAGGCATGGCGGCAAGATCCAAAAGACCATTGAAGCCGGAGCCGCTGCCGGAGCTGCACCTGTAGCTGCCGCGCCTGCTGCCAAATCTTCTAAATAAACATATATATGGAAGTCACCGCTAAACTCATTCGCCTCCGCATGTCCCCGCGCAAAGTCCGCCTCATAGCTCGGCTGATTTCGCGTAAGACAGTGCAAGCCGCCGAAACCCAGCTCGTATTTTTGAAGCAAATTGCAGCCGAACCCATACTTAAGCTTTTGAAGTCTGCGATTGCCAATGCTGAGCATAATTTCAAATTGGATAAGGACAAGCTTTGGGTCAAATCCATCACAGTTGATGCCGGAGAAACCATCAAACGCTCCAGGCCTCGCGCTTTTGGCCGCGCCGCGCCTATCCGCAAGCGCACCTCGCACATCCATTTGGTGTTGACTGATGATGTGCGCCCGACCAAAGCCAAAAAGACTTATAAACCCCGAACGCGCACGCAGAAGTTAGAAGCTAGAAGTCAGAAGTTAGAGATCGGAAATACGGAAGCGGATCAAACTTCTAACTTCCAACTTCAAGATTCTAAGGAATAAAATATATGGGACACAAAGTACATCCAATAGCATTTCGTCTTGGAACGACCACAACCTGGCCGTCGCGTTGGTTTGCGCGCAATGAGCAGTACAAGAGCAATATCGAGCAGGACTACAAGGTAAGGAATTTTTTCAAGAAAGAATTGAAAGATGCGGCCATTAGCTCGGTCATGATCGACCGCTCGCGCGGATCGCTCAACATCACGCTCGCGACAGCCAAGCCGGGTTTGGTCATCGGCCATTCAGGCACTGGCGTTGAGGATCTGAAGAAAAAGTTTTTGAAGGAATTTTTCCCGGGCAAGCGCATCCAGTTCCAGTTGAATGTGACTGAAGTGGCTAAGGCCGCCTTGGATTCGACTGTCGTCATGCAGCAGGTCATCGCCGAACTGGAACGCCGCATGCCTTTCCGCCGCGTGCTCAAGCAGACGATCGAGCGCGTCAAAAAAGGTGGCGCTTTGGGAGTTAAAATCGCAGTCTCAGGCCGTTTGAACGGTGCAGAAATCGCGCGCCGCGAATGGTTGGGCTGGGGCAAAATCCCTCTTTCCAATCTGCGCGCTGACATTGATTATGCCCAGGATTTCGCCAAAACAATGATGGGTACGATCGGAGTAAAGGTCTGGATCTATCGCGGCGACGTGTTTGCCAAGGATAGGCGCGATTTATATCAACCCACCACCACGCGCGGACCAGGCGCTCGCGATCGCGATGCACGCCCTGGCCAATTTGACCGCCGCCCTTCAAAACCTGTAACACGTAACATGTAACACGTAACATGTAACATGATCGAAATGATACATGTTACATGATACAAGATACATGAAAAAAATATGTTGATTCCACGCAAAGTAAAACACAGAAAATGGCATAAAGGCCGCGGACGCAATGTCCGCATAGCGACCGACAAGGTCTTCCTTGCTTTCGGAAGTTTTGGATTGAAGGCGACCACACCGGCTTGGCTCACCTCGCGCCAGATAGAAGCTTGCCGCCGCGTGCTCACGCGCTATACGCGCCGCGGAGGCAAAATCTGGATCCGCGTTTTCCCGGACAAGCCCATTACCAAAAAAGGCAACGAAATCCGCATGGGCGGAGGCAAGGGCGGAGTGGACCACTATGTGGCTCCTGTCAGGCCCGGCACAGTAATCTTCGAAATGGATGGCATCCCAGAGGCACAGGCCAAGGAAGCCATGAATCTAGCTGGTTACAAATTGCCTTGCAAGACGCTTTACCTAACCCGCACGTAATATGAAAGCAAAAGATCTCAAACAGCTCTCAGCAAAAGAGCTCCAGACCAAGATAGCCGAGACGCGCGGTCATGTACGTGACTTGCGGTTCAAAGTGACTACCCGCCAGCATACCAAAGTCCGTGACTTGCGAAAGTCACGCAAAGACTTGGCCCGCATGCTCGCCCTTCTCGCCATAATGAGCAAATAAATATATGGAAACTACTAAACAATCTGCGCGCAGGCGCCTAATCGGAACCGTGAAATCCGCCAAGATGGCCAAGACCGTCGTGGTTACGATTGAACGCAAAATCCAGCATCCCAAGTATGGCAAAACATACGCGGTTTCGCGTTCCTTCAAGGTGCATGATGCAGAGGCTAAGGCTCATGTCGGCGACGTGATCGAGATAGAGGAAATCCGACCGCTCTCTTCGCAGAAGCGTTGGAGATACGTCCGCACTGTTAAGGCCCAAACAACATTATGATTCAACACAGAACAATGCTCGTAGTTGCAGACAACACGGGCGCGAAAAAACTGCAGTGCATCCGCGTTTTGGGCGGCTACCAAAAACGCTACGCTGGTTTGGGCGATATGGTCACCTGCGTGGTCAAGGAAGCTGTGCCACACGGGACTGTGAAGAAATCTGACGTAGTCCAGGTTGTATTGGTGCGTGCGCACAAAGAAACGCGCCGCCCGGATGGCACATACATCCGTTTTGATGACAATGCTGGAGTCATAGTCGATAAAAAGACCAAGGAACCGAAAGGCACCCGCATCTTTGGCCCAGTGGCCCGCGAGTTGCGCACCAGAGGTTATATGAAGATAGTATCCTTAGCCCCTGAAGTCCTGTAAATATATGTCCAAACTTTTGATCAAAAAAGGCGACATGGTCGCTGTCATCACCGGGAAGGACAAGGGCAAGACCGGCAAGGTAATGCAGACTTTTCCTAAGCTTAACCGCGTGGTGGTCGAAGGCGTTAATATCGCCAAAAAGCATTTGCGCGCGCGTAACCGCCAGGAAAAAGGACAGGTTGTTGAATTCTCCATGCCTTTGCATGCTTCAAACGTGATGCTTATCGATGCGTCGGAGAAGAGGATTCGCCACGATGACCGCCCCAAGGCATAAAAATATATGAATCTCAGAGAACGCTACCAAAAAGAAATTTCGCCATCGCTCATGAAGTCGCTTGGCGTAAAGAACCGGCTTGCAGTGCCTAGGGTTAAGCATGTCACGATTTCGGTCGGCATCCAGGCCACGCAAAAAGATTCAAAGTTCATTGAAACCATTGATGCGACATTAAGGCGCATCACCGGGCAAAAGCCCGTGGACACGCTGGCCAAAAAATCAGTTGCTGGCTTTAAGGTAAGAGAGGGCATGTTGCTCGGCAAAAAGGTCACGCTCCGCGGCGAACGCATGTGGAGCTTCTTGGACAAGATGCTGAACGTCACTTTCCCTCGTATCACTGACTTCCGTGGCATTTCCAAGAAACATATAGACAAGAACGGCAACCTTTCGGTCGGCTTCCGTGAATATCTGCCTTTCCCTGAGATCCGTCCGGACGAAGTCGAGCGCGTGCACGGCCTGGAAGTGACGATTGCTTCAGATGCGGGAACTTACGAACGCGGCCTGGCTTTATTTAAAGAGCTTGGTTTCCCATTTCAACCTTAAAATAATATGGCTACAGAGAATCAAATCGCCAAATCAAGGCGCAAACCAAAGTTCAGCACCAGGCACGTAAACCGTTGCTGGCGCTGCGGACGCAGACACGGATACCTCAGGGACTTCGGCTTGTGCCGCATCTGCTTCCGTGAGCTCGCCACACGCGGCGAACTGCCCGGTGTTAAGAAATCCAGTTGGTAAACCTATATGATAACAGATCCAATCAGCGACTTCCTCACGCGCTTGCGCAATGCGCAGGCCGCAGGACACGAGACCCTAACATCACCTTCATCCAAGATGAAGGTTGCCATTGCCAAAATTTTGGCCAATGAGGGTTTTGTTTCCGACGTTTCCGTGAGCAAAGACGGCCCCAAGGCCACGCTTGAACTCAAGCTCAAATATAACGGCCGCATTCCGGTTATCAGGAACATCCGCCGCATATCGACCCCAGGACGCCGCGTCTACCGCGGAGCATCCGAGCTGCCGCGCGTGCTTTCGGATATAGGTATTGCCATAGTTTCAACTTCTGCCGGAATCATGACCAACAAAGAAGCGCGCAAGCGCAGGTTGGGCGGCGAGGTTATCTGCGAAATATACTAAAAATATGTCACGTATCGGAAAAAAACCAATCCCGCTCCCGGCCGGCGTAGAAGCCACGGTGAGCGCAGACCAGATAGTCGTAAAGGGCCCCAAAGGCACCCTTACGGTTAAGTTTCCGCCGCACACGAGCCTGACTCAGGATGCTGCGACCCGCGAGCTTAACGTGAAAATCGAGCAAGAAGACAATCTGCAGCAGCGCGCTCTGTGGGGCTTGGCTCGCCAGTTGGTGAACAATGCCGTGCTTGGCGTGCAAAAGCCATATGAGAAAGCCTTGGAATTCATCGGCGTCGGCTTCCGCGTCGCTTTGGTCGGGCGCGATCTGAAGATTGAAGTCGGTTTTTCGCACCCAGTGCTGTTCAAGATTCCGGAAGGCATTACTGCGACCGTGGACAAGCAGATCGTCACGATTTCCGGCATAGACAAGCACTTGGTCGGAGAAACCGCAGCCCGCATCCGCAGGATCAAGCCACCGGAACCGTACAAGGGTAAGGGCATCAAATACACGACAGAAACCATTAGGCGTAAAGCCGGCAAGACTGCCACAAAATAAGATATGAATAACTCCAAATCCAAGCAGCAATCCAGCCTGCTCCGCATCCGCAGAGTCAGGGCCAAGATAACGGGCACAGCCGAGCGCCCGCGCCTTTCGGTGCGCAGGAGCTTGAAGCATATCTATGCCCAGATCATTGATGACGCTTCAGGCAAGACCCTGGTTTGGGCTTCTGATGCAGAACTCAAGACCAAGCTCAAGAAATCTGAGGCAGCTCTTGAAGTAGGCAGGCTTATCGCTGCACGCGCCAAGGAAAAGAAGATAGAAAAAGTCGTTTTTGATCGCAGAGACAAACGCTTCCATGGCCGCGTTAAGGCTGTAGCTGAGGGCGCCCGCGAAGGCGGTCTGGTTTTCTAACCACAAATATTATGACTGACGAAATCAAACAACCCGAGCAGAGCTCAGCTCCAGCAGAACAAGCGGCAACTCAAGTCGAGCGGAGCTCGACTCCTGTCGAACAAACTTCGACGCCAGTGGAGCAACCAGCGACACCAGCAGCCGCGGCAGTAGTGCCGACGGATCCTTCGCGCGGCAACAAAGATCGTCGCGGCGGAAACGTGCGCGGCAGCAGGCCCCAGCGTGGAGGCGGAAACCGCGGCGGCAAAGGCGGCGGAAACGATCGCCGCAGGCCCCGCACCGAAGTCCCGGCTGAGTCTGATTATGAAGAAAAGAACATTGAAGTCGCTCGCGTCACCCGCGTCACCAAAGGCGGCAAGCGCATGCGCTTCCGTGTCTTGTCAGTAATCGGCAACCATAAGGGCCGCGTAGGCTTTGGCTTGGCCAAGGGTTTGGATGTGGCAGCCGCTACTTCCAAGGCCACGACTCAGGCCCGCAAATCATTGATTACTGTCCCATTGGTGAATGAGACCATCCCATATGCTGTCCAGGCTAAGTTCGCCGCAGCTGTCGTGCTTCTGAAACCAGCGCCTAAAGGCACTGGAGTCAAAGCCGGAGGCCCGGTGCGCACAGTCTTGGAATTGGCTGGCATACCGAACATCTCAGCCAAGATCTTGGGTGCGAAAAACAAGACTAATAACGTCAAAGCCGTGTTCGAAGCTTTGAAGCAGATTGTCGCGCCAGTAAAATCGGCCGAAACCGCAACTGCTCCGGAAAAAGCTTCCTAAACCAAAAATATGACTATTGAAATGCACACCATGAAGCCTGCGCACGGGTCCAAGACCAAGAGTTTTAGGGTTGGACGCGGCAATGCTTCAGGACGCGGCACGACTGCCGGCAAAGGCACTAAAGGCCAGCGCGCCAGAAGCGGCGGCAGGAACAAGCTCAAGCTCAAAGGCATCAGGGCTATGATGCTGTCGTTCCCCAAGAACCGCGGCTTCAAATCCTTGTACGAAAAACCAGAGACAGTGAGCTTGGAAATTTTGGCCAAGAGGTTTACTTCGCCTGGCATTGTTGACTTAGCTGCACTCAAAAAGTCCGGCTTGGTGAGCAAGCGCGCCCTCTCAGCCAAAATCATCGGCAAAGGCGAAATCAAGACAGCTTTGAAACTGGTGAAGATAGCTGCCACGGCTTCGGCTAAGGAAGCGATAGAAAAGGCTGGCGGACAGTTTGAGTCTAAATAAACCCGATTCGTCATCCTCGCGAAATGACTTGTGATGCGTGAGATGTGAAACGTCATCAGCCCATGTTACGAGCCACAGATCACGTATCACGTATCGCGTATCACGTAAATGTGATAAATTATTGAGCAAATATGTGGGAAAAACTGCTTCAAGCTTGGAAAGTTAAAGAAGTGCGCAATGGCCTGCTGTTTGTGCTCGCCACCATGGTCCTGTTTAGGATTACGGCGCACATACCGCTCCCGGGAATAGACCTGGCAGCTTTGCGTAGGTTTTTCGATGCGAATCAGGTTTTGGGCATGTTGAGCTTGTTTTCGGGCGGCGCAATCACGAATTTTTCCGTCGTTGCTCTGGGAGTCGCGCCTTACATCACGGCCAGCATTATCTTCCAGTTGCTCACTATGATCATCCCCAAGCTTGAGGATATCCAGAAAGAAGGGGAATCTGGTACGCGCAAAATCCAGCAGTGGACAAGGTTGCTGACCGTGCCTCTGGCCATTGTCCAGTCGTTCGCTTTGATTGCTTTGCTCAAACAGTCACAGATGAATATCATGACCCAGACCGACATCTTACACCTGGTTTCTTTGATTGCCACTGTTACGGCCGGCACCATGTTCTTGATGTGGCTGGGAGAGCTCATGTCAGAAAAGAAAGTCGGCAATGGCATTTCGCTTTTGATTTTTGCTGGCATTGTGGCCAGTTTGCCCCAGACTGCATCCAGGTTCATGGCTACCTATGATTCATCCCAATGGATTTACGTTGTGTTGTATGCGATTGTCGCAGTCGTAACCATCGTGGGCGTGGTCTTTGTCAACGAAGCTCAGCGCAATATTCCTGTGCAATACGCCAGGCAAGTTAGAGGACAGGGCTCTTATTCTGGAGGAGTGGCCACGCATTTGCCGCTCAAGCTCATCATGGCTGGCGTGATCCCGATCATTTTCGCCATATCAATGTTGCTGTTCCCTTCGGTTATTGCCCAATTTTTTGCCCAGGCCCGCACGCCTTGGTTGGCTGATGCTGCACGCTGGGTGCTGGTGATCATGCAAAATCAGTGGGTTTATGCCGCCTTATATTTCGGCTTGGTATTTGCTTTTACCTTTTTCTACACTTCAGTCATTTTCCATCCGGACAAGATCGCGGAAAATCTCCAGAAGCAAGGAGGTTTTATACCAGGTATTCGCCCAGGCAAGCCTACAAGTGAATATTTGGACCTCGTCATCAACCGTTTAAACCTGTTTGGCGCGGCCTTCCTTGGTTTGATTGCCGTGTTGCCATTAGCAGTCAAAGGCGCCGGTGGATCGCAGATTCTGGCCATTGGCGGCACATCCCTCTTGATCGTAGTCTCTGTTATCATTGAATCCGTGAAACAAGTCGAGGCTCAGGTCACAATGAGGCAGTACGATTCGTATTAAGCGACCAGAAGTTAGAAGTTAGAATATAGAAGTTAGAACAATAAAACGGCTCAACAGGGCTGTTTTTTGGTGGTCGGGGGTTGACAGAAGCGTCTTTTTTATGATAGTTATCGGTACAGAGGAGGTCTGATATGAAGGAAAGGCTCTTTCTGAGAGATGAGGAAGCGGCGAAGTCAGTCACGGACTATCTTTGTATGGAGTTCGGTAGGATCGGGCGTTGCCCTGCCCACCTTTGCAGTAACTTCACTACATGCCCGCCAGAAAGCGCGGTTTTCGAGGTTACAGAGCCCATCCAAACATGCGACCCAAGCGGCTGGGGGAGCGATGAGGCTTTCGATGAACTTTCCGTAGGTAGGTACGTGGTCATTAGCATCATTTGTGACGAAGGCGACCTGATGTTGTTCTTGCGGGATATGTCCGACGGTGCAACCAAACGCGTATTCAACAACGGGAGAACGATGTTAGTTGATTGGCGGGGCATTCACAAGGTCAAGGCCTAAAATCAGAGTTGCTATTGGAATCTCGCGCATCCGCGCGGCAAAGAGCACACTCGAGACGTATAAAGCTTCGCTTCACGTCTCACGCTCTCGCCGTCCGGGTGCGCTTTTTGTTATTACCAAGGGCATATATCTGTCTTGACATTTCCCTCAAAATCAGCTAGGCTGAATCGTTCTTTGATAAACGAAAGCCGTGGCCGCGGATGGTCCGCTAAAGCGAGTTGTTCGCAAAGAACGCAGGAGGTAAAGCCATCATGGCGAAAATGCTTACTTGGTTGGGCTTGTTTGCATTCTTGTCAGTAGCCGTTTTCATTTCTGCCTGCTCGAGCAGCGATAGCGGAAATACCCCGCCAGCCAAAGAGTGGGACAGTGCCGTATTCTGTCCACGTGTTGGCATTAACGCCCACACCACATACCTTGCTATTGGCACGTATGCCGTGCTCGATGATGGGAGAATGGTTGTGTGGGGCTCTGAAGCAGAAGAACTTTTCTGGGATCAGAGAACCGCAAGTGGCCCACATGAACACCAATGCTTTTATCCGCTTTTGGTTCCACTGGTGGAACATGCAAAGAGCGTAGTACCTGGCGGGTCGAATGGGTTTTGCATATTGAAAGATGATGATACTGTTTCGTGCTGGAACAACGAACCCGTTTCTCTCATCGACCCACAACAACCGGAAAAGGGCTGGGAAAGCAAAATCCAGTCAGTTGCTGGAGCGACAGGTATTGTCCAATTGGTTGGCACCGGCTCGGGCACGTTTCTGGCGCTTCGGAATGACGGCATGGTCCTGTCTTTCGGAGTTAACGACAATCCGAAACCAGTCGGTGGACTTACGGCTGTGAAAGCAATCTCAGTCGGCGGCTTCAATACAGCGACGTTGTCCGATGGAACGGTTATGAAATGGTCGGGCGGCTCGTACTCATGCGTATTTCCGAGCACGACGAGCCCGGACGGTTATCGGAAAACAACACTCTCCGCTTCTGGTACTCCGACTCTATTCGCAGGCCTATCCGACGTAGCTTTGACCGATACGGACTGCGCAATCCACAATGATGGATCTCTGTCCTGCTGGGATTGCCAGAGTCTGTGGCTCTTCTGGAGTGGCCCTGATACGGACTATGCGGATATGGTGCCGGCTAAGGTAAAAGGCGTGACAGATGTGCTGGACGTTGCGATGGTCGAGTCTCAGTCCCGCGTATCTCAATATGCATTGACCAAGAGCGGAGATGTGATGCATTGGGGGGTAACACAACCCCATGACCAGCCCAACACCATCAATCCGCCGGAAGTATTCGCAACGATCCCGGGCGCAAAACAAATTGTAGGTGGCGATGGCTACGCCTGCGTGCTTCTCAACGACGGAAAGGTTCAATGTTGGGGAGATAATAGCAATGGCGAGTTGGGCAATGGAACGACGGAGGCTGCAGAAAAGCCAGTTGCCATCGTCTGGTAACGTAGACTCACCCCATTCATCTGTAAAGATGGTGGGGGATTTTTTTATGTACGAATTATCACCGCCTGGGGCGGGATCCCGCAAAAGCATATCTTTAAATGCGGAGGCGGGACGAATACGAACGAATGTATGAATTGGTTATTGTAGAATTGGTTATTTTTTGGAAATTGGTAATTCGAAATTGGTAATTGTTAGCAAGCCCGGTTAGTGCTATCATTTGCTCCATGAATACTGTTGATAGGAAGGATTTGCCGGCATGGAATTGGTCTTATCTAGTATGCTATTTGCTTACAGGCGCGATTTCTATCGCCTGCTTCTTTTTGCTGGGAAAACGCGGCTTTATTTTGCCTGATTCTGTTTACTGGGTAGAGGCCGCGGCCTTGGGCCTCTTGATTGTTACCATGATCTTCAGCATGGTGCGCAAAAGCATTTCATACATGTGGTGGGAAACTGTTTTGTGGCTGCTTTCAATCTGCGGGATTTGGATTTTGTCTTTGTCTATTTTGCCTTTGCCTTGGGCGCTGGCTTTGTCTGGTGTGCTGACGCTGATCCAGTATTTTTTGCCGCGCGTTTTCATCAGCAATATTTCAGTGCTGTATGGCGCAGCCGGGATAGGATTATTGATTGCGACCAAGTTTCCTTTTCTTGCTCTCTTGGTCTGCGCCATTGGAGTCGTGGCTTATGAATACTTGCGCGCAGACAACATGAGCTTGGCGACTTTATTTTCCGAGGCCATGAAAGTCGGCATTACGCCGGGTTTGCTTTTGCCTGCGCAGCTGAAAAATTGGTTTGCGAAAAATACAATTGTCTGGAATCCGGGCGTGGGCAAGATCGCAGGCCTGCTTCCGTTCATCATCAGCTCAGCTCTATTGTTCCAATTAGCTGTTCAACCTTTTTTTGTGGTTTTGGCCATGATTTTGCCCTGTTTTGTGGCCTGGGTCTGGGGAATGGATACAAAACGTGAACTTCGGTCGTGGGCATTTTTGGCAACAATCGTTTTTTCCTATATTCTATTTGGCGTTTTCCGCATGCTGTAATTTATGAAAAGCAAACGCGTCTGCGCAGTAATTTTTGGACCTCAAGGGAGCGGCAAGGGCACTCAGGCGCTTTTGATTTCCGAACGTTTCGGAATTCCTTTGATCGGCTCCGGTGAATTGTTCCGCGCAGAAATGTCAGAGAAAACAAATCTGGGAAAACTCGTGGGCAAATACGTGAGCCAGGGCTTGCTCGCGCCCGATGAATTGGTGAACGCAGTCATGATCCGCCAGCTCAAGAACATGGATTTGACGCGCGGTTTTATTTTGGATGGCTATCCGCGCAATGTGGAGCAGGCCACGCACCTTGATCATTTGCTTAACATTAACCTGGCTATCCAGCTTAAGGTCACTGATGAGCTGGTCATCAAGCGTTTGCATGGCCGCTGGCAATGCCCCAAGTGCAAGAGCACATTCCATCTCACAGAAGCGCCGCCAGCCAAGAAAGGCATTTGCTCAATCTGCGGGGGCAAGTTGATACGGCGCGAAGATGATACAGAAGAGATCATCAAGCAGAGGCTAAAAGCATATCATTTCATGACTGCGCCTTTGGCCCAGTATTACAGGCAAAAGGGCGTGCTTTTGGTCATTAACGGCGAACAAGCTATACCTTATGTATTCGAGGATATGATTAGGAAGATGAGTAAGTTAGGTTTTAACTAATAAACACCAAGAAACAAAAACCAAGATCCAAATCACCGCATCGTGCGGGACCCCGCCATCATCTACTTCAAATCGAGGCGGGGCAATCTCCAAATACCAAAACTCCAAAACATCAACTGGTTTTTTGGTATTTGAGTATTTTGATGTTTGTTTGGTGTTTGTATCTTGTATCTTGGTGTTTGTCGTCAGTTATGTTAATCTTGTTTGAACTATGATTAAGCTGAAAACAGAGCAAGAGATTGCGCTTATGAAAGAGGGCGGCAAGATTTTGTCGCAAACTCTGTCTAAAATAATGCAGGCTTGCGTGCCTGGAGCGCATACAGAGGAACTGGATAGGATTGCGCGCGAAGAAATGAAAAAGCACGGGGCAGAGCCCTCGTTTTTGGGTTATAAAATAGATAAGGATGACACGGCTTATCCATCTGCAGTTTGCATCTCCATCAACGACGAGGTGGTGCACGCGGCAGCCACGCCAGACAGGGTGCTCAAGGATGGCGATTTAGTCAGCTTGGATATTGGCGCTTGGTATCAAGGCATGGCAACGGACATGGCAGCCACGGTCTGCGTGGGCAATTGCAGTGCAGAGGCAAGGGCCCTTTCGCAAGATACCAAGCAGTCGCTCAAAGAGGCTTTGAAAGTGGTTAAAGAAAACGCTTGGGTGCACGAGATCGGCGCTGCGATTGAAGATTATTTGAAACCTAAAAAATACGGCATTGTAAAAGACTTGGTCGGCCACGGCGTGGGACATGGCATTCACGAAGACCCGCAGATTCCGAACTATCACGAGCGCCGTGTGGCACCAATCAAACTCAAAGCAGGTATGTGCATTGCAATTGAACCAATGATCACTTTGGGCGATTGGCACGTAAAACACAAAGAAGACGGCTGGACTGTCGCGACAGCAGACGGGTCTTTGGCCGCGCACTGGGAAGTCACTATCGCAGTCACCAAGAGCGGGTTTGAGTTGATAACACCGTGGCCGACTGAAGATTAAAACCAACCAACGATATGAAAAAAATTATACGCTCGATATGTGTTTTTTCGGAAAAGCCGACCACTGTGATCGAGAAGTTGAATGAGATCCAGCACATGCTGGTGGGCAAGGGGTTTGAGGTTCAAACATTGCGCATTTGTTCAAATTCGATAGAACGGCCGAAAGAAGGTTGGGGGGAGATTTTGACATGCATCGGCGTCCCTAGCTTAGAAGATGCTATTAAAAATAGAGATAAGTTTTTTATTGAGCCGGACCTATCAATGAATTTGGATTTAACAAATAGCAAAATTTCATTAAGCGAAGTTGATTATTTATTCGAGATTATAAGGACTGATGCAAAAAAGACTTTTAATTTTGCATATGTGTTTAATAACCAACCTTCGAGTCCGTATTTTCCATCCGCCACTTATAGTAAAGAGGGCTTTTCCATTGGGCTTCAAACTACGGATTTGTCGGATGGGTGCAAAACTTTAGAGGAGTGGTTCGATAAACTTAGGTTGGTTTGGATGGAAATAGATGAACTTTTCAAAAATGATAAAGGATACTTAGGAATCGATTCTTCTATCGCGCCAGTTTTTCAAGGCCAAAGCAGTTTGGTTAATTTGATAAAAAGACTCGGCCCAACCTTTAAGGAGTCTGTTTTGTCTGACATCTACCTTAGGACTACAAAATTTATCAAAGAAAACAATCCAAAACCCATCGGCCTTTGCGGGCTAATGTTTCCATGCCTTGAGGATTTTGAACTTGCTGAAGAATACGAAAAAGGCGAATTTACCTTGGAAAGAAATCTGTTCTTGTCGCTTCATTCAGGTTTGGGCGTAGATACTTATCCAATAGGAATCGACGAAGATCCAAAGAAAATATTGGATATATTAAAAACAGTCCAAGGCCTTTCAAATAAATACAAAAAGCCGCTTTCAGTCAGGTTTGTCTCAGACGGGAAAGCAAAAATAGGCGAGAAGACGGATTTTAAAAACCAATACTTAAAAGACGTTATAATTAGAGCGATTAAGTAACGCCTTTAAGGTCACAATTTGTGACCTTAAACTTGAGGTGCCGATTTGGCACCTCCAAAAGAGCTTCGTCTAGCGCAAAACTGGATATCACAAATTGTGATATCCAATAAATTAAGCAAAGTCTATGCCTGAAATCAATCAATTTCTTGTCCCCTTGGAACGCATTGAAAGCTACATTTATTTTATTCGAGGCAAGAGGGTTATGCTTGATCGCGACTTGGCAGCGCTTTATGACGTTTCTACTAAAACGCTAAATCAAGCAGTTAAACGTAATAAAAAACGTTTCCCAGAAGACTTCATGTTTCAGTTGGATAGAGACGAAACAGAGCTACACCAAGCGCAAAACTTGAGGTCACAATTTGTGACCTCAAGTTTGAGGAGCCAAAATGGCACCCCAAGTTGGGGCGGAACAAGGTATCTGCCGCTGGCCTTTACTGAACAAGGCGTTGCCATGCTTTCCAGTGTTTTGAACAGCGAGCGCGCCATTATGGTCAACATCCAGATAATTAGGACGTTCACTAAGTTGCGCGAAATGGTTGCCTCGCATGAGGATTTGAAGCTGAAACTCGAAGCACTCGAGAAAAGATATGACGAAAATTTTAAAGCGGTCTTTGACGCATTGAGGAAATTGTTGGAAGATGATGAAATGCCCAAACCACAAATCGGGTTTACCCTAAAATAATATGCGAATCCTTGGAGTTGATTACGGAGAAAGCAAGATCGGCATCGCACTGGGCGATACTGAGACGAGGATCGCCAGCCCGTGGATGATTTTGGAGAATCAGGGACATGGCGAATCCATCAAGCAGATCAAGCTTATTTTTGAAAATGAAAAAGCCGAGAGAATCGTAGTGGGCATACCTGTTTCGCTTAAGAACCCAGGCCAGGAAAACGAGCAGGTGCGGACCATTAAGCGCTTCATCGCTGATTTAAGGACGCAAAACATACCAGTGGACGAGCAGAATGAAATGTTATCAAGCGCCCAAGCCGCTTATTACATGCATCAGACCGGGTCCAAGAACCAGGATGATGCTGTGGCTGCGTCAATTATGCTTGAGGCTTACTTACAAAGAGCGGAAACTGACAACTGACAACTTACAAGAGTGGCTAGGTTACTCTTGTCAGTTGTAAGTTTATAGTTGTATGTACATCCGCGACCAAGTGATTGTTCTGAAAAAGTCAGCCTACCGGGAAACAGACCGGAGGTATTTTATGTACGGCTTGGAACACGGGCTGCTGATTGCTGTGGCTAGGGGAGCATCCAAGACAACTGCGAAACAAGCTTGCTCGCTTGAGCCCTTGTCTTTCGCAGACGTCATGATTGCGCCTGGCAAAGCGCACGCCCATCTCGCGGTCGCTACGCCGTACCACGTACAACGTACCACGTACAACGTTGAACAGACGTCAGGAAGCGAGCTACGAGATGCGAGCTACGAGCTACGAAAATTGGGGGCATTAGTCGTCGGCGGTGCTTTCGCGGACCTGTGTCTCACTTTGCTTAAGACCGGGATCGCGGACAAAAGAATTTTTGAACTTTGGCAGCAACTTCTTTCATGTCTCTCTGATCTACCCCAAGAACCGACTGCGTATAGATCCAAATTATTGTATGCTGCGGCCGCACTTAAACTTTTGAAACTTTTGGGTTATGGCCCAAGCCTTAATTTATGCTTGTCTTGCCGCCGCGAAATAGAACGCGAAGAGGCCAAGTACTCGCTGGACAATAATGGAGTGCTCTGCACTTCGTGCGCTACGCGCGATACCTCGGCCTTGTTTTTGGAGGCTAATGCCTTGGCCTGTTTGCGCCTCATGGAAAGCGCGGCTTTTGTCGATTTACTCCCTGTCTCCATCCCCACAGATGCTTTGCAAAAGGCTTTGAATGCCGTGCGCTTGGCCCTCCAGCACGCGCCTTTGGACCGCGAACCGCATGGCTTGGTCACGATTGAGTGCATAATGGCCTGACATTGACTTTAGAGTGAAAATAAGCCAATATTACTGTCATCTTGAGCCTTATCCCGTTGTCATTTCGAGCGAAGTTTTACGAAGTCGAGAAATCTCCGATTTAACGTGGCTAGGTGACGTCAGTTTCTGAGATCTCTCCGTTCCGCTTCGCTACAGTCGAGATGACAAAAGGAAGAACGGTCGAGATGACAAACGAAGCGTTCAGAATGACAAATAAAATATGCAAACCTTTATATCAGATTTTTCAGAGCTCGTGGGCCAGAGCGCAACCATCAAAGGCTGGGCTTACAATGTCCGTTCTTCGGGCAAAATCGCCTTCCTCCAAATCCGCGACGGGTCTGGTTTTGTGCAGGCCGTGTGCGTGCAAAGCCAAGTGGATGAGATCACCTGGAATCGCACGCTTGAGGTCACGGTTGAATCTTCAGTCATTGTCACGGGCATTGTGACCAAGCATCCCAAACAGGTTGACGTTTTTGAGTTACAAGTTACAGGTCTTGAGATTGTTCAGAAGGCAGAGGAATATCCCATCGGCAAAAAAGAACATGGCCCGGATTTTCTGTTGGACAACCGCCACTTGTGGCTGCGCGCGCAATCGCAATGGGCAGTCATGCGCATCCGCAACACAATCATCAACGCGACCTATGATTGGATGCGTAACAATCATTTCATCAAGATCGATTCACCGATACTCACGCCCAATGCTTGCGAAGGCACGACTGAATTGTTTGAGATAGATTATTTTGAAGATAAAAAAGCGTATCTCGCGCAGTCAGGTCAATTATATATCGAAGCCGCCATCGCCTCAGTCGGCCGCTGTTTTGATTTTGGCCCAGTTTTTCGCGCTGAAAAATCCAAAACGCGCCGCCATCTGATTGAATTCTGGATGATGGATGCTGAAGCCGCGTTCGTGGAGCATAAAGAGAGCATGGAAATCCAGGAACAGCTCATCTCTTTTATCGTCAAATGCGTGCTTGAGACTTGCCAGGAAGAACTGAAGCTTTTGGAGCGCGATCAAGAGCCATTGAAAAAAGTCGTGGCGCCTTTTTATCGCATCACGCATGCCGAAGCCATCAAGCTCTTGCGCGAAAAGGGGAGTGATATCGGCGATATGGCCGATCTAGGTGCTGATGATGAGACAATCCTCACGCAAATGTATGACAAGCCTATTTTCATTGAAAAATATCCAGCCGAAGTCAAAGCTTTTTACATGAAGCGCGACCCCAATGATCCGCGGTATGTCTTGAATTCCGATCTGCTCGCACCCGAAGGCTATGGCGAAATAATCGGTGGATCACAGCGCGAGGACAACTACGAAGAATTGATCAAACGCGTGCGCGAGCACAATTTGCCTGAAAAAGCTTTCCAATGGTATTTGGATCTGCGCAAATACGGATCAGTCCCGCATTCTGGCTTTGGCTATGGCTTAGAGCGCATTGTGGCCTGGGTTTGTGGCCTGCACCATGTGCGTGAAACCATACCGTTTCCGAGGCTATTGAATAGGTTGGAACCGTGAGATTAGCCAAAAATCCCTCTAAGTCTCCCTTTGACAAGGGAGACTTTTGGTATTGACATTTTGGCTAAAACGTGCTAGTTTTGTCCTAGCCGGTTCAACCACTTTTGGTTGACGGACATCTGTGAATAGCGGATGTTGGATTGTGTCGCAGAAGGGAGTTAGCCATGAATAGTGGCAATGTGTATGAGAAGCTGTACAAGGCCTGGGCGTCAATCAGCGCCATGACAATCGGCGATTCTGAGCACAGGCAACGAGATCCTGAGAGTGTGCTGTTTTACATCCAGCGCATCATCAATGAAAAGGATTTCATGTCAGTGTTCAGTGTGCCAGATGATTCAGTAAGCCTTGTCCCTGTTGAGGGCTGGGCCACGGACTACACGCGCTTCTACAAAGAAGTGTTCAACCTGACGGTTGATTTCACCAATGTCAAGATTCCTTGGGATCACCCTGGTTTTGATTGGGTGGTCATGATCGCGCAAGGCTTGACCATGAATCAGACTTGGGCCAAGTGCACGCGGTACATCCATTCGTATACGCCTCCTAGTCAAAACCTGGACAGCACGGTGACTGTAAACGACCGCACGTCAGCTACGGCATATGCCATACGCGTCCGAGGTCGGGAGGAATCTGACGAAGAGAATGCGGGTTTTTCGGCCGATGTTCTGGCCAACCGCAAGGTGTGTGGTTTGATGAATCTGAAGCAAAACATCACACTGCTTGAGTACCTCGTGCTTTGCCTGTGGTATAACTGGAAGACTCGAGGCAAGCTTCTTGACACGGGGACTGTCACGCTGTGCGCTGGTTCTCGGCACGAAGACGGTACTGTGCCATGCGTTGATAATGACAAAGGTAGCCTCGGGGTTTGGTTCTGCCAGCCCGCAGCTTCCGGCTCGCTTGTCGCCTCACGCACCGTACTCGCGCGCCTTTGATTCTTGCCTCGCATACACGTGTATGCGGGGTTTTTTGTACGCCGCGCGTTCCTACGAATTACGAATAACTCAAACGAATATACGAATTACGAATATTTGACGAACAGGGGATGTTTGACAAATAGCGCGATAAATGTTAACCTCGTAGCCGCTCTTACTTTAATGTCTTAGAGACGCATCCCCGTAAAAGTCGACATAATGTCGTCTCACGGGGGAGACCACAACCCATTTGGAGAATGTGCATGACCCTGACGATGAAGTCGAGCGGAGGAAAATGTTTTGGCAAGGCAAACGTAAGACAGAGGGCTCGGCCCAACCCGTTTTACGTGCCAGCCGCACCCCGGTCCAACACGTCGGAAATCTGCGATGCAGAAGAGCTCGAGGAAGTGGAAGAGGCTGCTGAGGCCGCCCCTGAGTCCAGGCCAGCCTTCATTCCGCCGGCCGAGGACGTGCTACGCGTGCTGGCCAGGGATGTGGTGAAAGAGCTTCGAGCGGATTACGAGTCCGTTGAAGATCTGCTGATCTTTGCGGCCTATGCCAGGATTTGCAGTCCTGGGTTGCCGAGCGCAGCTGTTGAGAACTTCGTGCTGGCCGAGCTTCGTCGCCATCTGAGCGTGATCAAGGCCAAGCCCGACCGCCCTGAAGCTGAGAAGATTCCTGAGGCGCTCGCAGCGCATGGCAAGATCCTGCCCGGCCTGATCAAGGCCAGGCTGGAGATTGCGGTCAAGGAGCCGAGTAATGGCCAACGCCTGCAATCCGGGCACTGGGCATACCCCATCACGATCAGCTCTCGGCGCTGCCACATCTTGGTCAAGCGCAATGGCCAGACCCAAGTCATCGGCCTCCTGACTGAGAAAGAACTCAAGGACATGCGCCTGAAGGAGGCAAAGAGCCGCAAGGACACTTTCCACCGCCACGCGCCTGCCAGTACCCGCTAAAACAGGGTTTAATCCCCCTTGATCCCCCTTTGACTAAAGGGGGCTTTTTGTATTGACGTTTTCGATTTAAGGGAGCATCATCTGCCTCGTACTTTGACTAGCTTATTCAGGCCAGAACTCCGTAACAAAGGAGGGCTAGGATGGGTAGCGTAATCCAGAGTCAGCAACAAGCAGGGTTAGCGCAAGAAGATATTGAAGCGTTCCACAAGGAGATCTGCCAGCTGGCGTTCAGGTTCTATGCTCAAGACAAGGCGAAGTTGATTTTAGCTCAGCTTGAGCCCATGTTCACCTGGAACTTTGATCTGGCTCAGCCTGCCATTGATTTGGAGGAGCAGGTCTGCCGTGCTTTGTTCTGGATCAAGCCCCAAGAGCTTGATTCAATTCAGGTAGTCGATCTCAAGGAATGGCACAGGAGCTATTTTGACGCCAAGACAGACATTGCGAGGCTGGATGACAATGCTGCCAAGGCTGAATATGTCCAGAGATTGGAGAATCAGACTCTTCGGTCTCGGACATTCAGGCGGGGGAACCGGGAAATAGAAGTGGATTTCTACGAGTGGCTTTACAAGAATTTTCGGCCATTCATGGAAAGCAGCGCTTTTGCCGGTTTCAGCAACTATCTTCAGCGACAGCTCGTGAACGTAGTCGGCACAGCCTATGCGAGCATTCTCCACCCTCGCTTGCTGGAAGCAGTGTGCTTGCCTTGCATGTACTCGCTGGCTGGCTTGAACGAGGAGGCCTGCAAGTGCGGGGCTGAACTCAGGTTGTTCATGGCTGGCACGCCCTTGGTCGGTATCAAGTCTTTGCGTCCGGTAATCCTGGCCAAAACCCCAACTTCACGCGGTTGAGTCTCGAAGCAGTTTGCAAAAGCTGCTTTTTTTAGTAGAATTGATTCATTATGACAATCGAAGGAAAAACGTTCAACGAAGGAAAGGGCTCAAAGTTCGGGTGGTTCACTTGGATGGCTGTAGGTCTGATTTTGGTCGCTGCTGTCATTATTGCTGTTTTTAAATTTTGGCCGAACAGTACAGCACCTCAGGCCATCTCACCAGGAATAAATCTGGGAGAGGAAGGCGCCAAGTGCGGAGGCGAAATGAGATTGCCTTGCGAGCCTGGTTTGGAATGCAGTGCGCAAAACCAAAACGAAGGAACTTGCGTGAAATCAAATACTCCGGTGCAGAAAGCGCAACCCACGACCTAAGACACTGAAAACTGGAAGAACACAATCTGTCATCTTGAGCGTAATGAGTTCGACGAATGAAGTCGAAAGATCTGGGTCGTTCTGATCAAACCAGATCCTTCGACTCCGTCAGACTCCGCTCAGGATGACACTTGCTAGTTTTGACTTTACTGGCTTTTTTATGTAACCTAAAGGGCATATTATGCAACGTACAATGATTTTAGACGCGGTCAAAAAGGCCGGACAAACCGTGTGTATAAAGGGCTGGATCCACTCCAGGCGCAACATGAGCAAGTTGGCTTTTTTGGATATTAGGGATCGTTCGGGCTTGGTCCAGGTCGTGCTTGTGCCCAGCGAGCTCACGCCCTCTGCGCAAAAGCTGATGGACGAATTGCGGCCAGAAGATGCGATCTGCATCACAGGCATTGTCCAAAAAAGAGGGGAGAAGCAGATCAACCCCAATTTGCCGACCGGAAGCATTGAGATTTTGGGCAAGGACATTGAAGTCTACAACCATGCCAAGACCACGCCGTTTGAAGTCGATAAAGATACGTCGGGCGTGAATGAGGAAATGCGCCTCAAGTACCGCTATCTGGATTTGCGCACTGCGCGCATGCAAAAGAATCTGGAGATGCGCGCCAAGGTCACGCAATCGCTCAGGAAATTTTTGGTCAAGCAAGGATTTTTGGAAGTTGAAACACCGACCTTGGTCAAAGGCACGCCTGAGGGTTCGCGCGAATATCTTGTGCCATCCAGATTGCATCCTGGAAAATTTTACGTTTTGCCTCAGTCTCCTCAACAATTCAAACAGCTCCTCATGGTGGCTGGCATCGAGAAGTACTTCCAAATCGCCAGGTGCTATCGCGACGAAGATGCGCGCGGCGACCGCCAGATGGAGTTCACCCAGCTTGATCTTGAGATGTCTTTCGTGAAACAGGAAGATGTTTTGAAGCTCGTAGAAAAGATGATGCTCGCTTTGATCAAAGAAGTCGCGCCTGAGAAAAAGCTTACGTTCAAAAAGTTTCCGCGCCTCTCATATAAAGACAGCATGAGCCAGCACAACACAGACAAGCCGGACTTGAGAGTCGACAAAAACGATCCGAACGAGCTGGCATTTTGCTGGGTCATAGATTTTCCAATGTTCGAAATGGGGAGCGACGGCAAACTGAACACTGCCCACCATCCTTTCTGCGCCATAAACCCCAAGGACAAGAAATATTTGGACAAGGATCCGCTCAAAGTCAGGGCCTGGAGTTATGATTTGGTGTTAAACGGCTATGAACTCTCATCCGGCTCCATCAGGATCCACGAGCCAGACATGCAGAAAAAGATTTTTGAGATTTTAGGCATGTCAGACGATGAAATCCAGTCAAAGTTCGGGCACATGTTAGAGGCCTTCCAGTACGGCGCGCCCCCGCACGGAGGTGCGGCACCGGGCTTGGACAGGCTGGTGATGCTGTTGTGCAATGAGCCCAATATCCGTGAAGTAATTGCCTTTCCCAAGACCGGCGATGCGCGGGATCTGCTCATGGGCGCGCCGTCCGAGCTGCCAGCTGACCAGGTCGCGGAAGCACACATACGAATAATTCAAAATTAAAAATTCAAAATTCAAAATGTTTGTGTCGCTACGCGATTTTATAGAATGAATGCCGTTAGGCCTCGTAAATTTTGCATTATGAATTATGAATTTTGCATTGTATGTCAGTCATTTACGATAAAATTCTAAAACCAGTGTTCTTCCTGATGGATCCTGAGTTTATCCATCACCGGATCAATAGTTTTGGATATTGGCTCGGGCGTTTTGGCGCTACCAGATCAATCGTCAGGTTTTTTTGCAAACCATATGCTGACCCGGTTCTGCAGACTCAAATCGCCGGCATTAAACTCCAAAATCCTCTGGGAGTTGGCGCTGGTTTTGATAAAGAAGGCAGGATAGTGCACACGTTGAATGAGGTCGGCTTCGGTTATGTTGAGGTTGGATCCATCACCGGTCAACTCAGCCCGGGCAATCCGCGTCCGCGTTTGTGGCGCTTGCCAGAGGATCGCGCGCTTGTGGTCAACTATGGTCTGCTTTCAACCGGAGCTGATGCAGTCAAAAATCGATTTGCAGCGATCGCTAAAGACCGTCCTTGGCCCATCCCAGTCGGCATCTCTGTGGCCAAATCAAATGTGCCTGGATTGTCTGGTGAGGCTGGCATGCAGGATCTTTTGGATGCTTATGCCAAGCTTGAGCCGTTCGCATCTTACATGACGGTCAATGTTTCTTGTCCGAATGTGGGCGATGCCAACCAATATTGCCAGGACCCGCTTTTGTATCGCGAACTTTTGTCGCGCTTGGATGCCATCCATCCATCCAAGCCAGTCTTTTTCAAGCTTTCGCCTGACTTGAGCGATGAACGCGTATTGGAAATACTCAAAGACACGGAAAAATATTCTTGGGCCAAAGGTTTTGTGCTTACGAACCTCACGCATGATCGCACAGGTCTCACGTCAAAGAATTTAGCCAAAGCCACCAAAGGGGGAGTGTCTGGCCAACATCTCAAGATGAAAGCTGATCATATGCTTGCCGTGGCAGCCAAGGCTGGGCGCCCGCGTTTTGAATTCATCGGGCTCGGCGGAATTGAAACAGCTGAGGATGCGTACCGCAAAATCAAGCTTGGCGCGTCCGTTGTCCAAATCGTTACCTCTGTTATTTATAATGGCCCAACCTTCCCGTCGACTCTGCTCAGACACCTGGCAGAACTGATCAAAAAAGACGGCTATACGTCAATTGCCCAGGCTGTGGGAAAAGACCTGTAAACCAGTTGATTGCCTGGCGCTTTTTTGCTAATATTAGGCCGTGGGATATACGGTGAATATCGAGCATTTTGAGGGTCCTTTGGACCTGCTTTTACAGCTCGTAGAAAAGGATGAGCTGGAAATATCCAAGCTGTCTTTGGCATCCGTGGCCGAACAGTTCATCAAGTACATGCAGTCTAAGACGGTTCTGCCCGAGGAAATGGCAGATTTTTTAGTTGTGGCCTCTAAGCTCGTTTATTACAAATCCAAATTATTGCTCCCTGGCTTTTCTGATCAGGAGATGGAAGAGGGCCCGGATTTGGAAGCCCAATTGCGCCAGTACCAGATGTTCGTGACCGCGGCCAAAGAAATCGACCAGATATGGAAATCGGGCAACCAATCTTTTTCGCGCAGCCAAACAGTGGTGCGCCGCATCCGCGAAGTAAAATTCTCACCGCCTGAGAATGCCAGCCTGGATATCATGTCAGAGATAATGAAGCGCATCATTGCCCGGATCGAGCCGATCGTGCGTTTGCCCAAAGTCGCGATCCGCAAAGCCATCTCCTTGCACGAAAGGATTAAGGACTTGTTCGGCCGGATCCATGAGCATGCCACGATTTCGTTCAAGACATACATCAAAGACATCAAGCACCGCGAAGATGCGATCGTGAGTTTTCTGGCTTTGCTTGAACTCGTCAAACAGCGCTTTGTCATGGTTGAACAAATAGATCTGTTCAATGATATCTCCATATCAGCCCATCCAGAAGCGCCGGAGCGCGACCCATTAGTCGAATCATTTGCCTAACAAATATGAATCTAGACCAATTGATAGAAGCGACATTGTTCGCGGCCGCACGGCCCATGACTTTGCGCAAGCTGGCAGAGCTGGCCAAAGCTGAAGCCGAGGATGTGAAAAAGGCTGTGGCTGATCTTGCGGAGCGCTTGGATGAAGGGAGCGGGCTCATGCTCCAGAATTACGGCAACGAGGTAGAGCTTGTGACCAAGCCCGAAGCAGCTGAAATAGTCAAAACCGTGGTCAAAGACGATGAACAAGGGGAGCTTACGCGCGCATCGCTTGAAGCTTTGACTATTTTGGCTTATCGCGGACCAATGACTCGCCCTGAATTGGAACAAGTCCGCGGCGTGCAATCATCTTTGATTCTGCGCAACCTCATGATCCGCGGTTTAGTCGAACAAAAAGAGGATGAGCGGCTTGGGCAGCCAACGTATGCGATTACTTTTGATTTTTTGAAGCACTTAGGCCTGAAATCCGTCACAGACCTGCCTGATTATCAGGCTTTGCGCGGGCATACAGCCATTGTCGACATGTTGAACCAGTTGAATGAACCGGAAAAAGAAAAACAAGAAGATAACAAAAGCGATTTAAACGTATGATCAGCAGCCTTTTAGCATTGATGACAGCCATGTCGATTGAGCAGGCCCCAGCGCCTGGCGTTAGCGCACTCAGGGTTTATGGACAAAACGTGCCGATTCAAGTGACTGTTGTACAGTATGGTCCGGACAAGTCTGAGATAATCAAGCCGCCGATAAAGAAAAATCCAAGCAATCTTGGTATTGCCACCACAGGCAAGAGCGTGTTCGTGGCCGATGTTGCCAGCGGTGGCATTTTATATGCTAAAGCGCCGCACGAGCAACGCTCCATTGCCAGCTTGACCAAGCTCATGACCGCAATCGTCGCTCTGGAGAACGAATCAAACCTCAAACAGGAAATGACTTTTCAGGACAGTGATTTTGACCATCAAGGCGAGGCAGTCTTCCAGTCTGGCGACACTTTGACGCGGGGCGAAGTATTGCGCGCAATGCTGGTCGGTTCAGTCAATGCCGCGGCCAATATGTTGGCGCGTACCAGCCATTTGACGCGCGAGGATTTTGTGCAACGCATGAACGAGAAGGCGCGCGATTTGCATCTCAACTCCATGAAGTTTGCTGATCCAAGTGGTTTGAATTCGCAGAATAAATCTGATGCCGCGGATATAGCTGCTTTGGCCACTTTGGCCCTGAATAATCCTGACATCCGCAAAGCCATGACCGAGCCAGAGGTCAGTGTCACCACCAAGGCAGGCAAGGCCTATGACATCAAATCCACTAATCTGCTGTTGACCTCGTTTTTGAACAAAGATCCGTATAAGATCGTTGGCGCCAAAACCGGTTCTTTGCCTGAAGCCGGTTATTGCTTGGCCCAGGTGACCAAAGACAAGCAAGGCCATGAGATCGTGGCCGTATTGCTCGGCAGCGACAATCATTTCTCAAGATACAATGATGTGAAAGCCCTTACATCGTGGGCTTTTGATTCGTACCAGTGGGCGAATTGAGGCTTTACAACACAGCTGATTCGTTATAGGTTAATTATCTATGGCGGTACGTGTTGGGATTGATTTAAGATGCCTGTCCCCAGAAGGGGAGCCTGGCGCTGGCGTTTCGCATGCTGCACGCGAGCTCTGTACCAGGTTGATAAAAGACCAGTCTTTTGAGTGGCTGGCTTATGTGCCGAGCGATGCAGTTTGGGACGCTTGTCCGCGTATTCCGCTTGATTCCAGAACAGGCTCAGCTCTGCGTAGCGGCTTAAAACAAGAGCCATGCGATATGCTTTTTGTCCCGAGCGGAAGCATCCCTCCATTTTTAGGAGTCCCAGCCCTGCCTTGGGTCCACGACCTAATCATCTTTGAACATCCAGAATGGTTCCCCCAATCCTGGTTCAAGCGGCTGGTGACGAAGACGCTTTATTTACGCGGGCTCAAGAAAGCTCCGGCAATATTTGCGGTCTCTGAATACACAAAGAAAAAAGTTTTGGAAAAAATCGGTAAACGCGCGGAAAAGGTAGTCGTCACTTATGAGGGCGGGGATAGTGAGTTGGCTGTCATCAAAGACATCCAAGCGAAAAAAGAGTCAGCGCGACAAATGATCGCAGGAAAATACGGATTCAAGAAACCCTTCATATTATGTCTGGGAACTATTGAGCCTCGGAAGAACTTAGCCATGTTGGTTCGCGCCTGGAAGGCATATCGCCAAACCCTTAACCCTAAACGCGAAACGCGCGATCTTGTGATTGTAGGAAACGTGGGTTGGAAATACGAAGATGTGATTGAGGAAATCAAAGCCTTGCCGCATGAGGCCAAATATCACATGTACCTTATCCGCCGGGCGAGCGATGAGACAAAGCGCAATTTTTTATTGGCTGCAGATATGGTTTGTGTGCCGTCTTTGGACGAAGGCTTCGGGCTGGTCGCTTTAGAAGCGCAGCAAGCAAATACTAGGGTCATTTCCAGCAATGCTGGAGCTTTACCTGAAGTCATGGGCCAGAATGGAGTGTCGCTTGATCCAACGGATGAAAAGGCCTGGATAGAAGCTTTGTCAGATCAGATTGATGGTGCAACACGTCAAAACATCAATCCAGAGTTTTTTTGGGACAAGGCTGCCGAAAAGGTTCTTTTGGGTTTAAGGAAATACGGCCTGCCTTCTGTCCGTCGGAAAAAGAAATAAGCTCAAGTTTTTTGAATCGGGTCAGGTTTTTTATCTGAGCCTCTTTTTTTCGTGCAATTGATTCAGACTTGGCTTTTTCGTGCCAGACCAATTTGACCGGTCTTCTGGACCGCGTGTACTTGGCGCCCTTGCCTTGATTGTGTTTTAAGACCCTGTTTTCCAGGTCAGTAGTGATTCCGGTATACAAGGATTTGTCTTTGCAATGCAGAATATAAACAAACCAGGGTTTCATACCAATAGTCGTTTATTGGCGAAGGCACGACCTGAACCGCTTTTTAAGTATTTTTCAAAACAGATAGCTTGGGTTTTTGTTGGGAAGGCACAATACCATGTAAGAACGTAATCTCCATTTTTTTTAGCTGTCGTACACGTTCCGCCGGTTTGATGCTCGTTCAATCGTCGTTCGATGTCGGTTGTCCAACCTTTGTACAAAGTACCATCCAAACGATGCTTGAGAATGTATACAAAAAACATATGTATAAAGTATATACCAAAAAGTCCGCCTTCGCCCCTATCGGGCTATGGCGGACTACCAGCCTTCGCTTCACCTTCTTTACGCTGGCCGCGCCAGCCGAAGCTTCAGCGAAGGCATGATAAACCAAAAGTCCGCCTTCGCCCCTATCGGGCTATGGCCGACTACCAGCCTTCGCTTCACCATCTTTACGCTGGCCGCGCCAGCCGAAGCTTCAGCGAAGGCTGGTAG
>Ga0172379_10002630_pt1 | contig 31130 bp, 28 predicted proteins | sample GrowelOW334metaG_FD_119756 | JGI IMG/M metagenome (GOLD analysis project Ga0172379, IMG submission 119756) | Groundwater microbial communities from an aquifer near a municipal landfill in Southern Ontario, Canada - Groundwater well OW334 metaG | ecosystem: Environmental > Aquatic > Deep...
CTACGTATTTTTCTTCAAAATTACCAAACTCACAATCATTAATTTTAAAATCTATATCGACGTCGCTTTTCATTAATGATAATTCTCTGGACATTAAGGCTGAATTTTTGTTTACTTTCAACATTTCTTTAACCTTTGGTTTTAAAACTGCCGTGTCTGTTGAGAGTTCGTCATAAAGATTTTTTATCGTACCATATTTTTGTATAATTTCCGCTGCTGTCTTTTTACCAATTCCATGTACCCCGGGCACATTATCTGAAGGATCTCCGGTTAAGGCTTTAAAATCATTCATTTGTTCTGGTTTTACTCCGAATCTTTCTATTACCTTATTTATATCATAAATAACAGTATCTTTAATCCCCTTGCCCAAAGTATAAACTTTTACTTTTTCATTTACCAGTTGCAAGCTATCCATGTCACCGGTCAAAATAAATATCTCTAAATTATTATTTTGCGAAAGCGCTAATTTAGAAATAGTCGCGATTAAATCATCTGCCTCAAATCCGTCTTTAAAATATGCAGGAATTGAAAACGCCTCTAAAACTTCTTTTGCAATTGGAATTTGTGAAACAATTCCAGAAGGGGTTAATGGTCTCTGCGACTTATAATCTAAAAATGTCTCGTGCCTAAAAGTTTTTGCTTTTGTATCAAAGGTTGCAACAACATAATTTGGATTCAAATCTTTTATGGCTTTAAATAGCGTCAGCAAATATCCATAAACAGCTCCGGTTTCCTGCCCGTTTTTCATTGCCAGAGGAGGCAACGCGTGAAACGCCCTGTGCAACAAGGCATTTGAGTCTATTATTATCAATCTCTTTTCCATATTCTATAATATCACATTTTAAAATTTATTTCTCTGGTATTTTCGTCAATAAATTTGAAGTCTATTTTAATAGCTGTTTTGGGGAGATATTTTTTTATTTTTTCCGGCCACTCAATTGCAGCAATATTTTTTGGGTTTGAAATTATTTCTTCCCAGCCCAATTCCAAAATTTCTTCGGGCTTATTTATTCTATAACAATCAAAATGATAAAAATTCCCGAACCGTTTTTGAATCACAAATGTCGGGCTTAAAATTTTTTCTTTAACTCCCAAACCCTTTGCAAAACCTTGTAAAAAAGTTGTTTTCCCTCCCCCCAAATTTCCGTGCAACGCGATGACAACAGCGGTTTTAGATTGTTTCGTCGCTTCGCTCCTCGCAATGATGCGCGCGAGTTTTTTACCAAATTCTTGTGTTTGTTTGTAATTTTTTGTAATAATTTTTTCTAACATACTTTTAAAATTTGACTTTAAAAACGAATTCGTTTAGTGTGTAAAAATACATAAAATATTATGGAAACACAAGAGGCAAAACAAATTATCAGCGAGGCAAAGAATATTTATTTAATCCCGTCAGAAGAGCCGGAAGCCATAACTTCCACATTGGCTCTTTTTTATACTTTAAAAGAATTAGGCAAAAATGTAAACCTGATACTGGAAAATTTACCGGAAAACCTGAAATTCCTCTCGCCATCTTTGGATTTTATTTCTTATCCTAAAAATTTTGTAATTTCAATTCCTAATAAAGTTGCCAATGTTTCTCAGATTTTTTACGAAAAAAACGACGACGCACTAAAAATACATTTAAGCGTGGAAAATGGTAATATAAAGAAAGATAATATTTCTTTTTATTTTGCCGAAACAAAGCCGGACCTGATTATTACTTTTGGAATTAAAGATTATGCAAAAGAACTGTCGGGAAGGCTTAATACTTTTGGATTTTTGCTTGATTCGCCGATTTTAAACATTGACACCTTGATAGGCTCAGTGCAAGAAAACAAAAAGTTTGGTAAAATAAACATAGTTGAAGAAAAGCCCTTGTTGGAAATTATTATGCGTTTAGTAAATAACTTACACAAAAATGGATGAAGCAAAAAAATTATTGGGGTCGGTTGCTATTTCTCAAAAGATTATTGATGAAATAGAAAAAGAAGTCAAAGATGTTGGCGGGTTTAAAAAGAAAATTGAGGAATATTTACAGCAAAGTGTTACAGAGCTTTTAGATGTTATTTTGTACGGAGCAATAGCTCTTGATGCATCTGACATTCACATTGAACCTGAAGAAAAAGAATCAAGATTAAGAATAAGATTAGACGGCATCCTGCAAGATGTTGTTTTTTTTGACCAAAATACTTACCACCATTTAATTTCGCGTTTAAAACTTCTTTCACATTTGAAGTTAAACATTACAGACAAGCCTCAAGACGGCAGGTTTACAATTGAAGTTGCCGGCTCATTAATTGAAATAAGAAATTCCAGCCTTCCGGCCGAATACGGGGAATCTATTGTAATGAGAATTTTAAATCCAAAAAGCTTAATTGACTTGGACGACCTGGGATTAAGAGACGATTTGTATAAAATTTTTCAAAAAGAAATTTCAAAGCCAAATGGAATGATTATTGTTACCGGCCCCACGGGATCGGGAAAAACAACAACGCTTTATGCTTTTTTAAAAAAAATCCAAAACCCTGAAATAAAAATTATTACGATTGAAGATCCTATTGAGTACCACTTAAACGGTGTTTCACAAACTCAAGTTGCTCCAGAAAAAGGATATGACTTTTCAGACGGATTAAGGAGTATTGTAAGGCAAGATCCTGATGTTATTTTGGTGGGTGAAATCCGCGATCTTGAAACCGCAAAAATAGCTTTGCAAGCTGCGCTTACAGGACATTTGGTGCTTAGCACCTTGCACACCAACGACGCAGCCGGGACAATTCCAAGGCTTGTAGATTTGGGAATAGATGCTTCGTCAATTGCTTCGGGATTAAAAATGGCGGTAGCTCAAAGGTTGGTCAGAAAAGTCTGCAAAAAATGCAAAGCAAAAAAGGGCGGTTGCGACGCCTGTAATTTTACAGGATACAAAGGCAGAATGGGTTTGTTTGAAGTGCTTTTGGTGGACTCTGAAATGGAAAAATTTATTTTAACCAACCCGCCTGTTTCTGAAATCAAAAAATTAGCAATAAAAAAAGGAATGATAACAATGTACCAATCCGGATTAATTGCAGTAAAAGAAGGGAAAACCACATTAGAAGAAGTCAAACGCGTTGTTGAAGAAGACGAAGAACAATAAAAAACGGCTCTGGGGTTGGAGGTAGTTTTATTGTCTGGGACAATAAGAAAGATTTTTCTGAGGAGCGGTCGAGCCTGAGCAAGACCGTCCGAAGCTGAGAAAAATCCAAATAAATACCTCCAACTCCAGAGCCGTTTCTGGCCTAAACTTTCAATATCTTTGAGTATATCACCTTTTAATATATATGTCAAGCGTTTTAGACAAAAAACCAACCACCGAAGATGAAGTGCTGGATTCTGCTTTAAGGCCAAAAATTTGGTCTGATTATGTGGGGCAGGAAAAAATTAAAGAAAACATAAGGATAATTTTAACCGCGGCAAAAAAAAGAAACCAAAGCCCGGACCATTTGTTATTTTACGGCAATTCCGGACTGGGAAAAACCACTTTGGCCCAGCTGGTTGCCCTGGAAATGGGAAAGGAAATTAGAATATCATCCGGCCCGGCAATTGAAAGAGCCGGCGACTTGGCGGCAATTTTAACAAATTTAAATGAGGGCGATGTTTTGTTTTTAGACGAGATCCACAGGATTGGCAACACAGTAGAAGAATATTTGTATCCTGCAATGGAAGACTACAAATTGAATTTGATTTTGGGCAAAGGACCTATGGCCAGAACCATGGAGTTAAAACTGCCCAAATTTACTTTAATTGGCGCCACAACAAGACCTGCCCTACTTTCAACCCCGCTAAGAAACCGTTTTGGAGCTATTTTTCAATTAAATTTTTATAAGCCGGAAGACATTGAAAAAATAATTGAAAAATCCGCAAAACTTTTAAAAATTAAAATTGAACCCGAAGCCATAAAAATAATTGCGGAGAGGTCGCGCTTCACTCCTCGCGTTGCTAATCGTCTTTTAAAAAGAGCTAGAGATTTTGCAGAAGCCTCGCCCGCCGAAGTCTTGGCGAAGGCGGGTTCAGGCATTATCACAAAACAAATCGCTGAATATGCTCTAGAACAATTAGAGGTTGATAAAATGGGATTGGAACCAGGAGATATAAAAATTTTGCTGGCCTTAATTGAAAAATTTGACGGAGGACCTGTTGGGCTTCAAAGTTTGTCTGCTGCAGCCATGGAAGAAGAAGATACAATTTTAGATATTTATGAACCCTATTTAATGCAAATGGGATTTATTGAACGCACTCCGCGCGGAAGAATCGCTTCGCGTATGGCTTACGAGCATCTTGGAATAAAAATGAAAAACAGCCAAAACCAATTAATTTAATTTTAAAAAAAATGCGCCCCATCACCGAAGTGATTGGGGCGCTTTATGTTTTACTCGACCGTGACCTTGTTTCCCACGGCGTTGCAATTGCCCCATTTAGTGGTGATATCTGACGACCATGCGCCAGACACCGACGTTCTAAAAGAGCACTCGTTGCTCACCACTCCTTTGAGCGTAAGTGTTTTGAAAGTGTTGCCGGGAATCACGAGGCCGGACGAGAAATCCACTTGGATCTGGTCTTTGTAGATAGTGACCGAGATCATCGAAGTTAAATCAACACCATCGGCAAACACCGAAATCTTCTCGAAATTCGGCATCGGCAGAGGAGTCCCGTCGCCCAGTGGCGTTAGTTTAAAGCCAACTCCACTAAGTAAAGCGTCCGTGTTGCTGGTAGCGATCCTTATCGCCAACAGAGTAAAAGATTCTCCCAGCGAAACAGTAGAATCGATCGGTGAAGAAACTGAGAGGCTGATATCGATTTTTGGCGCCTCTGCCACAAACCGATACAATGCCGCCATGTCCTTTTCTGCCCAAAGTTGAACCTGGCCAGCGCCGACGCCGTTCAACATAAAACCTTTCAAGGGTAATCCCGTTTCCGCATCGATTGCGGTAATTCCAGTTCCACCAGCATCAAAGGCCATCCGAATCCTGGGGTCTTCCGCCAATATATCAGCGACTTCACCCTGCACCTTATACAATGCGCCATTCGGCGCGTTTGTGCCGGCCAAATTGAACACCAGCTTGCCGTTGGTTGGCGTAACGCCTGCCCTCAGGCAATCTTCGGAAACGCCGTCCCAATTTGTGTCAACCCAGAGCGAAAAACTCTGGATGTTTGCCATATCGCCTTGCGAGGCGACAAAGGTTACGTTGCCGGGCAAAACGTTTTCATTCCACGACTGGTAGTAGTTTAACAAATCGACGTTGTGCTGACCAGCAACGGCCGAACCGACTTGGTCCATGTACTGCTGGCTCAGGTATAAGCATGAGCTATTCAAGGTGTGGAGTGTGGGATCAACACCTTTGTAAGTAGTGAAGCCGTCGTCGACATAGTTTCCCTTCAAGTCGCAGAACACTGCGTACTCGGTCCCCATGCCAATCGTGTCGCCGTCAAGCCAATTGCCGGCTGTGGCAACATACTCCACACTCACGCCAGTCTGGCTCACCCAGAGCGGGCGATTCACGGTGATGCTGACACAGTCGGTTTCCCAGTTGGGATAACCCGTGCCAATCATTTCCTCGTAACCATCCTTTCTGGGGCCATCCTTTTTGGTGCCACCTTTGAGATTAGCCCAGACCTCCACGCGGTTGATGTTACTGGCGAGCCGGTCACTACCGTCTGGGGGCAACGAGTTAATCTCAGCCAGCATACCTTTGGTTCGGGTCGCGGAAAAGAACTTTTCCTTACCGATAACAAAGGTCTGTCCGGGCAAAACATCTGCCACGGCCACCGGCTGTGTGAGCGCCACCATGTGCGGTAATGGCGTAGGCGGGGGCAAACGCCCGGCGCCACCGGCCAGCATCTGCCGAGTTTCTAGTGTTTCCAAGCGCAGTTTCCGACTCGTCAAAAGACTCCGTCTCATCGCAATTCTCCCTCGTGAAACAGGAACAAAACAAACACCGATTTTCAAAAAAACAAGGGCTTTTGACCCTATAATTTATGTTAGCATATTATTGACACCTTGTCAAGTATAACTGGCTATTGTTTTGGGTGTATAATTAGTTGATGAAAAAATCTTTTATTATTTTATTTTTACTTTTTTGGCCGGCTTTAATTTTTTCTGCTGAAAAAATAGAACTTAATACAGCCTCTTTGCAGCAATTAGATGAGCTTACCGGAATTGGACCAGTTATGGCGCAAAGAATAATCGACGCCAGGCCGTTTTCTACAATTGATGACTTGCTAAATGTAAAAGGCATTGGAGAAAAAACCTTGCAAAAAATAAAAGATCAGGGACTGGTTTATGTTGGAGTTGCCGGAGATTCCGTGAAGGTCGGGCATCTAATTAACTACCCGGCTGGCGTGTTTTTAAATGAAATTTTACCAAACCCAAAAGGCGCAGATGAAACAGAAGAATGGGTTGAACTGTATAATTCAAATAATTTTGATGTTAATTTGGGGGCGTGGCAATTGCAAGACATAATTGGCACAGCGGTAAATTTTATTATTCCTGAAAATACTAAAATTTTGGCAAATAGCTTTTTTATTTTTAAGAGGACGGAAACAAAAATAATGTTAAACAACGACCAGGACAGTCTAAATTTTTTAACGCCTGATAAAAATAATATTGATTCCGTAACCTTCACATCGGCTCCTCTTGGGCAATCTTTTAGTAAAACTAGTTCCGGCTGGACATGGAGCGCGATCCCAACTCCCGGAGCTAAAAATGTTATTACTACAACCAAAACGCTACCCGTAGCTGATTTACAACAAGCGGTACAAACAGGCTTGCCAAAAACAGAAATTTCTGATAAAAATAATACAAACCCCTGGTTTTTATTTTTTACAACGCTGGTAATTGCTCTAACTTCAGCTTCTGTTGTATTGTTAATTAGAATTAGATTTAAAAATTACAAAATTTAAAAATTTAAAAATTATGAGCGGACATAGTCATGCAAAAACAGTTATGGCCACAAAAATGGCCAATGACGCAAAAAAAGGAAAAGTATATTCTAAATATGGCAGACTAATTACAATAGCAGTTAAAGACGGTGGAGGCTCTGGCGACCCGGAAAAAAATTCCAAACTTAAGGCAGTTATAGAACAGGCCAAAAGCGCAAATATGCCAAAAGAAAATATTGAACGGGCAATCAAAAGAGGCACAGGAGAATTGGCCGGCGAAACCCTAGAAGAGGTTTCCTATGAAGGATTTGGCCCGGGAGGAATTGCTTTAATAATCAACGGCATTTCTGACAATACCAACAGAACTTTGGGAGAAATAAAATCTATTTTAAACCAAAACAATGGCAAAATGGCAGGGGAAGGAGCAGTAAGATGGATGTTTGATAAAAAAGGCGTAATTGCAATGAACAACGAACAAAAAACCATAAACAAAGACGAGTTTGAACTTATAGCCATTGATGCAGGAGCCGATGATATTGCTTTTGAAGAAAATGAAATTTATGTTTATACAAAACCGGAAGACATGGAAAAAGTGAAAAAAACTTTGGAAGAAAAAGGAATAAAAATTGAATCTGCGTCTTTGGATTTTATTGCCAAAGAAGAAGTTGAAATTTCAGAAAAAGAAAAAGACCAGGCGCAAAGGCTTTTTGAAGCGTTAGACAACAACGACGCAGTCAACGACATTTACTCAAACCTCAAAAACTAATTATAGAAAAAAATCGCCTTTCGGGCGGTTTTTTGATAAAATGTAAATATGATTATTATTGGAATTGATCCGGGGTCTGTAATTACGGGTTATTCTATTATTAAAAAAAATAAAGACAGGAGTTTAGAGGTTGTTGATTTTGGGTGCATAATAACCGATAAATTTGCCACCACGGGGGAACGCCTAAAAAAAATACACAGCGAAGTGACAAAGCTTATTGCAAAGCATAAGCCGGAAGTTGTGGCAGTTGAAACTTTGTTTTTTTTCAAAAACGTAAAAACAGTAATGCCTGTGAGCCAAACAAAAGGGGTTATTTTGCTGGCAGCCGCAGAAAAAAGATTGCCGGTGTTTGAATTTACTCCGCTTCAGATGAAAATGGCGATTGCAGGATACGGCCGGGCAGAAAAAAAACAGGTTATAGAAATGATAAAAAAAACTGTGGACATAAGCTGTTTTGACCTTAAAAAAAATAACAGGAAAAAAGACGACGCTTTTGACGCTTTGGGACTGGCTATTTGCGCCTCGCTAAAAAGCTATTAATGCGCTTTTAAAATGTGTTGTGGAAAAGACGCTATTGACAATAGCCTGTGAAAAAATATAATAAGAATAATTATTAAAAAATAATATTAAAAAAAATAAAAAATGGAAGAGGAATTTTTAACCAGGTTAATTAATGAAGACGATGATTTTGAAGATGATAATTGGGATGATGATGCAGACACAGATAAAGACGAAGATGAAAACGATGACGAGGCCGATGTTGATGCGCCGGCAGGAGAGGAGGAATAATTTTGAAAACATATACAAAAAATCTGCTTTCTAGCAGTTTTTTGTTTTAAAGGACTCAAGTATTTATCTCTTGATTTTTTTTACCTTTTGTACTTAAATAAACTTATATGCAATATATAAATAGCCAACTTAAAAATTTATACAAAAAGTTTATACATACCCCGTTTAAAAAATTATACAAAAAAATTGCAAATAAAAAAGCCCTGATAACCGTCGGGAAATATCTGGCGTTTCTGTTTTTGGGCGGATGCCTGCTGGTCTTGCTGATTTTTATTTACTACACCTGGGATTTACCCAAGCCTGAAAAATTTACAGAAACTCCTTTTATACAATCAACAAAAATTTATGACCGCACGGGCAAGGTTCTTTTATATGATATTTATGGCGAAGAAAAAAGAGAAATTGTTTCCTTTGATAAAATTTCTGATAATTTGAAACATGCAGTTTTGTCTGCAGAGGATGCCAGGTTTTACCAGCACGGCGGAGTTGACCTTGAAGGGATAATGCGGGCAATATTTGTTGACCTAGCCTCGCAATCAAAAAGCCAAGGAGGGTCCACAATAACCCAGCAGTTGATTAGAACCGTTTACTTAACCGGTCAAAAAACTATATCCAGAAAAATTAGGGAACTTGTTTTAAGCATAGAGTTAGAGCAAAGATATTCTAAAGATCAAATTTTGGAATGGTATTTAAATGCCATTCCTTTTGGAGAAAATGCTTATGGAGCTGAAGCTGCAAGCCAAACTTATTTTAATAAGCCAGCCTCTGACCTTACTCTGGCCCAAGCCGCAACCTTAACTTCGCTAATTCCGGGGCCAAGCCATTATTCTCCATACGGGCCGTATAAATCAGAACTCCTTGCAAAAAAAGATGTTGTTTTGCAAAGAATGAAGGAACTTGGTTATATTACAGACGCACAATTTCAGGATGCTAAAAACGAAAAAATAACTTTTGCAGAAAGCACGGCCTCAATAAAAGCGCCTGATTTTGTGATGTATGTAAAAAAATATCTTGATGACAAATATGGCGAGGATTATTTAAAAGAAAAAGGATTGCGCGTTTATACTACTCTAGATTATGAACTCCAGCAATATGCCGAACAGGTAATAAAAGATTCTGATGCAGCAAACATGGCTAAAAATGCAAACAATGCGGCAATGGTTGTTATAAATCCAAAAACAGGAGAAATTTTAACGCTAATTGGATCTAAGGATTATTTTGCCGACCCATTTCCTGCAGGTTGTGATGAAAAAGGACCAAACAGCTGTTTGTTTGCTCCAAAATATGATGTTGCCACAATGGGCCAGCGCCAGCCCGGTTCGTCTTTTAAGCCTTTTGCATACGCCACTGCTCTAAAAAAAGGATACACCGATAAAACAATTATATGGGATGTAAAAACAGAATTTAATCCAGCCTGTGATCCAAACGGAGATGCCAAAACAGGTTCAAATGGAACTGCCTGTTATAATCCTCAGGATTACGACGGAAGAAACAGGGGTCCTGTAACTCTGCGAACTGCATTAGATTGTTCGTTAAACATACCCTCCGTAAAAGTTTTATACTTAGCCGGAATTCCCGAAACTCTGCAAACAGCAAAAGATTTTGGTATCACAACGCTCACCGACACCAATAATTATGGGCTTTCATTGGTGCTTGGCGGAGGAGATGTTAATTTATTGGAAATGGCTTCAGCTTACGGAGTTTTTGCGTCAGAGGGGAGTTATATCCCGGCTGTGCGTATTTTAAAAATTATTGATGCCCAGGGTAATATTATTGAACAAAATCAGGAAAACCCCACAAAAGTTTTAGACACCCAAGTGGCAAGGCAAATTAGTAACATATTATCTGATAATGTTGCCAGAACGCCGATTTTTGGCTCCAATTCTCCTTTATATATTCGGGGCTATCAAGTGGCGGCAAAGACAGGAACAACCCAAAATTTTGTTGACGGCTGGACAATGGGATACACTCCATTTGCTGTTGTGGGCGTCTGGACGGGCAATAATGACAACACTCCGACATTTGATACGGGTGTGGGAGTTACGGCTCCAATGTGGAACAAAGTTATGACAAAAATTGTATCCTCGCATACTGCTGAAAACTTTACTGCGCCAGACCCAATTTCCGGACGCTCCCCGGTTTTAATGGGGCAACTAGATCCAAATGATACAAACTCTATTTTGTATTATGTTGATAAGAGCAGTCCTCAATACCCTTTGTGGCAAATTGGAATAAACAACTATTTAATAAAAACAGGACAATTCCAAGGTGCGCCACAAACCCCAACTGAAACGCCGGCCGAAACCCCAACGAATTAAATAATAAATTTTATGTGGATTTGATTGGCATTACTACATAGATGTAACTTGCGTCGCCAACTGGCTTTAAAACGCATGCCCCTTCTTCTTTGCTCATTTCAAATATAACTTCTGAGCTTTTAATGTTTGCCAGGCCATCAAGTAAAAATTTGTGGTTAAAAGAAAGTTCTATGGGCTCGCCTTCAATTTTTGCCGACACACTAGACCGGCTTTCTCCAATGTCCGGGTCTTGAGCAAATATTTCCACTTCCTTGCTTTCAGGGTTTATACTGATCTTTACTTCATTTATCTTCCCGGAAAAAAGCGAAGCTGCTTTAATTTGATTTAAAAACTCGTCTCTTTTTACAATGATATGAGTTTTAAACTTTTTAGGAATAATTTCTTCGTAATTAGGATATTCGCCCTCAATTAATCTGGAAATAATCTGCACTTGAGGATGAGGCGAGTCTTTCATTGGAAATTCAAACATTGTCTGGTTTGGGGAAAAGTATATTTTTACTTTTCCATCTTTTGCGCCCAGAATATTTATTATTTCTCTTGCCGGTTTTTGCGGAAGAATAAAAGATACATCTCTTTTTACAGGATTTTCCAAAAGAATATTTTTTTCCGCAAGCCTAAAGCTGTCAGTGGCAACTATTTTTATTAAATTTTTTGAGAAAATAAAATATATCCCGGAAATTTCCGGCCTGCTTTGCGACGGAGACGCAACATCCACTATTTGCGACAACCCTTGGCAGAGCTTATTATTGTCAACCTCCAAATATTCCAAATCCTTAAACTCGGGAATTAATGGAAACTCTTCCGGATTAAAACCCGAAAGCTGGTTTTTAAAACTCTGGCACTCTATATATAATCCTTGTTTTTTTTCTTCCAGTGTAATTTTGTCGTCCGGTAAAAAAGAAACAAAGCTTGAAAAAAGCTTGGCCGGCACCACGACTTTTCCCTTTTTTACAATTTTAGTCAATATCCATAATTTTATTGCAGTTTCCAAATCTGTGGAACTTAGGCTTAAAAAATTATCTTCTGTATTTATTAAAACATTGTCTAAAATTGGCAAAGATAAGTTTTTACCCACAATTTTTTCTACAATACTCAGACCGTTTTTTAAATTTTCTTTTAAAATTTCTACTTTCATGAATTTTCTATTAATTAATATATTATATATTATATAAATTTATTACTATTGTTGGTGAATATTTTTATGTTTTTTTAAATTAAAATAGATTTAAAAATAATAATTTGTTCGGGAAATTCTTTGTGCAAATACTGGGGATAAAATATAGGAATAAAAAGTGTAATTTATGGCGTGATATTTTTGGGCTAAAAGTTATTATATTTTTTTAACAAAGTTATGCACTATATATCCTCTGTTTAATTAAGTTTAATTCTTCGGTTAATTTATTATTTTCTTCGTTTTCTTGCATAATTTTTTTATACGCATAAATTGCAGTTGTGTGGTCTTTGCCACCAAACTTTCTTGCTATTGCCGGAAAAGAATATTTTAATTCCCTTCTCAATAAAAACATTGCCACCTGCCTGGGTTTTACAATTTCTTTTCTCCGGGTGGGGTCAAAAAGATTTTTTTCCTCCAAGTTATAAAACTTTGCAACTGTTTCTATAATTTTTTTGTAATTTGCCACGTCAAAAGGAGAAAAAATAAACCCTTTCAAAAGTTTTTTTACTGTCTCAACATCCAATGTTTGGTTTATTTTATTATAAACAAGCAACTTATTAAGCGCACCTTCCAGTTCTCTTATGTTTTTTTTCACATTTGTTGCTATATAGTCTAAAACTTCTTCCGATAGAGCCATATTTTTTTCCTGAAGTTTTTGTTTTAAAATAACTAGCCTTGTTTCATAGTCCGGCAAACTGACATCGGCAATCATTCCCCCTTCAAATCTTGATCTTAGCCTGTCTTCCAGCTCCGCAATAGCATTTGGCGGGCGGTCTGAAGAAAGTATTATTTGTTTATTTTTTTCGTACAACGAATTAAAAACATGAAAAAATTCTTCCTGGCTTTTATTTTTTCCGGCTATAAATTGTATGTCGTCTAAAATCAAAACGTCTATTGGAGCAAGAGATGCTTTAAAAGCTTCCATAGAGTTTGATCTTATGGCTGTAACAATACCGGAAACAAATTTTTCTGAAGAAATATATTTTACCTTTTTCTTTTTTGACTCCTCGCCTATTTTATTTCCCACGGCCTGTATCAAATGCGTTTTTCCCAAACCAGTTCCGCCGTAAATAAACAAAGGGTTATAGGTAAAGCCGGGATTATCAGCCACAGCCAAAGCAGCAGCATGGGCTAGCTCGTTAAAAGAGCCTACAACAAAGTTATCAAAAGTATATCGGGGATTAAGGTTGGTTTCTTTGTTAGTTTTAAATTCTTCAAACTTTAATTGGGTGTCGTCGGGTTTTTCGTTTATAAAAACGTTTTTTTGAGCAGTATTTTTTGACGGCTGGGGCTTTATAATAAATTCCAGATCCTTTATGGAATCGTCTATGTCGTGCAGAGTTTTTAAAATCAATTTGTTATATTTGTTGCTCAACCATTCCTTGGAAAACGCATTTGGAACCGAAATTATTATTTTTTCATTTTCCTTTGAAATAATCTCTGTGTTTTGAAACCATGTTGCAAAGTTTGCCCTTGAAATATGAAACTGCATTTGGGCTAAGACCGATTGCCAAAGCTCTGTGTTATTCATAATTTTTATTCTTTATAAAAGCTTATACTATATTTTTTACTTTATTTCGTTCTTTGTCAAACAAGTATAGAATATTCACACCTGTTATTAACCTGTGGATAACTTGTGAGACGCGCTTACAAGCAGACGCACAATAAAATTTAAATTTGACCAGGGGGCAAATTTAAGCTATACTATTTGTATTATACACTAATTTAAAAAACAAACTACGATGAGCAAAACATACCAGCCAAAAAAGAAAAAAAGAGCCAATACCCACGGTTTTTTAAGAAGAAAAAAAACAAAAACCGGTAGACAGGTTTTGCAAGCCAGAAGAAGAAAGGGCAGAGCAAAATTGTCAGTATAAATATGCTTCCCAAAATAAACCGGATAAAAAAGAAAAAAGACTTTGAAACAATTTTTAAGAAGTCAAAGAGTTTTAAAAATGGCTTCTTTATTTTTAAGGTAATGGAAAACGGTTTAGAATTTAGCAGGTTTGGGTTTGTGGTCAGTTTGAAGGTTTCAAAAAAAGCAACTGTGCGAAATAAAATCAGAAGGAGGCTGTCAGAGATAGTGAAAGTAAGCGCAAAGCCCGGGATAGATTTGGTTATTATAGCTTTGCCCGGTGCAGAGAAAAAAGACTTTTTAGAGACAAAAGAAGCCGTAAACAGCGCCTTAATAAAGCTAAAAATAATAGAAAAAAATGTTTAATTCCTTGGTAAATTTTTTCTTTGTTATACTGTATCAACCCTTATTTAACTGCCTTGTTCTGCTGTACAACTATATTCCAGGACACGACTTTGGAATAGCTATTATTTTCTTAACCATAATTATACGGCTTATACTTTATCCAATTTCAATAAAAGCAGTCAATTCCCAAAAAGGACTTCAAGACCTACAGCCAAGAATTCAGGAGCTCCAGAAAAAATACAAAGACGACAAGGAGAAACAGGCAAGAGAAATTTTAGAGCTTTATAAAGCAGAGAAAATAAACCCGTTTTCAGGCTTATTGCTTGCACTAATACAAATTCCAATATTAATAGCGCTGTACCAGGTTTTTTGGAACGGCTTAAACCCAAAAGAACTTGTATCCCTATATGGTTTTATTGCAAACCCTGGGCAAATAAATGCTTTATTTCTGCACATAATAGATTTATCCAAGCCAAACCTAATTTTTGCAGTTTTAGCCGGATTAACGCAGTATTTTCAAACAAAAATGATGCTTCCGAGGGCTGGCACAGAAACAGAAAAGAAAAAAGACGGCCCGGATGTTTCGCAAATTATGCAAAAGCAAATGGTTTATTTCTTACCGGCATTTACTGTAATCATACTTATAAGCCTGCCATCTGCTTTAGGGCTTTACTGGACAGCAAGCGGATTGTTTTCTATAGCTCAACAATACTTTGTTTTAAAGAAAAAAAAATAAAATGATAAGCCAAGAGGATATTAAAAAAATTAAAGAAGCCGTACAGGATTTTTTTGAAAAAATGACTGTAGAAATATCCATTGAGGATATTAGTTTTTCTAACACGGAAAATGACGTTGTTAATTTGAGCGCGAGCTCTCTTGAACCTCAAATCTTAATAGGCCAAGGAGGCCAGACACTCTTTGAAATCCAGCGCTTGTTGCGTACTGTTTTAAACAAAAAACTCCAAAAAGTTTTTTATTTTAATTTGGACATAAACGATTATAAGACAAAAAAAATAGAATACCTAAAGGTTTTAGCCAAAGATTCAGCTGATCAGGTGGCTTTAACAAAAGAAGAAAAAGCATTTTCTCCCATGCCCTCGTATGAGAGAAGAATTATACATGCAGAGCTTTCGCAACGGACAGATGTTGCCACAGAAAGCCAAGGAGAAGGTCCAGACAGGCATATTGTAATAAGACCCAAATAAAACTTTATTTTTGTATTGGAATAATTGCCACGTAGTTTGGCACGATATTGCCTTGGTTTCTTATGTTCTCCCACTTTATTTGTTGAGGCCCTAACTTGTTTACATCATTAACTGTTGGAAATTCCTGGCAATAAGTCCATGGTCCAGACGAGCTGTCTTGCGGGCCATAGTAGATAAACAAAACAATATAGTTTCCATTTATTTTTACAGAAGAAATATTCTCTCCTGAAAGAGGGGGCATTACCCTGCTGTTTTTGGAGCATTCTCCGTTTTTATTGTAGGCTAAACAGTTTTGCTCGTTTTCCGGGACCCCCTGAAATTTTAAATCTTCCAGCTTTTTTATATAGATTCCTTTAATTTCAGAATTACTGACTTTATACCAACCGCCTTCATTATTAAAATAAGATCTGCGGTAAAAATATACGCCGTCGCCATTTGGGTTGATGTCAAGTTTTAAAATGGAAACCGATGCCGCGAAAGGAGAAACCGCGTGGCAGTTTTTATTTGGGTTAAGATACTGGCATTTTCCCTGGAAATTTATTGCATCGTATAAAATTGGTACATAATAGGTTTGGTTTGCCTGGTCTTGTATAATACCCACTGAGTTTATTTTGTTTTTGAGAGTTTGACCCAAATCTGCAGAGCTTGACATATTGGCTTGTGTTGAAATTTCGGAACAATTTGACCCGTTATAAAAATAAATGCCTGGGGGTTTTTTTTCCAAAACCTCGGGCGCAGGGGTCTCCGGTAATTTGTTAAAGTTTAAAAATTTTAATTGGGGGTTTATTGTGGTTATAATTAAATAAGTAAGAGATAAAATTAAAAGCCCGGATATTGCGCCAGTAACCCTGTCTTTGGCATCGGATCTCAAATCAATACTCGTAGCAGACACAAAATACATTACGCCTGCCCAAATTAGAGAGATAAAAACAGCAAAAAAGCCTATAAATATTCCGGCATTAAACAAATATAAAACGTATTCCGGCAGTTGGCTGGTTTGCGTTAGGGTTTGCCCTGCTATTGTAGGATATGCAACTTCTAACATATTTATTTTATAGGGATTATGGAAACGCCGTTTAAAAGATTTCCTCCAGATGCTATAAATTGTTCTGTGTTCAAATTCTCAACACTTTTTTTAAATGTTTGGCAATAATAAGCGGAGGCATTATTTTCTTGAGAAATTTGTGAGTAAAGCGCAACCAAATAACTTCCTTTAATATTTATAGATCCCGGGCAATCCTGAAAAGTTTCGCAGGCGTTGTCCGAACAAAACATTTCTCCGGTATCTCCCACGCATGTGTAAGTAAATACATCGCACATTTCTCCTTCATTACATTCAGAACTATCATTACAGGCGTTGTCTTGCGCTCCACATGCGCTGTTTATACATTTATATTTATAAACATCTGGCCTATCAATATTTTTATAGTCAAAGCACATTTTTTTTGCATCTCCTGCCAAAAAGGGAGCATTTATTACATCGTCCGGTATGTTTTCAAAACCAGCGCTTGCTCCGGTGCTCCAGCCGTATGGTTCGCTGTAAAAAGTCACGCCGTCTCCTGAAGAATTAGAACTGTTATTTACAACAAAAATATCAGCAGAAGAAACAGAAATATTGTTAATATCCACGCATTGGTTTTCGTTGGCGGTGTTTACTATTGGAAGGGTGCATAAACCGCCATTTTTTAGACCAACTTGGTTATGAAAAATAACTCCGTAGTACAAACCCTTTCCTGCGTCATTAACAATCCTCACGCCACCCATTTCTCCTTTAAACGGCTCAGATATGCTGTCTTGGCTACTTGTATTTGCTCCGGACATGTAACCAGAACATATGTTCCCGCTACACCCGCCAAGGCAATAATAAACTCCGGGAGTTTCAAATTCCATTCTAAATGAACCCAAGTCTGCAATTGTTTCTGTTTCCTGGCAATTTATTCTTTTAACTTGTACATTAGTCAAAGTTGCGTCCCCAAATTCAAGGTCTGCGTTGCCAAATTCCCAAAGCAAAAGCGTTGGAGCCAAAGTTGCGTCTTTGCAGTCGTAGATTATGCTGTCAAAACCACCGGTAATTAAATCTTCGCCTCGGTTTTGCACATCGCTTACTTCAATTCCAACGGGTTTTCTTTGGCCTGATCCGTTTATATAAAAAACTCCTTGAACTCCTGGGAGCGGAGTTAAGCTTGGCGTTATCAGCACAGGATTTATTGTCCTTATAATTATAAAAGAGGCAGCTGTTAAAACTAGCCCCAAAAGCGCTCCTTTTATTCTGTCCATTGAGTCGCTTCTTTTTGACGGATCCCCTACTGCGCTGGCCCCGATAATTCCAATAGCTCCAATTGTAAAAGAAATAAGAGATAAAATGCCAGCTATATAGATCCCCAATCCAAAAAAATATCCTACAAATTCGCTGATACCCGGATTGTTTTGGTTTATGTCCGGCAGGCCAGGTATTGAAGGATATGTTACTTCTAATGCCGCTAATGTAAAGCCAGCGTTCAAAAAAATAAAAATAATTAAAAATGCTGAAAAAATCAAATATTTATTATATTTCATAAAGTTTAAGATTACTTTTGATATTCCTGGCAACAAAACCAATTGTCTGTTAAATTATTAATTTTTCCCAAATGTCCGTTTTCTTGTCCGCCATAACAGCCGTCATATGCAACACCGTCAAATATTATCTGGCCATTGCTAATGGGCGAAATCATTTGGTGTTCCACCCATGTGCAGTTTAATAATTTGGCATTTGAGCCGTACGCGCTGTTTACCAAACTGCATGTGTTTGCCGTGCTCCGTGAGTAGGACAATTGTTTTATAATATCACTTTTGGAGTCTGAAAGTACAACTGCGTAAAAATCTGCAAAGTCGGTTTTGAATTGTCGGTAGCTATTCCAAACCTCGGAGAGATAGCTTACAACCTGCTGGCAAGGGCTTCCTTGGCATGAAGTAAATGCGCAACTGCAAACTGTTTCTGTTGCACCCGTGTCGTTGCCATCTGTATCGTAAATGGGCGCTTCTGTTTGGTTAAATTTGCAATCGGTTTTGCAAATCGGGCCTGACTTTTTTGTGCCATCAAATTTTGCCTCACATTTGCAATAGTTTTGCACGCCATTAGCCAGATTTTTTGCTTTGCCTGCTTTTGACATTTTATCAAGAACTTGGTTTATGCTTTTGTTTATTTTTTCCGCCTCCTCTATTATTTTACCTGCCCAACCTCCTGCAGAGTCAACTGTTTGCCCAACCGGAACTTCTCCTTGTTCGGGGCAAATTCTTTTTGTTCCTATTGGCTCGGGATCGCTCCCCGGTTTATTTGGGTCTAGCCACCAGCTGTCCTGGCAATAAAAAGTTAAAGGGTCGTCATTAAAAGAATACTCATTGCATTCAGAACTCGTGATTTCATAGGCTGAAAGTCTTTGTGACGACAATTTTCCGCCTTCGTTTCCCGCGTTGTCTTCATTGCTTTCATTTGGAATGCAAAAGCTAATATTATTTTTTGCTTCATCGCACGGGCAGGCAGGGCATTTTGAGGAAGACGGGCATTTTGCAGTTTCGGGATATAAATCTTGGCACGCAGGCCCGCCTTCTATAACAGACTCGTAAGGGTATGGGCATTTTTCACAACCTAAGTTGTTGCCAACGCTGTCAATAAATGATTTATAAAGAAACGAAGAAGAATAATTGCTTGCCAAACATCCTCTGGTTGATAAATTTACGCAGTCGGGATAACCGGCATATTCGTCCGATCCGTTTTTACACAAGTAGGCTTTGTCAAAGCAACGCTGTATATTGGCTTGGTCTGTTGCGCCCTGCTTTGCGCAATCCACAAAAGCTTGAGATCCAAATAAACAACTTTCGGCATTATCTAAAACGCACCTTGAATTGCTGTTGCATTGTTCTTGGCATGTTTTATAACCCGATGATTCAGGCATATACTCTTTTGAACAAATATCTGCGCAACCGGTTTTGCACGAGTCTATACACTCTCCAAAATTACTGTAGTTTTGCGAGGAATCTTTTTGAGCGCAAGGCTTATCATTGTAAGCTTTTTCAATACATAGTTCTTGCCGGCTTAAACAATCCTGGTCTCCCGGCCTGCAATTTTCACAAGCCTGGAAAAGTTTTATTGCTTCATTACTTGTGTCCGGGCACATATTATTGCATTTTTTCAGACAGTCCGAATTTCCATAATTAAATCCTTTGCAGTATTTTGAAACATCCACAGGAGAATTTGTTTTTGGGTCTTTAAATGTTTTATTTATATAAATAATTTTTGAAGACTGGTCTGTGGATTGGTAAGTTTTTAAAAGGTCAATATAGGGTATTGCCGAGTAGCAGTTTCCCAGCGCTGTTTTTGCCTGGCTTAATTGATCTGCATCTTTTTTAATTTCCTGTTTTATTAAATTTATTTTTTCTTTAAAATATGACAACTGTTGCGCCAAATTTAATTTGTTCCATTTTTTTGGATCAATTACTGTAATTGTTTTTTTATTCAGCTGGACTTGTTTTTCAACTGCGTTTGCTATGTTGTCGCATGCTGTGTAAGGCACTCCCTTTGTTGGATTTGGGCACCTGAATTCGTTTAATCCTGCATACATGGTTTCTGGCATACTGCACATATCGCACTCGTTTGCGCTGTTGTCACAGCCTCCTCCAACAAAAATTGGACCTTGTTCAATTTTATCTTTAACTCCCTTTGGACAGCAATCTTTTGGCGCATCTTTGTAAACAGGTGTTTTGCATCCCGCCCCCACGCATTTTCCCGAGCAAAGGCCTGGCTGGTTTGGATCGTCAACCGGGCATTGCGTTGGCTGGTTACATCCCTTTGACTGGCCATTTTCGTCTAATTCTGTGCCTTGGCACGTGTTATCGCATTTTCCTTGGCAGTCGCATTGGTTCATTAACTTGGTAATTTCAGAAGACAGCAAAGCAATAACTTGGGCTTTTTTCTGCGCGCCGTCTACCAGCTTTAAAAGGCAGTCTGTTCTGTCAAGGCTAATATATGTGGGGCCTGCCATTTTTTCTCCGTTGTCTGTTGTTATTTCCTCCCCGGCAACAGGGTTTCCGGCAGAATCAAAGCCATAACAGCTGTCGGACAATCTTGCCAAAAGATTTTCTGTCAAAGTTCCAATGGGGATTTCTTTATATGTGGTAACGCCAACACCCGGGGCAAGGCTGTTTGTTAAAGGATTTTGCAAAAAAATTGCAGGCAGGTTTCCAAGTTTAAAGGCAACCAAATTTGGATTGATTGTAAAAGCAATTAAATATGCGCACATGACTATCAAAAGCCCCGTAATGCCTGCTTTTATTTTATCCTTGCCTTCGTCCCTAAAACTTCCTTTTGCAAAAGAAACCAAATAGTAAATTCCACCGTAAGCTGTCATGAGCATGGCAATAAAGCCTGCCAAATAAATGCCCAAGTTAAAAAAATATCTGGCGTATTCCGGAAAAGTAGAGGTGTCGTTAAGAGAAAGTCCAAATATTGTGGGATAATGCAGTTCAAGAGCCAAAACCGGCTTTGCAAAAAATAAAAAAACAAAAAACAGCAAAAAAAAGCGATTAAATTTTTTTGCAGAAAGTGTCATTAAAATTTTAGTTTAACTTATCTTTTTCGTCTTGATTGTGTTGTAAAACTTCCTGGGGATTGGTTGTAACAATCTGGTCTTCGGTTTGTGAGGCCACTACTTGGATAGACACATGTTTTTTCCCTGCAAAAAATAATCCTTCTCCAACTCCGGCTTCAATAAGCAAGTATTTTTCTTGTTCTGTTAAATTAAAAGTTTTTTGCACAAGTTCAATGTCTGCGGTAGACTGCTTCATTAAAAGTTGCAAAGATGAGTTTGTAATGATTGCTTTGCCATAATCGGATTTCATAAAGTCAGCCACATCTTGGGTAATTGTTGTTACTCCCAGCCAATATTTCCGGCCTCTTTTTACCAGGCCAAACAAAAACGATGCTCCGTCTTCAGATTGCATAAGCCACCAAGCTTCATCAATAACCAAAATTCTTTTTTTGAGTTTGCTCCGCACCATATTCCAAATATAGCGCATAATAATGTACAGGGCTATGGGGCGTAACGAATCTTCCATGTCTCTGATTCCAAAAACAATAAAATTTTTGTCTATTGAAATATTTGACTGCTGGTTAAAAAAGTCGGAAAAAGTTCCTTTGGTAAATTTTTTCAGGCGGTTTACCAGCGAATCTGTTCCTGCCATACTTTGTAAAACCTCTTGAAAGTCAGACATCAACGGAGTGTTATTTACCCAGGTTTTTGGATCCGATTCTGCAGTAATATCTCTTATTGCATAGGTTTCTGTAAGAGCTTCGTCCAAAATACTGTCTTCTTCCGGAGTTAATCCCCCCAGCATAATTCTTAAAAGCCCAACCAAGTTTATAACATTTGACCTTAAAACATCTTGCGGGTTATCGTCTTCGCCCGGTATTGGCAAGTCAAAAGGATTAACATGGCTTGGCGAGGTTAAAGAAATTTTAAAGAATTCTCCGCCCACAGATTCTGCCAAATGTTCATATTCGTTTTCAGGGTCAATAACTATGCATTCTACTCCCTGCATTAAATATCTTAAAATTTCCAATTTTATTGCATAGGATTTTCCGGAACCGGATTTTGCAAAGACCACCATGTTCGCGTTTTCCAAAGAAAATCTATCAAACAAAACCAAAGAATTATTGTGCCTGTTTACACCGTACAAAATTCCTTCATTACTGCTTAAATCAAAAGAAATAAAAGGAAAACAAGTTGAAAGAGGAGCTGTGTCCATTGGGGTGTGCACTCCAATTAAATCCATTCCGTAGGGACTGCATGAAATAAATCCTTCTTTTTGCTTAAATAGCGCGGGTTTTATGTAAATTAGTCTTGATTCAAAAATTGACCTCAATGTAAGCTCGGTGTCGCGCAATTCTTTTTCGGAGTTTTCATAAATTGTAATATAAACTCCAAAGCGAAACATCTTTTCTTGAGCAGTCATTAGGTTGTCGCGAAGCGATTCAATGTCTTTGTAGGCGGTTTCCAGGGCCGGGTCGCGAATTAAGCCCTTTTCCTCTCTTTCCAAAATTTCCGAAGAAACTTCCGTAATTTTTTTCCTTAGTTTTTTTAAAATCAATTCCGAGCTCACAGGATGGATAAAAAACGAAATATCCATTGGGGTATTTAAATCTATTACAGGCGAGAACCAGCCGGTGTTTAAATATCTTGGATAAGAAAAAACAAAAAATGACTTGGCAAACCGCTCGCCCAGTTTTATGTGGTCTTGCAAAACTCCAATATACGGAGGCGCAATAATATCTCGCACATCAAAAGCCTCTTCTTGAAAGATTTTATCCTGAGTCAAGTCTTCCTGCTTTTTGCCAAATAAATTATTTAAAAGTGACATAATTTTAAATTTCTGATTTTTTTGTCATCCCCGTGCAAACGGGGATCCAGAGTGCTTTTACTTAATCTGGATTCCCGCTTTCGCGGGAATGACACCCGTATCTCTTATTTCAGAAGTTCGGGTAAAATTTCCGGATAATATCCAATTTCCGCTTGGTCCGGGTGATGTATGGACCAAAACAGTTCAATAAGCTCGGGCGTTGTCAATGGCACAGCTTCCAGCCCGCACCTCCTTAATCCCATTGCCAAATATTCCATTCTTTGCCAAAGCTGTGTTTTACATCGTTGAAATTGGTCGTCTTTCATTGGTTCGTTTTGCTGGGAATTTCCGGAAAATTGTTTTAGAAAATCTTGGCCCGCAGATTTTACTCCCAAAATTTCCATTAAGTTGTAGGGCACAACTACATAAAAGTTTTTTGTCATAACCACATCCCCTACCACCATATTTTTTATAAACTCCCGGTACGATGCTGTTTGTTTTCGTAATAATTCATTGGTTTGTTTCTCTTCCAAATCTTTTAAGCTGTCCAAGTACGGCGTAATATTTATATTTCTTGACTGAATAACAATTTGGCAGAAAAAATCCAAAGAGTTTAAAAAATTTTGAAAAGCGTAAATTATGGCAGTCTGCTCTTCTTCTGATTTTAGAGCAAAATTTATAGACGAAACCATTAAAACTCCCCTTATGCCGTTATTTTTCAAAAGCAAAACACCCTCTCGTATATCCTGTATTTCCAAAAATTGTTGTGTTGCTGATTCAGTCATTTTATTTAGTGCGTAATTCCACTTGTGTTTTTGTTCGCTTGAGCTGGCTATCTTGAGCTTTTAGCACCGGGTCTTGTTCTATTTTTTTTATTTGCGTGCGTTTTATTGGCTTAAAAGGATAAGGGGATTCTTTCTTTTTCCATGTGTAATCTTTTCCGCCAAAAGAAAAACCAATTGCCCCCAAAATCATATTTAAAATTGGCACGCCGTTTATTGTTGCAAAAGCTAAAATTAAAGTAGCAATAAAAATTACCGGCGCCAATAAGAAAAAAAGAAATTTTGGCAAAATAAAGTAAAGCACAAAGCAAACAGCCCCTGCCCCAACAAGGTAAAAAAATTGTCTGAAAGAAATGAAAAAAGCTATTTTTCCTTCTTGCTCAATAAATTGCGGAATAGGATATTGCTCCATAATTTTTTGCGTAGCTATATAAATTCTTTTATTATAGCACAATAATTATTTTGCAATGCAAGAGTTTATCCACACTCTTGACAACCACCTCCTAATATGCTATAATTAAATATTAGTGTAACTTGTCAAATATGGCCATTTTTAGGGGGCGTCCCCTATTGACCATTAACGACTGTCTGACTTTTTGGAAGGAACTTACGATGTTCACCGTGCTTTATGGGTTGGCTTGGGTCGTAGTTGTTTCTGGCGCTTTGGTCTGTATTGCAGGAATTCTGTACGGCCTTGGGGTCACGATGAGAGTTCTTTGCGGGATTATGGTGCTGTTTTTGTCAGCGATAGTTTCTTTCCCTGTGTGTTTTGTCAGCGTTTGGCTGGCTATGGGATTGTACTTGGTGCTGGTGGGGTTGTTTGTTTATAACTCCATTCAAATGGTACCGGCAAACCCGCCCCACAAGGCAATACTGATGTTTTTGGGCAAAAGGCAGGAGGTGGTGTTGAACGAGGGTTGGAACTATGTTCCCCTTTACCCCGTAGTCTTTAGTTTTGTCTTGATCAAAGTTGAGAAGATCAATGACGACTTTGAACCGCAAGAGGTGATGACTCCAGATAATGCAATGCTTTCTATAACAGAAAGCATAACATGGAAGCCCGGAGTGGAGGAAAGTCCAGAATCCTATATTGTTTTTCTAAACTCCGGCGGGGAAGCAGGTGTCAGAAAAATCATCCACGATATAGCCGAGGACCGTACAAAGACATGGGCGAGATCAAACAAGGAAGGACCATCTACATGGGAAGAGGCGCAAGCCCTGAAGGATGATGTCCACGGAGTGCTCGCAAAAGCTCTTCTTGGTGATGCGCTTAAGGCCATCGACGATCCTGATCCTAACAATCCCGTTCCCACGGCAACATGGATGAGGTTTTTTGACAAACCTCAGTCTGAACCCACACAATTTGACGCAAACCCGCGCAATGGGTGGGCATTTAAAGGCAAAGACGCTGCGGGCAATGTGATTTGGGACTGGAATGGTCTGCAGGCAAAGTTTAATGCCTATTCGGTCACGGCTCAAATCTTGCTTAAAACTCAAATCGCTGATAGAAGGGAAAAAATCAAAGAAATCCGTCAAGGCAAAAGCACATTTCCAAATGAAAGCCTCGGAATTACTATTTTGAGGTTTACAGTGAATGAAGTTAAGGTTGAAGGTGTGGTTGCTGAAGCTGCCCAGGAGGCGGAGAAAGAAAGGAAACAAAAGGATGCCGAAAAAGTGGAGATACAAAATGTCTCCGATAGGGTGGCACAACTCATATCAGCTCACCCCGATCTAACTTCGGTGCAGGCGTTTGAGATTGTCCAAACCGAGCGGAAAAAGATAACTAAGACAGTTATTGCTGTTAGCGGAGCCAAAACAGATAGCGGAAGCGACTTGCTTGGCGCCGCTGGGATAGTCAAAGGTAAGACTACCTGAGCAACAAACAAAGGCCGTTCCGATGCATAGCATCGTGAACGGCCTATTTCTTTACAATTTTATTTTATTTTTATTCAATTGGCTCCCTATAATTATCCGGTCCTGTCCGTGGTGTCGCCTGCACAACTGTTGGTTTTTTGATTTTTTCTACTACTATATTTTTTTGCGGAAGCCTGCTTTTACCTTTTGCTTTTGTTATCGGAGTTGGTATTTTTGGCATTGCTTTAGTTTTTTGTGCTGTCTCGGTAGCGTTTTTGGCCGGTTCAACTTTCGGAAAAATATCCATGTCTTTTTTTTCTGAGATGTCTAAACTATTTTTTTCTCCGCCGAAAACTTTTTTAGAAATTTCCTCTCTAAAGTCCGGGTCATTAAATTTTTCCTCTGGAGCTTTTATTAATATTGGTACTAGTTTTGTAATAATCTCTTTTGTAAGTTTCTCAGAAACTTCTGATGTGATTGCCATTTCTTTTTGCAATGCGGAAATAAAATCTTTTTCTGATAAAATTTCTTTTGCAAAATCTTTTACAAGACGATCTACCACAACATTTTTTTCTTCCAACCCGAAGCTTTTTAATATATCGTCAAGAACTATTTCTGCTGGGTCTGATAAAAGTACGCGAATATTATTTTTTTGTTCTTCCATATTTTTTAAAAAAGTTTAAATCTATGCCTTGGCAATAGCATCTCTTAATTTGATAAGCGCATCCTTTTTCTTCGTCAGTCTGTTTTTTTCTGCTGGATCAGCTGTGCCCGTAATTGTAGTTTCTATGTTATGTATATCGTCTTCAAGCGTATCAGCCGTACCGACTGCTCCAATGTGGGACTTGAGGGCGAGTTTTAATGCGGGATCAGCAGTTTTAAATTGTTTTGCCATATTTGGTGTAAACTGTTCTTTCAATATGTCATAAATTTCAGGATTAGTTGCTCTGTGCATATCGGGCGCACCTATACCTCTAAGTTGCTTGCCAGACATTTTTGGCAAGCTTTCTGAAAGTTGTACATTTTTTGCAGTTATAGCCGCGGCTCCATTTTTTCCATATCCAGCGGCACGGTAATCTTTTTCCGCTAAGACGCTAGCAGGGACTCCATTGGATGTGGCAAATGCCATGGCTTTTTCAAACTCGGGTGCTGAAAGATTTCCTAATTCATTTTTCTCTGCCATTAGTTTTATTGCCTCAACTCTGTCATTTCTATGTCTGGCGGTTACTGCTACGCCCGCTACGCCCCCAGTTTTACCGGTAGCTATGTCTTTTCTTTGATCAGCTGACCATGTACCTCCCCTCTTTTCGCTTTCGCTCGCTTTTAACTGTTCTTGTTGCATTAAATTGGCTGTGCCTGGTGCGACCAAGCCAAGCCTTTCTCCAACCCTGGTAGCTCCTCTTTTCGCTGCTTCTCCTGCTCTATTCATACCGGTAGCACCAGCGGCGAACTTACTTATTTTACCAGTTGCCCCCATTGCAAGCCCAAAAGCTCCTCCTGCTAGACCCATAACAGTTCCGGCTCCCATTGCACTGCCCTTTCTTACCATTTTAAATCCGATAACTAAAAACAATAAAACAACCATTAAGTCGGTAATATTTACCGATGACATCCCTGTTGTTGGGTCTGTGGTGGTTCCAATGTTTCTCATTACGCCAGCGGAAATATTTATAACAAGAGCTCCTCCCACTCCAACAAATGACCATTTGATAAAATTATCCCACCATTCGTTCCATATTTTTTGCGCGGCCGGTAACGGAAAAACTTTGCAGACAAAGGCGAGTGGGGCTAACACATATAAAAATGCAAGGATTGCATATCTTGCAATAAAAACAATAGCTAAATAAAAAAAAGTAGCTGCCACTGTAAGCCAAATAAATGAAACCGTGACTGTAGCTGTTAAATATTTAGTAGGGTCGCTATATATTGTTGTATCTGCTGCGAAAGTTTTATTTGCAAAATTTACAACCATATTATAGTATACAGTGCCTGCGCTATTTGCACCGCCTTGCGATATTAGACCCTTAGTCAACAGATTTGATCCATCAATAATTAGGCCAACAAATAGCCCAGAAAAATTAATTAGAATTGCCATCACTATTAAGGGCGCTAAGAGTTTTGTTGCTTCGTAATTTTTAAATCTTAGAGCGGTTGCTATTCCAATAATCACAAAGCCTAGAACTATAAGCATATTGCTTAAATCTCTTACAGAAGTCCATCCAGCAGTGAATGCACTATTATGTATTATAGTCCAATCAAGCACCCTTAGAGATGTATCAAAAATATCGGTAGCCGTCCAACATAAAAATCTTGATATATAATAAATTATATCGGCCACACCCATTAATAAACCAGATATAAAATCTGCAGTTGCTTTTGATATGGCGCTTTTTCCTGCCCACCAAGCTGCCGCGCTACTGACAAGAGCTATTCCTCCCCATATTAGCACAGGAATAAATGCCGCTCCTCTCTCATGGTTACTTGATTTCGGGTTAAGCACAAGTTTTTTTATTTGTGTTTTCATTTTTTATAAAAATAAAAAATCTATGTATAAGCTTTGTTTTTTCCTCTACTGATGCAAAATTAGTTGCAATAGCCATATTTTTTAATGGTTTAACTTTTATGAAATCAGAATATTCTTCTAAATTCATAAGAAATAATCGAGAAAAAAATTTTATTTGCTCTAAAATAAATTTCGGAAAAATGTCAATTGCCGGATAAAAAATTAATAGACTGTGATTAGGTTTCAATATTCTAAAACACTCTTTTAGTACAGCTTCTTTGTCTTGAAAATAATAGAAAGCATCTATAATTGTAATTAGATCAAAAGAATTGTTTTCAAATGGGATTTTATCTGCGCTCGCGACCATAAAATTTATCACATCGGGGTATTGATTGGCAATAGATATCATTTCTTTGCTGTTGTCTATCCCAAAAAGTTCAAGCCCCTTATAATGTTTGTCTATTTTTCTCAGAAAAATTCCTGTTCCACAAGCGACGTCTAATACTTTAAATTTATCTTTGACGTAATCTTTTAAAAAATTAATACAAGCCTTATGTGCCCAGAGATAATAAAGCTGAAAAATGGGAGTGTTATATATTTTTGCAACTTTATTAAATTTGTGTGCGGTGTTTTTTCCCATTATGGCAAGATAAATTCTTCTATTATAACACTATTTTAAAACTTCAAGCCAGACGAGTTATTCACACCTGCCTGCCGGCAGGGACAAAAAAACCGCGGGTTTGCGCGGCTTCACTTTTATCTTATCTTTTATTCTCGCCTAAGTATTTTTCTATATATTTTAAATACTTTTCAAAATCGGTGTAGTTTTCTCTTAAATTTTTTGTAAATAAATTTTGATCCAATGTTTCGTAACCATGGACGATTCTATTTCTGACCGCAATTACAGGGGCAATTTTGAAAGCAAATTTACCGGGCAAAATATTATTTTCTCCCAAAATATAAAATACGCCTTGGGGGTCTTCCGGTTCTTTTGAAAGATCCGTCTCTTTAATAATATGCTGGTTTATATCAATAATTGCATCCACTATTAATTGAAACAGCCGTTCCTCTGCATGGAATTTTATATAATCGGATAAAATTTTTTTGTCAGAAAATTTTAGAAGATCTTTAACTTTGGTTAAATATCCTTCAATGTCTTCAATTTTTTTGTTAATAAACGCCTGTTCAAGTGTCATATTTTTCTATTTTATCTTTTAACTTTTTGAATCTTTCTTCGAGGGCCGGCCTTGCTTCTAAATATTTTTTAAATGCATATACTCTATATGTTGGAAATATTAAATTGTCTTTTTGAAATAAAACCTGGCATTTTTTAAAAATCATTGCCAAAAGCAAGGGCGGGGCTTTTCTTATATCTACTGTGTCAACGCGGTCCCTTTCGTGGCGGAATATTAGAGTAAATTGAAAATTTATATCAATTTCTTCGTCAAAGCTCAAATTTTTTTCCGGCAAATAAGCAACATCATAATCGCTTTCTTTGTGAATTTTTCCGTCTACGCGAGAGCCAAAAAGTAAAACCAATTTTAGATGATATTTTTTTGCAAGTTCGTCAATTTTTTGCGTTTGTTTTTCTGTTATTTCCATTTATTTATTATATACTATTTGCCAGATTTTTCCAATCTTCAACAGACAAAGTTTCGGCGCGCTGGGCTGGCTTAATGCCGGATTTTGCCAGCCAGCTTTCTACTTCTGTTTTTTTTATTTTTAAGGCTTTTGAGAGGTTCCCCGCAAGCTGTTTTCTGGGCTGGGAAAACCCGGCTTTTACTATTTTAAAGAATAAGCCAGAAAATTCTCTGGATTGCCACGTCGCCTGCTGGCTCCTCGCAATGACAGGTGCGCGCGGGATTATTTTGATTATGGCAGAGTCAACTTTGGGGGCAGGCCAAAAACAGTTTTTTGAAACATAGGAGAAAATTTTTGCATCGGCGTAAAATTGCACAGAAACTGCCAATAAAGACATTTTTGGAGGCTTAGCGCAAATTCTTTGAGCAACTTCTTTTTGAAGCATTAAAACTATTTCTGTTGGCGGATTGTCTGCTTCAAGAAATTTTCGTATCAGTGGTGACGTTAAGTAATATGGGATGTTGGCTATTAGTTTGTAGTTGGTAGTGAGTAGTGAGTAGTCGGCAAAATTAAATTTTAAAATGTCGCTAGAGATAATTTCTATGTTTTTGTAATCTTTTAGAGTTTCGGCTAAAATTTTTGTCATTTTTGAGTCTTTTTCAATGGCGATGACTTTTTTAGCGGTTTTGGACAGCTCTTGAGTTAAGGTGCCCAGACCAGGTCCAACTTCCAAAATAACATCATCTGGTTTTATGTCGGAGGCTGTGATAATTTTATCTAAAACATTTTTGTCTATCAAAAAATTCTGGCCCAGGCCTTTTGACGGCCTTGCTTCGTATTTTGATAAAAGTTCTTTTAAATCTTTTGATGAAGTTAAGTCCATTAAGCCATTATAGCACAGAGTATAAACTGTGCATAAGATTCTTGACTGAGGGTCTTGAAAATGGTAAACTCGAAATAAGTTGTTAAAAATAATTAACACAATATTAATAAGAACTAAGAAGTTGTCCAAAAACACCTTTTTTTACTTTGGCCTAACCGCCTTCTTTGTTTTTGGCTTGCTGTATTTTTCATGCGATACTTCGGCAAATATAAGCGGATTAAACAACAGTAAGATTGTGTTTTTTAACTCTTTTTTTAACGAGTCAAGCAATTCAAACGACAGCAGTTTATTTTCAAGCAAGCTAAATGCAGTTGCCTTGGAAACCCCTGATCTAAAAATAATACAAGATAATACTCTTTGTGGAATATCCACCCCGCGCGTGGTATCGGGAAGGGTTTTGGGAGATGTTTTTGGCTCAAACAATCAAAATCAAAAAGATGTAGCTGATTATACTGTACAGCCTGGAGACACATTCCAGTCAATTGCAAATGCTTACAAAATATCGGTTAATACTTTGCTTTGGGCAAACGATTTAACATCTTCCTCAACAATAAAGGTGGGCCAAAGCTTGGCAGTTTTGCCCACAGACGGAGTTTTGCATATTGTAAAATCAGGAGACACAATTTCCGCAATTTCTCAAAAATATAAAGCGCAAAATTCAGATGTAATTGCCTATAACGATCTTGCCAACCAGGACGACATTTATATTGGAGATATTTTGATTGTTCCGGGCGGAACAATGCCCAAAAAAGCCAGCCCAATAATAAACAACCAGGTGCCTTTGGCTGATAATTTCTTTATTTTTCCGGC
>Ga0172379_10002631_pt1 | contig 31129 bp, 30 predicted proteins | sample GrowelOW334metaG_FD_119756 | JGI IMG/M metagenome (GOLD analysis project Ga0172379, IMG submission 119756) | Groundwater microbial communities from an aquifer near a municipal landfill in Southern Ontario, Canada - Groundwater well OW334 metaG | ecosystem: Environmental > Aquatic > Deep...
AAGCACCTGATTACCGTGTCCACCGAACACAAGGCGGTGATCGACCCGATGCGCGAACTTGAGCGTCATGGCTTCCAGGTCACTTTTCTTGAGCCGCAGGAAAATGGTCTGATTACGCCCGAACAGTTGAAGTCGGCGCTGCGGCCCGACACCATCCTGGTTTCGGTGATGGCGGTGAATAATGAGATCGGCGTGATCCAGCCGATCGCCGAAATCGGCGAGATTTGCCGCGAACGAGGGATTGTGTTTCACGTCGATGCGGCGCAAGCCACCGGCAAGATGAGCATCGATCTGGCGGCGCTGAAGGTCGACCTGATGTCCTTCAGTGCCCACAAAACCTACGGACCTAAAGGCATCGGCGCCTTGTATGTGCGGCGCAAGCCGCGCATCCGCCTGGAAGCCCAGATGCATGGCGGCGGCCACGAAAGGGGGTTGCGCTCGGGCACGCTCGCCACTCACCAGATCGCCGGCATGGGCGAGGCCTTCAGGCTGGCCCGCGAGGAAATGGCGGAAGAAAGCATTCGCATCCGGAATTTGCGCGACCGTCTGGTCAAGGGTCTCACCGATATTCCGGAAACCTATGTGAATGGCGACCTGGAACAGCGGGTGCCCCACAACCTCAACATCAGCTTCAACTTCGTCGAGGGTGAGTCCCTGATCATGGCGGTCAAGGACATCGCCGTTTCGTCGGGTTCGGCCTGTACCTCGGCCAGCCTGGAACCTTCTTATGTCTTGCGTGCCCTCGGTCGTTCCGACGAACTGGCGCACAGTTCTATCCGCTTCACCCTCGGCCGCTTCACCACCGAAGAGGAAGTCGATTACACAATCAAGCTGCTGCATGCGAAAATAGCCAAATTGCGCGAGTTGTCGCCTTTGTGGGAAATGTTTCAGGACGGTGTTGACCTGAATTCGGTTCAGTGGGCGGCGCATTGAGACAGTTCCTGCCTCAATGCGCCGCCCCAAGGGGCAAAAGGACTGCCCACCCCCCGGCCCCCGCCCCTGGGGCGGGGGTGACTAATTGTGCCGGCACTGCCGGCACGGAGAAATGAGATGGCATATAGCGAAAAAGTTCTCGACCATTACGAGAATCCCCGCAACGTCGGCGCCTTCGGCAAGGACGAAGACGACGTCGGCACCGGCATGGTCGGCGCACCGGCCTGTGGCGACGTCATGAAACTGCAAATCAAGGTGAGCAAGGACGGCGTCATCGAGGATGCCAAGTTCAAGACCTATGGCTGTGGTTCGGCAATCGCCTCATCGTCCCTGGTCACCGAATGGGTCAAGGGCAAGACCCTCGACCAGGCTCTGGACATCAAGAACACCCAGATCGCCGAGGAGCTGGCCCTGCCGCCGGTGAAAATCCACTGTTCGATACTGGCCGAGGATGCGATCAAGGCGGCGGTGGCGGACTACAAGCATAAACACGGAGCATAAAAAATGGCCTCAATCACTTTGACTGAAAAAGCGGCGAAACATGTTGCCGGATTTCTTGCCAAGCGCGGCAAGGGTGTCGGCCTGCGCTTCGGCGTGCGCACCTCGGGTTGTTCCGGGATGGCCTACAAACTCGAATTTGTCGATGCCGCCAATCCGGAGGATCTGGTATTCGAGAGTCACGGCGTCAAGGTGCTGGTCGATCCGAAGAGCCTCCCCTACATCGACGGCACGGAACTCGATTTCGCCCGCGAAGGCCTCAATGAAGGCTTCAAGTTCAACAACCCGAACATCAAGGACCAGTGCGGTTGCGGCGAGAGCTTCAACGTCTGAATCAACTCAAGCCCGACTGACGCGGGGCCAGAGCAGTGCAGGGAAGCGAGCTTGCACTGCTTGATATTTAGAGATCATGGATTTCACTCAGGACCACTTTGCTCTGTGCGGCTTGCCGCGTAGATACTCGATCGATCTGTCCGAACTGGAAAAGCGCTACCGCGAAATCCAGGCGCGCGTCCACCCCGACAAGCATGTCCATCTCAGCGACGCGGAACGCCGCCTGGCAATGCAGTGGTCCACCCAGGTGAATGAAGCCTACCAGACGCTACGCCGGCCTCTGCGTCGCGGCCAGTATTTATTGCACCTTGCCGGTATCGACGTGGGACTGGAACGCAATACCGCGATGTCGTCCGAATTCTTGATGCAGCAGATGGAGTGGCGGGAGGCACTGGAGGAAGCGAAGACCGCTGCCGATTATCCGGCACTCGAAGAATTGCACAGGCGCATGAAAGAGGAGCTGGCCGAGCAGTATCAACTGCTGGAGCGCCAACTCGATGTCGCGCCGAATTACCTCGCTGCCGCCGGAACGGTCCGCCAGATGATGTTCCAGGAAAAGCTGCTCCAGGAAATCGACGATGCGCTAGCGGCGGTGGAAATCTGATGGCCCTGCTGCAAATTTCAGAACCCGGCGAATCGACTGCGCCCCACCAGCATCGGCTGGCCGTTGGCATCGATCTGGGTACCACCAATTCGCTGGTGGCGACGGTGCGTAGCGGCATGGCGGTGGTGCTCAGCGATGAACTCGGCCGACCCCTGTTGCCGTCCGTGGTGCGCTACGGGGTCCAGGGCGTGCAGGCCATCGGCTATGAAGCCCAGGCGCAGCAGTCGCACGATCCGAAAAACACCGTCGTCTCGGTCAAGCGCTTCATGGGGCGCGGCGTCAAGGACATCGCCCACATCGAGTCCATGCCTTATGACTTTCAGGATGCCGAAGGGATGGTCAGGTTGCGCACCCTGGCCGGCATCAAGACACCGGTGGAAATCTCCGGAGAAATCCTCAAGACGCTGCGCGTGCGCGCCGAAGCCGCGCTTGGCGGCGAACTCTCTGGCGCCGTTATCACCGTGCCGGCCTATTTCGACGACGCCCAGCGCCAAGCCACCAAGGACGCTGCGCGGCTGGCCGGCCTCAACCTGTTGCGCCTGCTCAATGAGCCCACCGCGGCTGCCATCGCCTATGGTCTCGATAATGCCAGCGAAGGCATCTACGCCGTGTACGACCTCGGCGGCGGAACTTTCGACATCTCGATACTTAAGCTTTCCAAGGGCGTCTTCGAGGTCTTGGCAACCGGTGGGGATTCCGCGCTCGGCGGCGACGACTTCGACCAGCGCGTCTTCTGCTGGATCATCGAGGAAGCCAAGCTGGCGCCGTTGTCGCACTCGGATGCACGCCTGCTGCTGATGCGCGCGCGCGAAGCCAAGGAATACCTGACATACCACGGCGAGGCGCCGATTACCGTCAAGCTGGGCAGCGGCGAGTACGTCGATGTCAGGCTGACGACGGAAATCTTCGGCGAGATCACTCGCAACCTGGTGCACAAGACGCTGGCCCCGACCCGCAAGGCCTTGCGCGATGCGGGTCTTTCCGCCGAAGAGATCAAGGGCGTGGTGATGGTGGGCGGCTCCACCCGCATGCCGCAGATTCAGCATGCCGTCGGCGAATTTTTCGGCCAGGATCCGCTGAATAATCTCGACCCCGACAAGGTGGTGGCGCTGGGCGCGGCGACGCAGGCCAATCTGCTGGCCGGTAATCGCGGCGCCGGCGACGACTGGCTGCTGCTCGACGTCATCCCGCTGTCGCTGGGACTGGAGATGATGGGCGGCCTTTCGGAAAAGATCATCCCGCGCAATTCCACCATTCCTATTGCCCGCGCCCAGGAGTTCACTACTTTCAAGGACGGCCAGACGGCGATGACCATCCATGTCGTGCAGGGCGAGCGCGAACTGGTGTCCGATTGCCGTTCGCTGGCGCGCTTCGAACTGCGCGGCATCCCGCCCATGGCGGCCGGGGCGGCGCGCATCCGCGTCACCTTCCAGGTGGACGCCGACGGCTTGCTGTCGGTGACGGCGCGCGAGCAGACCACTGGTCATCAGGCGCATATCGAAGTGAAGCCTTCCTACGGTCTCTCCGACGACGAGATCGCCGGGATGCTCAAGGACAGTATCAATCATGCCTCGGACGACGCATTCCGGCGCGCCTTGCGCGAGGCTCAGGTCGAGGCGCAGCGTCTGCTGGAGGCGACGCAGACGGCGCTGTCGGAGGATGCGCAATTGCTCTCCATGCTGGAGCGTGCCCACATCGAGAATTGCGTCGCCAAGCTCCAGGCCGTGATGCTGGGCGACGACCGACGCGCCATCGACGCGGGGATGTCCACCCTCGCGCAGGCTACCAATGAATTCGCCGCGCGGCGCATGAACCAGAGCGTGCAGCGCGCCCTGTCAGGCAAGAATATCGCCGAGATCACATGACCAAAATCACCGTCCTGCCTCATCCCGAGTTGTGCCCGGAGGGAGTTCAGATCGAGGCGCAACCGGGCAAGACGCTGTGCGACACGCTGCTCGAAAACGGCATCGAGATCGAGCATGCCTGCGAACAGTCCTGTGCCTGCACCACCTGCCACGTCGTGATCCGGGAAGGTTTCAACGCGCTGGCGCCGGCGGAAGAATCCGAGGACGACATGTTGGACCGCGCCTGGGGCCTGGAACCCACGTCGCGGCTGGCCTGCCAGACGTTGGTAAACGAAACGCCGCTGGTGATCGAGATTCCCAAATATACGATCAACATGGCGAAAGAGGGACCTCACAAATGAGCGGAGGCGAACGCGGATGAAGTGGACCGATACCCTGGACATCGCCATCGAGTTGGCGGAGCGTCATCCCGAGGTTGATCCGACCCGCATCAATTTCGTCGACCTGATGCGCTGGGTGATGGAACTGTCGGGCTTCGAGGAAGATGAGCGCCATTGCGGCGAAAAGAAACTCGAAGCTATCCAGACGGCATGGATGGAAGAGGTCGAATAGGCTTCCGTGGTGTTCATCGACACCCACTGCCATCTCGACGTCGCCGAATTCGACCCAGACCGTGACGCGGTGGCGGCCCGCGCGAAGCAGGCGGGTGTTGCTACCATCGTCGTTCCCGCCGTCGAACGCGCCAACTTCGACGGCGTTGCCGCTGTGTGCCGCGATTACCCGGGTTGCGTCGCCGCCTACGGCATACATCCGATGTATGTCGAAAATGCCCGCGAAGAAGACCTTGCGGTGTTGCGCGAGACGTTAAGCGCACGTCCCGAAGCGGTGGTGGCTGTCGGGGAAATTGGCCTCGACTTCTTCGTCCCGCAGCGCGATGAGGAAAGACAGAGATTCTTTTTCGTGGAGCAATTGAAGATCGCCGGGGAGTTGGGACTGCCGGTGCTGCTGCATGTGCGTCGTGCCGTAGACGCGATACTCAAGGAACTGCGCCGCTTCCCCGTTCGCGGCGGGATCGCCCACGCCTTCAACGGCAGCCGCCAGCAGGCGGATGAGTTCATCAAGCTGGGCTTCAAGCTCGGCTTTGGTGGCGCCATGACCTTCCCACGCGCCACCCGCCTGCGTGAATTGGCGACTACCTTGCCGTTGGAGTCCATCGTCCTCGAAACCGATGCGCCTGACATTCCGCCCGAATGGCTGGGAAAGCACCGCAATCAACCTGGCGAATTGCCGCGCATCGCGGCAGTGCTGGCGGGTTTGCGCCGACTTCCGCTTGAAGACGTCGCGCTGGCGACGACGGCAAACGCCGTCGCCGTGTTGCCCGCTTTGGGGACCCGTTTAGTCGAGCAGGTGCGAGACCAGTCCGTCTGCTAGCTTCGGCTCGAACCAGGTGGACTTCGGCGGCATCACTTCGCCGGCGTCGGCGACCGCCATCAGGTCTTCCATGCGCGTCGGATGGAGAGAGAAAGCGGCGGCCATTTCGCCGCTGTTGACGCGCTTTTCCAGTTCCCCCAGGCCGCGGATGCCGCCGACGAAGTCGATGCGCTTGTCGCGCCGCAGATCCTCGATGCCCAGCACCGGAGCGAGGAGGAATTCGCTGAGCAGGCTGACGTCGAGCCGCGCCACGGGATCCTTGGAGGGAATCAAGTTCGGAAGTATGGCGAGTTTCAGCCAGCGACCCGGCAGGTAAAGGCCGAATTCTCCCGGCCGGGCGGGCTTCATCTGGGCGGCGCTCGGCGACACGGAAAAGCTCTTGCCTATCTGTGCCAGAAACGCTTCCTCGTTCATGCCATTGAGATCTTTCACCACCCGGTTGTAATCGAGGATGCGCATCTGATGGTGCGGAAAAATTACCGACAGGAAATAGCCGGATGCGCCGGCGCCTTGCCTTGTCGCGGCGACCCTCGCGGCGGCGGCCGAGCGGTGATGGCCGTCGGCGATGTAAAGGGCCGGCAGGGCATTGACCGCGGCGGAAATCTTCTCGATGAGCGCGGCATCGCGCACCACCCATAGGGTATGGCGAATGCCGTCGGCAGCTTTCACGTCGGCGTCCGGCACGCCTGCGGTGGCTTGCGCCAGCAAGGCGTCGGCGGCCGGGCAGGACGGGTAAGCCAGCAACACCGGACCGGTCTGCGCATTCAAAGCCTCGATTTGCCGGACGCGGTCATCCTCCTTGTCCGGCCGGGTGAACTCGTGTTTGCGAATCCGATTGGTCGCATAGTCGGCAACCGATGCGGCGGCCACCAGGCCGGTCTGGACGTGTTCGCCGGCTTCGGTGGGCATGCTCAGGCGATAGGCGTAGTAACAGGGCGCCGTGTCGCGTTGCAGGATGCCGGCGGCCAGCATCTTTTCGAGATTCTCCGCCGCCTTGGCATATACCTCGGGTGCGTAGGGATCGATGCCTGCCGGCAGGTCGATCTCCGGTTTTGAAATATGCAGGAAGCTCCAGGGTTTGCCCGCAGCGCGGACACGTGCTTCATCGCTGGTGAGGACGTCGTAGGGTGGTGCGGCAACGGCTTCCGCCTGGCCCGGGGCCGGGCGCAGACCCGCAAAGGGTTTGATAAGAGACATAGTGAGTTTCCGGAGGTTCAAGAGGGATTGCGATGCGCCAAAACGGGACGCAAGGCGGTACGTGCGTCGCGCAGCATTTTTTCGGTGGTGGCCCAGTCGACGCAGGCATCGGTGACCGAGCAGCCGTATTTCAATTGCGACAAGTCGGCGGGAATCGGCTGGTTGCCGGCTTCGATGAAGCTTTCGATCATGGTACCGATGATGGAGCGATTGCCCTGGACGATCTGGTGCATGCAATCGGCCATCACCAGCGGCTGCATCTCGGGTTTCTTGTAGCTGTTGGAGTGGGAGCAGTCGACCACCAGGTTCCTCGGCAGCCTGGCTTTGTCCAGCGCTTGCTCGGCCAGCGAGATGCTCACCGAATCGTAGTTGGGCCGGCCGCCGCCGCCGCGCAGCACCACATGGCCGTAGGCGTTGCCGCGGGTGCGGACGATGGCGGCATTGCCCTGGGCGTTGATGCCGAGGAAGCTGTGGGGGCTGGCGGCGGAAATGATGGCGTTGATCGCCACCTCCAGGTCGCCATCGGTGGCGTTCTTGAAGCCGACCGGGGTCGACAGCCCCGATGACATCTCGCGATGGGTCTGGGATTCGCTGGTGCGTGCGCCGATGGCGGTCCAGGCGATCAGGTCGCCCAGGTATTGCGGGGCGATCGGGTCGAGCGCCTCGGTGGCCGTCGGCAGGCCGACTTCATTGACGGCCAGGAGGAATTCGCGGGCCCTGTGCATGCCTTCCTCGATGTGGAAGGAGTCGTCCATGCGCGGGTCGTTGATGAATCCCTTCCAGCCGGTCGACGTGCGCGGCTTCTCAAAATACACGCGCATGACCAGCACCAGGGTATCCGCCACTTCATCCGCCAGGGTTTTCAGGCGCCGCGCGTAATCGATACCGGCGACCGGATCGTGGATCGAACAGGGGCCGACCACCACGAACAGGCGTCGATCCTTGCGGTCGAGAATGCGTTGCAAAGTGGCGCGGCCTTCCGCGACAGTCGCGGCGGCCGTGTCCGAGAGCGGCAGGCGGGCATGGATCTGTTCCGGGGAAGGGATCAGATCGAAGGCTTCGATATTGAGATCTTCGAGTTGGGCGTGAGTCATGCTTAGTCTTTAGCCGGAATATCGGCGACAAAGCACAATTGTATCGCGGCCAGGCGTTCGCTTTGCCGGGAAATCTTGCCAATTGCGGCCTGATTGCGGCCCTTGACAGGCATCGATAGAACATACATCATCCATATACATCGCATTGGGGCTACCATGGTCAGAACGCAGATTTACCTCACCGAACAAGAACACTCCGCGCTCCGGACGATTGCCGGCAACACCGGGCGCAGTCAAAGTGAGTTGATCCGTGACGCTGTAGATCGCCTGATCGAGCAAACAGCGTCGAATGATCGAGGGCAAATCCTTGGAGAAGCAGCCGGCTTGTGGGTTGACGGTTCCGGGCGTGCGGATTTTGTCGCCGTGCGCCGGGAGGCCGACCGCATCAAGCCACGCTGAAGCCGATGACGAGTCCCCTGCTGCTGGATACGGATGTTTTGATCGACTATCTGCGTGGTTGGCCCGATGCCGTTGCTTTCCTCAAGAAGACCCGGCGATCCCTGTGCGTTTCTGCCGTCACGGTGGCTGAACTTCATGTTGGTGTGCGCGAGGGCCCGGAGCGTCAGGTATTGGATCGTTTTCTTGGACTGATGGAGGTTGTCGCCATCACGCCGGGTATCGCCAAGCAAGGCGGTCTGTGGCGTCGCGATTACGGCAAGAGCCACGGTACGGGTCTCATGGACGCTCTGATCGCCGCCAGTGCCGAGATGACTGGCTGCACCCTTGCCACGCTCAACGAAAAACATTTCCCGATGTTGGAAACGGTGCTGGTTCCTTACCATAAGGGTTGAGCGGCGCGAGGAAATGTTCGACGCCGACCGCCAGTTCGAGCGTTTTAGGGTTTCAACCTGCGAAACAGTTCCCGCACTGCCGCGCCTCGCTCCTTGAGGCTCGCGGTTTCTTTCTTCCACGCCAGTTTGTCCGGGCCGGCGAGCTTGAAGTTCCGGTCGGACTGGATGAGCAGGATGATGTCGGCGGGGTCGATCGGTGGATTCGGGACAAACTGGAGCTGGATCAAGTTCGGACCGGCGTCGAGCTTGACTACCCCCAGCGGCTTGGCGAGCACGCGCAGGCGGTGGGTTTCGAGTAGCGATTGCGCCTGCGCCGGCAGCGGGCCGAAGCGGTCGATCAACTCCTCCTGCAAGGCCTGCAATTCATCCGTCGCCTCGGCGTTGGCCAGGCGCTTGTAGAGCGTCAGGCGCTCATGTACGTCGGGGGCGTAAGCATCCGGCAGCAGCGCCGGGATGTGCAGGTCGATGGCTGAGACGATGCCGAGCGGCTGGCTCAGGTCGGGCTCTTGGCCTTCCTGGAGCGATTTGACGGCGGCATTGAGCATGCTGGTGTAGAGCGCGAAGCCGATCGCATGGATTTCCCCGCTCTGGTTCTCACCCAGCACTTCGCCGGCGCCGCGGATCTCCAGGTCGTGCATGGCGAGGAAGAAGCCGGAGCCGAGCTCTTCCATCATCTGGATCGCCTCCAGGCGCTTGGTGGCCTGGGCGGAGGGTTTGGCGTCCTCGTGCGTCAGCAGGTAGGCATAGGCCTGGTGGTGCGAGCGGCCGACCCGGCCGCGCAACTGGTGCAGTTGCGCCAGGCCGAACTTGTCGGCGCGGTTGATGACGATGGTATTGGCGTGGGGATTGTCGATGCCGGTCTCGATGATGGTCGAGCACAGCAGCAGGTTGTGCTTCTGCTGGGTGAATTCGCGCATCACCCGTTCCAGCTCGCGCTCCGCCAGTTGGCCGTGGCCGACCACGATGCGTGCCTCCGGCAGCAGCTTCTCCAGCCGCTCGCGCATATTGGCGATGGTGGACACCTCGTTATGCAGGAAATACACTTGGCCGCCGCGCTTGAACTCGCGCAGCACCGCTTCGCGCACCAGGCCGGGCGACCAGCGCGAGACGAAGGTCTTGATCGCCAGGCGCCGCGACGGCGCCGTGGCGATCACCGAGAAGTCGCGCAAGCCTTCGAGCGACAGGCCTAGGGTGCGAGGGATCGGCGTGGCGGTCAGGGTCAGCACGTCCACCTCGGCGCGCAGGGTCTTCAGTATTTCCTTCTGGCGTACCCCGAAGCGGTGCTCCTCGTCGATGATCACCAGGCCCAGGCGCGAAAACTGCACGTCTTTCTGCAACAAGCGGTGGGTGCCGATGAGGATGTCGATCTTGCCGGCGGCCAAATCGACGATCGCCTGCTGCTGCTCTTTCTCGCTACGGAAGCGCGAAATCTCCGCCACCTTCACCGGCCAGTCGGCGAAGCGGTCGGCGAAGGTGTGGTAATGCTGCTCGGCCAGCAGCGTTGTGGGGCACAGCACCGCCACCTGTTTGCCGCCATGCACCGCCACGAAGGCGGCGCGCAGCGCCACTTCGGTCTTGCCGAAACCGACATCGCCGCAGACCAGACGATCCATCGGCTTGCCGGAACGCATGTCGCTCACCACGGCCTCGATGGCGGCCAACTGGTCGGGCGTTTCCTCGAAGCCGAAGCCGTCGGCGAACGCCTCCAGGTCGTGTTGCTTGAAATCGAAGGCGTGCCCCTCGCGCAGGGCGCGCTGGGCATACAGGTGCAAGAGTTCAGCGGCGGTGTCGCGCACCTGCTGGGCGGCCTTCTTCTTGGCTTTTTCCCACTGGCCGCTGCCGAGCCGGTGCAGCTCAACGGCCTCGGGGTCGGCGCCGCTGTAGCGGCTGATCAGGTGGAGTTGCGCCACCGGCACATACAGCGTGTCGCCGCCGGCATATTCGAGATGCAGGAACTCGCTCTTCAGGTTGTCGCCTTCACCCATGTCGAGCAGGGCGAGGCCGAGATAACGGCCGATGCCGTGCAGCTCATGCACCACCGGGTCGCCGATCTTCAGTTCGGAAAGATCGCGCAGCCAGCCTTCCAGGTTGCTGCGGCGTGCCTCGGAGCGTTTGCCGCGCGGCCGGGCGGTGGCGGCATAGAGTTCATTCTCGGTTACCAGCGCCACGCCGGCCTGGGGCAGGATGAAGCCGCCGGAAAGCGGCGCGACGCCCAGCATGAAGCGCTCGCTGCTCGCCACAAATCCGGCGAAATCGGCGCAGGGCGCCGGTTTCAGAGCATATTCGGCGAGGTATTCGAGTATCGTCTCACGCCGGCCGGCCGACTCGGCGAGCAGCAGGGTACGGCCGTCGAAGTCGTCGAGATACCGGCGCAAAGCCGCCAGCGGATCGTCGGCGCGCCGTTCGACGGCGACGTTAGGGGCGGGCAAGGCGGCTGTCTCCGCGTCGCTAACGACCTGCGGCGACTCCGGCAACACCAGTCGCGGGAAGGCCGCCGCAGCGATGAAGAACTGCTCTTCACTGAGAAACAGTTCCTGCGGGGGCAGCAAGGGGTGCGAGCGCTCCCCGCCCATCATCCGGTAGCGGTCGCGAGTGTCGCGCCAGAATTCGGCGATGGCGGTCGGCACGTCATGATGCTGGAGCAGCAGCACATCCTTCGGCAGGTAATCGAAGAGGGTGGCGGTGGCATCGAAAAACAGCGGCAGGTAATACTCGATGCCGGCCGGCGCGATGCCGTTGGAAACATCCTTGTATAAGGGCACGCGCGAAGCGTCGCCTTCAAAGGCTTCGCGGAAGCGCAGGCGGAATTGCGTGCGCCCGGCTTCGTCGAGCGGAAATTCCCGGGCTGGCAGGGTGCGGATTTCCGGCACCGGATAGAGGGTGCGCTGGCTGTCGGCATCGAAGGTGCGGATGCTTTCGATTTCATCGTCGAACAGGTCGATGCGGAAAGGCAGCGCCGCGCCCATCGGGAACAGATCGATGAGCCCGCCGCGCACGCTGAACTCGCCCGGCGCCACCACCTGGGTGACATGCTGGTAACCGCCCAGCGTCAGTTGTGCGCGCAGCTTGTCCACCGCCAGGTGCTCGCCCTTTTTCAGGAAGAAGGTGTGCGCGGCCAGGAAGGCCGGCGGCGCCAGCCGCGTCAGCGCCGTGGTCGCTGCAGTCAGCAGCACGTCGCAGATCCCGCGCGAGATTGCGTACAGCGTCGCCAGGCGCTCCGAGATCAAGTCCTGGTGGGGCGAGAAGTTGTCGTAGGGCAGGGTTTCCCAATCCGGCAGCAGGTGTACCCGCAAGGCGGGCGCGAACCAGGCAATCTCTTCCTGGAGCCGCTGCGCCGCCAGCGGGCTGGCGGCGATGACCGTGAGCAGGCGGCCTGGCGTCGCTTCCTGGGCCAGTTGGGCGATCGCCAGCGCGTCCGCGGAACCGGCTAGCGTCGGCAGGTCGAGGCGGGCTCCGGGTTTCAGCGAAGATAATGGGACAAGCTGCGGCAGTAGCGCAGGGCGCGGAACACTCAAGGGAGTAACGGCATCGATCTGAGGTGAGCGCGAATTATAGCGGATGCCTTGAGGAGGCTCATCGACCTTGCCATCGCGATCTCAGCTCGCGATGCCGGAAACATCCGACCAGGTGGTCATTGACCAGCCCCACCGCCTGCATCAGCGAATAACAGATGGTCGGGCCGACGAACTTGAAGCCACGGGCGGCGAGGTCTTTCGACATCGCCACCGAAAGCGGCGTCTGCGCCGGTAATTCCGACTGGCTGCGCCAGGTGTTGTGTACCGGCTTGCCGTCGACAAAGTGCCACAGATATTTACTGAAGCTGCCGTCGCCGGCAAGTTCCTGCTGTAAGTCGAGGAGTTTCCCCGCATTGATGATCGCCGATTCGACCTTCAGGCGGTTGCGGACGATGCCGGCGTCGTTGAGCAGGCGGGCCACCTGGCGCTGGTCATAGCGTGCGACCTTGGCCGCGTCGAAGCCATCGAAGGCGGCGCGGTAGTTGTCGCGTTTTCGGAGGATGGTGATCCACGAAAGGCCCGCCTGGGCGCCTTCGAGAATCAGGAATTCGAATAGCGCGCGGTCATCATGCAGCGCCACGCCCCATTCCTGGTCGTGGTAGGCGACATACAGCGGGTCGTCGCCGCACCATAGGCAACGATTCTGGGCCTTGGTCAATTCAGCACCAGCACGCCGCGTTTCAGGCCGGCGTCTTCGGGATGAATGGACAGGACAAAGCCGAGGCCGGTGACGAACTTGATCATGCGCTGATTTTCGGCCAGGAATTCGCCATACATATACTTGAGGCCGGCCTCATTCCGCGCGGTTTCGATCAACATCTGCATCAGGCGCCGTGCCAGTCCTTTGCCATGCCAGTCGTCGGCGACGACGATGGCGAATTCGCAGGACTCGCCGTCGGGATTGGTGGCATAGCGCACCACCCCAACCTCGAATTCCACGTTGCCTTGCTTAACGGTGGCGACGAAGGCCATTTCGCGGTCGTAATCGATCTGAGTGAGGCGATTCAACTGCGCCTGCGACAATTCGCGGATGGTGTTCATGAAGCGGTAATACTTCGATTCGGCGGATAACCCGTGCACGAACTCCTGCTCCATTTGCGCGTCTTCCGGCTTGATCGGGCGGATAGTGACGTTCAGGCCGTCCTTGGTCTTGTAGCGGACGACCATGTGCGAAGGGTAGGGGTGGATCGCCATGTGGTCGTAGCGACCGGCATGCTGCGGCTGGCTGGCGATGACGATGTCGGCGTCGACGGCAATGGCATCGTTTTCATCGACGATCAGCGGGTTGATGTGCATTTCGGCGATCCACGGCAGTTCGCAGACCATTTCCGACACGCGCAGCAACACCGCCTCGATGGCTTCCAGGTTGACCGGCGGCTTGTTGCGGAAGGCGCCGAGGCGCGCCACCGCCTGAGTCGATTGCAGCATGTCGGCGACCAGGATGTGGTTGAGCGGCGGCAGAGCGACCGAACGCTCGCTGCCGGCCTTGCCGAATTCGTAGCCGACCCCGCCAGGTCCCAGCGTGATCGCCGGGCCAAAGACCTCATCCCGCACCATGCCGACCATCAGTTCGCGGCCATTCGGCTTGACGATCATCGGTTCGATGGTGATGCCGTTGATGACGGCATCGGGGCGATTTTTGCGTACTCTTTCGACGATCTCCTGGTAGGCATCGCGTACCGCGTTGAGGCTCCTCAGGTTCAGACGGACACCGCCGTAGTCGCTCTTGTGGGCGATTTGCAGGGAATCGACCTTCATCACCACCGGCAGGCCGATCTCCTGGGCCAGCAGCATCGCTTCTTCGGCGGAGCGCGCCACCATGGTCTGGGCAGTCGGAATATGGAAGGCCGCGAGTAGTGCCTTCGACTCCATTTCGCTGAGGACCCGCCGGCCTTCCTGGAGCGCCGTCTCGATCACCAGGCGGGCAGTGGCCAGTCCCGGTGCGGCATGGTCGGACATCGATGCCGGGGTCTGCATCAGCAACTTCTGGTTGCGGTAGTAGTTGCTGATGTTCGAAAATAATTCGACCGCCGGGTCCGGGGTGCGGAAGGTCGGAATGCCGGCGCCCCGGAACAGCAGGCGGGCCTCGCGCACCTGTTCTTCGCCCATCCAGCAGGTGACCAGGGGCTTGTTCGACTTGTTGGCCAATTCGATCACGGCGCGCGCCGTTTGCGTGGGATCGGTCATGGCCTGGGGAGTGAGGATGGCGAGTATGCCGTCGACATTTTCGTCGGCCAGGCAGGCGGCCACGGTCGCTGCGTAACGGGCCGGGTCGGCGTCGCCGATGATATCCAGCGGGTTGGAGCGTGACCACATCGGCGGCAGCAACTGATTCAGCGTGTCGCTGGTTTGCTTGGTGAGTATCGCCAGCGGTATGCCGAGATCCGAGGCGTGGTCCGCGGCGAGTACGCCTGGTCCGCCGCCATTGGTGATAATCGCCAGGCGATTGCCGCGCGGATGGAAATTCGAGAATAGGGCCTGCGCCGCGGAATACATCTGGCCGACATTGGCCAGCCGCACCACGCCGGAACGGCGCAAGGCGGCATCGAACACATCGTCGGCGCCGACCAGCGCGCCGGTGTGCGACAGCGCCGCCTGTTCGCCGGCCGGGTGGCGACCGACCTTGATCAGCAGCACCGGCTTGCAGCGAGCCGCGGCGCGCAGCGCACTCATGAAGCGGCGCGCATTCTTGATGCCTTCGATGTAGAGAATGATGTTCTCGGTCTTGGGATCGGCAACCAGATAATCCAGTATCTCGCCGAAGTCGACGTCGCTCGACGTGCCCAGCGAAATGACGCTGGAAAAACCGACGTTGTTGGGCAAGGCCCAATCGAGGACGGCGGTGCACAGAGCGCCGGATTGGGAAATCAGGCCGATGCTGCCGGGGTTGGCGTTGCCGTTGGCAAAGGTCAGGTTGATGCCGCGGTTGGGCCGCATGATGCCCAGGCAGTTCGGGCCGAGCAGGCGCATGCGATGGCGGCGGGCAGTTTCCAGGACCGTGCGTTCCAGCGCGGCGCCATCTTCCCCGGTTTCGCCGAATCCGCCGGAGATCACGATTGCGCTGCGCGTTCCGGCGCGGCCGCAGACCTCCACGATGTGCGGGACGGTCGGCGCCTTGGTGCAGATCACCACCAGATCCAGCCGTTGCGGGATGCTTTCGACCGAGGAATAGCTGTGTTGGCCGAATATGGTCTTGTGCCCGGGATTGACCAGAAACAGCTGACCCTTGTATTCCGAATCGAGCATGTTGCGGACCAGGGTCAGGCCAATCGATCCGGGGGTCTCCGAGGCGCCGACGATGGCGACTGATTTCGGCTCGAATAGAGGGGTCAGATAGTGGTCTTCGTAGCTCATGCGAGGTGCGTTACATGGTTGTAGCGAGGATGGCGACAGGTTTTGTTGCGGCGCGGCAAGAATACCATCAAGCCATGGAGGTGCCGTTGGTCCGGAAGCAATTTATTCAGCCGTCGGTCGGGACGGTGTTGACGCGTCGATTGTCGGGTTTCCGTTATCGACCTCTTACAGTGTAGTGAATCGGTGAAACTTATTCTTGCCGCCGAATTGTCTGACGTCAGCGGTCTGTAGTTGAGTAACATAGTATGATATGCGCGTTGATACTTGCGCCCGAGATTGCACCGGCTGGTCAGCTACAAGGTCTCGTTGAAGAAAATGTTCGTGACATCGCGGTCGGTAGATTCAAGTGACGAAGACACCCTGAGTCTGGTTCGCCGCCTATCGCAACGGCAGAACGTCAGCGCGCTATTGCTGATCGCGTTGACGCTTGCCTCGCTGTTCCTGGCGGGCATGCTGATGCAGCGCAATGAGCAGGCCGCTGAAATCATCAATCTGGCGGGCCGCCAGCGCATGCTTTCGCAGCGAGTCGCGCTCTATGCCCATCACTATACCGACGACATGGCGAGCGACAGCAGGCGGAAATTCGGCCGCCTGGTTGAAATCAACATCCATGAATTCGAAAGCGCCCACGCACGGCTGGTCGCTATCGTGAGGACACTCGACGGAGGTTCCGAGCTTCACACCCTTTATTTCGGTCCGATACGCCGCATCGATGAGGATTCGCGCCGATTTGTTGGCTTCGCGCGACAGGTGATTGCCGATGCCGAGTCAGCCGCGCAAGGTCGACTGGTTGGCAGCGAACGCCTGTTGCGGATGGCAGACACCAGTTTGATTCAGGATCTCGACGCTGCCACCTTTGCATTCCAGAGGGAGTCCGAGAGCAGGATCAGGCTGCTGTGGCAGCTGATGTTGCTGTCGTCGCTGTTGATCGTGGTATTCATCGCCTTAAGCACGTCTCGCCTGGTCCGACCGATGATCCGCAAGCTGCGGGATAGCCTCACCACCGGCGAAGCCGTGTCGAAAGCCCTGAAAGCGAGCGAAGCGAAACTTCACGCCATCATCGAGACTTCACCGGTACCTCTGGCGCTGAACGACGATCGGCGCAACATCGTTTTGCTGAATCCGGCGTTTGTTCAAACTTTCGGCTATACGCTACAGGACATTCCAACGCTGAGCGATTGGGAACAAAGAGCCTATCCCGATCCGGAGTATCGCCAGTGGGTGATCGACAGCTGGCGGGATACGGTTGAGAAGATGAAGCACGAGGGGGCGAAACCCCAGCCCATGGAATTCAACGTGCGGGCGAAGTCAGGAAGGCTGGTATCCGTTCTGGTGAGTCCGGCTTCGACGCGCCATTCGTTCGTCGGTGCCCGCCTGGTGGTGCTGTACGACATCACCGCACGCAAGCTGGCGGAACAGCAACTGCGCATCGCAGCGATTGCCTTCGAATCGCAGGAAGCCATGACCATCACCGACGCGAATCAGGTCATCCTCAAGATCAACAAGGCCTTCACCCTGATTACCGGATATAGCGAGGAGGACGTCATCGGACGGACCCCGGCGATTCTCAAATCGGGCCGCCAGGACGACAAGTTCTACCAGGGCATGTGGGGCAGCCTGAATAGCGATCACTTCTGGGAAGGCGAAATCTGGAACCGGCGGAAGAGCGGCGAAGTCTATCCCGAGTGGCTGTCGATTACCGCCGTTCTCGACGAGCACGGCAAGGTGACTCATTATGTCGCCGCCTTCACCGACATCACCCAGCACAAGCAGGCGGAAGACAAGATTCAGCAGCTGGCCTTCTCCGATCCCTTGACCGGCTTGCCCAACCGGCGCCTGCTGCTTGATCGCCTGCAACAGGCACTGGCCGCCAGCACCCGCAACAAGCGCCAAGGCGCGTTGCTGTTCATCGATCTCGACGACTTCAAGAACCTAAACGACACCCTCGGCCATGACAAGGGCGACCTGCTGTTGCAACAGGTCGGCCAGCGCCTCGCCACCTGCGTCCGCGAGGGCGACACCGTGGCCCGCCTGGGGGGCGACGAGTTCGTGGTGATGCTGGAAGACCTCAGCGCAAACCTGCAAGAAGCGGCGACCCAGACCGAGATCGTCGGCGAGAAGATACTCGCCACCCTTAACCAGACTTACCCGCTGGCCGGTCATCAGCACCACAGTACGCCCAGCATCGGTGTGGCGTTGTTCGACGAGCACGAAAATTCCGTCGATGAACTGCTGAAGCGAGCCGATCTCGCCATGTACCAGGCCAAAGCGGCCGGCCGCAATACCTTGCGCTTCTTCGATCCGAAGATGCAAGCGGTGGTTTCCGCCCGTGTTGCCCTGGAGGCGGATCTGCGCCTGGGATTGCAGGAGAAGCAGTTTCTCCTCTACTACCAACCCCAGGTGGATGGCGATGGTCGAATGAACGGGGCTGAAGCGCTGGTCCGCTGGCAGCATCCCACTCGCGGCTTGGTTTCACCGCTTGAGTTCATCTCCTTGGCCGAAGAGACCGGGCTGATCCTGCCGTTGGGCTACTGGGTACTGGAGACGGCCTGCGATCAACTGGTGGCCTGGGCCGGGCAGCCGGATATGGCCGGTCTCGTGCTGGCGGTGAATGTCAGCGCCAAGCAGTTTCGCCACCGGGATTTCGTCGGCCAGGTCCGGACGGTTCTCGAATGCACCGGCGCCGACCCGGCGAAGCTCAAGCTGGAACTGACCGAGAGCCTGCTGCTCGAGAATGTGGAAGACATCATCGCCAAGATGACCGCGCTGAAGGCTATCGGCGTGAGCTTCTCGCTGGACGATTTCGGTACCGGCTACTCCTCGCTTAGCTACCTCAAGCGCCTGCCGCTGGATCAGTTGAAGATCGACCAGTCGTTCGTCAGGGATGTACTCACCGATCCCAACGATGCATCCATTGCCAAGACGATCGTGGCACTGGCTCAGAGTCTGGGCCTGGCAGTCATTGCCGAGGGGGTGGAGACGACGGCGCAGCGCGATTTTCTTGCCAGCCACGGCTGCCATTCCTATCAAGGTTATCTGTTCGGTCGGCCGGGACTGGCGGAGAACCTGTTCAATCGGGCGCCGCCGGCAGCTTCCTGAGGTGCGATGGGTTCTTATGCTTGGCCGGTTCTGTAGTCGATATGCCGATAGCCGACGCAGGCTCGGCCGCTGTCATGACTTCCGGATAAGCGGTTAAACTGCGACGAAACACCTATCCCATGCCGCCATGAACCACACTGAATCTGCATCACCTGCGCCCTCGCCCTGGGTCACCCGTTTCGCCCCGTTGATTGCTCCGGGCGGCACGGTTCTCGACCTGGCTTGCGGCAGCGGCCGGCACGCGCGTTGTCTTGCCGGCCTCGGCTTCGCGGTCGAAGCGGTGGACCGGGATGCCGCAGCCGTCGAGGCATTGCGCGACCTGCCGGGCATCAATGCGCGCTGCGCGGATCTGGAGGGCGGCCCCTGGCCTTTTGGCGGCTATCACTTTGACGGAGTCATTGTCACCAATTATCTGTGGCGGCCCCTTTTTCCACAGCTCATGGCGACACTGGGCGCCGGCGGCATGCTGATTTACGAAACCTTCATGGTCGGCAACGAACTCTTCGGCAAGCCCAGCAATCCGGCTTACCTGCTGCGGCGGGACGAATTGCGCCATATCGTGCACCATCACCTGGAAATCATCGCCTTTGAGCAGGGCGAAATATCGGCACCACGACCGGCCGTGGTGCAACGGCTTTGCGCCGTTCGCGCCGGTCCCTTGCGTTTGCCGGCTTGAGCAGGCGGGACTATAAGCCGGGCAGTTCTTCCATGGTGCCGCCGCAGGCGCCGAAGCAGGCTTTGTAGTCGTTGTCGCAGCGGTAATAGCTGGGATAGGAGCAGGCCGGCGGCTCGCGGCAGTCCTTGCCCGCCGAGTTCTTGCAGCGCTTGTAAGCGTCCATCGCATAACGATGCTGAATTTCGCATTCCTTGCGCTGGGCCTCCATTTGGTTCCGGCACTGCTGCTGCGCGTTGTAGCACTGCGATGTGCAGACCCGGCCTTCGGGGCTTTTCGGCTGGTGATACACGGTATGGGTGAACAGGTTGCTGCAACCCGTCAACAACAGGGCCAGACCGGCGCCAAGAAATAGTTGCTTCATCATGAATCCTCCCGGTGGATATCTTAGCGCATGTCGGCGCCGGTTCGTCGGCTCGCCGCTTACCTGGCCAGGGAGTGCGCCAGCCAGTCGCTCACCATCGGCCAGAGAGCCGCTTCGCTGTGGCGTTTGAAGAAGCCGAAATGGCCGATGCGTTGCATGCCCATCTGCCGCGGTTCGATGACACGGTAGTCGGCGGGTCGCGCGAGGTAGGCCTCATGCAGCATGCGCGAGCCGGCTTCGAGCAACAGCTCGTCGTCGGCGAAGGTCAGCGCCAGCACCGGAAACTCGGCGCTGGCGTAGGCGGCGCGGGCGCCGGGTTCCCCGCTCAGCAGGTAGTCGGGCGTCAGGCACCAGCGCCGCCACTGGAACATCGCTCCGTTGGGTAGATTGCCGATGACGCCCAGGCGCGCACCGGGAAAATAGCCGAACAGCGGACACAGCAGAGGAGCCAGCAAATACCACATGAGCGGCGCCGAACGACGGGTGCGCGGGGTGTTGTGGCGCAGCGATCCGCTGCCCACGGCGATGTTGACGAGCCCGCTGAGGCGCTGGCGGGAAGGCAGCAGCGGCGCCGTCTGTCCGCCGAAACTGTGGCCCACGACGAACAAGGGGCGGTGCGGCAGGGCGTCGCCGGCGGCATTGACTATGGCGTCGTAATCCAGGGTCAGCCAGTCGGTGAGATCGGCTTTCAGCCCCCGCAGCGAACCCTCCAGCGACTCGCCGATGCCGCGAAAGTCGAAGGTCCACACCGCGTAGCCCTGGCTCGCCAGGTAAGCCGCGAACGGCGCATAGAAGGACTGGGGCACTGCCATCGCCGGGGCGATGACGATGCTGGCCAGCGGTGGAGCGGACGGGTCGAAGCGATAGGCGGTGAGGGAAAATCCGTCCGCGGTCTTGATCGAAATGCGATTCATGGTGTCTTGCGTCTTTCCGAAAGTGCCACCGCCAACCCGCTGCCGGCGATGATGGTCATGCCGATGATAGCCCAGGTGTCGGGCAGGTGATCGAACACCTGCCAGCCGAGCAGCGTCGCCCAGATCAGCTGGGCATACATGAAGGGGCTCAAGGTCGTCGCCGGGGCATGACGGAAGGCGCGCGTCAGCAGGTAATGGCCGGTGCCGCCGTAGATGCCCATCGAGGCAATCAACAGCGCTTCGAAAGGCGTCGGACGGGGACCGTCCCAGAACCACGGCAATCCCAGCGTCATGACGACGGTGCCGACCAGGGCGGTATAGAACAGCATGGTGAAGGTGCCCTCGGTGGGCGACAGCTGGCGCGTCTGGATCTGGTACACGCCGTAGCAAGCGGCGCCGGCCAGCGCCAGCAGGATGCCGGGACCGGCCAGGGCGCCACCCGGACGGGCGATCAGCAAGGCTCCGGCAAAACCGATGAGCACCGCCAGCCAGCGCCGCAAGCCGATCTTCTCGCCCAGCCAGGGGCCGGCCATCAGGGTGACCAGCAGCGGCGTGACGAACAGCATCGCGGTGGTCTCGGCGAGCGGCATCAGGCTCAAGGCGCCCATCAGAAAACCGGTGGTGCCGACCAGCATCAGCGCCCGTGTGACCTGGATCAGCGGCCGTTGCGTGGCCACCAGTCTCAGGCGCATCGAGGGCGCCAGGAAGACGATCATCAGCACGCAGTGCAGGGTATAACGCGCCCACACCAATAGCGGGACCGCGAACTTCTGCGAGAGGTGCTTGGAGGTGGCGTCGAGCGCGGCGAAAAAGAACAAGGCCGCAAGAATCAACAGGATTCCTCGGACCGGGTGCTGCTGGGATTCGGGCATGTGATGGCGAAGTAGGTGATCCGAGGTTCCGGAAAATGCGTTGCGGTGGTGCAAAGCAACATTATGCCGCCTTCGCCGGCATACCGATGCCTCTTTGACCAAGCGCGTGGCCAACGAGGCGAGTCTAAGCGCAAGCTGTGGCGCCGCCAAAGCGCGCGGCGGCCACCCCTTCAACGGATCATCGGGCTGGGAAAGCTCGCAAGCGGCGGAAACCTCCAGCGCGACAGGGCGTTCAGCACCCCGAACATGCCGGCCGTGAAGGACGCGGCGGCCTGGGGATGCAACAAGTTCAGGGTAGACGCCCGGAGCGCGGTGATCACCACCGGGACGCGGCTGTCAATCCGCAAGCTTTCGCCCGGAGCGAGGATGATGTCGCGCCGGTCGCCGTCCACCGTGATCCATAGCTCGCCGCTGCTGCAACCCAGCACATGGTCCTGGATATCCGACAAGGCGACCAGTTCGCTTTTGGCGAGGTCGAAACGGGTTTCTTGCGTGATACTTGCCATGATGTTATCCTTTCATGCGTAAAATGCATAGACGGAGTTGTCGCTGCATGTGTTATCACGATAAAACGGCCTTACTGGCAAGGCAAACGCTAAATTCGTATTTCATGCATGAAAAATAATCATGTATAGCGGTCTGCGCAAGCTGCCTTCCCTCGACCCGCTAAAAGGCTTCGATGCCGCCGCCAGGCATTTGAGCTTCACCCGGGCCGCGGCCGAACTGTTCCTCACCCAGTCCGCCGTCAGCCGGCAGATCCAGACGCTGGAATCTCAACTCGACGTCAAGCTGTTCCGCCGCGAAGTAAGGCGCCTGGTGCTGACAGCGGAGGGCGAGATGCTCGCCCGTGCGGTCGCGGAGATGCTGGCGCGGCTGGCGGAGGTCTGTGCCGGGCTGCGGACCGGCCGGCGGCGGCCACGCGTCACCGTGTCGGCGGCGGTGGGCGTCGCCGCACTGTGGCTGGTGCCGCGACTCGCCGCATTTCAGGAACTTGAGCCCGATCTCGACGTGCTGATCTCCGCCGACAATCGCCTGGTCGATCTGGAGCGCGAGGGTATCGATCTGGCCTTGCGTTACATTTCACCGGAGGCGCCGCCTCAAGGAGCAACACCGTTGTTCGACGAGGTGGTCTTCCCGGTCGCGAGCCCCGCAGTGGCCGCCGGGTTACCCGCTGTGCTGCGCGCCGAAGACCTGGCGAAAAACACCTTGCTGGCTTTCGACAGCGGCAACAACACGCCCTGGCTGTCCTGGGAACCTTGGCTGCTGGGCCTCGGGCTTGCCCGCGCCAAGCCCAAGGCGGTGCTCCAGTTCAATCAATACGACCAGGTGATCCGGGCGGCCGAGGATGGCCGCGGCATCGCCCTGGCGCGCGGCGCGCTGGTGGCGCAGTCGATCGCCGAGGGGCGCCTGCAGCCGCTCGGCGATGCCCGGCAGCATGTGGCGGCGCGCGCCTACTTCCTGGTACGTGCGCCGGGGGCCGCGCGTCCCGAAGTGGAACGCTTCGCCGCGTGGTTGTTGGATGAGGCGCGCAAGACCGCGAAGGATGCGGGGGGATCGCCGGAAGGGTAGGGTTGCGTCCGATTGTCCGGTGCCAGCCGCGGCTCAGAATCCTGGCTCGGCCCGCAGCACCTGGGTTCCGCGCCATTCTTCGCCCGGGTTGAGCGCGATCGGTGTGCCGATGGCGGCCGCTTCCACGCACAGCAGGTGCTGATAGTCTTCCGGCGCCAGATCCGGAAAGGCCCGCGTCCGTTCGGCACCGGGGTTCCAGATCACCGTATCGCGGAAGCCGGAAGCCTCGATTGCCACGCCGTTACCGGGCGATGAGACCAGGAGAGGACGCCGGCTGTCGAAATAGATGCGGTCCACTTCACCCCGGATAGCCAGCGCATCCGATGATTCGAGGCAATCGTCCGTGCCCGAGACGGCATCGCGGTAACGCAGGCCCTGCAGGCCCGCAACGCGAGTGTGGGCGATGTCGTCGACCCGCAGATAGGTATGCAGTGCCGCCGTGAAGGCAAATTTTTCCTGCCCGGTATTTTCGATCCGCAATTCGATCCTTAGTGTGTCGCCGCCCACCCGCAGATGCACTTCGGCCGTAAATGGGTGCGGCCACCAGGCTCGCGTGGCCGGGCTGTCGCGCAAGTGCAGGATCGCCTGCCCGGCGCCGTCTGCCGCGGTGCCGACGGCGATCGGTTGCCAATCCGAAACCCGCGCGAAGCCGTGCTTGAGCGAACTGCCCAGCGAGCCGAACTGCGGAAAGATCACCGGCACGCCGCCGCGAATCGGGCGGTCGGACATCCATAGTGAACGCGGCGTGAGAAACAACTGCTCGCGTTCCTGAACGGCCGGGCGCCAGGACAGAACCTGGCTGCCGTAGGGACTGATCTCCGCCTGCGCTCCGTCCTGCGCCGTTAACACCAGAGGTTTCATGGTCTCTTCATCGCTTAAGAATTTATTGGTTTGATTTCGTATGCTGATTCCGCCAAAACTTATTGAAGCGGGGTTCTTGCTGCGCTAACAACCGCTACGGAAAAACTCGGCGCGTTTGGCGGAATTCGGGTGTGTTTTCAGGTATTCGGGCAGGAGTTCCAGCAGATTTCCCTCCTTCGCCGATATCTTGTCGAAAAACAGCGCCGTTCCGGCTGGGTCTATCCCTTGCGCACACAACAACATTTGAGCGTCCCTATCTGCCTCCGACTCGAACTCGCGGCTATAGCGAAGCTGCCCGAGGACGGCTGGCGCAGTCGCCAGGATCGACGAGTAATCGCCGATCAGCGCGGAACCCAGAACGGTCAGGGCCGATCCCTGGATTAGGCTGCGCATGACGTGGTTCGCTCTCGCGTGCCCCAACTCATGGGCTAGTATGCCCGACACCGCATCCAGATCTCCTCCGACCAGGGTAATCAGTTCGTCGGTCAACACCACCATGTTGCCGGGCAATGCCAGCGCGTTGGGTCCGATGCCGGATTTGCGGATATGCAGAACGTATTTGCCGGGCTGTTTGTCGACCAATTGCAGAAATCGTTTCTGAATCTTTTCCTGTTGTTCGGACGACAACCCGGTTGGCTGAAACCATTTGTTCTCCAATTGTCGCAAAACCGTCTCGCCGAAACCGGACTGAACATCGGTCGGCACCATCATCGCGCCCACTGTTGCGACGGCGGGCAGGAGCCAGACGTAAATCGCCGCAATAGCGACAATCAGAAACGTCGTCGACATCGCCACCAGTCGCCAGTCGCCCTCCAGCACCGAGGCGAGCCAGGGCACCCCGCCAAGGGATACTCCCGCCAGGTCCAACTGGTCCTGCAACCGCGGCGAACACGGCAGTTCGCAGCAGCCGCCGTTGTCCAGGTACAAGAACAAAGGCGCATTGGGCAATGGGTTCGACAGGCTGACGGCACTCGCGGCCACCTGCCTGGACCAGGCTTCACCCTGGAACTCCAGGCGATCGCCAGCGATGGCCAGGGACACCGCTTGACGGGCGGAGGATTTCCCGTCGTAGTAGACGCCTGCATAGGTTTCGGGCGTCGGCGACTGGTATTGCTTTGGGAAATCGTCGGCGTAGCTCACAGGCCCACATCCATCTCGAAAAACTCGGCGGCGCTCTCGCCGGTGGCACCGCGCCGGGACTGGGTCGCGCCCGCGCAAAAATCACCCAGGTGCCAGTATCCGCTCACCGCCATGCAACCCAGGCGGTAACGTGCCACGCGTATGGCCGCGAAAGGGCGATACAGCCCCAGGGTCAACAGCACCAGCAAGGTGTTCTCGCACTGAATGCGCAGCAGGCGGCGGGCGGATATGTCGCAGCGAAAACCGATGTCGCCGATGGTGGTTTTCTCCCAGAGCAGTTTTTGAAAGCGGGCGGTGTAATAGCTGCCGATCAGGATATAACCCAACGATGTGCCCAGTGCCCAAACGCCAATTCCGGCTAAACCGATGTTGTTGTAGCCTAGCAGAAGGCCCACCAAGCCGAGGAGCAAACCCGTCAGCGATCCCACTCCCAAGCCAACGGCGACCACCACGCCCATACCCTTGAGCCACACCCGCACGAAGTCGGACGTCTTCGCCGCAAAACCAAAACGAGCCTTGCCATAACGCAGGTTGCTCTGGATAAAGCGGCGAAACAGGGCGTGGAAAACCGGCAGCGCCACGATGCCCAGAAGGGAGAGCAATCCCAACCACATTTGCGACTTCACTCCCAGGACGAAGGCCGCGATGGCCGAAGGACTAAGCAACACGGCTATCGGCGGCAGGTAGGTGCGATAGGCCTCGCCCAGGCGCCCGTCGAATCCGAACGTCAGACCGCGGTAACGGGTATTGCAGGCCTTGAAACGGCTGGATTGCCACAACAGCCAGGGCAATGCGATCGCCAGCGCTAACGTAACCACCAAGCCCGCAATGGCGGAAAAGTCGAACGCCAGGTAATACAGGACGGACAGTGCAACCGCGATGATTCGTCCGCGCAGGATGGCGACCGGGCTGGCGACGTAGTCGAACGCGGCGTCGTCGAGCATGGTGTGGCGGTAGAAATATTGCAGGCGCCGCACCTTCGCCCAGGCGCTGTACACCCCCAGCGTCAGCACGGTAAGCGCCAGGTTCACGGCCCAGATGCGGAAATATTCATTTCCGGAGCCGGTGAAGCGCAACGGCTGCTCTTCACACTGAAGTATCTCGGCCGTCGCGAGGGGCGCCGCCTCGCCGGTCGCAGGGTCATCCAAGTCTTGGCGTGCGAGCGATATCATCAAACCGCTTGGCGGTCGCGTTGCCGGGCAATCGGTTTTGCCGGGGGAACCCTGTCGCTCCGCTGATTCCCGGTCTCGCAGGCCAGCACGTATTCCGGGTCGAGCGTGCGGATCGGAATGCCGCGGTCGGCGGGAATGCCGCCAGCCAGCTGTAACGCCAGATAGCGGCCGCAGCAGACGCGCAGGAACGAGGTGAAGTTGGTACCGTCGCTGCCCGCTTCGGCCAATTCGTCGTAGAGGCGGGTGATGAGCTGGGCGACGCTCATGCCGTCGCGCGCGCCGATCTCTGTCAGGATATTCCAGAACAGGTTTTCGAGGCGGATACTGGTGGCCGCGCCGTGCAGGCGCAGCGAGCGGGAACGGCAGCGGTACAGGTCGGGGTCGGCACTGATGAATATCTGGCACATGCCTGCTCTCCTTTCGGTTGGGCTGCGGCGGCGCATGCCGCCGCAACCCACTCTAGCACGACCCGCGTCAGTGGGTAATGCGCGTGCCGAGCACTTGCAGAAACTGCGCGATCCAGTCCGGATGCGCCGGCCAGGCCGGGGCGGTGACCAGGTTGCCGTCGGTGACGGCGGCAGTGACGGCGATATCGGCATAGACTCCCCGCGCCAGTTCGACCTCTGCCTGGCAGGCCGGGTAAGCCGAGCAGCGCCGTCCTTCCAGGACCTTGGCGGCCGCCAATATCTGCGCGCCGTGGCAGATCGCCGCCACCGGCTTCTTGGCGTCGAAGAAATGCCGCACGATCTCGATCACCCGCGGGTTGAGGCGCAGGTATTCCGGCGCCCGCCCGCCGGGAATCACCAGGGCGTCGTATTGTTCCGGCTGCACCTCGGCGAAGCTGGCATTGAGGGCGAAATTGTGGCCGCGCTTCTCGCTATAGGTCTGCTGTCCCTCGAAGTCGTGGATGGCGGTGGCGATGCTGTCGCCGGATTTCTTGTCCGGACACACCGCATGCACCGTGTGGCCAACCGCCTGTAGCGCCTGGAAGGGCACCATGATCTCGTAGTCCTCGCCGAAGTCGCCGACGAGCATCAATATGCGTTTGCCTGCCATGATTGGTCTCCTGTATGGGTTTGCGGCGCGCTCTGGCGCGCCTCCGCTCATTCTTGCAGTGGCGGCCTGGGGACGGGTGGTAGCGGATTACCGCGCGGGTTCCGGGCGACGATCCGGGCGGTGTGCCTTGTCCTGTCGGCCAGGACTGCGCGAAACCTTCCAGCCACTATAATGACCATATCCAGATCAAGGGAACGATGCGATGGGCCGTTTGGTCGTGGTGATTTGCCTGGCGGTACTTTCCGCGGCGGCCGGCGCGGCGGAAGACGCCTGCGTGATCGCCACCGCGGTGCGTCAGCCGTACACGGCACCGGACCGCAGCGGCTTCCTGGACCGGCTCATCGGCGAGATGTTCCGGCGAATCGGGCGCAAGGGCGAGATGCGTGTCTACGAATCGCCGGAACGGCCGCTGATCAACGCCGACCAAGGCGTCGACGACGGCACCGCCTTGCGCATCCGCGGCCTGGAGCTTCAATACCCCAATCTGATGCGGGTTCCCGAGAAGCTGCTCGACAACGAGTTCGTCGCCTACAGCTTGCGGCACAGCTTTGCGACGCCCGACTGGCAGACCCTCGCCCCCTACCATGTGGCCTATCTCCTGGGCTGGAAGGTGTTCGAGAACAACCTTCCGGCATCGCAACCGGCGACCACGGTCAAGGACCCGCTGCAACTGTTCGAGCTGTTGCAGCGGGAGCGCGTCGACGTTGCGCTTTACGAACGCTGGCAAGGCCTGTGGTGGGCGCGTCAGCTCAGGCTGTCGATGCGGGTTATGGAGCCGGCGCTGGCCAAGACGGAGATGTTCCTGTACCTGAACAAGCGCCACGCCGCGCTGGTCGAGCCATTGGCCGGCGAACTGGCCGCCATGAAACGCGACGGCAGCTACCGCCGCATCTTCGACGAAACCCTCACCACCCTGGCGCATCCGCACTGATTCGCGCAGCGCTATGGCCCTCCCACCGCCGCCGACCCGCCTGTTCAGGGGTATCCTGACCCGACGCCTGATCGGTGTGCTGGCTGTCGTCACGGCCTTGCTGACGCTGGCGGTGACGGCAATCCAGCTGATGGCCGACTATCGGCAAGGTGTCCGCGACATCGAGAATCAGTTGACGCTGATCGAAACCAGCTATCTCCCCAGCGTCGTCGAGGGCGTTTGGGCGTTCGATCGGAAGCAGGTGCAGATCCTAGCGGACGGCATCGGTCATCTTCCCGGTATCGCCTACGTCGAAATCAACAGCGACGGCGGGCCGCTGGCAACCGCCGGCCAGCTCCGCACGGTCGACACGCTGTCCCGTCAGTGGCCGCTGGTGGCGCAGTTGCGCGGCGTCAAGCAACACATCGGTGGTCTTGTCGTGCACGGGGACCTCGCCGCCGCCCGCACCCGCACGGTCAACCGGGCAATCCGGGCGATGCTGGCTAACCTGGCGGTCATTGCCGTGGCCGCTGCGGTGATGTTCCTGGTGGTGCATCGCCTGGTCACTCGCCATCTGGAGGCGATCGCCCGCCATTTCAGCCAGACTGCCGCGGAAACCCTCCACACCCCCCTGGTCATCGACCGATCCCAGCGCGGTGCGGCCTTGGACGAACTCGACCAATTGGTGGCGGAATTCAATGATCTGCGGGAGAAACTGCGTGCCTCCTACGCCGACCAGCAGCAGCTCAACCAGACTCTCGAACAACGGGTGGGCGAACGCACTGCGGCGCTGGAGCTGGCCAACCGGGAACTCGATGCCTTCTCCTATTCGGTGTCCCACGACCTGCGGGCGCCGTTGCGCGCCATCGACGGCTATGCCCGCCTGCTCATCGAGGACGAGCGGGAAAATCTCTCCGCGGATGGCAAGCGTGTGCTCGACCGCATCGTCGAGGCCGGCAACCGGCTCGGCAGCCTGATTGAAAACATCCTTCAGTACTCGCGCGCCGGCAAGCTGCCGGTCGAACGCAGCACGGTTGATTTGAGTCGGCTGGCGCGTGAAGTGGCGGACGAACTCCTCGCACAATATCCGGTGGCGCGGGTCGACATCGCCGGGCTGCCCGAGGTCGAGGGCGATCCGACGATGCTGCGCCAGGTGCTACAGAACCTGATCGGCAATGCTTTGAAGTTTTCCGCCAAGCAAGCTGAAGCAAGGGTCGACATAGGCTGCCGGCGGGAAGGCGCCGAAACGATCTACTTCGTTCGCGACAACGGCGTTGGCTTCGACATGCAGTATGCCGGGAAGCTCTTCGGCATGTTCCAGCGCCTGCATTCGGAAAGCGAGTTTTCCGGCACCGGCGTCGGTCTCGCCATCGTCAAGCGCCTGGTCGAGCGCCATGGTGGGCGTATCTGGGCAGAGGCGCAGCCTGGCGCTGGAGCGACGTTCTTCTTTACCCTGGGCGGCTGATTTCAACGCGAGATGCGGCGGCCGGACATGCGGGCGAGCAGCGCGGTACGGCGTTCCAGGCTCTCCCTGGGCCAGTGGTCGGCGGCGTCGTAGTATTCGGCGACCGCCGGTGTTCCCGGCGCCAGCACCAGCCATGGCTGCTTCGAGGCGGTGAAGATGTGGATGTCCGGCGGCAGGCGGTCGAGTTCATCCAGGGTTCCGACACGCACGAAGCTCACCGCGTCGCCGCCGCCGGCGTAGTTGCTCCACACGGCGATGCGGCATTTCGGACAGCGGGCGATTTTCTGGCCCTTGCCGCTGTTCGAAGGCGTATCGACGATGTCGACCACGCCCTCCAGCAACTCCACGCGGTCGGCTTCTATCATCGCATTCAACGCGAACGAGGCACCCGTTTCGCGCTGGCACCAGCGGCAGTGGCAGCAGTTGACGAACAACGGCGGCGTCGTCATGCGGTAGCGCACGAAGCGGCAGGTGCAACCGCCTTCGAAAGGCAGAGCTTTGTCCACGATCATGGTGCGTCTCGTTCAGCCGGGTGAAGTTGTCGGCCATGGTCGGCGAGACCTTCCAACGTGCACTTCATGGCCGCGGACCCAAGCTCGACCAGCGATCCGATCGGGCCGGCGAGGTCGTTCGGCAGCACGTCGGTGATCCATACCAGCCGAGCACTCGTGTCCCCATCGGGGAACACCTGGATCGAGGAGTTGTGATGAGTCGTTTGCCCACCGACCGACGCATAGGCAAGACGTCGTCGCTCATCGCATATATCGACGATGAGTTCGCGCACCACCATGCCATTGGCGAAGGTCACCGTCCGTGCGCCTTCTTCCAATTGCGTGTCGTCAACGACGCCGGGTGCCAGTCGCGTATGCACCGCCCCGACATCCCGAACGGCGTCCCATACCAGACTCGCTGACGCCTTGATAAGAACTTCCTTGTAGATCAGAGCCATATTTCTTCTCCGTAGTGTCCAGTGTCCGGCAAATGGAAAGTTTGCCCGCGTCCGGGGACAGGATTGCCGACGGACGCGGCTCGGGCGTAGCTGGGCAAGTCCTATTTGGCAGCCTTGGCGTATTTCGCCGGGCTCTCTTTCGCCTTCGCGGCGCAGTCGTCGCAGCACACCACGATTTCCTTGCCACCAAGCGCTACCTTGATGCCGGCGTCCGTGATTTCCCAGTCGCAGACCGGGCACTTCTTCACCTGAGTCTTCATTTGATATCTCCATTGAGCGAACCGAACGCAACAGTCACCGTGACTGTTGCGGCGATTCGGGGAGACATGCTAGCCAGTCCGACAAGATCAGGCTGTCAGATTCTTGCTCAATTCGCGCAGTCCGCGCGTGCTGGCGTTGCTGCGCACCTGGGAGGGCGTGCGGCCGAACTCGCGCCGGAAAGTTTCGGCAAAATGGCTGTGGCTGGAAAAGCCGAGTTCGATGGCCAGCGCGGTCAGATCGTCGGCGCCATCGGCCAGGCGTTGCAGCGC
>Ga0172379_10002632_pt1 | contig 31120 bp, 30 predicted proteins | sample GrowelOW334metaG_FD_119756 | JGI IMG/M metagenome (GOLD analysis project Ga0172379, IMG submission 119756) | Groundwater microbial communities from an aquifer near a municipal landfill in Southern Ontario, Canada - Groundwater well OW334 metaG | ecosystem: Environmental > Aquatic > Deep...
ACGGTGGGCGAAGCGAGGAAGCGGTGGTACCGCTCGCTGTAGATTTGATTCAACCATACATCGGTGTTTAGTCCCGGCGTGTCGAAGTAGGGACCGCGAAAACGGGCCACATCGGGAAACACGGTTCCGTTCCGGATGACAAGGCGGTTCGCGTGGGGGTAAAGATAGGCATTAAGTATCAAGTCAGAGTCCGGCCGCAGGTTATGCACGTTCTTTGCAGCTCCGATTATCCAGTAGGGGAATCCATCGGCCAGATTGCCTTTAAAGGAAAGGAGTGCCTGGACATCCTGATCGCGTGAGAGGATGAGGTTCATGCGGTCTATTTCGCGGATGGTCCCATCCATCGTCTCTACAACGGTTTCCAGGAACGAAAGGCGGTTCTTGAGTACTTCCTGTTCCAGAAAGGAGTAGGTCCTCAGGAAGATCAACCCTCCCACGATGAGGGGGATAAAAAGTACGAGGAGGAAAAAGGGGACGTAGCGGATGAGGATGCGTTCCGGTTTCCGGGAACGCCGGTTGGTTTTCATCTCGCCGGCAATAGTATGCCCAGTCGTCATGGTCGTCAACGGCATTCCCCTCTCAGGTCGCACATGCATGAAGGCCAGCCGGGTCCTAAAACCCGACCGGCCACAAAGACTCAGATGAATTAAATCAATATCAGCGACGATACTTCTTGATTACCTCGGCCTGGTTCAAAGCGGCCTTATTCTGGAAGTCAGCAAGTTTCTGGAGGCCCATCTTCTCGACCCTGGCCAGGAGGGCCGCGTAGCTCGCCTCGACCTTGTCGGAAGGTCCGAGCAGGATCTTCATCAGCTCGTCCCCGAATACTTCCTTGATCTGGGAGTATATTTTCACTTCCTCGGAATCGGCGGGGTACGCGAGGTTTACGTTTTCGGCAGCGGTGTTCAGATCCTTGTACTTGTCTATGGCCGGTTTGAGTACGGCGATTCCCTGACGCATATCGTCGAAGCGCTGAAGGCGCTGCATCATTTGCCAGTAGTTGTCGCGCACCGCTCCGCCCAGGACGTTGAAACCGTATTCGCCGGCTATGTCGGTACCGGTGGTCTCCATGTTGAGGATCGCTGGGGTCAATTTCGGCACGCCGTCCACGATCGTATGTTCAATGCCTTCCCTGCCATAGACGTTCATCTTCTGGAAGTCATCGGACAGCATGTAGTCTATATAGGCTGCAACACGGGCCGGATCTTTCGCGCTCTTGGGCACGCACCAACCGAAGTTGCCTCCGGATCCGTAGGTTCCCGCAGTGGTAAACTGATATTTGGCATTGGCGCCAAAGGGCGGGAGCATCACGTACTGCTCGTTGGGATACTTCTTCTGAAGTTCCTGATTGTACCAGGTAAAATTATCCGCATCCCCGTTCAGCTCGAAACAGGCGATTCCATTAAAGACTGTCGCCATCTTGTCGTTCTTGCTGCCTGTCCACATAACCGGGCTTATCAGCTCGAGATTCACCATCTTATTGACATCCTTGAGCATGTCCAGGAAGGCAGGAGCCTGGATGTAGAACTTGTAACCCTTACCGACTGTCCAATAGGTGGAAGGATCGTTCAGGCCGTAGTACATACGGAGCGCGGAAAATTCAGCGGCTTCGTTGAACATGCCCGTTCCGGTATTGCGTGTAACGCTGATGGGGAACTCCACCCGTGGGTATTTGGTCTTGATATCCTGGGCGACCTTCATGAGGTCGGCCATGGACTTGATGGCTGGCGAACCCACGCCCTTCCAGAGGGTCTCGTTGATGTACCCGCCGGTCTGCCACTTGACGAGCCAGGGGCTGTTCACGTGTGTATCGTTGAAACCGTAGGCAGTGGCATAATAAATATTATCGTTCGAGAAGATGCGCCTCTGGGTGAAACGCTGGTTGATATTCATCCGATTGATGACATCCATGCCGAACTTGGACTTGAGCTCGTCGAAGGACCAGATGAGGTCGTTGTCGATGAGGGTCTTGGCAGCCTGCCGCGTAACATCGAGGAACATCAGGTCGGGGTATTCGCCGGATGCTATCATGAGGTTGATCGAAGTCTCGGACTGGTCGACAGCAGTGCGAATATTTAAGGTGACGCCGGTTTGCTCCTTCATGAGTTTCGGAATGAGTGCCTTGTACTCCATGAACACCTTGGGATCCATGTTCTTGTCGTCTACATACAGCGACAACGTTACGGGATCGTTCTTGAAAGTCTCCCAGCTCTTCTCCGGATTCGATACCATCGTACCGCCGGATGCGGCTTTTGGGCTTTCCGGAGTTTCGGTCTTTCCGCCTGCCATGGCCATAGTGCCGGCGAGCATGCCAAACGCGACCATGAATGCGAGGAACTTCTTCATACGTGCCTCCTGAACAAAATATCGAAAGCCTTCCGGCATCGATTGCGGCGATTCGGCCTGTCATTCCTTCATGGAACCCAGGCGCACTCCTTTGACAAAAAATTTCTGGAGGAAGGGATAGACCATGACGACGGGCAGGGTGCCGATGATCATGGCCGAGAAACGGATGCCCTGGAGGTCGGAAAGCCTCCGAAGGTCATCGACATCCATGTTGACCGTGTCCACTTCAAGGTTGCTGAATTTTCGTACCACCTTCATGAGGAAGGCCGCGAAGGTCTGCAGGCTCTCACTCCGTGTAAAATAGAGGGTATCGAACCAGGCCAGCCATTGGCTTACGCCGGCAAAGAGGATGATCGTGACGAGGACGGGGACGGCGAGCGGCATATAGATGCGCCGGTAAACCGTGAAAGCTCCTGCCCCGTCGAGGTGGGCCGATTCCTCCAGCGTATCGGGAATGTCGTTGAAGGCGGTCATCAGGAAAAGCAGCCAGCTCAGGTTGTAGATATAGGTGGGAAAGATATACACCAAAAAGGTGTCCAGCAAACCCAGCATCTTGAGATTGAGGTAGGTGGGTATTAGGCCACCCACAAAGAATTGGGGCACCGTAAAAAGCACCACGTAGAAGGCACGGAAAGCCAAAGTCTTTTTCCGCAGGGAGAAGGCGCACAGCGAATTGATGACCACCGCGGCGACAGAGCCGACAACCACGCGCATGATGGAAATGAACATGGATCGTACCACTGCCGGGTCGCTGAAAACCATGAGGTAATTGCTCACGGTAAGACGGGTCGGCCAGATCATCGCTGTCCCGAATATGAGATCCGCGTTGATGGAATTGATGACGATGAACCAGAATGGGTACAGGATAAGAAAGCAGAAGGTACCGAAAAACAGGTACACAAAAGCATTGAATATCCGGTCCAGAGCCTTGTTCCGCGCCATCAGGCTGTCAACTTTTAAGCCTGGGGTCATTAGAATAATCCCTTGCCGGTAAGGCGCCGGCTTATCGTGTTGGCAGCCAGGAGCAGGATGAGATTGACAACCTGTTTGAACAAACCGGCAGCAGCGGCAAAAGAATACCGTGCCTGTTCCAGTCCCACCCGGATGATGTACACATCCAGCACCTGGGAGGTACTCTTGTTGCTCGCTGTCCCGAAAATATAGGACTGGTCCAGGAAACCTCCGCCGGACATGATGGTTCCGCATTTCATGATGAAGAGGAGCATGAACACGGCCTTGAGCGCGGGCCAGGTAACGTGGCGCATTTTTGTCCAGCGTCCGCCTCCGTCTATGGTCACCGCCTCGTACAGGCAGGGATCGATGGACATGATGACAGCCAGGTACATTATGGATTCCCACCCGGTCTTCTTCCATATTTCGGTGGCGATAAAGAGCGGCCACATGACTGCCGGATCGTTCATCAAATCCAGCGGCTTCTTTATCAGACCCAAAGAAAAAAGTATGCCGTTTATGGGGCCATTCCGTGTTGGCAGGAGCAGGGTAAAGAGGATGCCTCCCACTACTATCCAGGAGACGAAATAGGGAAGGTAGGTTACCGTCTGGGTAAATTTCTTGAATACCTTGGATTGGATCTCGTTCATGAGCAGGGCAAAGATGACCGGAAATATCTGCACGAATACGAGGCTGGACAGAGCCAGCGCCACAGTATTCAGGAGTACCTGACCCACGCCGACGGAGTTGAAGAAATCGATGAAATGCTCGAACCCGCCATTTCGTGCCCAGGGACTCTTGGCTACGCCCTTGACGATATTGAAGTTCTTGAAGGCCAGGAGCAGGCCGTATAGGGGCATGTAGTAGAACAGTACTACCGTCGCCACAGCCGGGACCATCATCAGGTGGAGCATCTTCTGGTTCATGAATCGCCGACGCATGGTCAGCTTTGGTACCAGCACAGGTGACCTACTCGCCGGATCCATTTTTCTACCGGTCATTTCTACTGCAGCTTCCATCTAACCTCCAGAAGCAATACACAAAGGACTGAAACATGAACGTGCTTTCAGTTGAACTTCGTAGTGTCGATTATTGATGCGGTTCCGCAGGAACGCCATCGCACAACTCTGGAAACAAGGAACCGAACTTGCCTAAAGTGCAAGATCTGTCATTGGTGGCAAAAATTGTCGGGTCCCCATGAATTCTTTCAATCCCGGTGACCTGATGGTCCCGCTTGACAAAGAGCACCATCCGGATAAAAGTTCCCGTCGACTTTCCTAGGCAAAAAAGTAGATGCATGACGTTCGAAGGAGCTGAAAAATGGATTTGGGATTGACTGACAAGGTAGCCATCGTGACCGGCGCCAGCCGCGGAATAGGGCGGGCGATTGCCTACCTCCTGTCGGAAGAAGGCGCCAAACTCGTCCTTGTCGCGCGCTCCCGCGTCCAGCTGGATGAATTGGCGGCGTCCCTTCCCGGCGATAGCCTGGTATTCGACGCCGACCTGCGCGATGCGAACGTCCCCGGAAAAATCGTGGAAGCAGCGGTCCGGCACTTCGATTCCCTGGATATTGTGGTCAACAATGCCGGGTCCACCAAGCGGGGGGCTTTCCTTGCCCTGGACGATGCACAATGGGCTGATGGCTTCGCCCTGAAATTCTTTGGTGCCATGCGCCTGTGCCGTGCCGCTTGGCCGCAACTCCGAGCAGCGCATGGCTGTATCGTCAATATCGTCGGGATCGGCGGCCATACCGGCAACGCGGACTTCACCATCGGAGGTTCGGTCAACGCTGCCCTGCTCAATCTGACCAAAGCCCTGGCGGACCTGGGAACCGCGGATGGCGTGCGCGTCAACGCCATCAACCCGGGTAGCATTCGAACAGGCCGTCTTGAAAACCGTATCAAGCGATACGAGGCCGATCATGGTCTGAACGAGGATGAAGCCTCCGAGCGAATGGCCCGGGAAGCGGGAATAGCACGTTTCGGCATGGCGGACGAAATAGCGCGAGCGGTGGCTTTTCTTGCATCACCATTCTCGGCGTACATCCATGGCGCCCTGCTGGATGTCGACGGCGGGCAAACCAAAGCCCTCTGAATAATGACCGCTCCGACCGTCCGGAAAGAATGGCAGTTGCGTCCGAACCCCATAACAGCGATTCGAAAATGCCAAAGGCAGCCTTGATGTCCATTATCCTGGGATTGTTGTCCATGAGTCTGGTCGGCACGGAAGGATGCCACGAGCATAGTCTCCCTGACAGGTAGATCTGTAGGCACCTCACAGTGATCCGAAACCGGCGCTGACCTTCCGTGGCGCATCGTTTCCATACATGCTGGCATTTTATCCGGTACTTTCCAGTAAATCCCCAAAGAGCGTGGGAGCTCCAAACCCACCCGCTTTCGTCATGAACCTGAGTCCGTCGCAACGTCCACCCTTGGCACGGCATAGAGGGACGAGTGGAGCCGGTTCGCCAATGATTTCCGCACCCCCGATCCCCAGCGTTTCCAGGACTATCTGGGCGGTGTGTCCGCCCGTGAGGAACAACACGGAATCCGGAAAAAGCCGGAGTTCCCGCTCGGCCCTGACAGCACAGTCCCTTACTTTTTCCTCAAACACCGCGACACCGCTCGCCGCACATCGTTGCCCATCCGCTTCCTCTTCCGCAGGCGCAAACACTTGATACTTCTCCAGTGAACCGGTAGCGCGGAGCAACCCGAGCTGGGCGAGAGTCGCTGCAGACCGTGAACCGGAGACGATAATCAGATGTGGTATGCGTCGTCTGCCAATGGCGGCAAGTGGTACTTCGGGCAAATCGGGCATATCCGGGATCGGGACAATCCTGCCGGTATGGAAAAGGGCCTCCAATAACCCGGCAGAACCGATGGGCAAGAAATCATATTCTGCATGAATGGTCCGATCCTCACCAGCGGGTACCCGCTCCAGCGATCGTACCGCCCGCGCTATGGAAAGCAGGTCGTCCCTGGTTTCCGCATCGGGGATGACACAATGAATACCGTTGCGGATCAACCCCCGTATTTCAGACCCTATGGCTTCCGGTCCAAGCCTGACCGTACCGAGTCCGATGCGCCCAGCCTCGTAACCTGCTTTCCGCATCAAGGCGGTTGTGTCTCCCGATCCGGACGGCTTGAGCGGATCACGCGCGTATTCGGTGTCTTCAAGGGCGATGCCTCGGACCAAAACACGCCCACCGACGAGGCTCCTTCCCTGTTCGGGCAACGCCGGACAAAAAACTAAAATCCTGTTTTTCGGCAGTCCCGTTTTACGGCTCCCTTGTCCCGATGACACATCGATACCGCGAATTTCGGCTACCACGTTTCCACGCAGGGTGGAGTCGATCTTCTTATAGGAAAGCACGGCACCGCACTGCCCTAATAGCTTTGAAAGCTTCTCTTCCGCAAGTCCCTCCGGGAGATTCCTGGTCTCCGTGTCCATGACAACCGTCTCGTGTCCGTTGAACGCGATGCTGTCCTCGGAATTCCACGGGAACCGAAGCTCGGCATACTGTCCCGATCTGAAAGCAACCACAGCGCTTTCCATCGAACCCGTCAGATCATCGGCGATTATAAGCTTTTTCATTCTGTCTCCGCGGCCTTGCGTGCGGACAGCCGCGCAGCGGTGATAATCCCAGTCACAGAACACGGCATCCCGCCCATCACTTTGCCACTGCCGTGGATTTGCCTAGCAAGGAGAATTCCCTGAGTATCTCCGCTATTTTATTGGAAAGGGCTTCATCGTTTATGTTCGCCGGTGCACTGCTGGGTCCGGTGCCGTATCCCATCAGGTTTTCCGCCAAGTAGTCAACGCCACGAAAATGCCACTGACAATTTCAGCTTCCTTATCATATCCTTTCCCGGAATCGCTCTCCCGATTTTCGATGCCCATCTCAGCCCCCCTCTTCAAGCTTGCTGCACATGTTGGAAAGCTATGGATACCGCATTCCGTCCCGGCTACCCTGCCCAATCTAGACGAGGGGTTCCAAACCGGCAACGAACAGTATTTGAATGGACAGGCTTTTTTTGTCCCGCTGCCCTTCCGGAGGGACAAAGCGCGACCGGGTAGGTATAGTTCGGTACTGCGCATCGGACGCGGCAAAGTTCAGTCCCGTAATGGCAGACGGGAATCGGAGTCCCATCCATGAAAAGCCTGTACGTATTGGGCGACAGCATCTCGATGCATTACGGTCCCTATCTGGATACCTATCTGCGCGGCCTCATGGAGTACGCTCGAAAATCCGGCGAGGATGAAGCACAGCTCGATTTGGACAAACCCCAAGGCGCGAACGGCGGCGATTCGGCCATGGTTCTCGGATACCTGCGCGCCCGTGCCGCGACTAACCCAATCACGGCTGACCTGCTGCTGTTCAACTGCGGACTCCATGATGTAAAGACCGACATCGTCACGGGGACCAAGCAGGTTCCGGTCGGACTCTATGCCGCCAATCTGGAAGCCATCGTCGCCGAAATACGGCGCATGGGTTCCTCGCCAGTCTGGGTACGGACCACACCCTGCGACAGCGAAATCCACAACGCCCGCAAGAAGGATTTCCACCGCTTCTCCCGGGATGTCGTGGAATACAACGCCGTAGCGGACGGGGTCATGGCCGCTCAGGGCGTCCCCATCCTCGATCTGTACACCTTCACCACCAACCAGGGTCCAAACCTGTATTGCGACCATGTGCATTTCCAGGAAGGGGTGAGGGAAAAACAGGCCGCCTTCCTGGCCGGATCCTTGACCGTGCTTCGGATGCAAGAAGTGGCATTCATCCCTTCTCGGTACTAAGCTTGAGGCATGAGATGGTCCACCTTTGCGCGTTTCGTTGCCTTCGGGGCCTCAACTGTACTCTTCCGGCGCAGGGACCCCATACTGGGGACCATCATACTCACCGACAAGTGCAACCTAAGGTGCAGGCACTGCGCCGTGGTGGCAGACACCGGAAACACCCAACCCTACGCGGGGGTTCGCGCCGAAATGGAGGCCTTCTACCGCGAAGGCCTCCGGATACTGTTTTTCTGCGGAGGCGAGACGCTGCTCTGGAAGGACGGTAACAGGACCGTTCTCGATCTGGTGCGCGAGGCCAAGGAGATCGGTTTCCCACTGGTCAACGTGGTGACCAACGGAACCATTTCGGCGCGTATCCCCGGGGCGGATATCGTCTTCCTCAGCATTGACGGCATGAAGGAAGCCCACGACGCGATCCGGGGTCCCACCTTCGACACCATAATGGCCAACCTGGAAGATGCCAAAGGCCAGAATACCTGCGTGTACATGGCGATCAACAAGCTGAACCGCCACGACCTGCGCCCCCTCGCGGGCTTGGTCGCCACCCACCCCTCACTGCGGTCCATCTCTTTCAACTTCCACACACCCTACCCCGGGACGGAAAGCCTCGCCTTGGACCAGGCTGAAAAAAGGGAGGCGGTCGAAGAAATACGCGCCCTCATGAAGGAGGGATGTCCGGTGTTCAACCTGCCTTCCACGCTGGACCATTTTTTGGCCAACGACTGGCCGCGCCCCTGCGCCCAGTGCATAGTCAGCGAGGGCGGAAAGCGCTGGGTCTGCGGACGCTGCGTCGACGTGCCCGGCCTCTGCGACCAATGCGGCTACCTTTTTGCCGCCGAGTTCGGCCTGCTCTTCCACGGCAACCTGCGGGCCATCCTGGACATGGCGCGGGTATACAGGAGCTTCGCGTGAAAGCGCGTCTCGCCGTTCGGCTCCTCAGCGCGTTCCTGACGCGCAGCCTGGAACCCTTCAGGTTCACACCGGTACCAATCGAACCGGCGTCCTGGACCGCCCCCGGCCTGGGCCTGTACGTCCATATTCCCTTCTGCCGCACCCTCTGCGATTTTTGCCCCTACAACCGGGTCGCCTTCGACGCCCACGCCATGAAGACCTACATGGCCGCCCTCGAACGCGAAGTGGAATTGGTGGCCAACAGAATAGGCCACCGTACCGAGTGTTCCAGCCTGTACTTTGGCGGAGGTTCCCCAGCCTTGTCGCTGGATTACCTGCCATCCCTGCTCGCGCTCATTGACACGCGCTTCAGACTGACCGGACCCAAGGCCATCGAACTCCACCCCTCGGATGTGACGGAAGAAAACGCGCGCAAGCTCGCGGAGCTCGGATTCAGCCTGGTGAGCGTGGGTGTCCAGACCTTTCAGGAAAAACTCAACCTGGACATAGGCAGGGCCTTCACCGACCCCTCGCCGGCCATCGAACGCCTGGTAGCCGCGGGCTTCAAAACCATCGACACGGACCTGCTGTTCGGCCTGCCCGGACAAAGCAGCGAGATGCTGGAAGCCGACCTGCGCCGCGCCGTCACCCTGGGAGCCACCCAGATTTCCGCCTATCCCTTCATCAGCTTTTCCTACGCGAAAACTCCGCGAGTCCTTCCGGGTTTCCGCGAGCGCAAGCGCCTGCTCCAAACCCTCGAAGCCACAGCGGCCAGTCTCGGCCTTGAACGCAGCTCCATCTGGACCTTCGCCAAATCCGATTCCATCGGCTACACCTCGGTAACCAGGGAAAACTTCCTGGGCTTCGGCGCCAGCGCCACCACACTCCTGCCAGACCTATTCAGTATTAATACCTTCTCCGTGGACGCCTACAGCTCGCGCCTCGGCCAAGGCCAAGTACCCACGGCGCTTACCCTGCCCTTCACGCGCAGGACCCGCGCCCTCTATTGGCTTTTCTGGAATTCCTACCTCACCCGGCTTTCCAGGCAGGACTACGCGCGCCTGTTTGATGGAAACCTGGATGACGACTTCCGCCCCGAACTTCGACTGGCCCGCCATCTGGGCATCATTAAGGAAGCCGTGTATGGGTACGCACTCACTCCACGCGGGCGCTATCTTTTCCACCTGGTCGAGCAGGCCTACACCACCGAATACATCGACAAGACCTGGAATACCTGCCGTACCCAAGCCTGGCCGCCTAGCCTCGAACTCTATTAAAAGGAACAGAAGGAAACCATGGGCGTGATATTCGAGCTGAGACAAACAGGGCTCAGGTTTGGTGCCTTCGCCGCCCTCACCGCGATCGACCTGAAAGTCATGGAAGGGGAGACCCTCATCCTGCTGGGTCCCAACGGCGCGGGCAAGACCTGCGTGCTCAAAATTCTCGCCGGACTCCTGCCGCCCAGTTCCGGCTCGGTCCTCCGCCCCGGAACGGAAGCCAGTCCGCTGCGCCTTGGCTACTGCCCGCAGGCCAGCGCCATCTGGGAAAACCTGACCATCACCGAACAGCTCGCCCTGGCCGCAGCCCTGTACGGCGTCGACAAGAATCGCGCCCGCAAGCGTGGCGCAGCCCTCCTGGAAGAATACCGCCTGATCGGTGAGGAGCGCACCCTAGGGCGCGAACTTTCCCGCGGTAACAGGCGCAAGCTCAACCTTGTACTTTCCCTCGTCCACGAGCCGGACGTGCTGTTGCTGGACGAGCCCGAAGCCGAACTGGACGCACCTTCCCGCGCGGCCATCGTCCAGTCATTGCTCAGGCTGTCAAAAAGAGGCACCATGACCATGGTAATCTCCACCCACCACCAGCAGGAGGCCGGACAGCTCGCAAGTCGGATTGTCGAGCTCAGCTCCGGTCGTATGGTTTCCTGTGGCGAGCCGGACGGGATTGGACCATGAGCGCTCACCCTAACCCCCACACCCCCCGGCCCGGTTGTGTCGCGGCGCTTTTCAGGGCAACGGTGAGGGAACTGGTCCGCGAACGGGCCTTCCTGGTCCTCACCCTGATAGTGGCTCCGCTTTTTATCTTGGTGTACCGCCTCATTTTCCTGCAGGGCATGATCGTCTACCGCATCGGCATGGTGGATGCGGGCACCGGCGGAATCTCCGCACTGCTTTCCACACGGCTCTCCGCACAATTGGAAGAAAATCCCGAGCTGAGCTATTCCGACGGCTCCAGCCTCTTTGACCTGCGCACCTACCCCACGCGCGAAGCCGGCGAGCGGGCCATACGCAATCGCGACATTTATGTACTGGTGATTCCCGGTGCCGGCCAAGCCCGCGTCACCCTCGCGGGGGACTTCTCCGACCCCTACTACCTGCTCGCGTCGACAGCGCTCAGAGCCGCCCTGGAGGACGCCTTCGCGGGGCTCGTCGGACTATCATCGCCCCTGAAATTCGAGACCAGCGCGTTGGGCTTTTCCGGCAAGAAGACACCCTTCGAAAACTATGTTCCCGGCCTCATCGTCGTGTCGAGCCTGGCAGGCATCTACCTCTTCAGCCTGGCCCTCGCCCGGGAAAGGGAAAATCTCGCCGGTGTCAGGTACCGCCTTGCGGGGCTCCCCGTCTCCGCCCTCGTCGCGGGCAAGGGCGCGGCCTTCATCCTGCTCTCCAGTCTAAGCTCGCTCCTTGCGTTTGCCAGCGCCTACGCCCTCGGCTTCGGCAGCCCCGGCGGCATGGCAGCCGACCTCTGCGCGGGGCTCGCCTTCTGCGTGCTCTGTTCCGTGGCCGTCGTCGGCATAGCCTTCGCCGTGGCTGCCTTTGCCCGCAACAGCTTCGAGGCCCTCTCCCTCGCCACCTTTCCGTTTTTCCTCACCGTCTTCTTTTCCGGCTCGGTCTACCCCCTGCCCGAATTCCCCCTCCTCACCATCGCAGGCGCCGAAATCCGCCTATTCGACTTCCTCCCCTCCACCCATGCCGTCCGAGGCCTCCGCCGCACCCTCACCTTCGGCCTCGCCGAAGCCGGTCCCGAAGCCTTCCTCTCCCTGGCCGTCCTCGCCCTCATCGCGGCCATCTGCCTTATCATCGGCGGCCAGTTCTACAAGAGGAGAGTGTTGGAAGAAAGATGAGAACCGCCACAGAACTAGTATCCGTCCTGATGGATTGCTATACCCTGAATTTGCCGACCTCAGCCAGAAGCTGCTCGATGCTCCTCTTATTTGTCTGGCTGATATCGTTGATCCTGTTGACCGCCACGCTTATCTCTTCAACCCCGGTAGCCATCTCGTTCATCCCTCCGGCTACCTCGCCGCTTATCCTGCCGAGGTTCCCACTTTCCCGGATGACTTCCTGGCTTCCCGTCAGCATCTCGTCCGAGCCCATCTTCACCTGGCTCGTGATATCGTTAAGCTCGCTAACGGCGCTGAGTATCTCCTTACTTCCGCTACCTTGCTCCTCCATCGCGTTCCGTATGCCCTGTTCCCGTTCGGCAACTTCCCTGATGCGACGATCTATATCCTCGAATTGGCCTAGTACCGCATCGGTAGAGAAGGTGATTCCCTCGACCGAATCCTTTATCTTCTTGAGCATGCTCGAGATGGTCTTCGCTTGAGCCCCTGAGGATTCGGCGAGCTTCCGTATCTCGTCCGCGACCACCGCGAAACCGCGGCCCGATTCGCCCGCGTGGGCTGCCTCTATCGCGGCGTTCATCGAAAGCAGGTTGGTCTGGCTGGCGATATCCTGTATCACGCCGCTAATTTCCAACAAACCCTGGGAGTCTTTTGCCACCTCCCTTATTTTGGTGGAGACGGCGCCCAGATCCGTCCGGCCTTTATCCGAGGCTGCCGACAATTCGGTGACATTGGTGGCATTCTTCGTCAGGGTCTGGGTTACCGAATCTATGTTCGCCAGCATCTCTTCTATGGCCGATGACGACTGGGTGACGCTTGCCGCTTGCCGGTCGATATGTCCATCCAGCTTCTGGATGTTCAGGGTGATCTGCTCCATGGTCGAATTGGTTTCGGTGACGCTGGCCGACTGGTTGATCGTCTGGTTCTTGATGCTCTCCAGATTCGCGCTTATCTGTTGCACGGCTGCAGCCGTCTCGTTCATGCTTGACGCCAGCTCCACGCCTACCCCGGAGAGGACCTCAGCCTGACCCTTGATGGCGACGACCAGATTCCGCACCTTATCGAGGACCAGGTTGAAGCTGACCGCCATCTCACCTATCTCATCCGTACTTTTCACTGTCAGCCGCTTCGTAAGGTCCCCTTCGCCTTCCGACAGGTCCTTCAGCATGGCCACTGTCTTACGTATCGGTTCCACCAGACGCCGGGTCAAGAGAACTACGACGATGGTTATGATGACAATGGCTACGACGGCCAAAAGCACGATGAACCAGAACATCGAGCGCACCGGGGCGAAAACCTTGTCCATGGGAATTCCGACGGCAATCGACCACGGAGTTGTTGATGCGCCTATGCTGAACGGTGTCGCGATTATCTCGATATCCGTTTTCATCTGGGCGGAGTGTGTGGTGATTTCATACGGTTTCGCCTTTTTCACCGCATCGGCGAATTCGCCGAGCTTGTCCCCGGCCATATCCGCTTCCGTTTCCCGCATCTGCTTGCCGATCCTGGAAGGATCGAAGTGGGCGGCCACGATACCGCCATTGCTGAACAAGGCCGAAACGCCCGTTCCGTAGGGACGTATCGTGCCGACGAGGGTCTGGAGCGTGGTTAGTTCTATGTCGATGCCGACCATGCCGACTGCTTTCGTCCCTTTTTTGATGGGTACGACCAGACTGACCATTAGGACATCCTTTCCGCCGACAGAATATATGTACGGATCAATAATGGCCTCGTTTCCCGTCCGGACCGGAATCAGGTACCAGTCGCCCGCGCCTTCCTTGTCGTAGTCGACAAGGGGTTCCAGCTTTATGCTACCCGTACCACGGTTCCAGTATGGAATGAAACGGCCCGTCGAGTCGTGTCCGGAAGTCCCGGCATACTTCGCGTCCAGGCCATCCAGAGCATTCGGTTCCCAGCAAGTCGCCACTCCTATGAAATCGGGATTGGCTTCCAGGACACTTCGGATCATGTTGCTGAAATCTGCCCTGCGCTCCTCGGGATTCAGCTGCTCGAAACCTTGCATTATCTGGGCCAAGGTCCTCGCTGCATCCATGGGTACCTCGAGTCGCGCCCGAAGGTCCTGGGAATACCTGCCGGCCAGATTTCGGGCATTCTCCAAAGCGCTAGCCTTCTGCATGGAACCGACGCGGAAATACACGAATCCGAGCACTATCGCGATACCCATGATGAACATAGCCAGAATGGACAAAGTCAGCTTGGTACCGATCCTGAGCCCGTGCGATCTATTACCCATATTCCCCTCCCCTGCACGATGCCGCGGCAAGCGGCGGCTTTGAATAATTATATACATGCAGAGAGCAAATGGAAACCGAAGTTTTCGGACGCCCTGCAGGGTCAAATCATGTTCGAGGTACCCGGGCATTGCCCGGTCACTTTCTTTTCCGTATCATGGTGGCAGTGGATCCAAACACGCCTATCATCGAAGAAAAACGTACACCGGCAGACCCGTACAAGATCGCAACTTTCAATGCCGAGAATTTCTACCTGCTCCTGGATAGGGAATACTCGCAGGCCGACTTCGAGGGACTCGCCGAAGACGATTATATGGCCATGAATATTTCCATCTACAACCCCAACAAGGAACGAACCAAAATCGCGGCGATCGCGCAGATCATCCTGGAGGAGGAATTCGATTTCGTCGGACTCTGCGAGGTGGGCGGCATGGAAACCCTCGCAAATTTCAACAGGTATTACCTTGGAGACCGCTATGACTGCCATCTCCACGAGGAGAACAGCCATCGGGGCATCTTCGTGGGAGCCTTGGTATTAAAGGGCCGTTTCGATTCGGTAAGCGCGCGGAATGTGCGGGGTGCCTTTTCCAGGAACCTGCTGCGGGTGACCCTTCACCAGGCCAAAACGCAGCTGCGCATTTTTGTGGTCCACCTCAAGTCCCAGCACGGCCCCGACATGGGCATCGAGCAGCGCATGGCGGAGGTCCGCCAACTGTGCTCCCAGGTGGACCGACGCAATTGCATAGTCCTGGGCGACTTCAACGGCATCGCCATCCGCGGCCAACACCAGTTCGAATTTGATCCCTTCCTTGAATTGCCCTTCAGGGACGTCCTGGAAGCGTTGGACATACCGGAACCCGCCCGTTTCACACACTTCTACTTCAAAGGCGGGTTCCATTTCAGCCAGCTGGACTACATCTTCTGCTCAAACGACCTTACCATCCTTGACGGCGGCACGCTCTGCGACCTCGTGCCCATCAACTACCAGCAACGGAGGCTCCTCCCCTCGGACCACATCTTCCTCAAGGCGACCATCACAGTTCGAATTCGATAACAATGCAAACACCTTTGCCGCTCTCCATGCGGATCGTTCCAGCCAGTTGCTGCACCAGCAAACTTATGAGCTTCATGCCGAAACCGGTGGAGTTGTCAAAATCGAGGGTAGCCGGCAAACCCGGACCATCGTCAGCATAACGCACGGCAACCCTGGATCTCTTTTTAAACGCCGACACCGTAATCAAGCCCCTATCGGAACCCCGGAAGGCGTATTTCATGGAATTGGTGATCAGTTCGTTGATGATGATACCCAAGGTCGCCAACTTTTTGGCTTCCATCTGGAAATCATCAACCTGAAGTTCAGCACGCACCTTGTGTCTGGCTTCGTACAACGCCATTACCTGATCGATCAGGTCCGCAAGATAATCCTTGATGCCCAAGTCGGTAAAACGATCGGAACGGTAGAGCTTGTCGTAAAGCACCATCATGCTCTGAACCCGACCGGTGGCATCGTTGAGAATATTAGCCAGGGCCTCGTTGTCCTGACTTTCCGCCTGCAGGTGCAGGAGGCTGCTTATTGCACCCAGATTGTTCTTGACCCGGTGATGGGCTTCCTTAAGAACCAGGTCCTTTTCCCGCAACAAGGTTTCAACCTGCCTCTCGGCCCGGACGCGTTTACTTATGTCATTGTAGGCGATCACCACCCCGTAGCCTGCCAGCGGTACCGGTGCTGCTGACACATTAATCCACACGATATCATCCGTATCCTTGACTATTCCCATTTCCACGTTCTCTACAAGACGCTTCTCCTTCAGAGCCAGGGTGCTGGCGTACTCGCCGGACGGCATGGGCGATCCGTCCTTTCTGATAATCCGCCACTCCCGGCTATCGATAGCCCGCTTGGCGTGCTCCTCCTCAGACAAACCGAGCATGCGCGATGCAGGCGGGTTATTTTTAAGGATTTTTCCCTCCGTATCGGAAATGGTCAGACCTATGGGCACTGCCTGGAATATTGTACTGTACAAGGTGGCACTCACCCTTTCCGCATCCTGTGCCCTTTTCTGCTCGGTTATGTCCGTCGCGTAGATAACCACGCGGGAGGTCCGCCCCCCGGCATCCACGACCGGGTAGAGGGTTTGGTGTATCCACCGGCCACCCCGGGAATCCTCAAACGAACGAGGCTCGCCTGTGAGGAAGACTTCCTCCAAGCAAACCCGGCGATGCCCGACCGTGTCCGGCGGCAGAAGGCTAAAAGCATCCACACCAAGACATTCCTCCACAGTCCTACCCAAGCGTGCTGCAAAGGTCGTGTTGGCTGCAAGAATCGTACCGTCCCTCTCCAGAAAGCAGATGGATTCATCGATAGCGTCAAAAACGGACTTGAGTTTGTTTTCGCTTTCCGCCAGCGCGTCTTCGGTCCGCTTGCGTTCGCTGATATCATCTCCGGAACTGAGCGAGCCGACTACGTGTCCCTCAGCGTCCCGGAGCACGGTATTATGCCAGGCGATATAGTGTTCCCGGCCTTTGGCATCTATCACGGAATTTTCATAGTATTCCACCGGTTCAAACATCCCATCCATGACTGAGTGGAAGACCCGATGGACATCGGACGCGGAAGCAGGTGGTATAAACACATCGATCCAGTTCCGACCAAGGATATCCTCGCGCCGGCATCCCAGGATCTCGCACCCCCGGCGGTTGATCAGGGTGACCAAACCTTTACTATCGATGACCACGAAAAGGGTACCCGCCACATCCAGGTACATCTGCGCCAGATTCCGTTCGGCCTGAACCGCAGCTTCCACCTGTTTCCGCTCGGTGATGTCCGCGGCTATGCCTTCCAGGCCCAAGACTTGCCCCGACGGGTCGGTCAAAGGCAAGCCTTCGGAACGATGCCAGCGCCAACTTCCGTCGTTATGATGAACGCGATACTCGATACTCTTCAGCGCCTGTCCAGTCCCGATCATCCGCTTGAACCAATCCAGACAGGCAGGAAGATCGTCGGGATGGACAAATTCCTTGAAGGACCGCCCCAACACCCCTGATACTGGATGCCCCAACAGGGTTGTCCAGGCATTGGAAACAAAGCTGAAAAAACCGTCCCTGGTGAGGGTATAGATGATGTCATGGCTGTTTTCGATCAAATGCCGATATTTTCTCTCGCTCTCCCGCAGGGCAGCGCTTTTCTCGGATAGTTTGAAAGCCATCTTGATGGCGGCTACCAGAACGGTCTCTCCGGAATTCTTGTGGATATACCCATAGGAGGTAATACCCTCGGTCTTTTCTACCACCTCCCGTTCGGTGTGGGAAGAAAGGAACACCAAGGGAAGATCGTGCTTTTCAAGGATTTCAAGCGCTGCCCGAGTCCCATCCATGCCGGACCCAAGGTTTATATCCATCAGGACCAGATCGATGCGAATCCCCGCCCCGAGCATTTCAAGGGCGCCTTCACCACTGGATGCCGTCAGGACGGAATAGCCGTACCGCTCCAGCGTCCGTTTTTCGGCCAGGGCTATTATCGCCTCATCATCTACGATCAGGATTGTATCCGGATTGCTGCCGCTCATGCTGCCCCCCAACAAACAGTATGGTGCGGCGAGGACGCATACACAAGGAAAAAACAAGCTGGCAAGGAGTTGCGCTCAAGCCCGGCAATATCGCCTTTCCAACTCGCCATAGTTGTAAGCAGTGGGATTTTCGGGAGAAAAATAGACAGAGAACCCGGCACCATCTGTCTTGATCTGCCTGATGACCAAGGCGGAATGCGCAGCCCGTTCCACCATGCCCACACTTTTAAGATTCCGGACCGGGATGTAGCGGCATTCGACTCCGTAGACCGGTTGCTCCAAGTATTTAAAATCCTGCCCGCGGGTGATGATTTTCAACTCCCTTCCATCGCAGTAGTGGAGCGATTCCAGAAGCACTTTCGAAGTAAGGACATGCATGATTTTCCTCAATCGCCCTTCCTTTAACCCACGGAAATGCACCCGGGGCTGAAATGCAAGAAGGATATTATCCGGATTACGCTCACGTTCCTGCCTCGCCAGATTGCTGAAGTAGAAATCCAACTGCTTTTCCTGGGGGACAGCTCCTTCGGATTCGAAAGATTGCATTTCACCTGTATAACGCTCGCGGATCAGCCCGACAACCTTTGTGATTATATCGCTGGAAACTGTGTTATAGGCAAACTCAAAGGCTGAATCCTTCCGGAATAGGGTAATGACGCCGGCCAGAAGGTTTTCGCCCTGTCTGATGCAGACGATATCCTCATAAGGGATACTCTCGGTAGCCACATCCCGACCATCCCTCTTGTAAACATCGAAACCCTTTTCATACATGCACAGGACATAGTCGTAGAGGTCCATCCCGGGCCAGGCGTCCCGACGATCAACCTGCCGCGGTATCTTGATCGCCAGAAGTGGAGTGTCGCTTCGTTTAATCCGGGCAACGAAAAGTGGGGGCAGGGGATCCTTTTCGGATATTACAAGAATCCAGGGACCGAACCTGTCATATTCAGGATCTCTCATCGTTTTGTCCTCTCTTTCCAAGGTAGGAATTGAGTATCGTAAGCCCTGCCAAGACGGCGTGTTTTTCATTCTCTTCCATATCCGCGAACAGGACTGAAAGATCCCGCTCGCATCTACGCGTATGAGTGTCGAAAAACATCCTGCCTGCCCGCGTCAGGCCGACTACATACTTTCGATCATCCCGCCCGTCATCGCTCTTTGACACGAACCCGAACCCTATGAGCGACTTGAGCATCCTTGTCAGGCTTCCCTTTTGTATATTTAGCATAAGACTGATCGTACCGGGATTCAGGGGTCCGTTGATGCTTAGGACCGCGAGGATCTTTATCTGATTTTCGAATAGCGCTTTTTCATTGGCTTCAGCCCGATTCACTATAGGATTGATGAAGCGGTGGAACACCGGCAAGAGGTCCATAATCGATCCGATCAACGCCGTCGAGTCCTGGTCAGGCATCTGTCCCCCCGTCTGCCACATAGTTGTATTTACAACGGTTGTAAATACAACTATGTGGCAATGACAGGATTTTGTCAACTTCATTAATGGACAGGCATACCAATCGTAAGCGGAACCAATATCAAATAGCCCTAAGCTTATCACATACTTCCCACTCCCGGCTTGATCGGTCAATGATATCTCCATGATTTCACCGAACACCAGTATTCCCATTCCCGTGATCTCGGCCATCCCCATCTTCCAAAATCACCGAGAGGCCATTTTCGTTCGGCGTCCCAACCGCTTCCTCATCGTCGCCCGGGACGGTGACGACGAACTGGACTGCCACTGCCCCAACCCCGGGAGGCTGGCGGAACTACTGGTTCCCGGTGCAAGGCTCATCCTGGAACGGCGGGATCAGAAGGTGAAGGTGCCGAAGGCTGCAAAAACCGTTGGAAGCGCAGAAAACCCTGTAAGCATCAAAAATCCAAAAACAGCCTGGACCGTCGTTGCCGTCTTTTATTGGGGTTCCGTGGTCCCGCTCTTTTCGGCCAGGGCTAACGATATCGCCCGTGAGTTGCTATTGGCGTACATAATTCCAAACCTGCATGATATTCGAGCCGAGTTTGCCGTGGGCGGGTCACGCTTTGATTTTCTGGCAACCGAAGCGAACGGACAAAAGCATCTGGTCGAGGTGAAAGCCTGCTCCCTCGTGCAGGGAGAAACCGCCCTGTTCCCGGACGCCCCCAGCGAGCGGGCTACCAGGCACCTGGAAGAACTGGCCGTACTTTCCCGGCAGGGCTATCGGTGCCATGTTCTTTTCGTCGTGGTCCACGGCAGTCCTTCACGTTTCATGCCCAACCCCCACACGGATCCCCTCTTTGCCGCCACCCTCGCCCGCCTGGCTCTCCAGCTCGAAGTCCACGCGGCCCTGGTCTCCTGCGCTGCGGATGGCATGGTAAGTCTGGTGAATCCCGGTATCCCGGTGGATCTGTCTCCCGGCATACTCGCCGCCGAAAACCGGGGTAGCTACCTGGTTGTGCTGGAACTTCCGCAAGCGTTCACCATCACGGTTGGTAGCCTGGGTGCCATCGATTTCAAGGCTGGCTGGTATGTATATGCAGGATCGGCCCAGAAAAACCTGTCCCAGCGCCTGGCCAGGCACCTGCGGAAAATACGCAAGAAAACCCATTGGCACCTGGATTGGCTGACTCCCCACGCAGGAAAGTTAATCGCCCTGCCCATCGCGTCCTGGACCAATCTGGAATGCGCCCTTGCGACTTCGCAATGCGAATTGGGCGGCAAAGCTGTGGACCGCTTCGGCTCTTCCGATTGCGGTTGTGGTAGCCATTTGTATTACTACCCACACCCGCCGTTGGCGGACCGCCTTCATGAAAATGCTATTTCGTTTCCGCCTTTTTGCGCTGACAGCTTCCGGCATTCCGCACACAACCCGGTAAAATACAGCACATGCCGGCGCACGGAGACGTTTTGGTCGCTTTCGAACTTTTCCACCAACTGCGAAACCGTGCAGGCACCTATGGCGATGAAGCGGTGGCAGGCTTCGCAATGGAACCAGTGACGGTGGGGGATTTCCCCATTACCATCGCCCCGAATGGCCGAATAGTAGCGCTCGGTTCCGTGTTCCTCGCAGTGGAGGACGAAGGATTCGGCAAAACCCTTTTCTTCCAGATAATGCAGGGTGCGATACACTGTCGCCTGGTCGCAGAGCTCACCAATGCACTTTAAGACAGCTGATGCAGTCAAGGGAGCCGGCGCTTCCGTCAATGCCGCCAACGTAGCCTTCCGGGCTTTTGTCATATACTGACCTGGTCTTCAGTCGGGCAGGGGTCACGCCGTCTCCTGCTGACCGAAAGGACTTTGAAAGCGGCGAACGCAAGGAATACTCCTCCTGCCAGCACCACCACCATGGCTCCGACGGGGAGGTCGAAAGTCCAGCCAAGAGCCAACCCACCAACGGAAAAGAGAGTAGAAAAAAGCCAGGCAAAAATCATCATCCCCGCCAGGTTCCGCGCAAAATATCCGGCAGTTCCCGCAGGCAGGGTGAGCATGGCAATGACCATTACTATCCCCACAAAAGTCTGCAGGAGTACGACCGCAACCGCGGTGACTCCCAACAAGATAAGGAATACCAGATCGGTCCGCACGCCTCTCACCTTGGCGAATTCGTCATCAAAGGCCGAGGCCTCCAATTGCGGATAGAAGCGCCAGACCAAGAGCAGGACGACAAGATCCAGCACAGCCAGCAGAGCAAGGTCCTTGCCTGAAATGAGCAGGATGTTGCCGAACAGGTAGCTCGACGGATCGGTATAGCCCGGGGTCTTGGCCAGAAAAAGCACGCCGACGCTCATGCCGATGGCCCAAATCGCGTTGATCACCGTATCTTCCCGCTGTTTTGCCTTGAGCGATACAAGCCCGATGATGACCGCGGCTAGCAGGGCGAACACGATGGCGCCGACTATGGGAGGCAAGCCCGGAATGACTCCGGTGGTGGCAAGGAATAAGGCCATTCCTATTCCGCCCAGGACAGCGTGCGAAATGGCACCAGCCAACCCCGCTATCCTCTTGACGGTGACAATGGAGCCAAGCACACCGAAGAGCACGGATGACAAAAAACCCGCAAACAGCGCGTTTCGCAAAAAGGGCAGATCCGGGTTGAACAGGGCTTCGAAAAAACCGCTCATGGCTTCCTCCCGACCGCAGGTTCGTCATGGCCCGACAGGACAACGGCCTTGTCGGCGCAGCAATTATCGTCGGAGACCTCCACATCGTGGAGAACCTTCAGGACCGCTCCGCCAAACAAATCGGGTGGGGCGTTCTCCGCAGGCTCGGCCTTGTGCTGCACCACCATCCTACCCTTGCCGGCGGCTGATCTGTCACCGACGCAAAGTACCCTGTCAGTGAGGGCGGAAACAAAACCCGTATCATGGGTGACTATGAAAATGGTCGTCTTTCCCTTCAGCCCATTCAGGGTCTTGAAAAGCCGGGCCTCGCTTTCGGCGTCCATGTTAGCCGTAGGTTCGTCCAGTATCAACAGCTTGGGTTGGGCCGCCAGGGCCCGGGCTACCAGAACGCGACGACGCTGTCCGCCAGACAATGCGGAATAAGGCCGCGAAGCCAGATCGGCTATTTCAGCCTGCTCCATGGCAAGACCAACCGCCATGTCGTCCTCTGCTGTATATCTTCTGGATACCGAGCGCAAGCGTCCCATGCGTACTACTTCCCGCACTGAAATGGGGAAGGTAGGGTCATAGCTTGCATGCTGGGGGACATACCCGATCCGGTTGCGGGCGGAAGAGGGTGTCCCGTGAAGGATTTCCACCGTTCCGCAACCGGGCTGTTCCAAGCCCAGCATCAATTTTATCACCGTCGACTTGCCTGCCCCATTTGGACCCACAAGAGCGACAAATTCCCCCTCGTGGATATGGAAGGAAGCATTTTCCAGGACAGGCACATTCCCGTACGAGAACGATACAGCCCGAAAACGTAAGGCCGTACGGTGACTGATATCGTCGACTTGTAGTTGACCCATGTTCATGATCCCGCCCTTTGGCTTAAGGTAGCGAGAGTGAAGCTTTTTTCAAAGCCTCACCCATAATGTTGATATTGGCCAACCAGTCTTCGGCCAGGGGATCCAAGGGAGCGACTGTCGCCCCGACAGCGTCTGCCACGGTCCTGGCCGCATTGACAGGAAATTGGGCCTGAACAAAAATCACTTTTGCACCATCCGCCTTGGCCGCGGCTATAAGCTCAGTCAAAGCCCGGGCTGTAGGCTCCTTGCCCCCTGTTTCCACCGCTTCCTGGACTATGCCGAACTCATCCAAAAAATAACCAAAAGCCGGATGGAACACAAAGATGGACTTTCCCTTCAATGGAGACAAGATGGGTATCAAGGCATCAAATTCACGATCGATCTCAGCGATAAGTCCATGGTGGTTGGTTTCGAAAAAAGCAGCATTGTCAGGATCCGTTGCCGACAGTGTCTTGAGCACGTGGTCCGCAAAGATCTTGGCGGGTTGCCTGCCCAACCAGGTATGCCTGTCAATCTCCATCCCTTGCACGTCACCCACACCGGATTCGGCTTCCGTTTGTTCAGGAGTTGCCTGTCCAGCATCCGTATGGTCTGCTTCCCCGTGCCCATGGGTCGCCATCGACCTGAATGTGACCCCTTCGGTGCCATCAACTATGGTGAGGATAGGGAATAGGGAGGCAATTTTGGGTCTGAACCGGAGCTCAAAATCGGTACCGGATAGCAGCCAGGCTTTCGCGCTGCTCAATTCCTCCATCTGCCGTGGTCTGGGTTCATAGGAATGGGGATCCTGGCCGGGACCTACCAACACCAAGGTACTTATGCGGTCCCCTCCAATCCGACGGACAAAGTAGGCGTGGGGGAGAATGCTGACGGCGATTTTAGGTTTGGAGGCCATCTCTCCGGTTTTGTCAGCAGTCTGATCTCTTGATCCTCCTGCGAATGCCATTGTGACCGGTAGAAGGAGACAAAGAACCGGAATAATAAAAAATGCACGTTTCACACTAACCTCCCGCGAATGATTCGCAAAATATACAAAAATCTGCCATTATTTGCAAGTGATTTGCAAATAACCCATTATTTGATACGAAAATGATCGCCATACACAGAATGCGCATCATTTAGACACAGTTGGTAGTATCAATAAGACACACTTGCTTCCAATCGACCCGACAACAGCGTGCTTTCTACCCAAACAGGCGCTCAAGGAATCAAACCGAGCTCTTCCGGGCAATCCGGAAACCCGGCAATAGCCTGAAGATGGCCTTACGGTAGCTCTAGAGGCGCACATTGGCCGTCATAAGTAGTCCCGCTTCCAGAAAAACAACTTGGCACGATTCATGCTAATACATTAATAGCAAATCAATTCCGAGAGGAGGCACTATATGAACCTGATCAGATGGAACCGTGACCTGGACCTGGAAGCAGCCCAGAACGAGCTGGAGCGCTTCTTCGACCTGGGCTGGGACAACGCGGGTCTTTTCGACCGCTCCCTGTCCCCCGCAGCCGATCTGCTGGAAACCACGGACGGCTATACCCTGTATGTGGATCTGCCCGGCGTCGACAAAAAGGAGCTGGAGCTTAATGTCGAGAACAACGTGCTGTCGCTGAAGGGCGAGAAGAAGGAAATGCAGGAGAGCAAACGCTTCTTCCGCAAGGAAACCTGGGCTGGCTCATTCCGCCGCACAATTTCCCTGCCCCAGGCCGCCGATCCAGCAAAGGTCCAGGCCGAGCTCAAGGACGGAGTACTCACCGTCACCATAGGCAAGCGGGAAGAACTCAAACCCCGCCAGATCGCCGTAAACGTACACTAAAAAAAGGAGGGATGCCATGAACGAAGTAGAGAAGAAGATGGAAAACAATCTGCCTGTCGTGCAGGCACCTTGCAGCATCTGCGAGGAAGACGGGAAGATACGGTTAAGGGTGGAGATGCCGGGCGTGTCCAAGGAAGGCATCGAGGTTAAGGTCGAGAAGAACGAACTTGCCATATCAGGCAAGGTAGAATCCTGGGAATCTCCCGGCACCTATCTGCTGCGTGAAAGGCGCCATGGTGAGTTCCGTAAGCGCTTCATCATCGACGACACCATCGACCGCGACAAGATCGATGCGACCGTCGTGAATGGGGTCCTTACACTCACCCTGAACACGAAAGAGACCGCAAAACCCAAAAAGATCGAGATCAAGTAAGTTTCTTCAGATTCTGATAAAAAGGGCTGTCCAAGGTCATGGACAGCCCTCCGTTTTTCGGCTAGCGCTTGCCAGTCCACTCGGCAGACCCGAAACGTGACCCGGCCAGTTCGGCAGCCCGGGCAAGTTCGGCCTTGGTCGGTTCGTCAGGGACCAGTTCGAGGCCCAGGGCTTCGGCGAAGCCGACGATCATGGCTTCCTCCGCATCGGTGTAGGGTACCTCACGGCCGAGCAGACCCCTCAAACCGCTTACCCGGGCTTTGACTTCCTCGATCAGCTTGCCCTTGGCCTTTTCTACCGGAACTTTCAGGATGGTAAACATCAAGTCCACATCCACGTCCAGCAGTACGGTGCCGTGCTGGAGCAGGCAATGGTGCTTGCGGGTCTGAGCGTTTCCGGATACTTTCTTACCCCCCGAAACTATGTCGTTGATCGGGGCGAAAGTCGAAGGAACGTCTAAATGGCCCAGACCGGCGATTACGCCGCCGCAGATAAGCTCGTAGGATTTCAGGATAGAAGCTGGCGCGAGGGCATGACCTTCCGGCAGGACGATGCTGTAGGTGATTTCCTTCTGGTGGAAGACTGCTCCGCCCCCGGTGATCCGGCGTACGACATCCACACCGCGCTCGGCACACGCGGCCTCGTCGACTTCTTCCTTCAACCCTTGGAAATAGCCTATGGATACTGCCGCAGGAGTCCATGCGTACAGACGAAGCGTCGGTTCGCTTTTTCCGGCGCTCACCGCTTCCAGCACCGCCTCGTCCAGTCCCATATTGAAACAGGCATCGTGTGCCCCTGTTTTCAGCAGCCGAAGCCTATGCGCCATTGCTTGCCCCCATCAATCCTGTATTGAGCACTTCAGCCAAGCCCTCGCCCGAGATGCCGTAGGGCTCCACCCCCTCTTCCTTCAACAACTGGGTAAAACGAAGGGCGAGTTCGGCTATCCTGGTTCCCGGCAAACGGGCCTCCACCCGTTCAAAGCCCTCTTCAGGTATGGCGAAAAAGTCACCCCGTATGGCGATGGCTACCAGGATACCCCGGTCCACCTCCGCGTCCAGCCTGATAAGTTTGCACCCTTCCGGCTTCCCTATGGCAGAAAACTTCATGACCAACTCCTTGTATCAGTGGCCTGGCCCACCACGGCTACTGCTGAGTCGCAACCAGCGGTCGCGGTTTTCCGCTCCCAGGCTTCCAGGGCGTGGTAACTTGTCCGTGCGAAGGGGGCGGAAACCACCGAGGAAAAGCCACGTTCGCGGCCTTCTACTGCCCACGCATCAAAAACGGCGGGCTCGATATAATCGGCAACCGGTAGCTGCTTCCCGGAAGGTTGCAGATACTGCCCCAGCACGAGGACGTCAACGTCCACCGCGCGAAGTTCGTCCATGGTGGCACGGATCTCGTCCGCCGTCTCGCCCAAGCCCAGGAGCAGGCTGGATTTAGTGAGGGGTGCCCCCAGCCTTTTGGCGTATTCAAGGGTATGCAGGCTCTTATCGAAAGAAGCTCGTCCATCCCGCACCGACTGCAGGCGGCGCACGGTTTCGACGTTGTGGGCTATCACATCCGCCCCGGCTGCGATGATCACTTCCAATTCACCCTCGATAAAATCGGGGATCAAAACCTCAACCTTCACTCGGGGAGATTTTTCCTTGATGGCGCAGATGCATGCGGCGAAATGGACCGAACCACGATCGGCAAGGTCGTCGCGGTCCACGGAAGTAACCACCGCATACCGCAGACCCAATTCCGCCACGGCCCCGGCAAGCTCGGATGGCTCCTCAGCCCGGAGTGGACGGCCTTCACGGGCGGTAGCCACGGCACAGAAGCGGCAGCCCCGGGTACACACATCGCCCAGGATCATGAAGGTGGCCGTTCCGCAAGCCCAGCACTCGGCCTTGTTAGGGCAGCGGGCTTCGTCGCAAACCGTATGCAGGCCGCGACGGGCCAGTATGGCGTCTACACGCTTCCATTCGAGGCCAACGGGTATCGAGGTCCGAATCCAGGCAGGTTTGCGTAAAGTGGTATTCATGAATGAAATATACGACAAAAGAAGAACCCTGTCAGCGTCCAATTTCAGGGGCAGACCCTGGGCTTCTGCCTTCAGTCAACGTCCTTTTTCCGCTTCCGCAAAATGCTTCCAGGACTTTTCATCCACACCGATGGCGGCAATGCCTCTCCCGGGCCGTATGACGGGGGTCCTGAGCAGCAAGGCATCGCGCAACAATTCCTCACGCGTGTCAAAGACCAGGTGGGAAAGTCCGCGGGCTTTTGAAACCGTACCATCCAGGTCCAATAATTCATCGAAACCACCAAGAGCCTTGGCCATATCGTCCAATTCGCCTGGGCTTGGCGCTTTTTCACTGATATCCCTGAATTGGGTTACCACACCCCGGTCCTTGAAAAAGCGCAGGGCCTTCTGGGTATCGCGGCACTTTTTGGTTCCGAAAACCTGGATCATATACCCCTCAAAAAGAATCGGTCCGAAAAGGCTTTCACCTTTCCGGACCGATTCTGCTCGGCTAATTTTGCTTGTTACTTGGGAGCGTATACCGCGATCATGACACCCGCGGCAATGGCGGTGCCGATGACGCCGGCCACGTTCGGGCCCATGGCGTGCATGATCAGGAAGTTGCCCGGATCGGACTCGAGCCCAACCTTGTTGGAAACACGGGCCGCCATGGGAACGGCGGAAACGCCGGCAGAACCGATGAGCGGGTTAATTTTTTCCTTCAGGAAGAGGTTCATGAGCTTGGCAAAAAGTACGCCGGTTGCGGTCGCGATTGCAAAAGCCACCAAGCCAAGAATGACTATGGAGATCGACGCAGGGTTCATGAACTTCTCGGGGGTCATCTGGCTTCCTACACCGAGGGACAGGAAGATGGAGACGATGTTGAGAAGTTCGTTCTGTAGAGTCTTCGATAATCGTTCCACGACGCCTATCTCGCGGATGAAGTTGCCGAACATGAGGCAGCCGATGAGGGGCGCCGCCGCAGGGATCAGCAGGATCGACAGGACCAAGGAAATCATCGGGAAAAGAATCTTTTCAACCTTTCCCACTTCCCTGAGTTGACGCATACGGATCTTGCGTTCGTGATCCGTGGTGAGTAGCTTCATGATGGGTGGCTGGATGATCGGAACCAAGGCCATGTAGGAGTAAGCGGCTACGGCAACTGTCGCCAGCAGGTGTGGTGCCAGCTTGGCCGCTACGTAGATGGTTGTGGGGCCATCAGCACCGCCGATGATGGAGATCGCACCGGCATCCTCCATGGTAAAATTAAAGCCAGGAACCAGGTTGAAAGCGGCGACTCCGAACATGGTGCCGAATACACCAAACTGAGCGGCAGCACCCAATAAGGCGGTTTTGGGGTTGGCGATGAGTGGACCAAAGTCCGTCAGCGCGCCTATGCCCATGAAGATGATGAGCGGGAAGAACTCGTTGCCTACGCCTGCTGTATAGATGATATCGAGGAAACCGTGGGGCGAATCGCCCATCCCGCCAAAGGGGATGTTGACGAATACCGTACCGAATCCAATAGGTAACAGCAGAAGGGGTTCAAAATTCTTGGCACCACCCAGGTAAATAATCAGCAAGCCAACCAAGATCATGAAAAATTCCTGCCAGCCGAAGATATGGATCTTCTCCCCGGCAGGGGTCGTCTTCTCTACCGAATTGGTGATGAACGCGTAGATACCGGTAGTCTTGGCGATGTTAAGGGCGAAATTACCAAGTGAAATATTCGGGGTTTCCTCGCTACCCTTGATAATGCCGCCCATGTTGGAGAAGGATGCGTATTCCTGCTCGGTTCCCGCCGAAGCGGCAACCTGGGCGAATACGCGGGGCATGAATGAAAACACGAAGGCCGCTACCACCATCACCAAGACTATCTGGGTGACGGCTTTTCTGTCTTTTTTCAAGTTGAGCATTCTCATTCCCTCGTTAGCGGAGCTCTGCCACGGGCTGTTGCGCGGCAACCTGTGTACCGGTGGGTACCAGGAAATGGATGGAACCGCCGGCGGTCGCCTTGATCTCGAGCTCCATCTTCATGGATTCGATGATAAGGATAGTCTGCCCTACGGAAACCTTGGCACCCTCGCCAACCGAGTAGCGCACTATTGTTCCGGTTACCGGAGCGACAACCACGCTGCCACTACCGGAAGGAGTTGAGGCCGGAGCCGGAGCAGCCGCTGGGGCTGGGTGGGCCACCGGGGCAGCCGCTGCCGGAGCAGGAGCGCCCAGGATTTCGGCAACTGGTTGTTGCGCCGCCACCTGGGTTCCGGTAGGAGCCAGGAAATGGACATTTCCGGCGGTGGTGGACTTGAGTTCAAGTTCCATCTTCATCGATTCGATTATCAGGATGGTCTGCCCGAGGGCAACTCTTTCGCCTTCCTTCGCCACGTAGCGGACGATGGTACCAGAGACAGGGGATCCGATCACGACTCCGCCACCGACCGCGGCGGGCGCGGAAGAAGCAGGGGCAGCGCCGGTCGCGGCGGGGGCTATGGCCATGGTGCCTTCGGGGCGTACGACGACGCTATAATCGGCGCCATTCACGTTCACGACGTATTTGGAGGCTACATTGGAGCCGGCAGGAGAAGCCGCGGCGGGTGCGGCGGCCTTGGGGGCTTCGGCTTCAGCGGTAAATTTGACTGGTCCGTCGGCACGCTTCTTGAAGAAGTCCGGCGCGACCTTGGGGAACATCGCGAGGGTAAGGACATCTTCCACGGCCACGGTCGGGGTACCCAGAAGCTTCTTGGCCTCTTCTTCGAGCTTGGCGAACTCGTTGGGAATGTCGTCAGCGGGGCGGTGGGTGATTTCAGCTTCCATCTTGAGGGCTTCCAGGGCTTTCTTGACTGCGTCCTTGTTCTTGGGTGCCGGGCAGGTGCCGTACTTGCCCACGAGCAGGTCCATGGACTCGCCGGTCAGCTTCGCATAGCGGCCGAACAGGACGTTGAACACGGCCTGGGTGCCTACGATCTGGCTGGTAGGGGTTACGAGGGGAGGATAGCCGAAGTCCTTTTGAACCACGGCGATTTCTTTGAGCACCGCGTCCATTTTGTCGCCGGCACCCTGTTCCTTCAGCTGGCTTTCCAGGTTGGAAAGCATGCCGCCAGGAACCTGGGAAACCAGGATGCGGGTATCCGCACCAAGGAAGCTGGACTCGAACTTCTTGTAATTCTTGCGAACTTCGCGGAAGTACTCGGCAATTTCCAGCAGGAGGATCGTATCCAGGCCGGTGTCGTAAGCTGAACCCTTCAGGATTTCGACCATGGTTTCCGTGGGGCTATGGCTGGTGCCCATGGCCATGGTGGAGATGACGGTATCCAGGATTTCAGCTCCGGCTTCGGCAGCCTTGGTCAGAGTTGCCACAGACATGCCGGTAGTTGAGTGGGAATGGACTTCGATGGGGAGGTTCACGGCTTTTTTCAGGGCCTTGACCAGGTCATACGCATCGAAGGGCTTAAGGAGTCCGGCCATATCCTTGATGCAAAGGGAATCCGCACCTTCGGCGGCGAGTTCCTTGGCCAATTCGACATACTTGGGTATTGTATGGAAGGGCGTGGTCGCGTAGGAGATGGTCGCCTGCACGTGCTTGCCGGTTTTCTTGGCAGCATCGGTGGCGGCCTTGAAGTTGCGGGGATCGTTGACCGCGTCGAAAATGCGGAACACGTCGACGCCGTTGTTGCTGGCGGCCTCGACAAACTTGGCCACTACGTCGTCGGCGTAATGCCGGTAACCCAGCAGGTTCTGCCCACGCAGGAGCATCATGATCTTGGTGTTGGGAAGCGCCTGCTTGAGCTGGCGCAGGCGCAGCCAAGGATCCTCATTCAGGAAGCGGATGCAGGAATCGAAAGTGGCGCCACCCCAGGCTTCAAGGGCGTAGTAGCCGACCTTGTCGAGCTTGGAACAAATCGGAAGCATGTCGGCGGTGGTCATGCGCGTGGCGAGCAAGGACTGGTGGGCATCGCGCAGGACCAGATCGGTCAATTGAACTTTAGCCATCTATGTACTCCTGGAATTATTTGCTTACGCGTTGGTTTTTCGGTGTTCGTTCACAGCGGCGGTAATCG
>Ga0172379_10002633_pt1 | contig 31118 bp, 41 predicted proteins | sample GrowelOW334metaG_FD_119756 | JGI IMG/M metagenome (GOLD analysis project Ga0172379, IMG submission 119756) | Groundwater microbial communities from an aquifer near a municipal landfill in Southern Ontario, Canada - Groundwater well OW334 metaG | ecosystem: Environmental > Aquatic > Deep...
CCGTCGGCAACCGAAATCACGGTTCCCACGTTTTCGACGTGCACGTCGGCTTCATAGGCCTCAATTTGCTTTCGCAAGGCGTCAATGATTGCTGTTTTTTGAGTCATACTAGATGGATTGCATGAGAGCTGTTTTTAATCTGCGGAGTTTGCCTGAAATCGTTCCGTCAATGCGCGTGTCGTCTATGCGCATGACCGCTCCTCCCAAGAGCCGTGGATCAACGCGTTCGATGATTTGCGCGCCATTTGCTTTTTTCTCAATTGCTTCGTGGAGTTCTTTGGAGAGTGGATGCGCACTGACGATCGAAATCTTTGAGGCGCCGTATCGTTCTTTCCAGACTCCGTGAATTTCCTGCTCGATCTTTTGCCAATCTTGGAGCATCCCGTATTCTGCAAGGAGAGTCACCAGTGCTTGCGCGGTTTCTTCGATCTTCTTATCCGTTGCCCCATCGCAGGCTTCTACGAACATCTGTGCCAATTGTTTGTGGCTGATATTCATATTAGGTCATTTTTCGCACAACCTCTTCGGCCATGGAACTGGATTTATGCTCGTCGAGCGAATGTTGCAAAATGCGAGCCGCTGCTTTCATGCTGATGTCAACTAAATCTTTTCGCAAATCGCGAAGCATTTCTTCACGCTCCGCTTGAAGTTGTTCTTTCCCTTTTACAATCACCCGTTCGACTTCACGTTTGGCTGCATCGATAATTTCATTGCGACGCGCTTCGCCTTGCGCCTGTGCTGCGGTGATTATGGTTTGCGCTTCTTTCTTTGCAGCCGTCACCGCTGCTTCATGCTCTTTTTCAATTGCAACAACGCGCTTTTCAATTTCATCAGCTTGCTTCATGCTCTTCTCGATTTTTACCTGGCGCTCATCGAGAAGCTTCATGATTGGTTTGTAGGCAAAGACCCAAAGCACTCCGAGCACAATCACGAAGTTCACGAGTTGAGCCGCAAACATCGAGCCATTGAGCCCGAATTGTCCCGCGACTTTTTCAATCGCGTTTTCAGATTCTTCTTGCACCTCGGTCGTGAGGGTTCCCTCTTGATCGAGCATGAGTTCTTCTTGTGTTGTATGTTCTGTTGTTGGCATAGCCTAATTCGTTCATCACTGCCGGCCTAGTTGACCGGCAAAGGAAACGCCTTAGAGCGTGAACGCGATAATAAGCGCGTAAATGGCAATAGCTTCCGAGAAAGCCATACCAAGAAGCATTGGAACGAAGATCTTTCCGGTTGCTTCTGGATTTCGGCCAATGGATTCCATGGCTTTTGCGCCAATGAATCCAATACCGAGTGCTGGTCCAAAACCTCCGACGCCGATGGCGATGGCTTTGGCAAGCTGGGTCATTGTTTCTGCATCCATAGTGGTTTATTAATTGTTTATGATGCCACACATTGACATGTCGCGAGGCGACCCGTCAACTCTGTCGCATCACGCAGGGGCGTGAGCTTTTTTATCGTGTTCCTCTTCATGCTCTTCCCCATGAGGCATGGTTGCAACCAACAAAAATGCCAAGGTAAGCATGGCAAATACGGTGGCTTGAATCACGCCAACAAGGATTTCCAAGAAGATGAATGGGATTGGAACCACGAATCGCGCGAGCGAAAGCATGACGGTCATGAGGACCTCGCCAGCGAAGACGTTTCCGAAAAGTCGAAGTGAAAGCGAAAGCGTCTTTGCAAACTCTCCAACGAGCTCGATGAGACCAACGAAAAATTCAATCACAGCAACGAGGATCGCGATTGGTCCTTTTTTAAGGGATTTCCAAATGCCTTTGAAATTGAAAAACTTGCTGAAATAATTAAAAAATCCTTGACTGGCAACTCCGGCCACATGGGTTGTCATGATCGCAAGCGCGGCAATAGCAAGTGTCAAATTCAAATCACTTGTTGCTGGACGCAAAAGCGGAATGAGTTCCATTTCGCCGTGCACGGATTCCCAAATGCCAATCGATCCCGTGCCAGGAATAAGTCCTAGCCAGTTATTGAAAAGCACGAAAAAGAAAATCGTGGCAACAAGTGGCAAGAACAATCGAGTTTTGCGTGTATCTTCCGTTACTTTCTGGATTTCGTTATACGCAAATTCAAATAAGGCTTCGATGGCATTATAGATTCCTTTTGGAATGAGGGATTTTTTCCACGTCACAAGCGCTGCGACCAAAATAAAAAAGACCAAAGCGATTCCTGCATTGATCATGGCGTTTGTGACGGCAAAATGGCCGATATGAAAAATTGGTTCCGCAGCCAAAACTACTGGAGCAAACTGGAATTTAGTGTTGAGGTCCTTTTTTGAAGAGGTCTGCATACGTATAGGCCTTTCGTACAATGAGAATAGCGGTAAAGATGAAGGCGACAAGGCAAAGGAGGATGATCATGACGGGCTTGGTGCCCCAGCGTTCGTCGAGCCAGTCCCCCAGGAATCCGGCGAGGACCGCGGGAACTGCGATTGTGACTCCAAAATCCGCCAAAATGCGCATTCCAAAGGCGTAATACCACCAATCTGTGTTCTTTTTCTGCGGAGGTTCTATTGGATTTGGTGTATTCACATGGCCTCTAAAACGGCACAAGTATAGCCCGAACCCGTATTTGGGTCAAGGATATTTGTTTATAAAACAACCAAAAATGGCGGAATTGCTCTTTGGGCATTTATTTACTAATCTATAGAGGCCAAATTGGTATTCCCTTTCAAGGAGAGTGAACCGTGGGCGACTTCTGCACCCTCAAGGAAACGGTACGCGACTACCTGAACCGTACTGAAACGAGCGGGCTCCGGCAGCTCGTTCCAATCCTCTGGGAGGAGATTCGAGCTTCCGCAATGCGCTGGGGAAATCAGGAGGACCCAGCGATTGTCCACGTCCTGAAGTGGTTCGAGGATCCGAAACCCATCCACGACCAGGCGGAGATGGACTGCCTCGTGGAAGACCCGAGCTGCCATTTCGGCCGAGATCCACAATGTCTCTGCACCGCGGTACTCGAAGTCCTGCGGCTCGAACATGGGGGTATTTCCGATCGCTACAGGGAAAGCGATATTCGAGATGCGACATCCAATTGCGTTCAGGTGGTGACCCTCTGTTGCTTCAACCTCGGAGATGAAGAGACCGAGGATCTCCTCGATCGGCTCACCACTGAGATCAACGCTCTGCCCTAGCGACAACTTCGCTCTCGTCACACCCCCGTGGCCCTCGCCTCGGGGGTCACGTTTTTATAAGCCGAATAATAGTTTTGCATTCTCGGTCGTGATACGAGCGACCTCTTCAAACGTCACGCCCTTGATTTCGGCGAGCTTCGCCGCAACTTCGCAAACATAGGCCGGCTCATTGCGCTGACCGCGATACGGGCCAGGCGCTAAATACGGCGCGTCGGTTTCAATCATCAAGCGGTCGAGCGGAAGTTCTTTGACAACGTCCTGCAATTGTTTTGAAAATGTGAGGATGCCGGTGACAGAAATATAAAAACCAAGCTCAAGATATTTTTGTGCTTCCTCCAGCGTTCCCGTGTAGCAATGAATTACGCCACGACGCGTGAGTCCCCCACGATCAATCTCGGCTTTCAAGAGTTCGTATTGATCGGCGTGAGCATCGCGACAATGAATGATGACCGGCAAATTGTGAGCGCTCGCAAATTGCAGTTGTGCGTTCGTTGTTGTGATTTGATCCTTCTTCATTTCATCCATCGTTACGCCTGGTGGCAAACGATAATAATCGAGTCCAAACTCGCCAATCGCAACAACCTTTGGATGCGAAGCGAGCTCTTCAAACGTCGCAACGTCAAATTTTTCCGAACGAGTTTTCACGATTTCAGTTTCTGGGGCTTCATTTTCATCGTGAAATTCTTGCTTGTGCAAGTGGCTCGGATGCAAGCCAATCGCCGCCCAAACGCCATCATATTTTTCTGCGAGCTCAATGGCTTTGCGCGAGGTATTCGATTGCGTGCCAACCACAATCATGGCCGTGACAGCGTTCAGCGACCGCTCAACAACCGCGTCCATATCATCTTTGTACGCAGCAAATTGTGCGTGGCAGTGTGTATCAATTAAATTAAATTCCATACTAGTTGATGAACGGTAACATCCAAGCAACGGCGCCACTGACCCAGGAAAAATGCGAAACAATATACGATTCCATAACCGCGGCGCGCATAAATCCTTCTGGCAAATAGGCGCTTGCCGCATAGACAATTGCAACGAGTGCGAGCAATCCTTCTGCCCCACCGAGCACTGCGCCCAGCGCGTGATTTGCGGTTTTCAAGAACGGAATAATCGAGAGCATTTGGATCACGTCGTCGAGCAAGCTCAAAATCCAATGAACGACTTTTGCAACCGTAATGGTGATTGCCACAAAGACGAGCACCGACGGCCAACCCGAAAGAACAATCCCGTAGGTCGACGCAAGCCACGCCGTTGCATAGGTTGCAACAAGTACGCCGGCAATGAGACCAAGGAGCGACGCAGCCGCATCGATGAATCCATAGTGCCAACCCGAGAGAACAAACAACAGGAGAATGCCGATGAGAATAATGTCGAATACCTCCATACGATTTTTTTATTCGTCTTTACGAGGAAACATTGGCTCGCCCACGATGATTTTTTCGCCCGAATATCGGCGCAAGATTTCTGTGGACGTCTCCGGTAGTGCAGGCGCCAAGGCTTTGCCAACCCAGCGAATCATTTCCGCGAGTTGTGAGAGCACGGCCTTTGCGCCGGCTTCGTCGGTTTTCACCAATTTGAATGGCGCTTTCTTGTCGACGATATCATTTGCTTCTGCGACGACGTCAAATACACGATCGAGGTAAGCTTTAAAGTCGTACGCTGCAATCGCTTTTTCGAGTTCTGTTTCTTTTGCACTCCAATCAATTTCGAATTTGTCGAGGGTTCCGCCGAAATATTTCTCCGACATCGCAGCGACGCGACTCACAAGGTTTCCAAGTTGATTTGCAAGTTCGGCATAGCGCTCGTCAACGCGTTTGCGTGAGAAGTCGCCATCATCGCCCGATGGAATTTCACGGAGCAAATAATATCGAACCGCATCCGTTCCATAATTTGCAACTTCTTCAAATGGATCCACGACATTGCCCAGGCTCTTGCTCATCTTTTGCCCGTCGGCGGTTACAAAGCCATGAATGAAAATTTGTTTTGACGGCGCAATGCCAGCCGATAGAAGCATGGCTTGCCACATGCTAGATTGCTGACGCAAATTATCTTTGCCAGCCACTTGCACGCCAGGCCAGAATGTAAATTCTCCTGATTCATCAGGCCAGCCGAGCGTGGAAATATAATTCACAAGCGCGTCAAACCAAACGTACATCACCTGACTCTCATCGTCTAGCACAGCAACGCCCCATGGCATTTTCTCTTTCAAACGCGAAATGCTGAAATCCTTGAGCCCACTTGCAACGAAATTTTTGATTTCACCCAAGCGATGCGCCGGCACCACAAATTCTGGATGCGCCTCGTAGAGGTCTAAAAGCGGTTGCTGGTATTTTGAAAATCGAAAGAAATAATTTTCTTCGTCAATTAGTTGCAATTCGAGATTTGGATGAACCGGGCAGTGATTGTCAACCAATTCTGACTCGTTTTTCTCGAGTTCACATCCCACGCAATATTTCACCTGGTAGTGATCTTTATAAATATCTCCATTTGCCAAACAGCGACGCCAAAATTCCTGCGCAGCCGCAATATGGTGGCTGTCGGTGGTGCGAATAAAATGATCGTAGGATAAATTGAGCGTTGCCTTCAAATCGTCAAACTTCGCCGCATATTCATCAACGTACGCTTGTGGTTCCCGCCCCTCTTCGATGGCCTTGGTATAAATCTTTTGCCCGTGTTCATCGGTGCCGGTATTGAAAATCACCTCGTCACCAATGGCGCGATGATGACGCGCTAGAAAATCCGCTTGGATGATTTCGAGCGCAAACCCAATATGCGGTTTTGCATTCACGTACGGAAGCGTTGTGGTGAGATAATATTTATTTGCCATATTTTTTTGGTGCAAGCACGACGACGAATTCGCCCTTGGCGCTACCTTCTTTTAATTCGGATAAAATTTCCGGCGCAGTGCCACGATACACGGTCTCGTGAATTTTTGTTAGTTCGCGACTCACCGTCATGAGGCGATCTTGTGGAAGTGCGAGAAGCGCTTTTTCGATACGATATTTTGATTCGTAAAAAACCACAGTCTCTTCAATTTCTGCAATCGCATCGAAATAACTCTTGCGCCCGTTTTTTTGTGGAGGGAATCCCAAGAATGTAAAACGGTCGGTTGGAAATCCGCTAACGCTGAGAGCCGTGATTGCTGCACACGCCCCAGGAATCGGAATACACACGATCCCCCGCTTCACGGCTTCGGATACAAGAATCCCACCCGGATCAGAAATGCCAGGAGTGCCCGCATCGCTCACATACGCAGCGTCGTTTCCCGCAACAATGTCGTCGAGGAAATTTGAAATCGATGATTGCGACGTGTGTTGATGCAAAGACGCGGTTGGCGTTTTGATTTGGAATCGATCCAAAAGATTTTTCGTGACGCGCGTATCTTCACAGAGCACAATCGAAACGCTCGCAAGCGTTTCTTTTGCTCGGTCGGTAAGATCGGATAAGTTTCCGATCGGTGTTGCAACAATATAGAGATTTCCTGGCATGCTACTCTGTTATTTCGCCAGTCGACGTATCAATTGAGACGCCTTCTGGAGAAGAGGTATCTTCCGCGGTTGTTTCTTCTGGGGTGGCATCAGGCATTTGGCTGATTTTCGTTTTTGGATAGAGCGCAGACCAACACATCCAGAATGATTCTTGCGTTGGAAGTGCGGTTAATTTCACGCCATGATACGCGCCGGAAATTGCGACGCCATTTGCATCCCATTCCGAACCGGTTTGATCATCGAGGATTTTTTTGAAGTTGAAATTGTAGCTGAAGGTGAGTGTTTCGTCACCGACCACAGGATCAAAGACCGAAACCGAGTCGGAATCAGCGTCGTAGAATGCAACGATTTTTTTCTCGCCAACGGTTTCATTGGACACGCCAAATCCGCGCATCACCGTATTCACAAATGCGATTTGTTCCCCACCGTTTACATACCCACGCAAAAGCCACTTGGACGTAATGCGTGAATCTTCATGATTGAGTGGAAAATACACGGTCTCGGCAGTATCGTAATTTGAATACGGATGACGAGTATAATCCCGATCAAATCCAGTTTCATTTGAAAGCACTTCGCCAGTTGGATAGGCTTCTTTCCAGTCCGCCCACGTCATCGTGGTGGATGGGTAGAGCGTAAGTTGCGTGCTGATTTCTTTGCCCGATACGCCAAGCCCACGAAGCTGAAGCCACAAACTATCGGTTTCTGCATCGCGAAGCAAAACGTTATTATTGTAAACCCGACCGTCGGAATTGAATGTGAGCGCCGTGCCATCAACCGTGCGATCGTAAACGACCGCGCTTCGGCACAGGGGGCAAAGGGTCACGAGCATTTTTTGTTCGCCAAACGTATCATTTACAACTTCGTGCCAGTTGAGAATTTGAAATGAGTAAAAGCGATGCATTCCACCAACTTCAACGTCAACGCCGTACACTTCGTCTGCCAAAAATTCATCTGCCGTGGTAACGGACACAAATGTTGGGTCTGTAAGCGCTGGCAAATCCTCTGCGCTCTGACCATAATCGTAAATTTCATCTTCAGGGATGAGAGAACCATTTACCGCTTGCGTATAGACGCCGCTCGATAAATCTGCGCCTTCTCCGCTATTGTTGCTGTAGCGCCACTCTTGGATTCCATATAAAACGCCAAGCGCGACGACGAAAACTCCTACGAACGTGAGGACTTGGATGGTTGATTTTTTCATCATATAGGGATAAAAGTTTGCATCCTCCAGATGGCATAGTATACTGAATCCTTATCCTTTTCAACCTATCTATGATCAAACTCAATCATCCGGCTCCGATGCCAGAAAACATGATGTCTTACCAAAACGGCGAATTCAAAACCCTGAATCTTGCCGATTATAAAGGCTCCTGGCTTGTGTTATTTTTCTATCCACGGGATTTTACCTTCATTTGCCCAACGGAAATTCGCTCATTTGCAAAGCAAGAATCTGAATTTGCAGCACTTGGTGCAAAAATCGTTGGCGCCTCTACCGATTCGGAGTGGTCACACAAAGCCTGGTTTGAGCGCGATCTTTCGGAAGTGAAATATCCCATCATTGCCGACACGACGCATGAACTATCCCGCGCCTATGACGTCTTGAACGAAAAAGATGGATCAGCTGATCGCGGACTCTTCATTATCAACCCGGCTGGAGACGTTGCCTATGCGCTTCTTTCATCGGGCTCGGTTGGGCGATCTGTTACGGAGACCCTGCGTGTTCTCAAAGCGCTTCAAAGCGGTGAACTCTGCCCTGTGGAATGGCATCCGGGTGAACAGACGCTTGGCAAAGCCTAACAGATAAAACACCCCCTGAAGCTCCGAAGGAGCGAAAGGGGGTGTTTTTTATTTATTCTTTTTTCAAGGCATTAATTTTTTCCACATCGTATCCAAGAATCACTTCCCCATCGGCCACAATAACGGGCACCCCCATTTGACCGGTTTTCTCGATGAGTTCTCGAGCTTTTGATTCATCGGATGAAACGTCCACGTTTTCGTAGGTGAGCCCCAGCGAATCCATGAGTTCTTTTGCCTTCGTGCACCATGGGCAGGTTGGCGTTGAATAGATTTTGATTTCCATAGATTTGAATTATAGCAAAGAAATGAGTTCAGCGAGTGTTCGCACGCCAAATCCCGTTCCGCCCTTCCCAATCCAGCTTGCAAGTGGACGCTCGGCAAACGCCGGGCCCGCAATATCGATGTGCGCCCAAGGCGTTTCATCGCTTACGAATTGCTCGAGGAATAATCCCGCCGTGAGTGTTCCCCCATAGCGCGATTTGGTGACATTTTTCAAATCCGCTATATCGGACTCGATCAAATTCTTATAACGCGGTTCAAGTGGTAACTCCCAAATTTTTTCCCCAGCGCGAGATGACGCATCCAGAATTTGATTTGCGAGTTTTGGACGATTGCTCATAACGCCTGCGATTTCCTCACCAAGCGCTACCACACAGGCACCTGTGAGTGTTGCCAAATCCACAAGCGTGGTTGGCTCGAGCTTTTCTGCGTAAACGAGTGCGTCAGCCAAGGTGAGGCGACCTTCCGCATCGGTATTGAGGATTTCGATCGTTTTCTTGTTTGATGCACGCACGATGTCGCCAGGCCGAATCGCATGACCCGATGGCATATTTTCCGTTGCCGCAATAATTCCATGCACTTCGATTTGGGGTTTCCATTTTCCAAGAATTGCAAACAGTCCAAGCACAGCCGCAGCGCCGGCCATATCGCATTTCATGGTTTCCATGTGATCTGAAGGCTTCAAAGATAGTCCGCCGGAATCAAACGTAATTCCCTTTCCAACCACCACCAATCGTTTTTTTGTGGCTTTCTTTGGCATGTACGAGAGATGAATAAATTGTGGTGGTTCAACCGATCCTCTTGCAACTGCCAAAAATGCATTCATTCCTTTTTTCTCGCATTGCTCTTTATCGAGCACCTTTACATGAACACCTGCGCCTCCAAGTTTTGCGATTTGACGTGCGGTTTCTGCAAGCACGGTTGGTGTCATATCGTGGGCCGGCGTATTTACGAGGTCACGGGCAATTACTGTTCCCTCTACCAAAAGTTGAGCGCGCACAATACTCGTCCGACCGAGTCGAACAATTCTGCCGTCACGGGCAATAATTGTGACGTCGTCGATAGCAGTTTTTTTCTTTTTCTCCTCGCGGTAAATTGAAAATGAATATTCCGCAAGCAAAAGTGCTTCGGCCATTCCTTGCGCAATTGCTTTGGCATCGAATGGTTCCAGCCCTTCACCGAATAGTTCCAGAGCAATCGATCGCAGACCCAATTGTTGTGCCTGACCAACCGATGCACCCGCAACTTCACGTGTCACGTCGGAAGTGAATGCTCCGCGTTTGCCAAGTCCTGCAAGCAGCACATAATCTGCTTGCAAAACTTCTGGCGCTGGGATCAAGAGTAATTGCCCAGCAGTGCCTGTGAATTGTTTTGTCTTTATGATTTTTTGCAAACGGCCATGTGTGAGTTCACCCACGTTTTTCAGTGCAGGATTCTCGAGCTCACTCTCAAAAACGCCAAGAACAAGCAAATCTGCATGTGTTTCGAGCAATGGTCCTTTTTGAATGGAGATATTCATACAATGCATTAGTCTTCTCGTTTTAGACGGAAAATGAATTTTTGTCGAGGTCGTTATAAAAAACGCCCGCCTTGGTAGACGGGCACGAGCCATGCACAGGCACGCTAGCGACATGACGCGTGGACAAAATGGCACTTCTCCGAACGAACCGACTCGAGCTCGCCCGCCGGAAGGTCAATGTGCGAAACACGTTCGTCACCCACAGACTGCTTCTGGCCGGCGCCCCCTGTCGAGAGGATCATCGGAATCGCTTCAAGATGCCGACATCCCACACACCAGGGGTCTATTCGCGGTGTAAATTTATACCTACATTTTTGTTCCACGATCCCTCCTCTGGCGCGAGGATACTCCATTTCAACCATGCCATCAATGTTTTGACAGCAAATCTCTTCTAGGATAGAATGGGTCTTATCTATGCCAACACGACATCTTCCCAAGCGGAAGAAAATCCGCGCGCGCGTTGCTGTGAAGCGCTTAGCTGCACAACGAAAGCGTCGCAAAGCCAAGGCCAAGCGTTTTGCAAAAGCCGCGGCAAAAAAATAAAAACGGTCGCAAGACCGCTTTTTATTTACCTCCACTTTCTTTGTTCCGGCAAAGAAAGTGGAGATAACAGGAAAAAATTATTTTTCAGAAATCGATATTCGACTCCCCTTCTTCGAGATCATCCCATCTTTCTCCAAACGCAAAACCATCGCCTCAATCCATGGCAACTCGTTTGCCACATGTGTTTCGTCGATCATACGACCGATCCGAGCAAGCGGAATCGTTTTCACTTCTTGAACCAATTTGAGAATCCGCCCGCGGTAAATACGATCCGGATATTTTTTCCCTTTTTGAATACGCTCCTTTGCAACAGGCGTCATCGCTTTTGGGACAGGAACATTCCCCTTTAAAAATTTCGGCCCAGCCTTGCACAGATCTTTCATAGGGCAATGTGCGCAATCCGGAACTTTTGTGCAATGCACATTTGCAAAATCAAAAAGCGCTTGCGGAACATCATAAAAGGCCGGCACGGCAAGCAACTCACGCGCAAAAATCTTTTTCGTCTTTTTTTCATCGATCATTTGCGCATATGGAATGCCCCGATATACGCGACCAATAACGCGACGAATGTTTGTGTCGACCGGTGTTGCTTTTTGATGAAGCGAAAACATCGTAAGCGCTGCGGCGGTATAGTCGCCAATCCCTTTGAGCGTCCTCCATTCTTCTTCTGACTCTGGCACGCCACGCTTCACAACAGTGCGCGCAATGTCGCGGAGCATGAGGGCACGACGATTGTAGCCAAGCCCATTCCAGGCTCGAAGCGCTTGTGCGTTTGATGCCGTCGCTAGCGACTTCCAATTTGGGAAAACCTTGAGCCACGATTTATAAAATTGAATCACGTGTGCCACCTGAGTTTGTTGAAGCATGAATTCCGAAACCAAAATCTTGTACGGATTCGTGGTATTGCGCCACGGCAATTTCCGCCCGTTCTTTTGATACCAGTTGAGCAATTTTCTTGCGAAATCCATATGATTCTTCTATCATGAACGCATTATGTTAACACGAGCACAAGAAAAACGTATCAAGTCTTTGCAAAACGCGAAAGGGCGCGAGGAAAGTGGGACGTGTTTGGTGGAGGGCCAAAAAGTCATCGACACCGCCGGATCCGCGGTGGAATTCACTTTCGATCGCAATGATACCGGTGAGTTTGATGATCTTGTAACAACAGAAACGCCACAAGAGATTGCCGGCGTGGCAACAATTCCTTCGTGGACGCTCGAACAAATCAAATCCAAAAAAACCATCGTCGTGCTCGATGGCGTGCAAGATCCGGGAAACGTCGGCGCGATTCTGCGCTTGTGTTTGGGATTTGACACGTCACTTATCCTTATCGAAAGCGCGGACGTCACCAGTCCAAAAGTGATTCGCGCGTCCGTTGGTGCCATGTTCCAGGTGCCATGGCAAAAAATCTCTCGCGTGGATGCGCACGACCTCATCGTTGATTTGCAATTCCCTATCTTCCGATTAGAGAAAAACGCAAACGCAAAAGACCTGCCTGCGTTCACAGAACCTCAAAACGCCATCCTTATCGCTGGTTCAGAAGGAAATGGCATTCAGCTCCCGATTGAAGCGCCATCGATTTCGATCGATCACAATACGGCACTCGAGTCGCTAAACGTTGGCCACGCGCTTGCGATCGCGCTCCACGCGCGCTACGAGAGCTAAGATTTTATGCAATTCGCTCCAACGGCTTGCGAGATGTTTGTATAGCCGTCCGCTTCGAGGAGCTCCACAAGCCCACGATTGATTTCTGAAATAACCGATGGCCCCTCGTAGATCATCCCGGTGATGAGTTCCAAAAGTGAGGCGCCATTTTTTATTTTCTCGTAGGCATCTGCTGCGGAAAAAATCCCGCCACAGCCAATGATGACGCACTGACCGTTCGTCTTTTCGTAAATATATTTAATTTGCGCGTTCGATACCTCACGAATCGGCGCACCAGAAATTCCGCCCTGACCATGATCGTGCTTCTTTGTAAGATTTGTCGAAATAAACCCTGTAATGCCATGACGAGTCGCAACCGCAATGATGGCATCGAGTTCTTCGTGCGATAAATCCGGCGACATCTTGAGGAAATGCGGTTTATTGAATTTGATCGGATCAATTGCCGTGAGAAGCGCATCAAGTCGAGCAGCATCCGTGAATGGTTCCCCACCAAATGCATTTGGACAGGAAATATTGAGGGTAATGTAGTCGCCAATAAATTCAAACGCCCTGTACGCCTTGAGATAATCCGCAATGCCCGCCCCCGTCTCCACTGTACACACGTCGTTTGTTTTTCCAATGCTGACGCCCACCGGAATGCCAACAATTCTTCCAGCCATCCGATTTGCAATCACGTCGCATCCATCATTTTTAAGACCATAGTAAACGCGAAGTGATTGTTCACCCGCATGGCGCCACAACCGAGGCTTTGCATTTCCCGCGCACGGAAGTCCCGTCACGGTACCGACTTCAGAAAATCCAAACCCAACCGCGGGGAGAATACGCATCAGTCGCGCATTTTTATCAAACCCCGCCGCGAGTCCTACCGGATTTTTGAACGTGATATTGCCGATGGACTGCGTTAATGCTGAATGAGAATAATCAAAAAACCCTCGGGTGAGTGCGCGCGTTACAGGATGTGATCCTAAAAATTCCCCGACGCTTGTGAAAAAATCGTGTATCACTTCCGGATCAAAACGGAAAAAAATCGGTTTCGCAAGGATGCGATACCCTAAGAGCCCAATCACGTTTCGAATGCGGAATAGAAGCGTTTTCATGACCCTAGCTCACCATATTACGTCGCATTTTGCAAGAAGAGAATTCAATTGCTCTTTTGTTCAAGCTTGCGATGGAACTCCACTGCGTCTTCCATCGCCTGCTCAAAAGAGACGCGCGGAACCCAGCCTAATTCCTTACGTGCTTTTGTGGAATCAAAATATCGATCTTCGTACTGCAATTTCATGCCGTCACAAGCAACAGCGGGTTTTTTTCCCAAGAGCAATGCAATAAATTCCCGAATCTGATACCAGAATAAATGCACAGGTTCGAACCAGCGCGGAATAACGAAGCGTGGAGGCGAGGCCTGCACGAGTTTTGCAATCACGCCGTATAATTCTTTTTCTGTCAGAAATTCATTGGCAAGCACATAATTTTCCCCAACATCCCCCTTTTGCATTGCGAGCCAATGCCCCCCAATCACATCGTCAACCGCCACCACAGCATTGCCACCCGGCGGGACGAAAAAACATCCGTGTTCAATTTTATGAATAATTCGCCCAATGTGCCCAGCTGTATCTCCTGCCCCATACACCGTCGTAGGAGAGACCATCACAACCGGAACGCCGCGCGACGCAAATTCTTTGCACATCTCAAGCCCTTGTTTTTTTGAATCCAAATACGGAATGCGGTGCCATTTCGGGTCAAACGGGCTGTCTTCATGCAAAGGCCATTCTCCTCGCCCCGGAACGCCAAGACCCGAGGTAGAGATGGTCACAACAATGCGCTGAACTTTGAATTTCTTTGCAGCCTCGAGCATGAGTTTCATGCCGCCCACATTCACCGCGTAAATCAAATCGCGATCTTTTTTGCAGTAAGAAACGATGCCGGCAAAATGAAAAAGATGTGTACACCCCTTCACGGCACGCTCAACATCAGCCTTTTTTGTGACGTCCCCATAGCAAATTTCAACGTCGAGCCCATCCAAAAACTCATGCCATGTTCCTTTCAAAATAAAAATCCGAACAGACTTTTTTTCTTTTATCAGTCGCCGCACCATGCTTGAGCCAATATTTCCAGCGGCACCAGTCACCAAATATTTTTCCATACCCGTATTATAGCAAACCTTAAACATGCTCGGGGCATGATTTCGATCTTAGTTGTCGTGTAGCAGTAGGTATGCCCCAATCATCATGATAAAAATCGCGATGAACAGGAAGACCATAAGAGGTCGTAAGGACCTCTATATGATAGCGCGTTCCGTCATCCTGAGCGATAGCGAAGGATCTCTAGAGGTGATCCTCTTCGTCAGCCATGGCATCGGCCTTGGTGGCGTGCACGGTGCCGTCTTTATGCTGTGGAGGCATGTAGAGGGTATACAGCTTCATCGGTTCCGTCGCGGACGTATTGATGACATTGTGTTTTGACCCGGCTGGCACAATCGCAGCCATGCCATTTGAAAGCACAGACTCTTCGCCGTCGATGATGATTTTTCCCTGCCCTGCATCTACACGGAAAAATTGATCAACCGTGTGTACTTCGTCACCAATTTCTTCGCTTGGCAACAAGCTCATCACAACAAGCTGACCATGACTTGCGGTATAGAGCACGTTGCGAAAATTTTCATTCGCGAGCGTTTCCTGCTCGATATTGCCTACGTATCCATTCATATGAGTTGGTTAATTACCTGCTAATGATAGCAGAGATTAGGATATTTTTCTCAAACCGAGCATCAACCAGGGCGTATCCTGGAGATCACTGCAATGGTCATAGACGATTTCAAATTGATCACCGATCAGTTCCTCGAAGTCTTTTTTCTCGTAGAAATAAAATAGGCGCGAGCCATGTTCATCCTTTTTAACGAATTTTTTGTATAAACCCTGTTTGACACGAAGATGCACAAGCCCACCAGGATTCAGTGCTAGACATACCTTCTGAAGGACCAACCTCACTGCTTCGCGATCAAGATGCAGGAGAGAGGCGAAGGCAAAAACTAGATCCAATCCGTTCGGAAATTCATAGGTGGCCATGTCAGCAACCTCAAAATGATTCTCTGGAAGCAATTCGCGAGCCAACCGGATCATTTCATGAGAAATATCAATCCCAATATATGCGTTTGTATATTTAAGAATTTCCTGCGCGTCACGGCCATTCGCACACCCCAGTTCAAGCACAGATGCGTTTTGTTTTCCAACGAAACCAAAAGCGTGTGCAATATCATCTTTCAGCGGACCAATACATGCAAACTTCTCAACATAGGCGTTTGCTCCTCGATTATAGGTATTGATTGTTTCTTGATCCGTCATATCTTAGGCCCAGTATTCCCCATTGAGCCGGCTTGTACAAGAGCCAGCATTTCCTCTATCATGTTGAGAGTTATGCAAATCCCCAAACGAAAATCAGAAGCCGTACGACAACTCAAGAACCAGCCCGATTTTCACATGACGCAGGAAGAAATCGACCGCATGAAGCGCACCATTGAGCGCATGAAAAAAGAACGCCCAGGGCTTGTAGCCGAAGTCACGCGCACACAGGAGATGGGCGATCTTTCAGAAAACGCTGGCTACCAAGATGCAAAATATCGCCTGCGCAAACTCGACGGAAGCATTGAATCCATGCAAGAGCGCATCAAGTACGCTGTGCCAATTGCCGCCGGAGCTGATGCGCAAGGACGCATTCGTACCGGCTCGGTCGTGCGCATCGCCTCAAACGACAACACCTACACCTATCGAATTTTGGGCTCGCAAGAGTCTGACCCGCTAAACGGCGCGATTTCCTACAGCTCCCCACTTGGCAATGCGCTCCTTGGTCATTCCGTTGGCGACAAGGTTCCCTTCACCACGCCATCGGGCGAAATCACTTACGAAATTTTAGAAATCAACTAATATGCCAGGCTCCCCCGAACATCGATCCCAAATGTCAGAGCGTCCACGCTGGCTCACTGATGCTCAGATTGGATACATCGAAAAAACCGTTAACGAACTAATGAAAGCCGGCCTCACTGAAAATGCTGCGCTATTTCGTGCGCTCGATGGAATCACAAAAGATTCAACAGAACGAACCCAAGCTATTCCATTTCTCAAAGCCGAGCTCCGACGACGAAAAAAAACGGTGCATGCCAAACCCGGGGAAATCCCACCCATTCGACCCAGCCGTCGATCTTCGTGGGTGCCGGAGGAAGGGGCACCAGAATGGGAGCGAATCATTTCCGAATCCGAGGCATTAGAAAAACAACACCCCGCAGACGCCATCGGAGCAGACGAAGAATAAAAAAATCCCGCACGTGCACGCGGCACGGCGGGATTTTTTATTGCAAATTACGCAATTGTTGAAGCATCTGCGAGGGAAACTTTGACCGCAGCAAGACCTTTTTCAGTCTCGACGATCTCGAAGGTAACGATGTCACCTTGTTTGAGTTCCTCGAAGGTTACTCCGACGAGTTCCTTAGAGTGGAAGAAAAGATCCTTGGCTTCGCCTTCGCGAGCAATGAATCCGAATCCTCGGTCTGTAAGGGTTTTGATTGTACCTGTTGGCATAGGACTATTGTACTTAATCGATTTCTAAATTGGACACGAAGTGAACAGACTTCGACGAGGGCCATTCATGCAGGTGAGCCCTGTTCGGACTTCTGCCTCTTCTTGAACGCTACTATGCCATAAAAACCCCATTTTGTCAAGGATTCTACGTAATTTTTGAGCCAACCAGACGTCCCGCAGCCCAAGAGGCCTGAAGATTGAATCCGCCGGTAAATCCATCAATATCGAGGATTTCGCCAGCAAAATAGAGGCCCGGACAGAGTTTTGACTGCAGGGTGCTTGGATCGACTTCTTCGAGGTTCACGCCACCAGCGGTCACAAATTCGTCGCCGGATCCACGATGCATGACCGAGAGTGGGATGCCCTTTAGCCAATCACAAAGACGAATAAACTCCTCTTTCTTGAGGTCGCTTGCTGAAGTGGACGTATCGATTTTTGTGAGTTCAAGGGCAATTTCCGACAACGATTTTGGCACGTACATGCACAGCACATTGCCAATCGTCTTTTTTCGATGCTCGTGCATGAAGTGTTGAAGATCAACCTGAAGTTCGTCGAGGCGCATGTCTGGGAATAGATCAATCGAGATTGAGAGCGGATTTTTCTCCCCGTAATCTTCAAACGCCACCAAAGACGACAACGCAAATACAGCCGGTCCACTCACGCCTTTATGCGTGAACAAGAATGGACCCGTGAACGATTTCTTCTCGCTGCAATGCGCGGTGAGCGTGGCGCACTTCCACGAGAGCCCCGAGAGGCGGGCAGGCCAATGTTCTTTTGTAAAAAATGCATTAAGGCTTGGCGCGAGCGGAGTGATGGTGTGCCCGAGCGATTGCGCAAATGCATACCCATCGCCTTGCGAGCCGGTTTGTCGATAGGCCTGCCCGCCCGTGGTGAGCACAAGCGCATCTGCAATGAGCGGATCGGATTGCCCGCGAAAATGAACAAAAAACTCGGCGCCGACCTTCTCTACGCGCTCCACCGTGGTATTTAGCATCACGTGAACGCCGGATTGCTCAAATATCTTTTCGAACACGCGCACAATGTCGGCGCCATCATCGGATTTTGGAAATACGCGATTGTCGTCTTGCGTTTTCAACGGAACGCCGTGAGACTCAAACCACTCAAACGTTGCAAATGGCGGAAACGCAAACATGGCGCTCGTGAGGAATTTTCCTCCACGCGGATAATTTGTGAGCACGGTTTTTACGTCCTGAATACCCGTGGTGACATTGCATCGTCCCCCACCCGAAATCATGACTTTTTTGCCGAGTTCCGGATTTCGCTCGATCAAAAACACGTTCGCCGTTGGACGTACTTCCGCAAGCGTTGCCGCACACATCATTCCTGCTGGCCCTCCGCCGATAATTGCAATTCGCATATCGCACTAAATTACTCCAATGGCCATGCCACTGGCAAACGGCCGGTAAACGGATAATCCCCAAAGAGCACATCTGTGACACCTAGGCCTTCTGTGCCCGGAAGCCACGCGGCCACAATTGCATCCCATGTTTTCCAATCATCGCCCAAATCAAGCGGTCGACCAGAAATTATGATGACGACTATTTTCTTACTAACCACCTGCACGTTTGCGATTGTTTGCAAATCTTCGTCCGAAAGTGCCGGATGTTCACTGTCGCCCCAGCCCTCCGCATACGGTGCTTCTCCAACAACAACAATCCCCACGTCCGCTAACGCACTGTTTGAAAACGTTCCATCAAGCGAATAATCCACAACGGAATCAGGCGAAACGGATTGTTTGATCGCATCCAAAATCGTTGTGCCCGGAATCCAATTTCCATCAATCCCCTGCCACTCCACAGTCCAACCGCCGGATTGTCGTCCAAGATTATGCGCCGACGATCCTGCCACGAGAATTTGCGATGCGGTTTTTTGAAGCGGAAGTGCTGCACGCGTATTTTTGAGAATCACTTGCGACTCGCGCACAGCTTCTCGCGCGACCTCGCGACGACTTGCGGAACCGAATTCGCTCACATCAATTTTGTCAGATAGTTCAAGATCAAATAATCCCGCGGAAAACTTTGCACGCAAAATGCGCTCAACCGCATCATCGAGCCGTTCCATAGAAATATCCTCCTGCGCCACAGCAAGAGACATATTTGCCACAAATGTTTGATAGTCGTATGGAAGCATCACCAAATCAACACCGGCATTTACCGCCGCAACCGTTGCCGTATATTCCCCTCCAGGAATTTCGTAGACGCCATACCAATCCGACACCACAAATCCCTGAAAATCAAGTTCCCCCTTAAGCACGTCCGTTAATAAATACTGATTTTCCGCCATTTCCATGCCATTCCAAGAGGTATGACCAACCATCACACTTTGTACACCCGCTTCCACGGCTGCCGCGAATGCGGGCAAATGTTTGGCGCGAAGGGTTGCCTCGCTAACCGTTGTGGTTCCTTGATCAATTTTGAAATCCGGATTCCCTGATGTGCCCCAATCCATACTTCCGGTTCCCAAAAAATGTTTTGCCGTGGCAAGTACAGACGCAACCCCATTTTTTTGAGACTGCAATCCGATAATATAGGCGGCGCCCATGCGGCTGACCGTTTGTGTATTGGATCCGAATGTTTCGTAGGTTCGTCCCCAACGCGTATCCCCAACCACATCCACATCGGGTGAAAAATTCCAGTAGATCCCCGTTGTCATAAGTTCTTGCGCAGTGATTTCACCAATACGCTCCACAAGATCTGCGTCTTGCGTTGCCGCAAGACCAATATTGTGTGGAAAAACCGTGGCACCAAACACATTAGTATTGCCATGCACCGCGTCGACGCCATAAAGAATTGGGATTGCCAATCGGCTTTTGAGTGCTGCACGTTGAAAATCATTCACCATTTCGCGCCACGCTTCGGGCGTATTTTTTTTGGGTCCCGCACCTCCGCCGCTTAGTAATGCTCCAATCCCGACCGTTGCCAAATCACGAGTATTGTGGATGCTTTTCTGTTCCACGAGTGCGAGTTGACCAATTTTTTCTTGCGTGGTCATGCGCGCCATCAGATCATCAATACGGTCTTCGATGGGCAAAGATGCATTTTTATAGGGCGCATCGTCAGGCGGAGCCGGCAGTGATGAAGCTGGGGAAAAAAATGTTAAAAAGAGAACAAGCCCACCAAAAACCAAAAAAAATCCAGCCAAGGATCCCAAAATTTTAAGACGAATTGAGCGTATATTCATAGGGATCATTCCTAGGGAATCTTAGCACATTCGTGAGATTTTGACTTGTACGAGTAATTTGTTTTATCCGCGCCAACGATTTGCTATACTAGTTGCATGATTACCGATCTTATTGCCTTGCTCGCGCAGATTGTTGTTTCTGTGATTGAACACATTGGCTATCTTGGCATCTTTTTATTGATGCTTGTTGAAAGCTGTGGTATCCCCATGCCATCGGAAGTCATCATGCCATTTTCGGGATTTGTGGTTTCCACCGGACAACTCAATTTCTGGGTCGTTGTCCTCATGGGCACATTCGGAAACCTTGTGGGTTCTTGGCTTGCGTATTGGATTGGCAGTGCTGGCGGACGACCCCTCATCGAAAAATTCGGAAAATACATGCTTATTTCCCACCATGATTTAGACGTGGCCGATCGTTGGTTTTTGAAATATGGCGATTGGACCGTCTTCTTTGGTCGATTACTCCCGGTGGTGCGCACATTCATTTCTTTTCCAGCCGGTATTGCTAAAATGAATTTCAAAAAATTCTCGCTCTTCACGTTCCTTGGTGCTTTGCCGTGGTGCATTCTGTTCACCTGGCTTGGCGTAAAAATGGGAAACAACTGGGAAGAAATTCAAAGCACGCTTCACAACTTTGACATGCTGATGCTCGTCTTGGTGATTGCAACTGTGGTTTGGTACGTGTGGCGACACCTGAAACATCGGCGCGCGAAGGAATGAAATCTGCCAAATTGTAGCCGTGGATCGTTCAAATGATTCCATTCATGTGTTGTTTGAATGTTTCGATGTCCGTAAACAAAAACGTGTCGAGACCAGCATCTTTAGCAGAATCCGTATTTTCTTTCTCATTATCGACAAAAAGAATTTCGTTCTTTGTCACAAGCTCAGAGCAAAAATTTCGATTTGCTTCATTCAGAGAAGCAAAAACCTCTTCGAAAAACTTCGGATTTTTTTTCTTATATCCGACTTCAGCGGAAACAAATAATCCATCGAAAAGTTCGCTGAATCCCATCTTTTTGCGTAGATATTCTGCGCGATGTTTTTCCTGATTTGTCGCAAGATAGCACTTCACGCCAGCATTGCGGAACCTATCGATCAGATGAAGCATCTCTGCATTCGGTTTGTTTTCGAACTCAAACCACTCCTGCAAAAGTTCGTCAACGGTCTTTTTCCAGCCCCAATCGGCAATTACGTTCCCAAGTTCGATTTTTAGGTCAGCTCTACCATACAAACATTCCTGAAAAACCCCCGAAAAAAACGGAGCCATCTTTTCTTGTGGAATTTTGTAGTTCCGTTCTAGCACCTGCGAAAACATCAAATTTGAATCGATTGTGACGCCGTCTGCATCAAACAAAACTATTTTGTGTTTCATATGGTTATTCAGATCTCAAACAACTTTTTAACGCGTTCGTAATCACCCGTCAATTCAGTTCGAATTTCATCAAAGAAAATCTTTTTTCTAAAATCACGTTCAATTTTTGGAAGAGCCCAAGCGCGGATTTTTTTGGGTGATTCAATTGGCAATAACACGCCCAATGCAAAATCATAAAAATCTGTCTGAAGATGGGCCATCCCATCGGCAGTGGCCATGACCTTGCCCTCGAGGGTTTCTGGGAGATCCTCGCCGTGGCAAGCATGATGTTTGATTGCATCAATTACAAGAGGAATCTCCTCATGTGAAAACCCAGATTCTCCTAAAAGCTCTTTGGCGATTTCATAACTTTTTTCCTCGTGATGCTCATCCTCTCGTTGCATGACTGCATCGGCAATATCGTGGAGCAAGGCAGCTGCAACGACCAAATCCGCTTTTGCGCCATACCGTTTTGCAATTGCCTCTGCATTCTTTGCCACAACAAAAATATGGTTCTCAAAAAGCCAATCCGCCCAATCTGCGCGATTGGGATCTTTTGCGAGGTATAAGTCGCTGACCTTATTCTTCAGTTGTTCAATGCGAGGAGTACCTTCATTCATATTGGGTCTTTTATCCTCCTAATAGTTGGTGAGGATTTTTGTTTATTCTTAAATTTCAATCCCTCTTCGCCTCAGGTCATCAATACTCTCAAATTCCAAATAATTCTGCGTCAGTTCTTCACCTTTCTGAACTTCACGAGTAGTTACTAAATAAGCATCTGTATGCGCATTCTTTTGTGTAAGCGTTGCGTTTTTTGAGTGATTTATGAACTTTGATACATCAAAATCAACATGCCATTTTTGTAAAGACTTATCGAAGAAGCCCCACCAAAGTATTTCCTGTTGCTCGGCTTTGGTTAATGAGTCAAACTCTTTTTGTGTGATATTTAAATCAAGCAATGGACTAGCAGTATAGACCAGCTGACCGGTTTGTAAATTTTCATCAGTAAATAAACCAACTCCGTGCTTATCAGATTTATCAAGCTTGTATTTTATATGGATCATACTAATTCAGTATACCAGCCCAATTCCCACTTTGATAGCCACAAACCAAACAAAAAATGACCAGATTGCTCTGGGCATTTTTTATGGCCCGGAGACTGTGCAAACTCGGGACTACTGATTGAGAGTCCTAGGAGACTCCTATAATTCGGTTCACCCTGCCAAGAGTATGTCACGGACTAAACGACTTGTTTTCTCTATAAAGAATCAAAGATAAACTATTCTTATCGTTCCCCCAAGTCATATCCTTTCTAGAGGATAATCCCTTCTCAATAAAAAGTTCATTTTTTGCTCGATCACTAAGATTAGCCTTTGTTTTCTCTCTAAAAAAAGAGTAAATTGCATCGATGATATGGATATCGCTCATAATGGTCTTAGCTCCACCCCTATCCATAGTCTCTATGTATCTTGCTTTGTAAAGCTTGAACAAATTGTCTAATATCTCCCTGTCATGTTCTGACAATAGCAATCCGAGAGCCAATTCAGAATTTAGATAGTCAACCATCCTGATTATATTATGAGTTTCATTTCCTCCCCATCCTCTAATGATCTTTATTAGATCGTAGCGTTTGATGCTTTTAAGAAAAATTTTAATTGCATTGTTTATCAGTTGCGTTGCAATCTCTGCACCAGACGGGAAAAACCAATCCCAATATAACGACCTCACAGAAATATACTTAAGATCATTCAAAATCATCTCCGGCACTATTAATTTTTCTTCATTCTTTAACTCCTCGATGCGGGAAGCGTACTCATTCATACTGCAATATTCTATCACCTCATCGATTATTTGAGATAGAGTGGTCTTGATTGATTTTCTCGTTTATGTTATTCTCTCCTCGCAATTTAGTTATTCCGGGGTAGCTCAGCGGCAGAGCAGCGGACTGTTAATCCGCGGGTCGTGGGTTCGAGCCCCACCCCCGGAGCCATAAAAAATGAACAGAGAAATCTGGTCATTTTTTGTATCCTAAATTTAAGTCCATTGCATCTCGTGTTATAATATGACCAACAAATTTTTAATTTGCATTCCCATGAACATCTAATTTTCTATTCGTCGAGAGACGAAATGAAGACTGTGCATCTGAAAAATATTTTTTTACAATTAATGATTCTATATGGCCAAAGGAAAAAATGCTCGAAAAAATATCAAGAAACCAAAGAAGAATAAAAAATAGGTTTCTACAACAAAACGGCCCCACCTTTCGCGAAAGGAGGGGCCGTTTTTTAATATCGCTTCTCTTGCGACACCATTGACGAAAAGAGAAAAATGTACTATATTTGTACGTTCCGCGAATACGGAATACGAATCACAATTTGCCCTGAGGTGATCCTTGTCGCACAACATCAACCGACTCGAACAGCTCCTTCGGATGTGGGAAGACCGTTGTTTCCTGAGCTCGATGGCAGCACGAATGCTCATATCGATCGGGATGTCTCCACAGTGCCAATTTACGGGACCACTCATCCACTGGAGCAACTTCCGAGGCTACCTTCGCGGCTTTCGGGCCGACATGCGCTTTGACTGGGAACGCTTCCTGGGACCAATCGAGGTTCAAAAATATCTGATCCCTGATGCGGGAACGCCCCTCGCGCTCGCATCCTGGTCCTCGAGCTCCAGAAGAATGTTCCGACTCACTGACGATCTCCAACTTCTGCTGGAAGGAACGGATCTCGGAGACTTTCGGGTGTCGGATATCCCGTGGCCGTTTGACTCCTTCGTTGTCCTTTTGGCGAGGCCGATCGAGACCATGTGTAATGCATGGGTCGATGCGATCCTCGTTAGTCGCGGGAATCAACTTCTCCACCCGTCACAGCCGTATGTTGAGATTCAGTTACTCCCTACAGTCCTGGACCAACGGGAGTACCTACCCCAATATGCGATTCGTGACATGGAAGACGCCCTCGCAAAAAAACGAGTGAGCCGCCTGCGCAAATTGTTCGATCGATGGTCACCCGCGGCCGATCCGCTGCTCCGAACCATCTTCCCAATCAGCCCCTCATTAGATATCGGCGTCAGCAGATCCGCCCTGTCAATGGCGAAAATATCTGCACCCTTGGCGGAGGATTGCTTGGACCCCCATATCGAGCACTACCCCCACTGGGATCTGGCGCTGCGCATTGTGGCCGGCCTTGCACTCCACCTTACGACGATCTCCGGTCACTCCCGTCACGCACCTACGTGGACGAGACCGGACACGCATACGCTGGACTTTCAGGCTGTCGTGAGCGACGCGCTCGTCTGTGAGGTCTCGTCTACGCACATCCTGTCCGCCAATGAACGACAGAACCTGCGTGAGGCGATCGACGACGAACGAAGTGTGGCAATTGGAAAAACAACCTCTGATTGTGCTTCGCGTGAAGTGCGAGCACACTATCGCCGGGGCTACTGGCGACGAGCGCCAGGATCAGGGAACGACCCGAACGCTCCGAAATGCATTCACGTACGGCCAACCTTGGTTCGGTCCGACCGTCTGCCACAGGGCGCAGCTCCCCAGGGTGCTGAGTCGCGATTCAAGACGTAAGCGGTACAACAGAACCGTCCGACTCCGCCCAGCACCTCGCGTACTGGGCGGCAATTTATATACAAAAACGACCCACCCATTCAAAAGGCGGGGCCGTTTTTTTACTTTTATTCTTTTCCTTCTGTTTCTTCCTCGGCTTCTTCTTTTTCCTCTACGTCTGCAACTTCCTCGTCTTCAACAATTTCTTCATCGCCTACTAATTCTTCGTCTTCTACTTCGCCTACCAAATCTGCAAGAATGTCCAAAATCTGATCGATCTTTGCGTTCATGGCCTTGAGGTTCTTTGTGACCTCATCGTTTCCGCCACGTGGCGTGCTTACATAGGCAGGCTTGTCAGAAAAACGTGGGCGATCATCGAATCGCTTTTCAGCAAAACGTGGCGCGCTATCATCGCCTTTTTCCTTGCGGAAACAATCTGAGCAAAGAACCGGCTTTTTCCCATTTGGTCGGAACGGAACTTCACAATCCTGCCCGCACTGGTCGCAGACTGCGCTATGCATGTCTGGACGCGCGTCGCGGTCTCCCCCGCGATATCCGCCGCTTGAGCGACCACCACCAAACGAGGGTCGGCTACCACCAAACCCACCTCGACTCCCTCCGCGGTCATTGCCGCGACTCTTCCAATCTCCACCTGAACTCTTTCTACTTGAATACATATTTCTCTAAAATGAATTAGTTCTTAATTAACGTTGCTAAATCGAGGGTATCGCTGAAGTGAATTTGCTTCACAAAATCCTCGGCGTGGCTCACCACCAACAGACATCCTTCATACGCATTTAAGGCGCGTGCAATCACCGGCAAATGACGGAAGTTTATATGGTTTGTTGGTTCATCAAAAATGAGGAGTCCTGGTTTCTGAAGGACGAACCGTGCAAAGCACAGCAATCCTTTTTGACCCTCAGAGAGCGCACCGATCGGCGTTGCAAGTGCTTCGCTATCGAGTAGAAATTGCGCTGCCGTGCGTCGAATAGTTTCATTGTCAGGCTCATCCATCACGTCCGCAAGCGAAGCGTATGCAGTTTGCGCAAAGTCGAGTCCAGAAAAATCTTGCTTGTAATATCCCACAATCACGCCATCGGTAATACGCGCGTCTGGGCTATTGCCTTCAGCGAGTGTGCGCAAGAGCGTGCTCTTTCCAATTCCGTTTGGTCCAGCAATAAGCAAGTGCTCTTTGCGACGCAAGGAAAGATTCACCTTTGCATGATGTGGTTCTTGATTCAAGATCACCTTCACGTCCGTGAGCGTCACAATGGGTTCGCCAAATGGTTGCGCAGGAATGGTGAATTCCCCAATGGTTCGATCGTCGCGTCGCACATCAACCATATTCTCTTCCGCTTCTTCCACTTCGTCTTTGAGTTTGCTTGCGAGCTTACGCATTTTTCCCCCTTTATGCGCGAAGAAGTTTACTTTGTCTTTGCGATCTTGAATCGTTTTCAACAGCTGCGCATTTTTTGCGCGATCGCGCTCAACACGTGCGCTGATTTCTTCCACTACATCAGAATAGTTGCCATCGTATTTTTCCACCTTGCCGGTATACACATCCAAATGCAAAACGCCTTCGGTAAAACAGTTTAAAAATTCCGCATCGTGGGAAATCACGAGCACGGTTTTTGGATACATAATAAGAAATGCCGTGAGGTAATCAATCCCATCGCGATCCAAATTATTCGTTGGCTCATCGAGGAGCAAAATATCAGGCTCTTGAATGAGCGCGTAGGCCAAGAGCAATCGCGCTTGCTGACCGCCGGAAAAATCTCCAACGGGTTTATCGAGTGCTGCTTGCAAGTTCACAACCGCAAGAACGTCGGCGATTCGTTTGTCGAGGTTGTATGGGACGTCCGCAAAGGCATGTGCAAAATAATCGCGCACCGTTTCCGTGAGATGTTCACGTGCCATCACCTGTTTTGCGGTTGCGATGGTGGAATTTGGAAGCAAATGAATTTGACCTTCGTCAGCCTTGAGCTCGCCTGTGATTAACTTAAAAATTGTACTCTTTCCAGCGCCATTTTGACCCATCAACGTGAGTTTGGCGTTTTCGCGAACGGAAAAACTTGCCTCATCTAAAATGGGGTTTTCCTTTGTATAGCCAAAGGAGACTGCCTCAAAACGGATAATTACATTGCCTTGTGCCATAATGACCCGGGAGGATACCACACATTCACGAAAATTGCTAGCCCAAGCCCAAAAATCAAAAAGTCGCACGTAACCCTCCCGTTACTGTACGACTCACAACGACACAATTTGCCGTTTAAGGGAGCATCCCCAGGTCGATCTTGCCTATCGGAATTTGAAGCTTGACCGCCTGCCAAATTGCTGCGTGACGGTCGTTATCTGCGCAATCAAGGAATGCAAGAAGTTCTCGACGAATTCGCTCCCGTTCATCGTCGTTGCACCCCAGCCGCTGACTGAACTTCACGGCCGACTTCCTCGTGAGCGGGACCTCCCCGCGTCGTAAACGGCTGAGCTGTGGAGCAGAGACGCCCAGAAACTTCGCTTGCGCATGGACGGTCTTTAGCGGATTCTCCGGCGTCGCATGTGATGCACACGCGGTTTCAAGATACATGCCAAGATTCGTTATATCGCGCATGTGGACTCCAGGAAGCTTGTGCATTTTGCAAAAGCAAAATAGCAAAAAAAATCCTGAAAGTCAATCCCCTGTCTCTCACACTGTGCTATAATGAAAACAATTATGCCCAAGAAAAAATTTTCTGTATTGCACATCCTCGTCACAAATGTGCTCGAGGTTATTGGAATTATCTTTATCTGGAGAGGCGCTTGGTATGTCCTCGATGCTCTCGATGTATATCTTTTTGATGGGATCCACACGTGGACGTCGATCTTAGGAGTTGCGATCGGAATCATCATTCTGTCATTTGCCAAAAAAGAATTTTTCAACGGGGACTAGTATGTCAAAAATGAATTCGCAGCAAAAAATCGGTATTGCCCTCTTAGCAGTTCCGATTCCTCTTCTTGCAATCACGCTTGCATGCTATGCCATCTTCTCATTTGTAATCGCAACAATGACAGACGCAAGCACCTCCGTGCTTTTGCTCACAAATATTGTGAATGTTATTCTTAGTGCATTGGGTATTGTTGCATTGATCGGCATTCCGATAGGCATGCCAATTGGAGCCATCCTTCTCGTGATGGGTGCGAAGAAAAAATAGATGAATGTTCGACCATCGCCCCTTGACTTCGGGCGATTTTTTTGTTAGCGTATTTTGTCACGGAGGTGGATCATGGGATGGTTCCTGGATCCAGTGCATCTGTCACTCATGGTCAAGGGAGCGACGTGTCTGTTCTTGTTCATCTTTTCGATCTCGTGGTGTCGTGGGATCTCTTGCGAATGAACCCGGCGTTCACCACATACCTGCGCGTCTCACTGTGCGTTCACGAGGCCTGCAGGTTTTTTGATACACTAGTTGAAACATTGCGGGTTTTCCCGTATACTCACGTGTTATGCAATACCAAAGCCGAAAAGAACGCTTAGCTGAATTTTTCCCCGACGTTCCAAAATTCCGACAGTCGCAACTCGATGAAGCACTCTTCAAGAGTGAATTTTCGAGTTGGAACGATGTAACAAACTTCCCAGTTGCCATGCGCGAGAAGCTCACAGCCGATGTGCCGTGGACGAGTCTGGAACCGGTCGCAGTTCAAAATGGCGAGGAAAAGGATGTTTACAAAGCGTCTCTCTCGACCTTTGACGGACAGCACATTGAAACCGTGCTCATGAAAAATGCTCGCGACGCATGGACGGTTTGCGTTTCCTCGCAAGTGGGATGTGCCATGCGCTGTGCATTTTGCGCTACGGGCAAGATGGGACTCACGCGTTCGCTCCACAGCGATGAAATTGTTGATCAGTATCGATTCTGGGTGATGTTCCTTTCTGAAAAGCCCGAACTCAATTTGCGCATTTCCAATATCGTTTTCATGGGCATGGGCGAACCCATGGCCAATTATGAGAACGTGCGTGACGCTCTGAATATCTTGCTCGCCAATACAAGCATCGGCCCAACGCATATGATCGTCTCATCGGTTGGCGTAATTCCCCGCCTTGAGCAAATGCTGAGCGACGAGAAATGGCCTCATATTCGCATGGCCATTTCTTTGCACAGCGCTGACTCAGCAAATCGCATGAAACTCATGCCAACCTCGTATCCGAAATTCCATGCTGATCTTGCTGATTGGGCACGGCGCTATTTGGCCGAGTTTGGAAACCGCCGCCATCACCTTACGTTTGAATACGTAATGCTCGCCGGGGTAAACGATACAGACGATGACGCTAAAAAACTTGCCTCGTACGTTACCAAAATCGGCGACGTGCGCGTCAATTTGATTCCATTTAATACGACTGAAGCAGAGTTTACGTCGAGCTCACGAAAAACCATGGAGCATTTTCAATCCATTCTCGATTCACGTGGTGTCACTGTGACGATCCGAAAATCGCTCGGCACAGATTTCGACGCTGCTTGCGGACAATTAGCAGCAAAAAAGAAGCACGTTTGATATCATAGACCTATGCTGAAGGAGCGAATCGCGGAAATGACGCGATACAAACAGATCAAGAGTTTTCTTGATCGCAATAATCGATTTTTGGTTCCAACCTTCCTGCTTGCAGGAACTGCGCTGGATTATTTTACGTTCCGCACGATCTCCATCCGCACCTCATTTTATTTGCTTGGCGCCTACGCAATCGTGACAGGCGCAATCATCTGTTTCATCCACATCTACGACGAAAAACGAAACATCGAGGGCTCAAAACTTTTGGGATACACACGTCTTTATACGCCCCTCGTATTGCAATTCCTTCTTGGAAACCTTTTGAGCGCTTCGCTCATTTTTTACTGGTTCAGCGGAGCGATATCCGTCAGTTGGCCTATCATCCTCGTCGTTGCGGGGCTCATGGTCTCCAATGAACTCTTGCGAGATTATTTCGAGCGTCGCACCGTTCAGATTCTTATTTTCTATTTCATTCTCTTTTCTTTGTGTTCCCTGTTCCTGCCCTATGGGCTCAATTCCATCAGCGCATTCGTTTTTGTGCTCGCTGGTCTATTGAGTCTCGTGCTCATGTTTGGGTATGTAAAAACCTTCTCGCGTTGGCTACCGGACGTAAAAAAAGACAAGCGTCTTATTTGGTCCTGGGTGTTTGTGATTTTCTTTGCCATGAATGCCCTCTATTTTTTCAATCTGATCCCGCCGATTCCCCTTTCCATGCGCGAAGCCATCGTAGCGCACTCTGTGACACGCACAGACGGCAACTACGCGCTCGAGATCGAGAAGCAAGCCTGGTATCTGTGGCTTATTCCAGGAAAAACCGACCATGTGAATGCCTCCGATCAACTCGTCGTATTTACTTCCGTCTTTGCACCAGCAAACCTCGATACCACCATTGTTCACCACTGGCAGTGGTACAACTCCGATACACATAAATGGGTTGATCGCGGAGAATATTCCTATGCCCTTGTTGGCGGACGAAACGATGGCTACCGTGGATATACGATGACGACCAATCCCGCAGACGGAAAATGGCGCGTGAGCGTTGAAACAAAACGCGGGCAAGTGGTGGGGCGCGTACGATTCACGGTAAAACAAACGGACGAGACAATTAAGCTCATCGAGACGATCAAGTAATCCAAAACGAAACACCCTGACCGAAGTCAGGGTGTTTTTGTTTGATTCTTTGAGCTTAGGCTCGTTCCTTTGGTTTTGCTTCCGAAACCGAGATTTTGCGGCCGCCGAAATCGCGGTCATTCAATTCGGCAACGGCTTTTGCAACGGCGTCGGTGCTGTCAAAGGTGACAAATCCGAATCCGCGGCTGCGGCCAGTGAACTTATCGGTCACAATGTGGACCTCAACTACCGTCCCAGCGGCAGCAAAGAAATCAGAGAGCTCTTCTTCTGTTGCAGAGAATGGGAGATTCCCTACGAAGATTTTTGTTTGTTCGGTCATAAAAAAATTACGAATAACGAGGAATA
>Ga0172379_10002634_pt1 | contig 31099 bp, 39 predicted proteins | sample GrowelOW334metaG_FD_119756 | JGI IMG/M metagenome (GOLD analysis project Ga0172379, IMG submission 119756) | Groundwater microbial communities from an aquifer near a municipal landfill in Southern Ontario, Canada - Groundwater well OW334 metaG | ecosystem: Environmental > Aquatic > Deep...
AATCCTCCTTTGATAACTTTGGAACAACAAAAAGATATTTTATCAGGTAAAGTAAATCCGCATGACTTATACAAAGAACAGCTCGTCGATGAGGGTAATCATCTTCCAAAATTGGTCGGCAAACGAATGGCTCTAATCCAGGTCTTGGAATCGCTTATACCTAAAGGTTAAAAATTGACGGTGTCCTATTTATTTCAATGGGCCTATAGTCGAGTGGATCAAGACATTTCCCTTCGGAGGAAAAAGCGGGGGTTCGATTCCCTCTAGGCCCGTAAGTGATGAGTATGTTTGAAAATATCCCTATAAAATTAATTTTTTTCGCTTTAGTTCTTGCCGCAACTTTGTTTGAAGTTGTGGGGGATGTTTTTTTTAAGAAGTGGAGTTTGGATAACAATAATATTATTCTGATTGCTGGTTTTATAATTTATTTTATTGGAACTGTTTTTTGGGCTTTCTCATTAAAGTATGAGGGGTTAGCTAAATCAATTTCAATTTTAACTGTGCTAAATCTAATCGTAGTTGTTTTAGTTGGAGTGCTTTACTTTAAAGAAGATTTGTCTTTAGTAAACAAAGTTGGGATTGTTTTGGGAATTGTTAGTGTTGCATTAATTGAACTGTAAAAAATTATTTTTAAACATGTTTTACTGGAACCTTTTCACACCTTTGCCTATTATGGCTGGTTTGACTGAATTTTTTTTACCTGCCGCTTTTCCTAGTGCTTTGAATGCTTGGTCAATACTTGGTGTGGGTCTTAGTTCTCCCGGACTTCTTTTTTCAAATGTTCCTGGTCTAATAATTCTTACTTTTGTGCCAGGGGTAGCTCCAAAGCTTATTGTTGCGCTTGGTCTTAAAGTAGTTTTTCCCATTGCTCGACTCATATTAACTTTGCTTTGTGGTATTCTAGATTGTCTAGCTAATCTTTCAACAGCTTTTCTTACTTGGTATGATGGGTTTCTTCTTGGCACATAATTACCTTGTGCTTAATTAGGTTTTTATTCTTTTTATATGTTTGTTTTTATTTATTCAAACGCTTCTTTTCCTTCTAAGTATTGTGTTAGGTATTCTGCAAATCCATTTTTGTATTCTTTCAAAATATTTTTTTCACTTAGTATTTTTGCTTTGTGTAAGCATAGTCTCATTGCTTCTTTTTCATCAATTAAGCATTTTTTAGTAAATCTTTCAAGGAGTTTGTGTGCGCTTGTTTCTTCTCGCTGAATTTCAATTACTATTCTCTCTCCTTCAACTCTTGGGCCAGAAATGGTAATGCGTTTTTTCTCAAGGAATCTTTTAGTGTTCTCAATATCGTTTGCCATTGGGCCAATTACTTTTTTTGCTTGTTGTAGATTTAGGCTAGTGAGTTCAAACAAAAATATTACTTTTTTTTCATCACTCCATAGCCCGCTTTGAGTAACTTCAAAATCGTTTTCTCTTAAATGTGTTTCTACTTTTTTTAAGTATCTTCTTAGTTGTCCCCAAACAAGATCTGATAAAACAGTTTGTGGAAAATTAGCGCTTATTGCGATAAGTTCTTTTTTTGTTAACATTTTTTGTATTTTTTTCTTTGGCCACGTTTTTGATTTTTTAGGAAAAAAGAATTTTATGTTGGGTTTTTTTAAAAACAAATTTGCTGCAAGTATCATTCGTTCGAATTGTTCTGCAGATAATGCGGAAGCAACATTTCGATTTGAATCCACGGGATCAATTATTATTAATGGGTAGTGCTCTTTTTCAAATAATTTTTGTGCTCGTTCAATCCCAGTTCCAAAATCAATTACTTCTCCTGGCCTCATTTTTGCTAACGCTTTAATAGTGTTTTCAAATGTTTTGAATGTTACAATAAATAGTTCTGCCCCATACCCTGGTAAAGAACAATTTTTCAAATCTGCACCGTAAGCATTTATCCCTTTCAAAAATTGTTTGAGTAATCGCGCTTCTGCTTTTTGTGTATCGGTTAATTTTTCAAGTAAGTATTTGTTGTGAAAAGGAGTTCTGTCTACTGCGCTTTGTTTTTCTGCTCCGCTTGCAACAATATAAGAGGGAACAATTTCTACTTCAAATCCTTTTATTTCTCCTCTAATATATGGGTGTTGGGAGTATGCTTTTTCCCATTTGTGTCCTTGAAAAATTGTTTTAGCGAGTCTTAGTCCCTCTTCTTCTAATTGTTGCGCAGGAAGTTCTTTATGAAACATTATAAATAAATCTAAATCCCTATCTCCGCGTAGATGAGTTCCTCTTGCGCTTGAACCGCACCATTCTAAGTGTGAGTGTTTTCCTTCTAATTTTTTTAGTTTTTCGCGTATTTGGCTAACAAGTTTTTGTTCAGCCAGAACCTCTTTTTTTGTAGGAGTTATCTTTTTGAGTACTTTCTTATAGAGGGGGTTCATAGTCATCACTTTTAAAGCGCTTAAGTTATTATACTACTTTTCTTTATATATTTGTGTTTGTGTGGTCTAAATGAAGTTTACTGAACTGAAGCTTAAGAAGGTTGATTCCACTCCTCTAGCAGACATTTACTCTGGTTTATCCAATAACTTTTATGAAGTAAAGCTCTTGCCTCTTTCAGAAAAAGAGAAAGCGTTTGCTGAGTTTCTTTCTAAGGAAATTCGTAAGGGCGGATTTTTGCGTAAAGAGTTTGATGGGGCTGGAGAAGATTTTAACGAATCATTTGTTGATGAAATAGTCTCTGTTGTTCAAGTAAATAGTTTGGTTGAAAAACTTCCTTCAAGAAAACTTTTTGTTTCTCTTGTTGAATCAATGATTAAGCTTGTTTCTAAAGTAAAATTTGTTCAGAATAAAGCATTATTTTCGGAGTATGTTTTGCATAATGCTATTGGGTTAAAGCAATTAGCTTTTTTTTCTTTGGATGATGATCTAGAAGAATTAATGGTTAATGGTGCTGAAGGGATTTTTGTTTTTCATAAAAAATATGGTATGTGTAAAACAAATCTTGTAATTGAACAAAAAGAATTAATTGATGTAATTCAGCGTGTTGCGTTAACCGTTGGCAGGGAATTTAATTCAAGAAATGCGTTGCTTGATGCGCGTCTTCCTGATGGTAGTAGAGTTAATGCTACCTTATCTGATGTTTCTCCTACGGGGGCAACTTTGACTATAAGAAAGTTTTCTGCAATTCCATTAACTATTTTGGATTTAATTTTAAATAATACAATTACTGCGGAAGCTGCAGCATTTTTATGGTTCATGGTTGATGGATATGGAATTTATCCTCAAAATATTTTGGTTTCGGGCGGAACTGCTTCTGGTAAAACAACTTTTCTTAATGTTTTAAGTAATTTTATGAGACTAAGCGAGAGAGTTATTTCTATTGAAGATACTATTGAACTTTCTTTGCTTGGGAGAGAGAATTGGGTTGCGCTTGAATCAAGGACTTCGGAAGGAATGCAAGTTACAATGGATTCTCTATTAAGAAACGCTATGCGTATGAGACCTGATAGAATAATTGTTGGGGAAGTAAGGGGGCCTGAGGCTTTAACATTGTTTACTGCAATGGATACTGGTCACCAAGGTTGTTTGGGTACGGTTCATGCAAATAATGCAAGAGAGACTCTTGTAAAACTTCAGGAGAGACCGTTATCTGTTCCTCAATCTATGCTTCCTTTGCTTGATTTTATTATTATTATGCAGAGGAGGTATTCTGCCCAAAAAGGAATGCAAAGAAGGATTGTTCAGATTGTTGAGCTTTCTAGAATGGAGGATAAAGTTTTGTCTGCGGTATTGTTTGACTTTGATGAAAAAAATGATTTATTAAAGCGAACTGAGCTTCAGAGTCAAATCTTGGAAGAGATTGCTCATCATACTTCTCTTGAAAAAAATGATTTGAAAAGAGAGATTGAGGTAAGACAAAAAATACTTGAGTGGATGCTTCGTGAGGATATAAGAAAACCTCTTGAGGTGCTTGAAGTGATTGAGAGTTATTATTATAATCCTGAAAAAGTGTTGTCAACGATTTCAAATTTGAGCTAAATACTTTATTTTTTCTTTTGTGCTTTTTTTACTAGGGTTTCTTTTTCTTCGTTTTTTGGGAAGTCTTCTACTTTAGAGTAAACACTGCCTTCTGGGGTAAGTTTGCTTTCAAACAGAGCAAAGTTTTTCACTTTGAGTGTTTGATACACTCTTTTGTTTTTTATTTTAGAAAATTCTTTTGCAAAATCAGTTCCATCATTTGCTCTAGCAATTGTTATGTGTCCGCTAAACTCAGAATCCGTTCCTAGTGTTTTACTTACTCCTTCTGCAAGATCATACAGTTCTCTAGCTTCTGCGCTTAACCAAATCACTCGTTCGTCAAATTGTCCAATAGTTCCAATAAGTATTTGAAATGGTTCAAATTTTATTTGGCTGAGTCTTTTTAATATTTCTTTTTCTCCTGCTTCGTTTGCATCCCCTAAAAAGCACAAGGTGATGTGTAAGTTAGTGGCAGGCACTTTTTTTACAGTGTTCAGCGGTTCAATTAGTTCTTTTTCTATTGTTTCTCGTAATTTTTTTGGTAGTTCTATTGCTACAAATAATCTTTTCATTTTATTCAAGCTCTTTTTTAGCGCATTTTTGTAGTTTTTTAATTAACTCTTGATTTTTCTCAAATTTTTCATTTGCTTTTTTTACCAAATATTTTAAGTAGTTTTTATCTACATTAATTTTTCCTTCTTTTATTGGAGTGGTAATATTTTGAGTCCCAAGCATTTCTACAATAAATTTTCCATCTTTTGCAACTTTTATTCCTGCTCGTTTTATTCCTGCCTTTTCGCATAAAACAAGGATTTTCTTTGCATTCTCAAGTGTATTTGTACCTAAATGAAAGATTAATGGTTCTTGTTTAAACCAAAGTATTTTTCCATTGAACTCTTCCACCGCATCAAGTATTTCTTTAGTTTTTACTGTTCTGTGCCATTTTCTATAGAATGCACTTTCTTGTTTTGTTTCTTCTTCGCCTAGACTAATTAACGCAATTCTTCCTGCGCAAGAGCTTGAGGTAAAGTAGTTTTTAGTTTTGCAAATATAATCACACAGTGGAATAAAATCTTCATCCATTCTTCCCATTTTTTTTGCCTCTTCATAAGTTTGTGTGTGGTGTTTTTTTGTCATTTCAAATCTGCTTTTCTCTTCTAATTGTCTTTGGTGTTCAGTAGATGAATTATTTTGAACTTTCTCGCAAGTTTGTTTTTCAGCCATAAGAATAACCTTTTTATTCTATTCTTTCTCTAATTAATCTGGTTTAGTATGTTTAAAAAAGCATTGATTTTAGTTTTAGTTTTACTACTAGCTTCAACTGTTTTTTCAATAAGACTTATTGACCCTCTTTCAAAGGATCTTTCGTTAAATAAAACTAATTTTATTGGGACTGTTGCTGTAGGCAATACTATTGAGCTTATTTTTTCTAAAGAACTTGTTGATAAATATGAATCAATTGATGTAGTTACTCCTCTTCCAACTGGTTTTAATTATGAGGCAAGAGTTGAGATGGAAGCATTAAAATTATTTATTCATGTTCCTATGAGTGCAAATCCGGGGAATTATCCTTTTTCAGTAAAACTAGCAGGGTCAAATAGAGAAGACACAGTCCCTCTGGCTTTTGATGTTTTAAAAAATGCATTAAATGTTTCTCCGGTAGATATTTCAGAATCAACTACTCTTGTTGGTAGTGTAGCTTCGTTTAAATTCTTTTTTGTTAATAACACTGATTCGGATGCAGTTTTTGATATTTCAACAAGTCTTCCAAATAATTGGATGAATAAGAGCCCGCTTGATATGGGGTCTTTTTCAAAAAGGGTTATTGTTCCTAGAAGAGGAACTCTTACTGACACAATTAATGTTTATCCAAGGCTTCAAGGAAAGAAGGAGTTTGCTGTAACTGTTGCGTATGAAGATACTTCAAAGGATTTTTCTTTTGTGGTTAACGCAAATCCAACTTTGAAAAGTAAATTTGAGTCAGTTATTTATGGCTTGCCATTTTATTCATTTTCTTTGCTTCCTAGTTATTTTGTTAATGGATTGTTTTCTTTAATAATCAACTGATTAGAATTTAACTATTTCTAATTCTACTTTTATTTATGAAAAGTGATTATTCGGGTAGTGAGATTCTTTTTGCTAAAAAAATTATTAAAGAGATTTCTTCAGGAGTAATTAATACCCCTAAGGATCTTGAGGTTCGGCGCTTTTTTTGGAGTAAAGAATTGGCTCTGGATCACATGCCTGCTTTTCCATTTATTTTCTCACAAGTTAAACATCCAACACAAAAGATTAAATCTCTTCTTGCAATTAAACCAACAAGGAGTCTTTCCGGGGTTCAAGTTATTGCAGTGATGCTTCCCCCTTTTCCTTGTCCGGGTAAGTGTATTTATTGTCCTTCTTCTCTTGAAGGAAAAGAATCTCCTAAGTCTTATACTGGGTTTGAACCAAGTGCATTAAGGGCTCAGCGTTTGGGTTATGATGCGTTCAAGATTGTTTCAAATAGAATAAAACAACTTGATATTACTGGTAATGAAGCAAATAAAATTGAGCTTATTTTTCAAGGAAGTTCTTTCACTGCGCTTGATTCAAAGAATCAGAACTTAATTGTTAAAAAGAGTCTTGATGCAGTTATTGGTAAAAAAACTTCTTCTCTTAAACAAGCAAAGTTTTTGTGTGAAAAATCTAAACGTAGGGTAGTAGGTATTACGTTTGAAACAAGACCTGATTTTTGTTCTAATAATCAAATTAAGAAAATGCTTTCGCTTGGCGGAACGCGAGTAGAATTAGGTGTCCAAAATCCAGATGATGGAATATACAAGCGTATAGCGAGGGGGCATTCGGTTGAGGATGTAGTAACTTCTACTCAAAAGTTAAAGGATTCTGCTTTCAAAGTGTTGTATCACTTAATGCCTGGTCTTCCGGGTAGTACTCTCCAAAAAGATTTAAAAAATTTTAAAAGTATTTTTACAAATCCAAATTTTTGTCCTGATATGGTAAAGTTTTATCCGTGTCTAGTAATAAAAGGAACTAAACTTTATGATGAATGGAAAAAGGGAGATTTTTCTCCGATGGGCGCAGAAACGGCCGCAAAATTGTTGGCCGAAATAAAATCAGAAATTCCTCCTTGGGTAAGAGTAATGCGTGTGAATAGGGATATTCCTAGTACAGTAATTTCTGCAGGGGTAATGAAAACTAATTTGCGTCAATTGGTCGAAGAGGAATTGCACAAGTCGGGAAAAAAATGTAATTGTATTAGATGTAGGGAAGCAGGTTTGCAGTCAAGGGGTGGAGGAGTAGTAGATTTTGAAGATGCTAAACTTAACACCACTTTTTATAATGCGAGTATGGGTGAAGAGGCGTTCATTTCTTTTGAATCAAAAAATTCTTTATTTGGTTTTGTAAGGTTAAGAAAACCCGCTAGTCCATTTATGAAAGAAATAACTCCCAAAACTGCGTTAGTTAGAGAACTTCATGTTTATGGTAAAGCTGTTCCTGTTGGAGAAAAAGGTGGAGAGAATATTCAGCACCAGGGATTAGGAAAAGAGTTGATGGAAGAAGCGACGCGGGTTGCAAAAGAAAGGTTTGATTCAAACAAAATGGTTGTTATCTCTGGTTTGGGTGTTAGAGATTATTATAGAAAGAACTTTAATTACAAAAATGATGGAGTTTATGTTTCAAAGAAGATTTAAATTCTTCAAAATTCACCACTTTTGTGTGATTTTGTGTTTGAACTTGTTTTAGGTGTTTTAGTTGCTATTTTAGTAATAGTTCTTTTTTTTCTCGCAAAAAGTTTTTTTGAACTTAAATTTAAGTATGATGAACTTTTGTTTTCAAAACAATCTCAAAGCGTGAAATATGGCCAATTAACCGAGCAATGGATTCCTTTTTCAAAAAATTATCCATATAACTCACAGAATTTTCGTTTTATAGGAAAACCAATTGATGGAATTGCTTTTGAAGAGGATAAAGTAGTGTTTGTTGAATTTAAAACAAATAAATCTCAATTGAATGAGTCTCAAAAGAAAGTAAAAGATCTTGTTAAAGATAAAAAAGTAGAATGGTTTGAATTAAGGGTTGAATAATAATCTAATTCAAATTTTTGTTAATTTTTACTCTAATTTGTATCTTAGTGTGCATACAACTCCGCCGAAGGAGAAGATTTGTTTTTCTTGTGGGTTGCGTGAGGATATTATTTCTGTTTCGCATCCTACTTTTTCTGCCCTGTCGAGTAGTTCTTCTGCTTCTTCTCGGTTTTGCATTAAGTAGGTTTCAGATAGAATTAGTTTTTCACAAGCTCCCGCATCAAGTGCTTTTTTTATTGTTTCTTTTCCATATTCTGCTTTTCCTTTAGAAAGTTTTGCTAAGAATTCTTCAATTGTTTGTGATTCTTTGCTCATGGTGAGTTCTCTTTCAATTTTTTCTAGTTTTCCTTGTGAAATGAGTTCATTAAATCCTGTTTCTCCAACAGAATTAGTATTCTCAATTAGAACCGCTGGGAGTCCCTTGATTTTTTTATCTTCAATAAATCTTTTGAGATTTTCTTTTACAAATCCGGGTCCTGCAAGAAGAATTTTTTCGGGGGCAAGGGAAGTAATTTTTGCTAGTATTTCATCAAAGTATTCACTTTTTTCTTGAACATATCTTTTTCCAAGTTTTGTTTCTTTTACAACTGCTTTTTTACTCAACGAGTAGTTATTTACAAAAGCAAATTCTGCTTGTTCGTCATCAAGTAGTATTACTAAGAGTTTTCGAGTTACACTTGTTTTTTCTGCTTTTTTAATTCTATCTACTTGCCAGTTGTTTAGTTCTTTTTTTTGAATTCTAATTTTGTCTCCAACTCGAATTTCAATACTTTGGTGGCTTTTTAATTCAATAAATTCTTCTGGCTTTCCGCCAAGAATTATTCCGTTTATTCGCAAGTTTTCTCCAAATTCTTGAAAGTGCGAATCCATAACCTCTAGTTCAATAAATAGGTTTATTCTTTGTGCTTTTTCTCCTTCTTTTGAGGGTTTTATTTTTCTATCTGTTGATCCAAAAATAATATCTCCTTTAGAAAGAATTTTTTCGAGGTGCCAAAGATCATCCATGCTTTCAGCTATGCAGCTGATTTCCTGGTTTTTTCGGTCAATTTTGAGTACTTTCATAAAGTCTTTTTGGCCGGAAATAGTTTTAAATTCACTTGCTCTATCCATATCACTGCATGGGGCATAAAACCAAGGTTAAAGTAAAGCGTTCTAGCAATAAACGTTTTGTAAGGATAGTTGAAGCTGTTATTAAGGATTCAAAAGGTCGGGTTTTGCTTCTTCAAAGAAGTACTAATAATTCAACTTATGTGGGCAAGTGGCAGCTTCCTGGAGGTAAAGCTCATAAAAAAGAAAGTGCAATTCATGCAATTAACAGGGAAGTTTTTGAAGAAACTGGTCGCAAGTGTGTTGTAGTGGATTTGTTAAAAGAAATTACTTTTTCTGAGAAATTTAAAGGTGAGGAATCAACTGTGGAATTAAGTATTTTTTCTTGTAAAGTTAAGGGCAGCATTATTTTGAGTAAAGATCATTGTAAGCATAAATTTGTAAGAGCTTCAAAGCTGATTAAAAAGATTTTGGCCCCTGTTTCAAAAAAAGCTCTTTTTGATTAATAATTTTTAAGCGTAATATTTTCCTTCTTGTTTTTGCTCTCTATCTAGAACTGAATCATGTTTGTTTATTCTTGGTCTTTTTGAGTCTTTGTCTCTTCTTAGGGTAATATCAAGGTACTTTAGTAGTTTGTTCATTCCTTCTTCTACAGAGAAAGGGCCTTCTGCGATTCCTGTTCTGGCAGGTTCTCCTGTGAAAACCATTATTTTGTCACTCAAGTAATCTGTAAATGTTAAATCATGGTCAATCACAAGTGCTGAGCAATCAGTAATGTCTATGTGGTTTTTTATTGCTTTTCCTACTGCTAAGCGCTGTTCTACATCAAGGTATGCGCTTGGTTCATCAAGCAAGTAAAGATCAGCTTTTTTGCTTAAACATAGTGCGATTGATACTCTTTGTAGTTCTCCTCCTGAAAGATTTTTTGCTTTTTTTTCTAATAATTCTTCAAGTTCAAGTGGTCTTAGTATTGTTTGTCTTATTTGGGGTATTGCTCCTTCTTCAAATAATTGTTCTACAGTTTTTTCTCCAGTGTAAGAAATGTATTGGGGTTTATAGGATATTTTTACATTTGTTGTAAGTTCTGTATTATCAGGTTTTATTTCGCCAGCAAGTATTTTCATAAAAGTGGTTTTTCCTATTCCGTTAGGCCCAACTAATCCTATAATCTCATTTTTCTTTACTTCGTTTTGTGCTATGTTAAGTTGAAAGTTTCCAAGTTTTTTTTGCATTGCAGGCCACTGGATTATTTTTTCTTTTCTTTCTTTTTTCTCTTTTTTTTGGTGAGCAAAAAAATCTATGGGGTATTCTCTAAATCTAAAGTTTTCGTCTTTGGAGTAACCTTCAAGATAAGTGTTTATTCCTTCCCGAGTTGTTTTTACTTGTGACACAAATCCATACACTCTTGGTTTTCCATACATTAGGTTTACATAATCTGATAAGTAATCAAGTAGAACTAAATCGTGTTCGACTACAATAACTGCGGCTTTTTCTGCTAATGAGCGAATAAATTTTGCTGCGCGTAATCTTTCTTTTATATCTAAAAATGAGCTTGGTTCATCAAAAAAGTAGAGTTGTGCATTTTTTAGCCCTGTTGCTGCGATTGCAACTTTTTGAAATTCTCCTCCAGAAAGTTCTGCAGCATTTCTGTCTAAAATATTTTCAATATTAATTGCGCTAGCAACTTCTTCTAATTTATGATCATCATCAACTTTTTCCAACAGTTCGCGTACTGTTCCGTGGGGTTTTATTGTTTCTATATTTTGAGGTTTTACTGAAACTTTTACTCCTTTTGTGTATAGTTCTTTAAAAAATTCTTGTGCTTCTTTTCCTTTGTAATAATCAATCACTTTTTGTTTGTCCTCTTTTTTTTCAGTAAAGTTGGGAATTATGTTTCCTGAAAGTATTTTGATTATAGTTGTTTTTCCTATTCCGTTTCTTCCAACTAAACCCAGTACTGCATTTTTTTTAGGGACAGGTAAACCGTGTAATCGGAACATGTTTTTTCCAAATGAATGTATTGGTTCCTCAAGGTTGAATGAAAGGTTAACTATGCTTATTGCTTTGAAGGGACAGCGATTTTGGCATATTTCACAGCCAATGCATAGGTCTTCAGAAATTATTGGTTTTTGTAAGGGTTCGTTTATTATGCATTTTTTGCCTGTTCGGTTAACTGGGCACACTTTTTCGCATAAGTAATTTCCGCAATGATCATAGTTACAGTTATCATAGTCAATAACTGCTATTCTTTTCTTTGCATTCATACAAAATTACCATTTAGAAAGTAATAAAAACTTGGTTTGTTTTGGTGGTTTGTTTGCCTTTAGGGGGTGATTGGGATTGTTATTGTTTTAGCAATATCTAGTCTTATGTCGTTTCTTAGGGCATAACAGCTTAATTTAATCTTAATTGCAGTTAAATCATTTTCTGCAGGTAGTAAAGCACAAGTCAGATTGTTTTGTGAATTTAGTGAGTTTGTTAGTACACTTGCGTTTTCATCAATGCAAGCTAGTTGCCATTTACAGTTTTGGCTAATTTGAGTTAAAATTAATTCATAATTGTTTGCCGTTATTGCTGCTTGGGGAATATTTTCTTTATAGGTATTATCAAATTTTGTTTCATTGTTAATTGTTAGAAGCATCGTTGCAGTTAGTGCAATTGCTAAAATTAGGAGTATTCCGCCAAATCCTGTTTTATTCATTTTACCCACCTGCAGTTAAGTTTTGTGAACAATTGTTTTGTTTCGTTGGAATAGGTGGTTATTGTTGTGCAGTATTGGGTTGTTGCGCTGTTGTCTCCAGGACTTGGGTTTAAATTAAAGTATAATGCTTCTGATGCAGCGCTTTGGTTTTGTAATTCTAAAAAAGAAGTGTTTTGTTGGGTTAATGTGCTTGAATACCATAATGTGGATGTTGCAAGTATCACTATGGCCATGGTGAATAATACTTCTGTGGAAAATAAGTATCCTTTCATTGTCCCACCTTTATAGAAATATTTCCTGTTTTAAAATTATTATTTGTACATTTTGTAGTAGAGTTCATGCAATTATTAACATCAGTGGCGGTTGTTGAGTTATTGCAATAAAGTATGTTTAGTTCTAGTGCAACTATGTTGTCGGAGTTAATAGTGTCATAATTTATTCTTGTGCCGTCTGAAATTATTTGTGTATTATAATCTTGTAGAGCAAGTCTTTTTTTTAGTTCAACTGGGTTTTGAATTAGTAGATTTAATTTGTCAGAGTTTATTGAATATGGGAAAAATGTGTTTCCTATTTTGCATGAACTCCACTCGGAGTTTGCAATTACTATTAAAGCACTTTGTGTTTTTTCAGTTAAATTTGAGTATTCTTGTTTTTGTTTTATGTTATACATGTTGAATTCAGCTATTGCCATCATTGTGCCTATTCCAAATATTACTAGCACCATTGCAAGAATAAAATCTATTGAAAATATTTGTCCTTTACTCATTGGTTATCACTAGTATCCCGTTTGTTTGCAAATTATCAGTATTAATTTTAGTTGATGGGTTTTTGTAAAAGTAATTATTTGAATCAATTAATACATCTCCTTCGTTTGTTGTGATTTGAGCAAAAACAATAAGTTTGCTTTCATCAACTCGTATTTGTGGTCTTGTAATCACATTATTTCCTTTTGCGTCAGCATAGTTTATTTTGTCTATATGCAAGGCTATTGTGAAGTTTGTATCAGCTAAGGCTTGTGTCGCTGTTATTAGACTAGAGGTTTTACTTGAAATTGTATAAAGTTGTTCTTGAACAAGTATTTTTTCTTGAGTATTCTTGAAATTTAGGATTACTCCGCTAAATCCGGTTATAACCACAATCATTAGAATAAATGTGAGCATTAGATCTAATGTTATTTGGCCTTTTTTCATGCTAAAATAATGTGTTTTAAGGCTTTTAATTTTGCCTTTCTAGTCTTCAATGAGGTTAATTTTGATTTTTTCGCTTTTTGCATTAAAAAAATTTATATTTGTCAAAGTAAATGGATATCCAAAGATTAGATTGAGATTGTATTTTGTAAAAAACTTTTTATCTGCTAAGCTTGGTGTTGCGTAACCATTTGGATGGGAATGGAGTGAGCCAAGTATGCTTTCATCAAAAGGAATAATTGTTTCATTAATAGTTGCTGAGTCAATAGTTGTGCTAGTTGGTAAAAAGACTATTTCGTCTATAATATTCTCTTTTTTTTGTCCCCCAAGAAAGCACATAAATTCGTCAGGGTAATAATTTTCCGCGCTTTTGAGTGCATTAAGTAAAACACTTTTTTTTATTGACCACATAGTCTAAAATAAGATGAATAAGTAGAAAAATAGTACTGGTACGATTAGTGCTGCCATGCAAGTGCTTCTTCGCACTCCGTTCATTATCACAAAAAGTCCTAGTGCTGTTGAAAATATTAGTGTGATTAATCCGTTTGTTCCATTAAGTAGTCCAACTAGTAACACCATGAGTATTATGCTTGCTATTGAAAATAATCTTGTTTTATTTTGATCAAATAAATGAATTGCTTTTTTTGCCAAAATAATTGTGGCGAGTGCGCCTATTCCTGCGGAGGCAATCATTATGGCTGTTCCCACTGTAAGCATTTGGGGGGTAAAAAATATTTTGTCTTGTAAGGCAAGCATTGCCCCATTTCTTGTTTTTGATAGTGCGAAAAGCATTGTGTAGGAGAAAAAGAAATTTGAAGTGTTTATTGCACCAAGCATGGTTAAGTATTTTTTTGTATCAGTGGTTTTTTTGAAAAAATTTATTATTGCGGCGGCAGTATTGCTCCCTATTCCAGGCATTATTGAAACTATTGCGCCCCCAACAAGTCCAATAAATCCGTCAATTGGGTTAGTTTCAAAATTACTTTCAGTTTTTTGTTTTATTGTTACTGGTTTTTCTTTTAGTGAATATATTGTTCCTGCTATTCCAAAGTAACCTGTGATTAATGGAAATAGTTGGTCTTTAAACAAAAACCCCTGTGAGGCTGCCGCAATTATTGTGAATATTACTATTGTTTTTTTCTTAATCCCACTTTCGCTTAGAGTCATTGCAATTAGTGCGAACCCGAGTACCCAAGGTGTTGCAAGTATTATTTGTTCTGAATTTTGTTCAAGAAAAATAAAAAATAATGGGGTTAGTATTGCCCCTGTTATTACTGCGATTAGTGCTCCAAAAGTAGTAAGGCATATTGCTTGTAGTGCTTCGCCTTCAAGTAGCATTCTGTGTGCAGGGAGTACACTTTCAAATGTTGATTCGCTTGGTGCGCCTAAAAAAGTCGAAGGAATAAATTCAACAAAACATTGTGTGATTGACATGCTTAGCATGAATGTAACTATTTCTATTCCAAACAAAGGGCTTGTTGCAACTATTACTGCTATATTGTTTGAATGAAGTCCTGGAATTAATCCTGCAATTATTCCTGCTAAAACCCCTAACATTAACCAAACTAAAATCATTCTTTCACTACCTTGTGGGCAAATATTTTTTGATCAAAGTTTCCCTTGGCTTTATCTATTTGGTTTTCAGCATATACTTTTACATAATCGTTTGTTTCTATAGAAAGGGATTTTGGGGCGTAGATTGTAGTTTTGTTTCCATCATTAAGAATGAAAATACTTATGGGGTAATTCTTTATTACATATTCTATTCTTCCACTAATGATCCCTTTTTCTCCAGGTGTGCTAAGTAATTTTGTGATTGTGGTTTCTTGAAATTCTTCTTGGTAAGTTAGAAGTAGTGCTACTATTCCAATTATTGTTATAACTAGACAAATTTTCAAGAGGGTTTTATCATTCACAAAGCTTTTTTAGTGGGATCAAATAAAAAGGAATTTAGAGTTTTCGTTGAATGTCGATGGTTATTGGAGAATTATATTTGTTTGGTAATTAGTTGCTGCTTTAACTTTTTGTTTTAATATTTCCGTGTCGATTGTGGTTCTTGGAGTTATTTTTATTAAAATATTTATGGTGGGGCCCTCTTTTTCTAATTGAACATAATCAATTATATTTGTAGTGGTTTTTGTGCTTAATTGACTAAGCACCTCTTCTCTTGCAATCGCGATTGCCATTGTATCATTGTGGGTTCGCATGTATAGTGCTCCAATTCCACTGGCGAGAGTAATTATTACTAATAAAAGTAATAATCCTTCAAATGCTACTTGTCCGCGCATATTATCAGCTTCAATTGGTGAATGTTATATTGGTTAAAGTTTTTTCAATAATTATGTTTGTTTTTACCGGTCCTTTGATTAGATTTAATTTGCAATCAAGTATTGCATTTTTTATTGCAAAGTCTTTTCTACAATTTCCGCTAGGGCATTGTTTAGGGTATGGTTGTTGGTTAAGTTTTGTTTCAAAAGAAATGCTCGCTGCATTGCAATATATGTTAGTGTCTTGTGGTGCAAAAACAGTTACGGTTTTTCTTGAGCCCACTCCAAGTAAAGAAACTTCATTTATTGCGTTTGTTAATTTTTGTACTTCATTATTTGCTTTAGTTACACTTTCAACATCATTTACTAGTGCAGTAGTTTCTTTTCCTAGCGGCATTGTAACAGTTGTCAAATAAACTATTACAATTAAAAGAAGAAATATGAATTCTAGCGCCACTTGTCCTTTTTGCATTTAAATCACTCCTATTATTAGCATTAAAACTAAATCACCTAATGCCAAACATAATATATACCCTAGTAACATGGTTGGAACAAAAGGCATGCTTTCTTTGATTAGAATTTTTTTTGGGATAAGTCCTTTTGCAGCGAGTTTTTTAACTTCTCTTAGTTCGTCTTCAGTTAATCCGCGTGCTTTTCTTGCAGAAATAATTTCTTTTTTTGGTTTTAGTAATTCTAAAAGTGGTTGAGAGTTTTTTTCTTTTATACATTTTATTATAAAACCCAAATCAATTGATTGTTCTTCAATTATTTTCTTACCTTTCCAAATTAAGCTTTTTGAGGGAATCATTCCTTCTTCGAGGCTCTTTACAAGTACTTCGCTTGACAATACTTTTCTTGCAGAAAGCATTAATTTAATTGAAGTGTATAATCCAACACTAATTATTAATGCTGCAATTAGGGCTTGAACAAACAAGGTTAGGTTAAGAATTAATGCAAATATTATTGCAAGTGTTGTGATATAGTTTTTATATTTTCCAGTTGCTTCCCAAATAAAAATTGCCACTATGGTTAATAATGCATTTGTATTTAGTGCAAAAAGTATTGTGTATATTGCTGAAGCGAAAAATGATGCATGGATTGCAGTTATTACTTTTGGTTTCATTTGTAGAAATAATTCTTTTTGGAATTTTTTGTTTTTGCTAACTCTAGTTATAATAACAAATAATCCGTATGGCAAAAAAGAAATTAAGGAGTAAAGAAAAAGTGTTACTGGGAATAGTGGGAGACTTGCGTTTGTTAAGATTCCCATTTTCAACAGAGCTGGAGTAAAAGGGTTTAGTGCCCCTAGGCCCATGAAGAGTTTAACGTCTCCTCCTGCAAATACTCCAAGTTTCCACATTATCCATCCAAAAAAGAATCCAAAACACATTCCAAAAAAAGAATAAATAATTGGGTTTGGGGTGGATTCAAGGTAAGATTGTGTCCCGAATATAATTAATCCTAGGAGTGCTAATCCATAGTTTAATTTGTTTGGAACTATTCTTTCTTTTAGGTCAGTGTATGTTGCAATAATTAGCCCAACTAAAGAAACGATAATGCTTATTAAAAAATAATTAATTACCATTTCTAGATTAGGTTTCTTAGGTTTATAAAACTTGTTTAAAGTTTTTTTTGGACAAATAAATTAGTCATTTAGTTTGTTAATATGTTTTCTAGTACTCTTGCGCGTGTAGTGAGTATTTCTGATTGAGCTTGTAGTGCTATTGTTCTTATTGCTTCTACCATTATTGCGGCACTCATAGCAAGAACTATTGAGAATGCTGCCGTTAATAAGTATTCAAATGAAACTTGGGCTCGTTCTTCCATGTGATTACCTTGTGTTAGGTAGAGAACCAGCTGGACATTTTAGTCCTCCAAGTAATGGTTCTTGTTTTAAGTTTGAAAGAGCTTCACATTTTGAAACATCGGGGGTTTGTATTGTTTTTGTCACATCATCATACCCGCTTTTACTTGCGTCGCAAAGGTAGCACCCGCATGTAAAACTGTTTGTGTTCATTGTTTTGCATGTGTAATCATAAGTTTGTTGGGAACCTGATTGGGTTACTGGCCCGATTGTCCCTATCATAAAAGAAATTACTATTGCAACAACAACTACTCCTGCCGCAAGTAATAATAAGTATTCTATTGCGCCTTGTCCTTTAACATTCATTTTCATCACGTCAAGATTATGTTAATTGTAGTATTTAAATATGTTTATTTGTTTTTTTTAAAAAATTAGAATGAGAGGGATTAACCTCTCATTATTAATATATTTTTTAGTTTTTTGCTAATTGATTTAAGTCAGTGTATTTTCCTGCTATGTTTGAATCAGTAACAGTACTCTTTCCAGATGTTGTTACTCCTGTGATTGCTATTATTACTATTGCTACAACTAGGATTGCTGCTCCGATTATTAGTAAATATTCTATTGCTCCTTGTGCTTTTTGTTCCATGTGTATAACCTCCTTTTGAGTTTAAAATTTATAAAATACTAACTTCTTTGTTGTTTTTAAACCTTAGCTTTTGCTTTCTTTGTAGTTATTTTTAAGGTGTGTTTCTTGTTTGATCTATGGCTGCATCAGTTGTAGTGTTTACTGAGCTTTTGATAAATATTGTGACAATTGTAACTATTACTACTGCCCCAGTTATTACTAATAAGTATTCTAAATTTACTTGGGCTTTTTCTTCCATTTTAAACACCCGACATCATTCCTTTGATAACAAATGTTGAAAGGTAATATGCAACAAATGCTACAAGTAATAGCACTGGGATGTATATAATGCTTTTGTTAACTTTTCCTTCTCTTACTAGTGACATCATTGTTCCTGTCCCAACAACTTCAATTATTATGTAAAGTTGTATTAGCATTAATGTGAAATTACTCATGCTTTTTGTTTCTAATAATTGTGCTGGGTTAAGTGTTTGTGAACTTATGTTTGCAAAGGAACCTATTACTGAGTTTATTTCTCCAAATATTGCTGGAGCAATGAATCCTCCGGCTGCCACCATAAAGTAGAATTGCATTGTTGTTCCTGATTTTCTTTCTTCTTTTAATCGTTGGAAGTCTTTTACATCATCTGCAATCTCATCAAGTATATCTGCAAGACTTGCTCCTGTTTTGATTGAATCAAGTATAATTACTATTGTTCGTTTTACTAGTCTTGAATCTATTCTGTCAGCAAAACTAGTTAATGAGGTTTCAAGATTTTCTCCATCTTCTATTCTTCTAATAGCTAGTTGCATTTCGTCAGATAATCTTCCATAATCAGACTCTACTACTTCTCTTAATGCGCTTTCGTAGGTGTCTCCTGCTTTTAGTGTGTCTGCCATTTGTTTTAGTGCGTCTCCGAAGTTTCTTTCCACTGAATTTATTATGGATTCTTTTAGTAAGTATGGGTAACCAAGCATTAGTACTAGTGTCGCAAGTATTATTGCTGCAGGGAGTAAAGTGAATTCGTTTAGAATTAAACTACTTAAGACAAAGCTTGCTCCTCCAATTATTGCCGATATTGCTATTGTGATTAGTACCCAAGTAAGAGCAGAGTATTTCATTTGGTCGAACTCTACCCACGAAATATATTTTTCAATTATTTTTAATTCCATAAAATCACATCTTTGGTTCTGTTATATAGACCATTGCATTCATTCCAATAAATATAATTGGCATTATGATTAAATAAAATATTAATAATATTGATGGGGTTAGGGGTACAGCTTTGAATAAGTCTGTGCTTGTTCCTCCGAGTGGAGAGTTTCTTATTGCTCCGAGTATCATTATTGCAACTGGCAGTACTATGCAAGCAAAAATGAATATTACTGAAAAGAAATTCATTTTTTGAGAGAATGTGTTTATTTTGTTTTTCATTTCTTCTGAAACTTCTTCTGCAATTTCACTTATAATATTTGATAAATTTCCTCCTATTCTCATTGCTCTTATTATGTGGTTTAGTGCTGAGCGTAGGGCTCTACTTTGGGTTCTTAGTGCCATGTGTTTTAATGCAATGCTTGTATCAGTTCCTTCTTCTACTTCTGCTATAGTTCTAGCAAATTCTTCACTTAATAATCCATAATTAGCTGCGGTTACTGCTTGTATTGTTTTGTATAATCCAATTCCTGCTCTTAATTCAGTTGCCATGTGTCTTAATGCAAAGGGTAATTCCATTGAGCAGGCGTTTCCTCGAGCTATTGCAGTTTGTCTTGGTATATTTATTACGATTGCTACTGTTGTTAATCCGCCTAGTAGTGCAAGTATAAAGGGAATTGTTGTTGCAAAGAAAATATTTTTTGTTGTTGCTGCCAAAATTGCCCCTATAAATAGCCCTGCTATTAATGAAACTAATCCTCCAATTACTCCTGCTGCACTGGTTAATGCGAGGTATTGGTTTGAAGAGTAGGGCATATTTGCAGAATATAAATAATATCCAACTTCATCACTAAAAGGAATTTTTTTGAGGAGTTCTTGGATTGGTTTTATTTGGTTTTTCATTTTTAAGTAGAATTTTCCTACTTGTTGAGCTATTTTGGAATCAAAACTTTCAAGGTCTTCACTGTTTTCGATATCCGCTTTTGAATAAGTTTCTTCTGCAATTATTCCTCTTAGTTCTTTTAAGGATCCGGATACTTCATCAAATTGCATTCCTTCTTCTCGATACTTTTTTTTCATTGTTTCAACGATTTGATCAACTTCGTTGGTATCAATGCTTCCTTCAAATTTAACCATTCATTTCACCAAAATTTTTTCTTTCTAAAATGAAACTCTTTGCTTTGTCTGATACTTCAACTAAACTTCTTATATTTTGGTTTACCATTGATTCTAAAAAGTTTTTCCTTGCGTTTAGTTCTCCTTCTATTTGGTCTCTTGAGTATCCTGTGAAGTTTTGAAGAGTTTTTAGGTATTTGCTATCTATTAATGTTTTTTCCAGAATATCTTTTGCTGGGTCTCTTTGGAAAATAGTTTGTGTTCTTGGATTTCCTTCAAGTGCACCATATACTTCTGCAATTTCGCTTATTCTTCTGATTGTTCCTTTTTTTCTATCATAATAACGGTGTTCAACTATAATAATATCAAGTCCTGACATCATGATTGTTGGCACATTCATTGGTGGGTTTGTAAGTCTAATTATTGTTTCATCTGGGCTGTTTGCGTGTACTGTTCCTAAACAACCATCGTGTCCAGTGTTCATCGCAGTAAATAGAGTGAATGCTTCTTCGTGTCTTATTTCTCCTACAATTATTCTGTCTGGTCTCATTCTCAGTGAGTTTTTTACGAGTATATCCATTTTGAGTTCTCCAGTTCCTTCTAGGCCGGGGGGGCGGGATTCAAATCTTATCCAGTGTCCGATTGGTAAATTTAATTCTGCTGTGTCTTCGATTGTTATTACTCTTTCTCTGTCAGTTACAAATGAGGCGAGTATGTTGAGTAGAGAAGTTTTTCCTGACCCTGTTCCTCCTGAAATTAATATGTTTGCTGGCTTTGTCCCTAGTCCATCAATGCACGCCCAAAGAAATGCTGCTGCTTCCGCAGTAAGGGTTCCTAGTCTAATTAAATCAATTATTGAGAATGGGTCTTTTCGAAATTTTCTTATTGTTAGTGTTCCTCCGGAAATACTTGCTGGCGGAATTGTTGCATTTACACGTGAACCATCAAGTAGTCTTGCATCAAGTAGTGGTGAAGAGATATCCACTCTTCTTCCTACTTCTCTAGCAATTTTGTTTACTAAATCATCAATTTCATCTTCAGAAAAAAATTCTATGTTTGTTGTCATCATTTCATATTTTCTGTGAAAAACAAAAACTGGTTTTTTTGGTCCAATTATCATTATTTCTTCAAGTTGATCATCTTTAATTAAATCATCAATTATTCCATATCCGACCATTTCTCTTACAACTGCATCAGCATAGAATTGTGTTCTACTTTCAGGAATTCTTAGAGCAGGATTGCTTTTTATTATTTCAAGTATTTTTTGTTTGTAAACAATTCTTCGTTCTTCGGGGTTTCTTATTTTATAAGGGGAGATTGAAATTAATCTCGTAGTTGCTTCTTTTAGTGTATTAATTACTTTTCGTTCTACTGCTGTTGGTCTTGTAGTTGGTACAAAGTAGTAGGCAAGTGGTTTAGTTGGTATTCTATAAATTCTTGTTTTTCCATAAGCTTCTAGTTCTATTTTTTTGCTTTCTTCAAGTTCTTTTTCTATTGCGGTTTTTTCTGTTGGGCCACCTTCAACTTCGGGAGTAACTGCTTGTTTAAATTCTTTCATATCTTTGTCTTTTGCTTCTCTTGCAATAGTTTCTTCTTTGTCTTCAGGTTTTGTTTCTTCTATTTCAAGCGAGGGTAATTTTGGGCTTGGATTATTAGCTTTTGCATTTCCAATAATCTCTTCCAGGTAATCTGTTGGCATGATAAAGTTAGGTTTTTTAGGTTATTTAATGTTTGCTTTTGTGTTTACGCCAAGCTTATTTGCAAAGTTGTTTTGTCTAAAAATTAGGTCTAGAACATTTTTCTTTTGCACACCAACCCAAATATTCTTTACAAAATGCTCTTTCGCCTTGTGCTTTATAATATTTGCATCTTTGCCATGAGGGGCCAGAAAAAGATTTAGTATTTTCTAGTGTTGGTTGTTTTGGTTGGAATATTACTCCTTCATCATCCCCAATTATTTTTGGAGTTTCTTTTGGCTGTAATTGTTCTTGGACTTGTGTAATTTCTTCTGTCATTTCTTCTTGAGCTGCGCCAGTTGCATTAATTATTTGTGAGTGTTGTTGTGTTTCGGGTTCGTATGCTCTTGGCTTAAAATTTTTTGGATAAAGTAATTTTTCTACATCGCTTCCTTGCGGGGTGTAAGTTGCTTTTTGCATTGCGATTGAACCCTGCTTTGGTCTAGGCATTTTTTGTATATCAATACTTTGTCCCATTGCTATCATTTTTGCATTCATTTTTCTTGAATCTTCAACTAATGATTGGAAAGCCATTTTTAATCAACCTCTATAAATAAAATTATCTTCTCGCTCTGTTGCATCTTTGTTTTGCGCATAGCGAGTGAAATTCTGCACAATAATCATTTCCTGAACTATTTTTTCTGTGTTTGCATTCTTCCCAAGTTGCCCCGCCCCCTCTTTGGGAGTTAATATTTGATTCTGATGCAATGTTTCTAATTATGCTTCCGTGTCTAGTGTCAACGCTTTGTCGTGACATTCCGCCTCTTCCTTGTGGAACAAATCCTTGTATTTCAGAGTCTCTATAAGAAATATCTTGTTTTTGTGGGGTTTCTTTAGGTGTATCCATTATTGCGTCAGCCATATCATTTTGCTGTACAACAGGAGTAGGCTTTTGGCTATTTTTCCTAGCCTCTCGTGCAAAATCTCCAAATCCCATAATAATCAATTGCACTAATGAATAGCACACTAAAATAAAAAGGTATCTAAGCGACAAAAAAATTATTTTGTTAATAAGCAGAATTATTAATTCGGAGAAGTTAATTTGTAAAATTGGGTTTGTCGTGTTTTGTATTAACGTTTAGTAATTGTATAAGATAATAATTGAATTAACCAGATTGGAATTAAATAAAGAAGATTTATTTTGGTTAATATAATCCAAATAAACGTTGTTGTAAATAATAAAACGAGGTGCAAGTAAGGGTAATCTTTTTTTACTCCGAGTTCTATCGGAAGAGTTTGCATTTTTTCTTTTCTGTCTTTTGTCGCATCTCTCAAATCTCCTGCAAAATTTCTTATTGTGAGAAGAACGAATGCAATCCAAGGTAAAATGCTGAAAAATCCACTGATTCCTCCAATTAAAAATAAATGTTGTGCGCCTCTTGCAAAAGGAGAAAGTTTTGAATAGGGTGTTTTATTTTTATTTGAATAAATAATGCTGAATACAATAAACCCTATTCCTTCAAGTTTTTGATAAAAAATTAATCCAATTACAAAAAGAGTTATTGAAATTATTAAAGGTATTTTTATCCTGTATTTGTGTGCATGTGTGTGTTCCAAAAATGCGAGGAATCCAAGGTGCAATATTATTGCTCCGGCAAAAGTGTAATTAGTTGCTCCTGCTGCGATTAATAATAAAATTAAGTCCAAAAGAGAATATATTCTAATTATTCCCAAATAGGCAACAATTTTTTGAAAATAGTCTTTTTTGTTTTGCATTTTAACTCACAATAATAATAAATAACTCAAATATACACTTATTTAATGATTTCTCCGGAATTGTGCATTAAATGTAAGGGAAAACTTCTTTGTGGTTTAAGTAAGTGCCCGATTTTAGAAAAGCAACATAGTAATACAAGAATTGTTTCTTCAATGATTGGTACAAATTTTATTGGCGCTTCTCCTCCTGGTTTTTTTGTTTCGTGGCAAAATTATCCTAAGGTTGCAGTTGCTCCTCTTTCTGCTCTTCCAAGTGAAGTAAATGAGTTAAGTGATTTGCCTGAAAAGTGGTATGGTCTTTCTCAAGAAAAAATAATTTCTTTTAGAGAATCCTTATTACGTTCTTACAAAACAATGCCGGTTTCACTTGCATCAAATCCAAATTATGAGTTAATGGAGTTTCAAGAGATAGCAATGTCTTCAAACCTATTTGAGATGGAAGTAAATCTTTCTGAGAAACCACGCTCGGAATCAACTTTTGATTCCTTTTCTGCTCCGCTTGGTCCAAGTGCTAAACTTGATAAGTTGCATATTATTGATAATCCAAAAATTCCTAAAGAACTTGATTATTATGTTTCTGATACTGCGGTAAAATCTAATACAGCTCTTATTGATTTATTTTTGAAAGGTTTTCCTGTTTCAACGTTAGCAAAAGTTCTTTCTAGTGGAGCGCTTGGAGTAAAAAAGAATAGAAAAATTGTTCCGACAAGATGGAGTATTACTGCTGTAGATTCTAATTTATCAAAATATTTTATTGAAGAAAAACTTTCTCAAAACCAAGTAATTGATTCGTTTCAATTATTTCATTCAAAGTATTTGGATAATGATTTTTGGATAATGCTCTTGCCTTACGCTTGGAGTTTTGAGCAAATTGAGTGTTGGCTTCCTGGAGGAGTGTGGACTAGTGGTGCAACCGAGTACAATATTCTTTCCGATCATGAATTTAATGATGGATTTAAGGGTTATCCTGAGGAAACTGAAGGAGCATATTTTGCTTCTCGCTTGGCAGTAGCAGAGTATTTGTACGAAAAGAAAAGAACTGCTGCAGCAATTGTTTTTAGAGAAGTTGGCAAAGATTATGCTGTTCCATTAGGGGTTTGGCAAATTAGAGAAAATGTTCGTGCTGCTCTAAAAGAAAAGCCTCTGGAGTTTTCAAATTTTGATTTAGCTTTAGATTTTTTATCAAAAAAACTTTCTGTTCCAATTGAGCAATACAAAAAGAAATCTACTCTAATAATTCACTTTAAATCCCAAACAAGATTAAGCCAATGGTTTTAATAAATTTTTATTGTGCGATAGGGGCTAATCGAGGATAAGCTTTGTAATTTGTATTTACAACTTTTTTTAGCGTTCTTAAAAAAACAGTTGCTTGTTTTTTTGTCCCTAGTATTTCAACCAAACTATCAAATGCTTCTGTTTCATTGCTAATTCGTCCCATTGATTCTTCGGCAGCTATGTCTTGGCAAACTTTTTGTATTGTTGCTCTAAGTCTTTTATCTTTTATTTTTAACAAGTTCATTGTTCTTGATGTGGTGGCTTGGAAGAATCGTCTATTAATTTTTAATTCAGCCCACTGTGCAAGTTCTCCTCGTTTCATTCTAGATGGCATGAATGGGGAAGATGCGCTTCCAAGTCCTGCCCAGGCCCTTATTTGATTTACTGATTTTTTTTCAATTTTTCTTGCAGTTGATTTTTTGAGTGCTAGTCTGTTTAATTTCATGAAATACTTTGGGTAAACCAGTATTAATGTGTTTCTTTTTTAGAAAAAGTCTTTGCAGTTTGTGTTATATTTCTTTTCCCTCATATTCATTTTATGCAAAATATTACTTTTTACAGCACTAATGATAAATTGCATAAACAAAGTTTTGAGAGTGCTCTTTTGTGTGGTATGGCTCCAGATTATGGTTTGTATATGGTTGATAAAAAGGATCTTCCTTTTTTTTCAGAAGACAAATTAGAAAGTATGCGGGAAATGAGTTATGCTCAAATTGCTTTTGAAGTTTTAAATCCTTTTTTGGGTGCCGAGATCCCTGAGGAAAAATTGTGTGCCTTACTTGAAGATGCATATGATTCAAAAAAGATTCCGACAAAAATTCAGCTTGTGACAGATGGGATTTACATTATGTGGTTAACAGAAGGGCCAACGTATTCTTTCAAAGATTATGCTGCTCGTTTTTTTGGCAGAGCATTAAATTATTTTTTAGGGGTTAGGGAACTTAAGAGAACAGTTGTTGTTGCAACAAGTGGGGATACTGGTGGAGCTGTAGCTGATGCGCTTTTAGGATTAGATAATGTTGATTGTGTTGTTTTTTATCCAAAAGGATCTATTAGCGAGGGTCAGCGTAGACAAATGACTACTTTGCAAGGAAATATCTTTGCGTTTGAAGTTAATGGAGATTTTGATGTTTGTCAGGCTTTGGCAAAAAACCTTTTGGGGGATAAAGATTTTGCAAAAAATGTTTTTGGGGATAATGATAGATTGACTTCAGCAAATTCTATTAGTGTTGGTCGTCTTCTTCCTCAAGCAGTTTATCCTTTTTTTGCTTATTCAAAAATTAAAAGAGAACGAGGCCAGGAATTTATCGCAAGTATTCCTTCGGGTAATTTCGGGGATATGATGGGTACGGTACTTGCAAAAAATATGGGTTTGCCTGTATCAAAAATTGTTTGTGGGGTAAATGAGAATACCGAATTCCCTGATTTTTTAAATTCGGGAAAATATGTTGTGTCTGCGTCAAAAAAATCTCCTTCTTCGGCAATGATTGTTTCTCATCCAAGTAACTTGGCTCGACTTATAGATTTGTATGGTGGGCATATGTTTGATGAACGTGATCCTATTTCAAAAAAAGTTTTACGAGAAGGTGTTTTGGATAAGGGGCCCAATTTAGATAAAATGAAAGAAGATATTTTTTCGATTAGTGTTAATAACGATGAGCATTTTTCAACAATTAAAAAAGTTTTTGATTTGTATAAAGTTGTTCTTGATCCGCACGGAGCTGTTGGTTGGTGTGCGCTTGAAAAGTATTTTAACAAAAACCCTAAAAGGTTAAGTGTTATTTATGAAACAGCAGATCCTGGAAAGTTTCCTATTGATGTCAAAAAAGCTGTTGGGTTTAAACCAGACTTGCCAAAAGGTATGCAAAAGCAATTTGCTTTGCCGGAAAGAATTTTTTCAATTAACAATTCTCCGCTTGAATCTGCTACGGGATTAAAACTTAGTGATTCCCAATTAGCAGAGGCTAAAGAGAAACTTTTACAAATATTTGTAAAAAAGTAGTTCTTTAATTATTTTAGAATTTTATAAAAGTTTTTCTAGTATTTTTTTTAGTTCTTCAAATGTTTGTGCGCGGGGTAAAGTTTTTTCTTGTTCAAGTAGTTTTGGTGCTGCTTTGAAAAGTATTCCTGTGTTTGCTTCTTTTAGCATTTTTACATCATTAAATGAATCTCCAACAGCAATTACTTCATAACCTGCATCTTTGAATCTTTTTATCTGCTCTACTTTTCCATCTGCTTCTCTAAGTTTGTATCCTATAATATTTCCTTGTGTGTCAATTTCTAATGAGTTTGCAAACATGAATGGGTAACCTAGTTTTGCTACAAGCGGTGTAATATAATCATAGTAACTTCCTGTCAAAATGCATGGTTGGGCGCATGTTTTGCACCAGTCCATAAATTCGCGTGCTCCTTCTAAGGGTTCCATTTTTGAAACTATTTCGTGTACTTCTTTCATTCTTAAATTATTTTCTTTTAGTACTCGTATTCGCATTTTCATTAATTTGTCATAATCAGGTTCGTCTCGTGTTGTTTTCATTAGTTCTGGTATTTTAGTTGCTTTTGAGAATTCTTCCCAGAATTCTCCTACAAGTACTCCTTCTAAATCAAAACAAATTACTTTCATGTTTTGTCGCCCATAAATTTTTTAAAAATTACTTTTTGTATTTCATGAATTGTGCTAAGAGTGCTTCTAGTTGTATTCTTTCATTTGCTCCTTCTACTATTCTAAAATCATATTCTCCAATTGTGTCAACGAGAGCAATTTTGTCTTTGTCGGGGAGTTCTTTTTCGTCAAGTGCCATTGTTTCTCTATAAACTTGCATTAGCACATCTTCTCCACTCATTCCTTGTTCATACATTAATTCTTCTAGTTTTTTGCGGGCCTCAAGGAATTTTCCTTTTAGTGCAAACAAAATCATTTCTTGTACTTGTTCTGGTCTTGCTTTACTTGAAACACTATAAACAATATCTTCAGTAATTTTTTTGTCTAAAGAAGCTGCGGCTTGTAATACATTTGTGGCTTTTCGTAAATCTCCTTGTGCTACATAGTTAATTGCTTTTTTTGCTTTTTCATCAACATGTATTTTTTCACTATCTGCAACTATGTCAATTTGTTTTTCAATATCTTTTGCGCTTAGTGGTTTAAATCTGTAAATCACACATCTTGACTGGATTGGTTCGAGTATTTTTGAGGAATAATTACAAGATAAAATAAATCTGCATGTTTTTGTATATTTTTCCATTGTTCTTCTTAGTGCTTGTTGTGCATCTTGTGTTAATGCATCACATTCGTCAAGAAAAATTATTTTAAATCCTGAGTCAAATGCTAGTGTTCGTGCAAAATCTTTGATTGTATTTCTGACAACATCAATTCCCCTGTCATCGCTTGCGTTTAGTTCTAAGAAATTTTGTTCAAAGTTATTTCCGAAGAGTTCGCGTGCGAGTGCGATGCTTGAAGAAGTTTTTCCTGTTCCTGCAGGGCCAGAAAAAAGCATATTTGGCAAGTTTCTTTTTTCAACGTAACTTTGTAGTCTGTGGGTTATCTCGTCATGTCCTATAACATTTTTGAGTCCTTTTGGTCTGTATTTCTCTACCCAAGGGAGTTCAAGGTCACTCATAGTTAATCAACTTTATTTTTTCTAAAAACATTAGGGCATGGTAAAGGTTAAAAGAGTATTATTTTGTATCTAATTTATATTGAAATAAAAAAGGTGTTTATTTGTCGCATAATTTTGATAAAAGAAATTTTGTTTTGCTTGTCCTAGTTTGGTTTATCGTGTCTTATTTGATTTTGTGGGTTTTGGGCGGAGCGTGTCTTAATCCAGTTAAAGGAACTAGTTGTGTTGCAGAAAGTGCTCTACAAGGTTTAAGTGGGGTTCCAATTATTGGTTTAGTACTTCCTTTTGCTTCTTGGGCTTCTTTAATGTATTTCTTTGCTCCAATTTGTGGGTTTATTTTTGCTTTTTTACTTGTTAGTTGGTGGAATAATGAATTTGAAACAAAAGAAGCTAGCGGTTTAGGGTTTTTGATTTTAATTTTAATCGTACTTTTTGTTGGGTATTCGGTTAATTTGTTTTTTTACATGAATGAAGCTGCAACTCTTAATTCTAGGGGTAATGTAAAATATTCTTTGTATTTTTGTTTTGGTGAAACAGATTCTAGTAAGTGCAATGAAACGGTGTATAAAATAAATCAAGAGAATATTTCTATTGCGCAAGGCAAGAATGCTACGGTTGTTTCACAATTGATTGCGATTGATTATTGGGGCGAGTTAAGAAAGAGCATGTTTTTGTTATTTGTTTTAGGTGCAATAGCTGGTTGGGTTCCTTTATTTGCTAAACAAATATATGCAAAATATAAAGCGAATGAGTCGGCTTAATTTGGGTGATTTTGTTTATTTAAGCCAATTGCGTGTTTTTTTAAGCTTTTTTAGATTAAAATGGTATAGTGATTTTGATGATTGATGTTGTTTTGAAGAGAGCAATTGAAGAATATTTTTCTAATTTTAAAGTAATGCTTAGTTTTGGGGTATTATTTTTATTTTTGCCTTTGTTTGCTTTTTTTCAGCAGTTCTTTTTTAATTCAGGCACTGTATTTTTGTCAGTTAACACAACTTTGTTTGCAATAATTGGTTTAATAGTTGCTTTAGTTTTTCTTTATGTTTTTTCATTTTTTGTTTCGCTTACAGTGTACTCGGTTCACAGAGATGTTCAAAACATTAGCTTTGATACATATTGGAGTGTTTTGTTTAAAGACGCAGCATTAAAAATATTTTTCTTGTACTTAATTTTTTCATTAGTTTTTTATTTAGTAACTATTTTGGGGTTTAATTCAGGTTTAACATCATTAGCACTTTTTATTAATTTTGTAATTGCTCTTGCGGTAATGTTTGCTCCACAAAGCATTGTTCTTAATTCTTCTTCAATTGGTGAATCTGTTTTAAAAAGTATTGAGTTTTGGATTGAAACTCCTGTTACTAGTTTTGCAATTTTTGTGATAGCTTCTATTTTGCTTTGTTTAATATTTTTGCTTGAATTTGTGCTGGATTTAGTGGGAATGCCAGGGGTAATAGTTTCATTCTTTTTAGTGATGGTATTCTTAGTTCCTTTTATTGAGCAAACAAAATCTTATGCATATTTGTTGAGGGTTGATTTGTTGAAGAGTAATGAAGTTACTCACGCTCGTGCTCCTCGTGCTGAGAAACAAAAACTTGTTTATTCTACAAGATTAAGAGAAAGACCAAAGACTGGGTCTAAACTCTAAATTTAGTATTATTTAAAGCCCAATATATTCTACTTGTTTAACTTTTTTATCGATTAGTTCGTTTAGTTCTTTTATTGATGCAGTTTTTCCAGTGAAACAACATTTCTTTGATGAGAGGCATTCTTCGAATGCAAGTGTGTCTTGTGAAAATATTTCTTTTCCGCAAGCCTCAGAAAATTTTTCTTTAGCTTTTACACTGCCTAGTCCAAATAATAAATCATCTTCAAATAGTTTCGTTATTTCTTTGAATATTCTGCTAAAAAAATCAATTGGTTTTACTCCGCTAAAGTTTTCACTTAGTTTGTAAAAGTTTGTTAGTCCGATTGCTGTTTTCATTTCATCAAACTTAAATTCTTTTAGATAAGATTTGCTTGCCAATAGTTCTTTCTTTTTGTTTTTTAATTTTCTGACCTCTTCTGCCACTTCAGATAATTTCTCAAAAAATTGTTTTTCATCATTCCCTTCGGCAATTTTTTCAAGATTGATGTTTACAAATAGATTAATTCCTCTGGTGGGTGAAAAAAGTTCTCTGTTTAGTGGATAATACTCTTCAATTAAATTATTTAATATCATAAATTGGTGTCCTTTCACTTCAAGCATTTTTAGTGAATATTTTGAATCAATTCCGACAACAACTTTTTCCCCCAAAAGGTGATTGGCTATTTTTGTCGCATTCATTCGGTAAGCACTTAGATGTTCAAGAACTGTTGGGGTGAATAGTTCGAGTGAAATTGTTGGTTTTTCTTCGAGTATTTCGGAGGTCATAACTATTTTTGATGCTGCTTCTTTTGCCTGTTTTTCATTTTTTATAAATCCTGCGCATGCAAATGTTAGTCCATAAATGCTTGGAGTTAAATAAAAATATTTTTGATTGTGCGAAATTTGTTTCATTGAGTCACAAATAGTATTTTCCAAAGTTTCTTTTTTTTCTGCAATAAATGCGTATGCGTGTGGTCTGTGAGAAAAACCTTCAATATCTTCAATGTAAATTGTGCCATCAAAATGCATTTCTCTTGCAGTGGGGGACAATTCAATTAGCGTGTTATATTCTCTGACAGTTTCTCCTGAGTAAGGCTGGTTTTGGAGTTTTTTCTTTACTTCATAAACTGGTTCTCCAACTCTTGCATAATTATTTCTTACACTTTCAAATCCGTATGTAA